>Ga0172382_10000175_pt1 | contig 113978 bp, 111 predicted proteins | sample Leawel138RmetaG_FD_122245 | JGI IMG/M metagenome (GOLD analysis project Ga0172382, IMG submission 122245) | Leachate microbial communities from a municipal landfill in Southern Ontario, Canada - Leachate well 138R metaG | ecosystem: Engineered > Solid waste > Landfill > Unclassified | place... | reverse complement strand
CGGTGGCCATAGCGGAGGTGCCATACCCGTTCCCATCCCGAACACGGAAGTCAAGCCCTCCCACGCCGATGGTACTGCGTTTTCGCGGGAGAGTAGGTAGCCGCCGGGCCTTTTTTTGTCTTCAAATGATTACGCATGCATAAATATTCTAAAAAATTATTAATTATGCAATTAATATACAATTAATTTACATTTTATAATGCTAAATCATTCTTCAACTGCTTGAAGATTGCTGTCGATTCTTCTATTATGTGACAAATCGACAAAAATGGTCGTATGAAGGTGGGATTTGCATGCATATTACATTAAAAAAGCTACACCGGGCCTATGGTTCGTTGCACGCTGTGCATGACATTAGTCTAGAGATACCATCCAATACCATCTATGGAGTAATTGGGCGTAGCGGTGCGGGCAAATCTACGCTTGTGCGACTGATCAGCCTTCTTGAACGACCAGATTCAGGCGAAATCTTATTTAACCAAAACCGTGTTGATATGTTGGATAAGGATGAACTGATTGCCCAAAGGCGTAGAATCGGCATGATATTCCAAAATTTCAATCTATTTTCATCGCGGAGCGCAGCCAAGAATATTGCCTATCCCCTTGAAATAGCTGGAAAAGATACGTCATTTATCAATAAAAGAGTTGCTGAATTGCTTGATATGGTGGCTCTTGCAGGGAGGGGTAACGCTCCGATAAGCACTCTTTCCGGCGGACAGAAGCAACGGGTGGCAATTGCGAGGGCTCTTGCGAATAATCCCGACATCTTATTTTGCGACGAAGCGACCAGTGCGCTCGACCCGCAGACAACGAGATCGATTCTGGATTTAATCAGAGAATTACAGCAGAAGATGAATCTATCAGTCGTGATGATTACCCATCAGATGGAAGTGGTTCGCGATGCATGTGAATATGTCGCAGTACTAGATAATGGGTCGGTTGTGGAAGAAGGAAAAGTTGTCGAAGTTTTTGCATCGCCAAAATCAACGACGACAAAAGAATTCCTGGCCAATCTTGCTCCGCTCTCACAACCATATGAAGAACGGACCAAAGGGATGGTCCGTTGGTCAAATGAAGGTGGCAACTACACATTGCGTTTCAGGGGAAACGCTACCGGAGAACCGGTGCTCAGTCGGATACAAAAGCGGTTTGAAGTTGAATTCAATATTCGGGCCGGTGGCGTGCAGCATGTAGGAAATGAAGATGTTGGAACTCTCATCTGTGACATTATCGGCGAACCCGTAGAAGTCCAGAAAGCTGTCGCCTCTTTACGTGAATCGGGAGTTTTGGTTGAGGAGGACCTGGCATGATGAATGAGATATTCAGGCTTGTAGGGAATGCCACCGGTGAAACTCTGGTGATGGTCTTTGCCTCAACTTTGTTCTCACTATTATTAGGGCTTCCGTTAGGCATCATTCTATGCGTGACAGGACCTGAAGAGCAGGGTGGGATTATCTCAAAACCGCTGTTGAATAATGTAATGGGCCGTATTGTTAATGTATTGCGTTCATTTCCTTTTATCATTCTTATGATTTTATTATTTCCATTATCCCGAATCATAGTAGGGACCAGTATCGGAACTGTAGCTACGATAGTGCCGCTATCAATTGCAGCAGCACCATTTGTTGCCAGAATTATTGAATCAGCGTTGAAGGAGGTGGATCCGGGGGTCGTTCAGGCCGCCCGCGCCATGGGCTCTACTCCGATGCAAATAATTCTTAAGGTATTGCTTCCCGAAGCAATGCCGGCATTGGTTTCTGGAGTCACCCTTACCATAATCAACCTGATCGGTTATTCGGCAATGGCAGGTGCAATTGGTGGTGGTGGTCTTGGAGATTTGGCTATCAGATACGGATATCAACGATTCAGACCTGATGTTATGTTTTTTTCAGTGGTCGTGATTCTCATACTGGTAGAATGCATTCAATTGATTGGAAATACATTGAGCGCACGCCTTATGGCAAAGCGCTGATTATAGGGAGAGAACAAAATGAAGAAAATTTCAGTAGTTTTTATTACTATCCTGGTTGTAGGAAGCGTACTCTTCGGAGCAGCTGCACAAGAAAAGCAAAATGTGATAACCGTGGGGGCAACCCCGGAACCGCATGCGGTATTCTTGAATTTGATTGCGCCACAGCTTGCCGAGCAAGGCATCACGCTGGTTGTCAAGGAATTCACAGATTACGTAACACCGAACGAAGCTCTGGAGAGTGGACAGCTGGATGCGAATTTCTTTCAGCACATTCCGTATCTTGAATCGTTCAACAAAGAAAAAGGTTTTCATTTGGCAAATGCCGGCGGAATCCATATCGAGCCGATTGCCCTTTATGCTAAAAAAGTTGCCACGCTGGCTGATTTGAAGCAAGGCGCGACGATTGCAATCCCCAACGATCCTACCAACGAAGGTCGTGCATTGCTGTTGTTACAGAGTGCCGGTTTGATCAAATTGAAAGATAATGTCGGTTTGGAAGCAACCCCGTTCGATATCGTTGACAATAAGCTCAACATCAAGTTCCGTGAAATTGAGGCTGCCAGCCTTCCAAGGGTCTTAACCGATGTGGATGCGGCCGTAATCAATGGAAACTATGCAATTCCGGCGGGATTGAAAGCAAATCAGGACGGGTTGGTCGTTGAAGGTGCGGATTCTCCGTATGTGAACGTAGTTGCTGTGAAACAGGGTCGTGAGCAAGATCCGAACATCGCCGCACTTGTGAAAGCCTTACAGAGCAAAACCATCAAGGATTATGTTGCTGAACATTATCCGAATGGCGAGGTTGTAGTGGTTTTTTAACCAGCTTTTTATAGCTAAGGCACTGTAATGTACTGTAAGTGGAGCGGATGTATACTTGACATCGGGTATATGTACCGCTCCGCTATGCTTTGAATGACTATGGGAGAATCGATATGAAATTGACGGGAAGAAGTTTTTTAACATTGAAAGATTTCAGTACTGAAGAAATCCTACATCTGTTGGATTTGGCAATCAGATTGAAACAAAAGAAGAAGGAAGGCAGAAGAGACCTGTTGCTTGCAGGAAAGAATATCGTACTGATCTTTGACAAGACTTCCACCCGTACCAGATGTGCATTTGAAGTTGCCTCTTTCGATGAAGGAGCGCAAGTAACGTTTCTCACCAACAGCCAAATGGGAAAGAAAGAATCGATTGAAGATACTGCAAAGGTACTTGGCCGCTACTATGATGCGATCGAGTATAGGGGTAGCAGCCAAAAACTTGTCGAAGAGCTTGCTCAATATAGCGGAGTCCCGGTGTATAACGGTCTTACCGATATCGATCATCCTACCCAAGTGCTCGCTGATTTCATGACTGCGATGGAACATATCGACAAGCCGCTTGATAAGATGAAACTGGTCTATGTCGGTGACGGACGTAACAATGTTGCCAAAGCTCTGATGATAGGAGCTGCAAAAGTAGGGATGGATTGCACTGTGGCATCTCCGCCCTCGCTGACCGTTGAGAAGGAGTTTCTTGACGAATTGGCTCCGGTTGCAAAGGAAACAAAATCTACTTTAAAGTGCCTGACCGATCCGTATGAAGCTGTCGAACATGCTGATATTATCTATACCGATGTGTGGGTTTCCATGGGAGAGGAAGACAAGATGGCAGAGAGGATTCAGTTACTTGAACCCTATCGGGTAACCATGAAGATGCTCAAGGCTGCCAAGAATCCCGATGTGATATTCGAACATTGCCTTCCAAGTTTTCATGATCTTGAAACCGTCATCGGCAAAGACGTATACGAGCGGTTTGGTTTGAAAGAGATGGAAGTTACCGATGAGGTATTCAGAAGTGATGCTTCCGTGGTGTTTGATGAAGCAGAAAATCGCATGCATTCCATCAAAGCCGTGTTGGTGGCAACTTTGTGTAATTGTGATATCTGACTACATCGATTTGATCAGGAAATGGTAGAAATTGATGCCTCTTTCAAGGTTTTTGAGCGAGAACCGCTCATTCTTTGCATGCATCCGTGATAATTCAGAACTATTCATCAATGCCGGAGAGAATCTGAATACCTGGTCGCTTACCTTTTCATACCACAATGCATCGGTTCCGCCGGTCATCAGATAAGGGCTGATCGCTGCATCGGTGAATACCGAAGCGATGGCTTTTTTCAATATATCATAATAGATCGTATCGATGGACGAGGGGACCGACATGGGATTCTGTCCATGAAATGCAATGTTCACATGTTTGTCCGCAATGATCCGCTGTAACCAAATGCGTAACCGTTCTTTACTGCTATGTGGTAAAAGACGACAGTTCACCACTGCTGTGGCTTGATCGCTTATTACGTTCGGGGCGGTGCTTCCGTGTGCCATGGTAGTAGCTTTCGTATCCCTTATCAGTGCATCGGTAGTGGGATTTTTCGATAATATGAGCGATATAATAGGCCAGAACAACCATGGATTTCCTAATATGAAGGCAGTTGCGAATGAACAGTGCAAAGCCAGATTTTGTAACATCAGCTTAACCGGGGTTGTCAAACGACTGGGCATCCGATGATATTCAACACGTGCTACAGCTCTTCCGATTCGGCCAAGAGGGGTTGGATTAGATGGTGTGCTTGAATGCCCTCCATGGCCATTGCACGTTAATGTAACGTCGACATAAGATTTTTCTGCGATTCCCACTACCGCCACAGGATGTGTAATCAATGGGAAGAATCCTTCAACTACAGCTCCCCCCTCGTCAATAACACATGCGAATCTTCTCTGTTCATTATACAAGGTCTCTGCGATCAGATATGCTCCGGAAGTCCCTCTTGTTTCTTCATCACATCCCAGTGCAATCCACACTGATCGTTGCGGTTTGAAGTTGCTTGCAAGGAGCGATTCGACAGCTTCCAGCAGGCAAATCAATTGCCCCTTCATATCGAAACTACCGCGACCCCAGACATACCCATCATTGATTTCTCCCGAAAATGGAGGATGTTCCCACCCCTCAGGTTCAGCAGGAACCACATCTTGGTGGGCACAAAACAACACAGGATCCACATTTGGTTTCACCCCTTCCCATATGAAAACAAGGTTGTGTTCTCCGATGGTCCTACATACCAATTGGGAGTGAATCAATGGGAAAGACTCTTTCAGGATTGTTTTAAGCTTATCAAATTCATTCCAATCGACAATCGAAACATCTTCATTACTAACAGTCTGACATTGTACGGCATGTGAAAGATGAAGCGCACTGTTCTTACATTCGATAGTCTCGAATGTGTCGGACATAAACTTTTTATTCTTTTTTTTGGATATAAAGGCAATTATTGTACGACAACAAGCGATTGCCAGCGGTATAATTATAACCGCGATGACAATTAATACTATGAATATCGGTGCCATGCAATAGCCCCCTTTTTCCCTTTTAAAGCAATTTTATAGAGTATTTGACATTTTCATGATATATTGTAACATAATTTGATATGCAGTGAAGAGGTTACGGACAAATAGCATGCCAAAAAAAATTGATCATGAAGAACGAAAAGTTAAGATCCTTCAGACAGCGTTGAAAGTATTTGCCCGGGAGGGGTACCGGGATTCAAATTTATCATTGATTGCTGCTGAGTGCGGCATATCCCGTCCGACCATCTATCAATACTTCAAAGATAAAGAACAAATCTATTATTATGCAGTCAAATTGGTTACGGGGAGGATGTTTGCCAAGTATGCTGATTATGCATGGAACACTGAAGATCCCATTCTGATTCGAATCACCGCAATCTGTAATGATATCGTCGACATGGCTAAACAGTATCGTAATGAACTCACTTCATTGATGGACGTGATGCTTCAGTTGAAGAAAGAAGGGATGGACTTTTCAGACATCATCTTCAGGCGGACAGCAAAACTGCACATTCTTTTCAAACGATTATTACGTATCGGTATCAGCACCGGGGAAGTAGTGTTTTGCGATATCGCAAAAATTACCCAACATCTTGTAATCCTATTGGAATCATTCTGTTTCCAGTTGGCTTTCCTTGATGCGTTCGATGCTGTCGGGGCAAAAGAAGTAGTATCAAACTACATGACACTACTTGATCCCAACAACAAAGGCCATCTCATCTGATTTGCCGTCTCACCCATTTATTAGGTATATTTCCTTATGCATGCGAGTAATTCGTAGGTGAGGTATATCCGATGAATTTTGAAAAAATGACAATCAAACTCCGCGAAGGAATCCAATCTGCCGATTCTATCGCGCATGAATATCATAGCCCTCAAATTGAGAGCGAACATCTCTTTCTAGCCCTGTTACAACAAGAGGATGGATTATTCGGACCTCTGTTCGATAGGTTGGGAGTTCCCCGTTCAACTATCCTGAATGAAGTAGTGAAACTGATTGAGCGAATGCCTAAAGCGTATGGGTCCACAAGTCAAAACGCTCTTTCTCCTAAGCTTGCAGAACAGCTGTATGCTGCTGAAAAACAAGCCGTTTCATTCAAAGATGACTATATAAGTGCCGAACATTTTTTGTTGGCCCTCTTGGTTGATGATTGCCAACTTACCCACGCTCTCAAGCGGTTGGGTGTCAATAAAGACGGAGTGCTCAAAGCATTGAAGATTGTTCGCGGAAACAACCGGGTGACTGATGATAATCCTGAGGGACGCTATCAAGCCCTTGAAAAATATTGCAGGGATATGACGAGTCTTGCGAGGAACCAGAAATTAGACCCGGTAATCGGGCGAGACGATGAGATCAGGCGAGTCATGCAGGTGTTGTCGAGAAGGACAAAAAACAACCCGGTGCTTATCGGCGAACCCGGAGTTGGTAAGACTGCTATCGTTGAAGGGCTTGCTCAAAGAATTGTGAGCAAAGATGTTCCCGATTCATTGAAATCAAAACGGTTGCTGGCCCTTGATTTGGGAGCCTTGATCGCAGGAGCAAAATTTCGGGGTGAGTTTGAAGAACGTCTAAAAGCCGTGATCAATGAAGTAATTGCCTCTGAAGGAGCGATCATCCTATTTATCGATGAACTGCACACATTGGTGGGTGCCGGTGCTGCAGAAGGTTCAACCGATGCTTCCAATTTGTTGAAACCAGCGTTGGCTCGTGGAGAACTTCGTGCTGTCGGCGCAACGACGTTGGATGAGTACCGCAAGCATATCGAAAGTGACAAGGCTCTCGAACGGAGGTTCCAGCCAGTGTATACAAAAGAACCTTCCGTGGAGGATACCATTGCAATCCTCAGGGGATTGAAGGAGCGGTATGAGGTACACCATGGTGTTCGTATCAAAGACGAAGCCTTGGTAGCTGCGGCCTTGCTCTCCGATCGATACATCACCGCTCGGTTCTTGCCGGACAAAGCGATTGATCTGGTTGACGAGGCAGCGAGTCAATTGAAGATGGAAATTGAGAGTCAACCGGTTGAATTGGATCAGATTGAACGTAAGATTCTTCAACTGAATATCGAACGCCAAGCGTTATCAAGAGAGACTGACAAAGCTTCCGAGAAGCGTTTGGAAAAAATCCAAGCCGAGTTGTCTGAACTACAGCAACAACGTGATGCGTTACATCTTAGATGGATGAATGAAAAAGATGCCATCGCACAGATACGTGATAAGAAAGCTCTTCTTGAACAATTGAAACAGGAAGAACTCCAATGTGAGCGTGATGGGGATTTGGCGAGGGCTGCTGAAATCAAGCACGGATTGATTCCGTCATTGATGAAAGAAATTTCGACAAAAACCGATTCGTTGACTGATTTGCAAGAGCATGGGACACCCCTGTTGCGCGAAGAAGTATCTGATGATGATATCGCCAGGATAGTATCCAATTGGACAGGAATTCCTGTGACGAAGATGCTCTCATCCGAAATGGAAAAATATGTCAATCTTGAACAGACTTTATCAGAACGGGTTATCGGGCAAAAAGAAGCTATTCGTGCTGTTAGCAATGCGATTAGGAGGAACAAGACGGGAATCGGCGATGAACGTCGTCCGTTGGGATCCTTTTTGTTCGCAGGCCCTACCGGAGTCGGTAAGACCGAATTGGCAAAGGTTTTGGCCACGTTCCTTTTTGATGATGAAAAAGCTCTCACGCGGATTGATATGAGCGAATACATGGAGAAGTTCTCGGTTAGCCGCCTTATCGGAGCTCCTCCCGGATATGTCGGATATGATCAGGGCGGTCAACTTACCGAAGTGGTAAGACGACGACCGTATTCCGTTATCTTGTTTGACGAGATTGAAAAAGCGCACCCTGATGTTTTCAATATCCTGTTACAGCTTTTAGATGATGGACGCCTTACCGATGGCCAGGGAAGAGTCGTTGATTTTACCAACTCCATAGTTATTATGACGAGTAATCTTGGGAGCAGCGAACTATTGCGCGCGGGCGATGAACAAAGTGCGAAAACCGCTGTGGAAACAGTGATTCGAACTTCATTCAGACCTGAATTTATTAATAGGATTGATGAGATCATAGTCTTCCATAGGCTCGGGAAAACAGAGATAGCAAAAATTGTTCAACTACAACTCTCACTATTATCTGAAAGGTTGGCAAAAAGAAACCTGACACTGCTGTATGATGATGCACTGGTCGATCTCATCGCCGATGTTGGATATAACCCCGATTTTGGAGCAAGACCGATAAAAAGGACTATCCAAAATCTCGTGGAAAATCCAATGGCTAAAGAGCTTTTGTCGGGTTTGTTCACTGACGGAGATACGATAGAACTTTCGGTTGACAGCAATAATGAAGTGATGATCAAACGAAAGGATGTTTCAAAGTGAGTAGTCGCCGATAATCTTCGGGAGTATCGATATCAGTGATCCACGCACTGTCAGGGTGCTCCCAATTGACCACATCGATAGTTGAAATAAAATCTCTCATCGTTGCGGTAATCGGTAGTTTGAGGATAGTGTCACGCATCCTGTTCGACACAATGACAGGATGTCCGGGGTACCCGTTATGATGGGGGCGCACTGCATCGTGCGTTCCCAATTGTTCTGCCAATGCGATGTAGTGGTACGGTTCTATCAAAGGCAAGTCTGCCATTGTGATAAAGAAATCTACTTCCGGCGAAACATGTGAAACCCCGATGTGCGTCGATGAGAACTGACCATGTTCATAATGTTTATTTCTAACGATAATCAAACAATCTTCATGATCGATGTGGGCATGCGACACCGCATCTTCTATGAGTTCGGCTTGAAATCCTGTGACAAGAATGACTTTATCTGAAACATGCAACGCTGTCTCAACCGAATGTACAACTAAAGGAACGTGGCCAAAAGGCAACAACTGCTTGGGAATTCCTCCCATTCGGGAAGAAGCACCCGCTGCAAGTAATACGGTTTCCATGATAAAACAGTAACACGATTGAAAAATAATTGCTAATCCGATTATACTCGCTTCCATGATTGCCACTTATATCAATTGCATTGCCATCATTGTCGGTGCCGCTTTGGGACTGCTCATCGGTTCACACTTGAAAGAACAGTTCAAAGATGTTGTCTTCACCGCTTCGGGTTTGGTTACGTTGGTCATCGGAGTGAAGATGGCCTTGGAAACCCAGAGTCTTTTGGTCTTACTGTTTTCAGTCGTAATCGGAGGTTTTGTCGGTTATGCATTGAAAATCGAAGATGCCATTCTTTCGTTGGGCAATTGGATGGAGAGAAAGACCTCTCGTTCAAAAAACGGAAAAGAGCAAATCTCAGCCACAACAGGTTCGTTGTTTGCCCGGGGATTTCTTAATTCATCCGTTCTGTTTTGCTCCGGAGCCATGGCTGTCGTCGGGTCGATCGCAGCCGGGACGAAAGGCGACTACAATCTGATACTCATCAAATCGGTAATGGATGGATGCATGGCAATTATCTTCGCAGCCGCATACGGACCCGGAGTGTTTGCATCAGCCATAGTGGTGTTGATCTATCAAGGATTTTTCACATTAGCCGGTTCATGGATATCTCCGCTATTGGGAGATGCCGGATTGGTGGAACTTTCTGCAGCCGGCGGCCTATTACTTCTGATGATAGGCTTTTCTTTGGTGAAAATCAAAGAATTTAAAACCGGCAACTTTTTGCCGGCTTTAATCTTGGCTCCAATTTTTTCTAAAATTGCCCAGTGGATCTCTTCATTGACATGATGCTAGCGCTTTCTAGCTGACCTCATAGTAGAACTGGCTGTCTGGTCTTTTTCGATCGGAAAGCTTTTCACATTCCAAATCCGAGTGGCATATTCGGTGATGGTCCTATCAGAACTGAATTTGCCTGACCTGGCGATATTGATGATCGCTTTTCTAGCCCATTCATCGATATTGTTCAGGTATAAGAACGTGGCTTGTTCATGGGCATTAGCATAGGAACGCAAATCTGCAAAATGGAAGTATCGATCTCCTTGATCGAATAATGCCTGTCTCAACGGTTCGAAAATATGTGGTTCGGCTATATTGAAGAACCCCGAAAAGATGAGATCGATAGCTTTTCTTATTTCATTGTCCCTCATGACCCAATCATACGGATCGTAAGAGCTTTGCATCCTTTGGATTTCATCTGCTTGGTGTCCGAAGATAAACATATTTTCCAAGCCGGCTTCTTCTGCCATCTCCACTGTTGCTCCATCCATCGTACCGATAGTCAAAGCCCCGTTACACATGAATTTCATGTTTCCGGTGCCTGAGGCTTCAAATCCAGCTGTTGATATCTGTTCTGACAAATCTGTTGCCGCCACTAATTTCTCAGCCATGGTTACTCGGTAATTAGGTAAGAAATGAACTCGCATCTTATCGTTTACGTCAGAATCAGCATTGATAACATCCCCGATGTTATTAATGAATTTAATAATCAGTTTGGCTAATACATATCCCGGAGCTGCTTTTCCTCCGAACAGAAACGTCGTGGGAGGAAAATCTGTCAATGTTCCTTCCTTGATTTTCTGGTATAGCATTACGATATGCAGCGCATTGAGCAGTTGCCGCTTGTATTCATGAATCCGTTTGACTTGCGTATCGAATAAAGTGTCAGGATTGATGGTGAGCTGACAGTCTCGCTGGATGAATGCCGCAGCTTCTACTTTTGCGAGTCTTTTTATAGCAATGAAATCCTCTCTGAATGCCTTATCTTCAGCGAATCGCTCCAAATCGGCAATTCTTGCATAATCGGTGATCCAACCCGGGCCTATGGCTTCACTGATCTTGTTTGCCAATGGAGGATTTGCATTGAGCAACCATCTTCGTTGGGTTATGCCATTGGTTTTATTATTGAAACGATCGGGGAACACCATCGAAAATTCCGGAAACATCCTTTGGGTTAACAGCCGAGAATGAAGCGCGGCAACACCGTTGGTTGAATGCGAGCCTATGATTGAAAGATTTGCCATACGGATTTGTTTTGGATTTGATTCCTCTATGATACTCAATCGTGCCAGCGATTCGGGTTGGAGCGGGAAATAGGAAACAGCCTTCTGTAAGAAACGATGGTTTATTTCGTAGATGATCTGCATATGACGGGGTAATGTTTCGGTTAACATCGGAACTGTCCACTTCTCTAATGCTTCGGGCATCAAAGTATGATTGGTATATCCCATTGTCCTTACTGTGATATCCCAAGCTTCATCCCAGTCAAGATGTTCCTCATCAATAAGAATCCTCATCAATTCTGGAATTGCCAACGATGGGTGCGTATCATTGAGTTGGATTGCTGCAGCGTCAGGGAACTTAGACCATGAGGTGTTCTGGCGTTTGAAACGGCGTACGATATCAGCTAGCGAACAGGCTACGAAAAAATATTGTTGTTTCAAGCGCAATTTCTTGCCCATATACAGCGTATCGTTGGGATAAAGGACCTGACTGAGGTTTTCAGCTAGGATTTTCGAGCGTACCGCTTCAATATAATCACCTTCATTGAACTCTTGGAAATTGAATTCTTCGGTGGCTTTTGCACTCCAAAGACGTAATGTGTTGACGGTATATCCGCCATAACCGACTATTGGCATGTCATACGCAACCCCTACGACCTGTTCGGCACTGATCCAACGGAACGTGTCTCGCCCGCCTTCGCGAAATACTTTTACCTCACCGCCGAATCCGACCGTATAGCGTAAATCATCGCGAACAATTTCCCAAGGATTTGCATGTCTGAGCCAGTTGTCAGGTTGTTCGGATTGCCATCCGTTACGGATTAGTTGTTTGAATATTCCGTAATTATAACGGATGCCATATCCATAAGCAGGAATATCCAACGTCGCCAAAGAATCTAAAAAACAGGCTGCGAGTCTTCCCAACCCTCCATTACCCAAACCGGCATCCGATTCGAATTCAATGATTTCTTCATAGGTATATCCAAGAGAAAGCAATGCCTCTTTCACTTCTCTTTCCAATCCCAAGTTGACTACATTGTTAGTCATTGCCCTTCCCATGAGGAATTCCAACGAAAGATAGTAAACACGCTTTGCTTCAGCTTTCCGTTGCACCGAACGACTCTTGTGCCATTGGTGGATAATCCTGTCGCGTATGGTATAGGCCAGGGCAATGTAACGACTCGATTCTGTGTTGTGCACTTCATCGGCATCCAACGAATACTTAAGATGTTCGGCAAAATCGACGCTAATTGCTTCGCTATTCGGAGCGAAACGAATATGTAAAGATGTATTATCCATATTGACCCTCATAATTCTAAACGGTAATATCAATAACCGTACTGCCGAATAGTATACGAAACAGAAGTGCATTGCAACATAAGCTTAAGCATATACTTTGCTGTTATTCATTTCGATATTGACAAAAGGAGCTCGATTTGCTACTTTGACTTCTGCTCGACCGAAGGCACATGTTGTTTCGGTGTGTCCGGTCGTTGTTTTTTTGCCCTTGTAGCTCAGTCGGTAGAGCACCACCATGGTAAGGTGGGGGTCATCGGTTCAAATCCGATCGAGGGCTCTGTTTTTCTTATGCGGAAAGACGAGTGGCGTAGTCCACCTGAGGAGAGTCTGATCATGGCTAGCAGTAAAAAGAAAGGTCCAGTAGAGAAAATCGCTCTGCAGTGCAGCGAATGTAAGCGGAAGAACTATACCACTGAAAAGAATCGCCGCAATACTCCGGGAAAGCTCGAATTGAACAAATATTGTCCGTTTGATCAAAAGCATACGCTTCATCGCGAGACGAAGGTAAAATAACCGAGATTCGAGGATCGAACAGGTCAGTAGCTCCAATGGCAGAGCGCTGGTCTCCAAAACCAGATGTTGTAGGTTCGAGTCCTACCTGGCCTGTTCGGTTCTTGGAATAGGAGTGAAGTGATGAAGAAATTAATCCGGTACTTTAAAGAATCGCACCTCGAGTTGAAAAAGGTCGTGTGGCCGAACCGCGAAGAAGTCTTGACATCGACCAAGGTTGTCATGGTTTCTACATTAGTGATTTCGATCGTCCTTGGTTTGGTTGATTTCTTGCTCGTGCAAGGTGTCAACCTCCTGTTTTAGGAGAAGAGATGGCGAAAGGCTGGTATGTCGTCCATACGTATTCAGGGTATGAGAACAAAATAGAAAAAACTATCCGCAAGATTATTGAAAGTGACCCCCAGTTTGCTGAGGTCGTGTTCGATATCAAAGTTCCTACCGAAGAAGTAGTCGAAGTCAAAGATGGTGTCAAAAAAACCGTTAAGCGGAAAATACTTCCCAGTTATATTCTTGTCGAGATGGATCTTCCCGATTATCAATGGGAAACCTTTTGTTCTCAAATCAAACGAATCCAGGGAGTCACCGGATTCGTGGGTTCGTTGGATGGCAAAAAACCGACTCCGTTGAGCAGCGATGAATTGAAGGGTATTCTCCAAAAAACCGGAGAAATCAAGACTGAAAAAACCCTGCGACCCAAGCAAACATTCAGTGCTGGAGAACAGGTTAAGATTATTGAAGGGCCGTTTGAAACATTCACCGGTACTATTGAAGAAGTCAATTTGGAAAAGGGACGCCTCCGGGTCCTTGTTGGAATTTTTGGTCGATCTACCCCGGTTGAGGTTGATTTCCTCCAAGTTGAGAAAATTTAGAAGTATCCTTGTTATCGGTTGGGTGCTTCACAGTTGTTTTTTGAAAATACTCCTCACTGTCCGTTGGGCAGGAGGTGGGAGCCTTTCGTATTGAAGGGCGTTAATACCAACGCGGTGCATATATGCAACCGTGTAAGGAGAAGAAGTTATGGCTAAGAAAAAGGTTACTGCTATCGTTAAATTGCAGTGCCCGGCACAAAAGGCCACCCCCGCGCCACCGGTGGGACCCGCATTGGGACCTCATGGGGTAAGTGCACCGCAGTTTGTCCAGCAATTCAATGACAGAACAAAAAACATTGAAGCAGGACTTGTCATCCCTGTCGTTATCACTATTTATGCTGACAGGACATTCACATTCATCCTCAAGACTCCGCCTGCTGCAGTTCTTATCAAGAAAGCATGTGGACTCGCTAAGGGATCCGGTGTTCCTCACACGCAAAAAGTGGCCAAGCTGACCCAGGCGCAATTGACTGAGATCGCTAAGACGAAAATGCCTGATTTGAATGCGAACGACATTGAAGCCGCCAAGAAAATTATTGCCGGCACCGCCAGAAGCATGGGCGTTGAGGTGGAGGCATAGTATGAAGCACGGAAAGAAATATTTGGCAGCTTACAAGCAAGTTGACAAGACTAAGCAATATTCTTTCGAGGAAGCTGCCGAACTTGTTAAGAAAGTAGCTTTTGCGAAGTTCGATGAAACCGTGGAGCTTTCGTTGAATCTCTCACTGAAGAAGAGCCAGTCAGTACGCGACACCGTTGTCCTTCCCCATCAGTTCTCCGCTGAGAAGCGAATCCTCGTATTTGCCAAAGGCGAAAAAGCCCAAGAAGCGCTCGACGCCGGTGCAACCTATGTCGGAGATGCCGATCTGGTTGAGAAGATTCGTGGCGGATGGATGGATTTTGATGTCGCTGTCGCTACTCCCGATATGATGAAAGATGTGGGGCGTTTGGGTCCGATTCTTGGAAGGCGCGGATTGATGCCAAACCCGAAAACCCAGACCGTTACATTCGATTTAAAGGGTGCTTTAGCTGAGTTGCGGCAAGGTCGTGTAGAATTCCGTTCTGATAAGACCGGTGTTGTGCACTTGGCCATCGGCAAAGTCTCAATGGATGCGAATAAAATCGCTGAGAACGCCTCTGTTGTTCTTGCCGAAGTGATGCGCAAGAAACCAAGCGATGCGAAAGGCGATTATCTCAAGAGCATAGCGCTGAGCTCAACAATGGGTCCTGGCGTTATGATTACTGTTAAAGAGAACTAGGAGGAATTCAAAATGGCAGAATTTCAAGCTCGAAAAGCACAGCAGAAGGTCGAGGCCGTTAAGGAAATCACCTCTGAATTCTCCGAATATGACGGATTTATTTTCACTGATTATCGGGGAATGACCGTCGGTCAGATTACAGAATTACGCAATCAGTTGCGCCAGAATGCTTCAGCATACAGAGTAGTGAAGAACAGGTTTGCAAAGATTGCATTGAATGATCTGGATCATAAGGGAGCTGATGATATTCTCGTTGGGCCGACAGCCGTGGCAATGACAAAAGGCGAAGATGCTTCGAACGCGGTTTCAAAGATTCTATTCGACTTTACAAAAAATGCCCCGCTACAAGTCAAAGGAGCCTATCTCAATGGCAAACTTTTCTCTGATAAAGAGATTGAAGCCTATAGCAAGCTCCCGACAAGATTGGATTTGATCGCCATGCTCATGGGAACCATGAAGGAGCCTTTGGCGAAACTTGCTCGTACGTTACAGTCGCTTGTCGACTCAAAACAGAACTAATACGGTATTAGTCTTCACGTAGACCTGCTACTACCGTACACATATAAGGAGAAGATAATATGGCTACTAGAGAAGAGATCCTCGAGTCTATTGCAAACATGACCGTGATGGAGATTTCAGAACTCATCAAGGCGATGGGAGAGAAGTTTGGCGTTACCGCTGCTGCAGTTGCAGTCGCTGGCGGTGCCGGCGGTGCAGCCGCTGCTGTTGAAGAAGTCGAGGAACAGACTGAATTTGACGTGATCCTCAAGGGTGTTGCCGAAGGTAAGACCATTCCAGTAATCAAGGAAGTACGTGCGATTACCGGACTTGGTTTGAAAGAAGCAAAAGATTTGGTCACAGCTGGCGGAGCAATCAAGGAGGCTGTCTCCAAGGATGAAGCAAAGAGCATCAAAGAAAAGCTTGAAGCAGCAGGCGGAACTGTTGAAGTCAAATAATACGGTTTTCATGCATACTGATCAGGCATCTGCCTGAACCCAGCCACCGGAGCTTTTCCGGTGGCCGGTCGTGTCTATAGTCCGGAATTTTGAAATCATTCGATTTGCGGACTCGATCCCTAATCCGATGCGAGCATCACCATTACGGTAAAGGCTCGCGACCTGTGGAGGGTGACAATGGTTGCCAAAGGCAAATCCATCCAAAGAAAATATGTTGGAGCCCAATTCAAGGAAGTCTGTGAATTGCCCAATCTCGTAGGAATCCAGATTGATTCTTACGAACGGTTCCTGCAGCTCGAACGCATTAAGCAAGATCTACCTCCAGATCCTGCATACGGCCTCGAGCAGGTGTTCCAATCGACATTCCCGATTGAAAGCCAAAACGGCGAAATGTGTCTGCATTATGACGGGTATACCATCGATTTCGATAACTCAAAGTTTTCGGAAATCGAATGCAAACGCAAAGGACGAACATTCTCGGTTCCTATTAAAGCCAAGATTACCCTTGAATTCACTTCAACCGGGGAATTGCGCCAAAGAGAGATCTTTTTTGGCGATATTCCGTTGATGACTGATCGAGGGACTTTCATAATCAACGGTGCCGAACGTGTAGTTGTCAGCCAGATCCATAGGTCTCCGGGAGTAATTTTCTCCAACGAGAAGGGAGTCTATTCTTCACGGATAATTCCTTACAGGGGATCATGGCTTGAGTTTGAAATCGACGATAAGAAAAAAGAACTCATATTCGCGAAAATCGATCGCAAGAAACGAATTTTGGGAACATTATTCCTTCGTGCTATCGGGCTTGATTCACGTGAGAAGATCGTAGCCCATTTTTATAAAGGGAAGACAGTCGAATTATCTGCAGATCCTAATGCCAACAATGCCCTCGTTGGATCCGTTGCTTTTACTGATGTGTGGGTAACACTGAAGGATGGACAGAAAGTAAAAAGACTGCGTGCCGGCGACGAACTTTCCCCTACCTATCTTACAGAACTGGTGAACGACGGTATCACAAGCCTTCAAATCATTGATGAGCAGGCCGAAGATTCGTTGCATTCACGAATCATTCTCAACTGTCTTGAGGTCGAGGATGCAAAATATACCCAAGAGGGTAATGACGAACCTACCAAAGAAGACGTGCTTTCACCAATCTACTCGGTATTACAACCCGGTGAAATGATTGCGATCGAGCGAGCTGAAAAAGATCTTCCGGATATGTTCTTCTCGAGTCGTCGTTATGATCTCGGTAGTGTCGGCCGGTATAAGTTCAATAAGAAATTTGGTTCTGGTGACGATGAAGAGGATGAATTGGCGAGCACTGATCTTACCGTTCTTGTCCCTCAGGATATCGTCAACACTATGGACTTCCTCATCAAAGTGTACATCGGCGAGGAAAATGTTGATGACATTGACCACCTGGGAAACAGAAGGGTCCGTTCAGTTGGCGAATTGTTGCAGAATCAATTAAGCGGTGCTTTTGCTCGAATGGAACGAATTGCTCGCGAAAGAATGAACCTTGAAACAAACCAGGTGAAACCTCAAGATCTTGTTTCGATCAAACCGGTGGTTGCCGCAATCAAGGAATTCTTTGGGTCAAGCCAATTGAGCCAGTTCATGGATCAGGTTAACCCGCTTGCAGAGCTGACTCACAAAAGGCGTCTTAACGCATTGGGTCCTGGCGGTCTGTCACGAGACAGGGCAGGGTTCGAAGTTCGTGACGTACACTACACCCATTATGGAAGAATGTGTCCGATCGAGACTCCTGAAGGTCCGAATATCGGACTGATCGTGTCATTAGCGAACTATACTCGGGTAAATGAACACGGATTCTTGGAAACACCCTACAGAAAGGTTGTAAATGGAATAGTGAACGATACCTATCGCTACCTGGATGCCAATGACGAAGAAAAACACTTCATTGCCCAGGCAAATGCAAAAATCGATATTGATGGGAACTTCCTCGAGAAAGATATTCCTGTTCGTCGTAGCGGTGATTACACTACTCGAAGCGCCAATGAAGTAAGATACATGGACGTCTCTCCGAAGCAAGTAATCAGTGTCGCTGCTTCACTGATCCCGTTTCTTGAGCATGATGATGCGAACAGAGCACTGATGGGCTCTAACATGCAGCGTCAGGCAGTTCCCCTCTTATTCCCCGAAGCTCCATACGTGGGTACGGGAATGGAGGCAAAGACGGCATACGACTCAGGGGTGTTGGTAAAAGCCAAACGTGCTGGGACAGTGACGTATGTTTCTTCTGTTCAGATCGGAATAACTCCTGATCAGCCTGAGATCGAAGGCGAAATAGATATTTACGAAATTAGGAAATTCGAACGGACGAACCAGGATACTTGTTTCAATCAAAAACCAATTGTTGAAGTCGGGCAGCACATCGAGGCCGGAACGGTCATCGCAGATGGCCCGGCAACCGATAATGGTGAACTTGCCTTAGGCAGGAATATCTTGGTCGGATTCGTACCGTGGAACGGCTATAACTACGAAGATGCGGTGCTGATTTCCGAACGGGTGGTGAAGGAAGATATCTATACGTCAATCCATATCAAGGAATTTACTACCGATATTCGTGAAACCAAATTAGGGCCTGAAAAACTCACAAGGGATATACCTAACACCAGTGAGAAGATGCTCGAGCAATTGGATGAGGATGGCATCGTCCGTATCGGTAGTGTGGTTCGACCTGGTCATATCCTTGTTGGAAAGGTGACTCCGAAATCAGAATCGGATACCACGCCGGAATTCAAGTTACTCAACTCGATCTTCGGTGAAAAAGCCAAGGAAGTTCGCGATACTTCTCTGAAAGTACCTCACGGAACCGAAGGTACGGTAATCGATATACAGCGTCTCAAGCGCAGCGAAGGCGATGAATTGCCCCCGGGCGTCGATGAGATGGTCAAGGTCCTTATCGCTACGAAACGAAAGTTACGCCAAGGTGACAAAATGGCCGGAAGGCACGGCAACAAGGGTGTCGTTTCCAGAGTGCTTCCCGAAGAGGATATGCCATACATGGCAGACGGCACACCATTGGATGTCTGTTTGAATCCTTTGGGCGTTCCTTCTCGAATGAACATCGGACAGTTGATGGAAACACAACTCGGATGGGCAGCTCACGATTTGGATGAATGGTATTCGTCCCCTGTGTTCCAATCGGCATCGATCGAACAGATCGAAGAGAAGATGAGGCAAGCCAATTTACCGCTCAACTCGAAAGCCCAGCTCTTTGACGGACGTACCGGAGAAGCTTTTGTGAACCCGGTATTTTGTGGTTATATCTACTACCTCAAACTGCACCACCTGGTGGATGACAAGATGCACGCCCGATCAACAGGTCCTTATTCATTGGTTACTCAGCAACCACTCGGTGGAAAAGCCCAGTTCGGTGGCCAAAGGTTGGGAGAAATGGAAGTGTGGGCGCTCGAAGCTTATGGAGCAGCCAATACCCTCCAGGAACTTCTTACTATCAAGAGTGACGATATGAATGGCCGTGTGAAGATTTATGAAAGCATCGTGAAGGGTGAACCGGCGATTAATGCGGGAATGCCCGAAGCCTTTAACGTGTTGGTACAGGAAGTAAGAGGTCTGGCACTCGATATGTCGGTATACGATTCTAAGGGAAAGCAGGTTCCCCTTACGGAGCGTGACGAAGAGTTGATTAATAAAAAGAACTCTGCCAATTAAGCAGGAGACATCGGATGAAAGAAATTCAGGATTTCGACAACATCATGATCAAGTTGGCCTCGCCGGAACAAATTCGTGCGTGGTCCTATGGTGAGGTCAAGAAGCCGGAGACAATAAATTACCGGACTCTACGACCAGAAAGGGACGGCCTCTTCTGCGAGAAGATTTTCGGCACGACGAAAGAATGGGAATGTTACTGCGGGAAATTCAAATCAATCCGTTATAAAGGGGTAATTTGTGACCGGTGTGGCGTTGAAGTAACCCATTTTAAAGTACGTCGTGAAAGGATGGGTCATATTGATTTGGCCTCTCCTGTTTCACATATCTGGTATTATCGTTCAGTACCTTCACGGATGAGCCTTTTGCTTGATATCCCGCGAACATCTTTACAGTCGATTCTCTATTATGAAAAGTACGTGGTAACCAACCCCGGTGAAACTGAATTGAAATACAAACAGATGCTTACCGAGGAAGAATACTATTCTGCCAGAGATCAATTCGGTGAATCGTTCCAGGCCATGATGGGTGCTGAAGCTGTAAAAGTAATGCTTGAAAACCTTGATCTTGAAGAATTGTCAACCCAGTTGCGCGAACAGATGCTTCAGAAGGGTGATAAAGCAGACAAACGCTTGCTCAAGCGAATCGAAGTGGTAGAGAATTTCCGTGATAGCGGTAACCGCCCGGAATGGATGATTCTCACTGTCATTCCGGTAATTCCACCGGAGTTACGTCCGATGGTACAACTCGATGGTGGTCGATTTGCGACAAGCGATCTTAATGATCTGTACAGAAGGGTAATAAATCGTAACAACAGACTCACTCGTTTGATGGCCTTACATGCTCCCGATATCATTATCCGTAATGAAAAGCGAATGCTGCAGGAAGCTGTTGACGCACTATTTGACAATTCGAAGAAAAAACGGGTGGTCAAGGGGGCTTCTAACAGACCTCTCAAATCACTGTCTGACATGTTGAAGGGAAAACAAGGCCGGTTCCGACAGAACCTATTAGGTAAGCGTGTTGACTATAGCGGACGTTCAGTAATCGTTGTCGGTCCTGAGTTGCGCCTGCATCAATGTGGTTTGCCAGCGAAGATGGCCTTAGAGTTGTACAAGCCTTTCATTATGAAGAAGCTGGTTCAAAAGGGTATCGTATATAACATCAAGAAAGCGAAAACACTTGTCGAACAGGAAACTCCCGAAGTCTGGGCAATCCTTGATGATGTCGTTAAGGAACACCCGGTGTTACTTAACCGTGCTCCTACATTGCACCGCTTGGGAATCCAAGCGTTTGAACCTGTATTGGTCGATGGCAAGGCAATAAAACTGCATCCGCTCGTTTGCCATGCATATAATGCTGACTTTGACGGGGACCAGATGGCTGTTCACGTTCCATTGACACAAGCTGCCCAGATTGAATGTTGGACGCTCATGCTGTCCGCGACCAATCTGTTGGATCCGGCAAACGGCAAACCGATCGTGTTCCCCGCCCAAGATATGGTGCTGGGCATCAATTATCTTACACGTGAGATGGCTAATGCCAAGGGAACCGGTAAGTTTTTCGATTCTTTGGACGAGATTCTTTTGGCAATCGAAGTAGGTTCGTTATCCTATAACGCTCTTATCAAATACCGGCTTTCAGATGGTAATATCCTTGAAACCACTCCGGGGAGGGTGATTTTCAATGCAGAGATGCCACCTGAAATCGGATATCAGAACGTGTGTTTTGGTGATAAAGAACTGAAACGACTTGTCGGGGAAGTGATCAAGACCCAAAAATCATCCGTTGCTGTAAAAATGCTCGATTCTATCAAAGATATCGGATTTAAATATGCAACGCTCTTCGGTGCGACTATCGGTCTTTCAGACATGATAATCCCTGAAGCGAAGAAAGAATTAGTTACTTCTGCCGAACAACGTCAGATGGAGATTCGCGACCAGTATCGTCAAGGCCATATCACTCAGGATGAACGTTATAACCGTGTTATCGAAGTGTGGAGCAAGACTACGGAAGAAATTTCCAGTGCTTTGATGGATGAATTGAAAACAAGCCAAAATGGTTTCAACCCTCTCTATCTGATGGCGGATTCGGGAGCAAGAGGTTCTAAAACACAGATTCGTCAGTTAGGTGGAATGCGAGGTTTGATGGCAAAACCCTCTGGTGATATCATCGAATTCCCGATCAGGTCTAACTTCCGTGAAGGATTATCCATCATCGAATTCTTTATCTCGACAAACGGTGCACGAAAAGGATTGGCGGATACTGCATTGAAGACAGCAGAAGCCGGATACTTGACGCGGCGTTTGGTCGATATTGCCCAAGATGTGGTCATCAATGAAGATGACTGCGGGACGATTAACGGAATCGAACGAACGGCGATGAAGGATGGGGATGAAATCGTCGAATCGTTGGCTGAAAGAATAATCGGTAGGTTTACGCTTGAAAAAGTAAAGCATCCGATCACCGGAGAGTTGATTGTTGATGTGAACCAAGAGATTACTGGTGAAATTGCCAATAAGATTGAAGAATCGGGTATTGAAACTGTTGCAATCAGAACCGTACTCACTTGTGAGGCAAAGCATGGCGTATGTCGAAAATGTTATGGCCGTAACCTTGCAACTAACCGACCGGTTGAAATCGGTGAAGCGGTTGGTATCATCGCAGCTCAGTCGATCGGTCAACCGGGAACTCAGCTTACGATGAGAACCTTCCATATCGGAGGGACTGCGACTAGCGGAGCTGAAGAGAACAGGCTAACCCTTGGTCATCCTGCTGTTATCAACAGCATATATGGAACTTTGGTTGAGACAGAAGATAAGACCAAATTGTTTACTCGGAAAGGGTATATCAAGTTTAGTAGGGTATTGGCTTCACTACCGACTTCCGATCACGAAAAGATTTTGGTACATGACGGAGATCGTGTGTTCCACGGGGCACCGTTGTACCAAGATAAGAAAGGAAAATTGATTACTGCCCACGATGTGGGCATCATCAGGCTCTTTCACGATCAGGTTTTGTTGGTTGCCCAGGAGCAGAAACTCGACATACGTAATGGTTCGGAATTGAAAGTTCATGAGGATATGATTGTTCCTGCTGGCGATGCGATTGTAGTGTTCGACCCGTTTAGTGAGCCAATCATCGCCGAATTCGATGGAAAAATCCAATTCGTTGATATCAAGTTGGGGACAACGCTTAAAGAAGAAGTAAACGCTGAAACAGGGAGTATTGAAAAAAAGATTACCGACCATATCAGTGAGACCTTGCAGCCGCGTATCATGATAATCGGTGAGGATCAAGAGGCTTTGGCAACGTATCACTTGCCAGCTTCAAGTTATCTCAACATTGAAGACGGTGTAAAGGTGAAAAAAGGTCGGATCCTTGCAAAACTTCTTAAGGAAAGCATCAAGACCAAGGATATCACCGGAGGACTTCCGAGAGTCGGTGAATTGTTCGAGGCACGCAGGCCGAAAAATCCTTCGGTTCTTTCAAAAGTCGAAGGTGTTGTCAAATTTGGCTCGGTCGTGAAAGGCAAGAGAGTAGTGGTTGTCGAAGATGATTTTGGTCATGAATTCAAACATTTGGTTCCTATGAGCAAACATATGCTCGTTCGTGACGGAGATCGAGTTGAAGCTGCCGAACGCCTTTGTGACGGACCGATTGATCCACATGACATCTTGGATATTCTCGGTGAGAATGCCTTGCAATCATTCTTGCTCGATGAAGTACAGGAAGTATATCGCCTTCAAGGTGTAGACATTAATGATAAGCATCTTGGCGTTGTGGTTCGACAAATGTTAAGAAAAGTCGAAGTAATTAATGTTGGCGATACTGGATTCATACAAGGGCAACAGGTCGACAAATACAGATTCCATGAAGAAAATGCCAGGGTAATCCGAGAAGGAGGACAACCGGCAGATGCACGACCGATGCTATTGGGTATTACCAGAGCTTCGCTGAGCATCGATTCCTTCATCTCTGCCGCTTCATTCCAGGAGACTACCAAGGTATTGACAAATGCTGCGATTGCTGGTAGTAGAGATGTGTTGCGCGGCCTAAAAGAGAACGTAATCATCGGACATTTGATTCCTGCGGGTACCGGTATGAAACGGTATCGGAGCATCAAGGTCAAAGAAGAAAATCCGATTGATCTCGGAGAGAAAGTGCAGTCAATCATGGGGTTGCGTCGGTCGGAAATGTATGCCGATGACGATGACTTCGAATTTGACGATTTGGGAGAGACAATATCCGAAGGTGAAGTTCCTGAAGAGGATGAAGGCGACGAGGATTGATCTCGTGTCTTTCCTCTGACGGCATGTGGAACTTTACATGCTGACTTTGGAGACGAAATATAGAAAGTGAGGCCAACTGAAATGGTTGGCTTCTCGGGATGCCGGGTATATGAAATCCGTCATTGTTACTAAGAACAAAGGGAGTGTATCGAACAGATGCCTACTATCAACCAATTGATACGATATGGACGAACATCGAAGGCTAACAAAACGAAAGCTCCGGCTCTTCAGGGTTGTCCCCAGAAGCGTGGTGTATGCACGAGGGTTATGACCGTAACACCGAAGAAGCCGAACTCAGCGTTAAGAAAAGTTGCCCGTGTACGTCTTTCTAACGGAATTGAAGTGACCGCCTATATCCCAGGTATCGGTCACAATTTACAGGAACACTCCGTCGTGCTGATGCGCGGTGGAAGAGTTAAGGACCTCCCTGGTGTGCGTTATCACATCATCAGAGGAGCTAAAGATACCCTTGGAGTCTCTGATCGCAAGAGAAGTAGGTCCAAGTATGGTGCTAAAAAGCCAAAAGCTTAAGGGAGAGATAAGAATATGGCAAGAAGAACAGTGGCACCGGTGCGTGAAATCCTCCCCGATGCAGTGTATAACAGTATTGTAGTTGAAAAGTTTATTCGTCGGATGATGCTTGCTGGAAAGAAATCCATCAGCACTTCCATTATCTATCAAGCCCTTGCGACTGTCGGTGAAAAGAGCGGCGAAGCTCCTCTGGATGTATTTCTGAAAGCTCTTGAAAACGTAAAGCCGGTAGTTGAAGTAAAGTCAAGGCGTGTCGGCGGAGCTACCTATCAGGTTCCTGTAGAGATTAAGGATAATCGTAGGGAAGCTTTGGCCATGCGTTGGATCATTACCGCTGCAAGGGCCCGCAACGGTAAATCGATGAGCGAGAAATTGTCATCAGAATTGCTGGATGCATATGCCAATACGGGATCAGCTTTCAAGAAGAAGGAAGATACCCATAGAATGGCAGAAGCGAACAAAGCTTTCTCTTCGCATAATCGCTAATTTGTTTACTGCTTTTGATTGGATTGTGAAGGCCGGTGTGCAAATTGTATGTCGGCCTCTATTTATTTCTTTTTGTTTTTAGTAATTCGGCTTGACACATTTTGTCAAAGTCACTATAGTGGCAAAGGCGTCTTCAGAGAAGGCCTCTTGTGCTATTGAAGATGTAAGAGCCAAACCAATCATCCTGCTGGGAAAAGCACGGGTGGTAAGGTGGTTCCAGTTTACAGACTTTTGAAATCTGTACTATGTCGTGTACTCAAGTCGGTATTCGACCTCTGGATCCTTCCCTTATCCCTGTCCAACAGTATGCCGTTTGTCTCTCCATTTGAAGGTAAAGGCGTCTTGCCTTTATAGAAATGAAGTTTGTGACCTTTGAGAGAGTCACAAGGAGGAACTGATGGCTAAAGAAAAATTTTCAAGAACAAAGCCACATGTGAACGTTGGAACCATCGGTCACATCGACCATGGCAAGACTACCCTCACCGCAGCGATTTCAATGTATTGCGGACGCTCATTCGGTGACAAAGTCTTGAAGTATGATGATATCGACAATGCGCCCGAAGAAAAAGCTCGTGGTATCACCATTAATACCAGACACGTTGAGTATCAGAGCGCTCATCGCCACTATGCTCACGTTGACTGCCCGGGACACGCTGACTACATCAAGAATATGATTACCGGTGCAGCCCAGATGGACGGTGCGATTATCGTAGTTGCGGCAACCGACGGCGCGATGGCACAAACCAGGGAACACATCCTTCTTGCACGTCAGGTAGGAGTACCCGCTATTGTTGTCTTCATTAATAAGACTGATATGGTTGACGATCCCGATCTCATCGAGCTCGTTGAAGAAGAGATGAGAGACTTGCTCTCGTTCTTTAACTTTGACGGAGCAAACGCACCTGTTGTCAAAGGGTCTGCCTATGAAGCTTTGGAGCATCCGGATGATTCCGAGAAGACCAAATGCATCCAAGACCTGCTTGATGCGATGGATACCTATATTCCGCTTCCAGAACGTGCTGTTGACAAGCCATTCCTCATGCCGATTGAAGATATTTTCTCCATCTCTGGTCGTGGAACAGTTGTTACCGGTAGGGTTGAACGCGGTATTATCCACGTAAACGATCCTGTTTCAATCGTTGGTATCAAAGAAACAAAAGACACCGTTTGTACTGGTGTTGAAATGTTCAACAAGTTGCTTGATGAAGGTCAGGCTGGTGATAATATCGGAGCTTTGTTGCGTGGTGTTGACAAGAAAGAAGTTGTCCGCGGCCAGGTTCTTGCAAAGCCCAAGACAATTACTCCCCATGCCAAATTCCTTGGTACCGTGTATGTGTTGAGCAAAGAGGAAGGTGGTCGTCACTCTCCGTTCTTCAGTGGATACAGACCTCAGTTCTATTTCAGAACCACCGATATTACCGGAACTGTGACCCTTCCTGAAGAAAAGCAGATGGTGCTTCCTGGTGATAACACCGAATTGAAGATTGAATTGATCCACCCGGTAGCCATGGACAAAGGTCTCCGCTTCGCTATTCGCGAAGGTGGCAAGACTGTTGCTTCAGGCCAAGTAGTCGAGATTATTGAGTAATTATGACGAATGTCTTGCCCGCACCAAAAGTGTAGCGGGCAAGACCCGTTTTTTGGAGGAATGATGGCTAAGGATAGAATCCGGGTACGGCTGAGGGGTTTTGACATTGAGCTTGTTGAGCAGAGCGCAAAGGCTATCGTGCAGACAGTGGTGAAGGCTGGTGCCAAAGTCTCCGGCCCCGTACCCTTACCGACTCGAATCAACAAATATACGGTTCTGAGGTCGCCCTTTGTCAACAAAAAGTCTCGCGAACAGTTCGAGATGAGAACTCACAAGAGGTTGATCGACATTCTGGATCCTACATCAAAAGTCATGGATGCCCTGATGAAGCTTGAGCTTCCCGCAGGCGTGGATGTAGAGATTAAGCAGTGACTGAGTTGAGGTAAGAGATGTTAGGGCTTATCGGCAAAAAAATAGGAATGACACAGGTGTTTGACGCTAACGGCAAGCTTACTCCTGTGACTGTAATAAAAATAGAGGATAACGTGGTTGTTGAGAATCGCACCGTTGAGAAACACGGCTATAGTTCATGCGTTCTCGGTTCCTTCGACAAAAAGAAGAGCCAAACCACGAAACCGTATGCAGGGCAGTTTGAAGGTGTCTGTGCGCCAAAGAAGACACTTGTCGAGATGCGTGATTTCGATAAGGAAGCTGCAGTCGGCGAAGTGATGGGTGTAAACATGTTCAAAGATGTCATGTTTGTTGATGTGGTCGGAACTTCGAAAGGTAAAGGATTCCAAGGTGGTATGAAACGTCATGGTTTCGCCGGAGGAAGAGCAACCCACGGTTCCAAGTTCCATCGCGATATCGGTGGTACTGCCATGTCATCATCCCCCTCTAAGACTTTTAAGGGTAAAAAAATGGCTGGTCGCATGGGGAATGAACGGGTCACTGTTCAGAATCTCCGCGTGATTCGTGTCGACGAAGAGATGCAGGTGTTGTTGGTGAAGGGAGCGATTCCCGGTCCCGCCCAGAGTGTCGTCATCGTGCAGAAAGCGAAGAAGAAGTAGAGGCGAGATATGGAAACGAAAGTCTATTCAATTAAAGGTGAAGAGTTACGTACCATAACACTCAATGATGAGGTATTTAATCGAGTCGATTCAGACGAAGATAATAATACGAATAAGTTGAGTACTGGTTCGATCTACTACGCCGTGAACAATGAGTTGGCAAACCGCCGTGTTGGAACTGCCTCCACAAAAACTCGTGGCGAAGTAAATTATAGTAATGCGAAACCCTATAAGCAGAAGGGAACAGGTAACGCCCGAGCCGGAGATAAGAAGTCTCCGATTTGGGTAGGTGGCGGGACGATTTTCGGACCGAAACCCAGAGATTACAGCTACACGATTCCCAAGAAGATTAAGCGTCTTGCTATGAAATCGCTTTTGTCACTCTCTGTGCAAGAAGATCGGCTTGTGGTGGTTGAAGATTTCACCGTGGAAAGTGGTAAGACTAAGGATTTGGCTGCGATTATCAAGAATTTTGTGAAAGATGAGAAGCGCACGGTCCTTATTCTGAAAGACGATGATGTTATGATGCGGCGTGCTGCGAGGAATATTCCTTACTTACGTGTTCTTTCTTTTAACCGCCTTTCTGCGAAGGAACTCCTTTACGGAAGAAAGGTTCTGGTGCTGGAGCAGGCTGCAACGAATCTTAACGAGTTCTACGGGGACAAATAAGGGGCCGAATGTGAGAGCAGATCAGATAATAATCGAACCTGTGTTAACCGAGAAATCGAACTTGGCACGGGAAGCGGAAGCTAAAAAGTACACGTTCAAGGTCCACATGGACGCGAACAAGTTCATGATCATGGATGCAATTAAGGAGCTTTTCAATGTGAAGGCTACCAAATGCAATGTAATGATCATGAAAGGAAAACCGAAATTTACCCGGACGAAAAGCGGTCATATCGCTGGTACGACGGGTGATTGGAAGAAAGCAGTCGTAACCCTTGAAAAAGGGCAGTCGATCCAAGCTATCGAAGGTGTTTAGGAGGTAACAAGTCATGGCACTTAAGAAATATAAACCGTACACTCCTGGACTCCGTCAGAAGACCACATTGGTATTCGATGATTTGACGACCGATACGAGCGAAAAGTCGTTGACCAAGAATCTTCATCGTGGTGCGGGACGCGACTCCTTCGGTCGCATCAGTGTTCGACGCAGAGGCGGCGGTCATAAGAGAGCTTACAGAATTATTGACTTCAAGCGTGATAAGTTTGGTGTTCCCGGAACGGTTAAGACAATTGAATATGATCCTAACCGCAGTGCTAATATCGCTTTGGTATTCTATGCTGATGGTGAAAAGCGCTATATCCTCGCTCCGAAGGGCATCAAAGTAGGTATGAAGGTTCTTAGTGGTCCCGATGCACCAATCGAAGTCGGCAACGCATTGCCTATGAAGAATATACCTCTCGGCCTTACCGTACATAACATTGAGCTTCAATTGGGTAAGGGTGGACAAATGGTTCGTAGTGCTGGTTTGGGTGCGACAATCGTGGCCAAGGAAGGCGACTACGTTACTCTCAAGTTACCTTCGGGCGAGATGAGAATGGTGTTCGGCGAATGCATGGCTACTCTTGGGAATCTTGGGAACGAAGACCATATGAACGTATCACTGGGTAAAGCCGGCCGCAACAGATGGCTGGGCAAAAGGCCAAAGGTACGCGGTGTAGCGATGAACCCTGTCGATCACCCGCATGGTGGTGGTGAAGGAAAAACGGCCGCTGGGCGTCATCCTGTGACTCCGTGGGGACTTCCCACTAAGGGGTACAAGACACGCAAGAAGAATAAGCCTTCGGGCTCATTCATCGTGAAGAAGCGGAAGTAGGAGTAGAAAAGTGGCTAGATCAATCAAGAAAGGTCCTTTTATTGAGAAAAAGCTTTTTAAAAGGATTTCTGAAGCAAACAAGTCAGGCCAAAAGCAGATGATCAAGACGTATTCTCGTACTTCCACGATCATCCCAGAAATGGTTGGTTATACGATTTCCGTCTACAACGGCAAGACCTGGGTGCCGGTGTTCGTCACGGAGAACTTGGTCGGGCATAAGCTCGGTGAGTTTGCTCCCACTCGGATCTTCCGTGGCCACACTGCTAGTGACAAGAAAGCGAAAAAGTAAGCGGGTAGGATAACGAAATGGAAGCAAAAAAAGGTTTTAGAGCATGTGCAAAGTACTTACCGGCCTCCCCTTCAAAGGTTCGCCCAGTCGCTGACCTGGTGAGGAGAAAGCCGTATGTCGAGGCCATGGCAATTCTTGACGCTATGCCCCAGAAGGGCGCCTATCTGATTAAAAAGGTAGTGCAATCAGCTGCGGCAAATGCAATGAGCCAAAATAAGCGCCTTGACGAGGAACAACTCGTCGTTGCGGAACTATGTGTAGATGATGGTCCTCGGATGAAAAGAGTTTGGCCGAGGTCTCATGGAAGACGTGACATACTGTTGAAAAGACAGTGCCACATCACTGTAGTGCTTGACGAGAAGGTGGGGAAATAAATGGGCCAGAAAGTTAATCCGATCGGTCTCCGTTTGGGAGTGAACAAAACGTGGAAATCCAAGTGGTATGTTGATCCGAGGGAATATGCGGCGACGTTGCATGAGGATCTTAAACTCCGCAAGGCGCTTCTGTCTTGTCCCGAGGTTCAGGGTGCGGAAATCTCTGATGTAGAGATAGTTCGCAAACCCCAACGAGTTTCATTGACAATCGCAACCAGTCGCCCTGGTATCATTATTGGCTCGAAGGGTGCGAATGTCGAAAAACTTGGTGCACGTCTGCAAGGCCTCACGGACAAGAAGATCCAGATCAAAATTAAAGAGATAAAGAAGCCCGATGCTGATGCTCAGCTTATCGCAGCTAATGTGGCCAAGCAGTTGGTTAACCGTGGCAGCCATCGCAGAGCATTGAAGACTGCGATTTCCAAAGCGATGCAAGCCGGAGCCCAAGGTGTCAAGATTAAAGTGTCAGGACGTCTTGGCGGTAAGGAAATTGCTGGATCTGAATGGTTGAAGGATGGAAGGATTCCATTGCACACTTTAAGATCCGATATCGATTATGGGTTTGCTCAGGCGAATACCACCTTCGGTGTCATCGGAGTAAAGGTTTGGGTGTTCAATGGCGAAATCCTTGACAAGTCAAAGAAAGACGACGCCGGTCTTTTGGTGCGCAAATCACCCAAAGAGCGTTTGGAAGGCGTTGAGGCAAGGAGTTGATGCACCATGCTTAGTCCTAAGAGAATAAAGTACCGGAAGAAGCAGAGAGGGACGCGAGACGGTGTCGCGCATCGCGGTAATTACCTTGCGTTCGGCGAATTTGGCCTTATCGCGGTTGAACCAAAATGGATAACCAACAGGCAGATTGAAGCTGCCCGTATTGCAATGACCCGTCACATCAAACGTGGTGGAAAAGTGTGGATCCGTATTTTCCCCGATATGCCTTTTACCAAGAAGCCTGCCGAAACAAGACAAGGAAACGGTAAGGGGAATCCCGAAGGTTGGGTCGCCGTGGTGAAGACAGGTGCGGTTATGTTTGAGATGGGTGGAGTAAACGAAGAACTCGCCCGCGAAGCTCTTCAACTCGCCGCCTCGAAGCTTCCCATCAAGACAAAGTTCATTATGAGAAGGGATGTGGAGTAGGTTATGAAAAATTCGTATTCTGACTTGACCTATGCGGAATTAGTAGCAAAAAGGGACGAGCTTCGTCGTGAAGCTTTAAACCTGAGGATGGCGCGTGTACTCGGTCACGTAGAGAATCCATTGGCAATTAGAACGACCAGAAGACAGATTGCCAGGTTGAACACGCTCATCCACGAGTATGCTCTCGGCATACGTGTCAAATCGAAATAAGTGAGGCTCGCGCCGTATGGAAGCTAACAAGAAAAGATTCACCGGATTGGTGACAAGCGACAAAATGGACAAGACCATAGTTGTTGCGGTTTCGACAAGAACTCTTCATCCTCTCTACAAAAAGTACGTCAATCGTACCAAGAAGTTGAAAGCTCACGACGAACGCAATGATGCTCACATTGGCGACATGGTGCGTGTGGTCGAATGTCGTCGACTCAGCAAGGACAAATGCTGGCGCCTAGAGCAAATCGTCGAACGGGCGAAGTAATCGTCAAGGAGCAACGCCATGGTACAGATGCAAACATATTTGAATGTAGCGGATAATAGTGGGGCCAAACGGGTTCAGTGTATTAAAGTCCTTGGTGGCAGCCATCGGATGATAGCCGGAATCGGTGATATCATCGTAGTGGCCGTCAAGGATGCACTCCCCAATGGCACTATCAAGAAGGGTGATGTCTTGAAAGCTGTTATTGTCCGGACGAAAAAAGAATACCGAAGACCTGACGGTACCTATATCAGGTTCGATGACAATGCTTGTGTAGTCATCGATGCCAACAATAACCCGCGCGGTAAGCGTATTTTCGGGCCGGTTGCTCGCGAACTTCGTGAAGTCGGTTTCGTAAAAATCGTTTCTCTTGCGCCGGAAGTGTTGTAGGAGTTGGGAACATGAAGCTGAAGAAGAATGACAACGTCAAAGTTCTAGCTGGAAAAGACAAAGGTAAATCTGGTCGGATTTTAAAGGTTGACCGCGAGAACGAACGAGTCGTTGTACAGAGTGTCAACCTGGTGAAAAAGACGATGAAGAAACGTAACCAGCAGGACCAAGGTGGCATCAAAGAGATTGAGGCACCGATCCACGTTTCCAATGTAGCGTATCTGTTGAAGAACGGAGATACTACTAGGATTGGTATGAAGATCGACGAGAACGGCAAAAAAGTACGTTTCGCAAAGAAAACCGGGGAAGTGATCTGATGGATAAGTTTATACCTAGCTTGAAGAAAAAATACCTCGAGAGTGTTGCTCCTGAATTATATAAAGAGTTCGGGTACAAGTCTAAGATGCAGGTTCCCGCAATTGAGAAAATTTCTGTAAGTGTCGGTGTCGGTGAAGCTATCGTAAATAAAAAGCTTCTCGATGCGGCAGTGAAAGAATTGGAACAGATTACAGGACAGCATGTGGTGAAAACCAAGGCAAGGAAATCCATTGCAAACTTCAAACTGAGAGCAGGAATGGAAATCGGTGCCATGGTCACACTTCGCGGTGAGAATATGTGGTTCTTTTTAGAACGCCTTATTGGTGTTGCTCTTCCTCGGGTCAAAGACTTCAAGGGAGTGAATCCGAATGCATTCGACGGGAACGGAAATTATGCTCTTGGAATTTCCGAGCAAATCATTTTTCCTGAGATCGATTACGATAAAATTGAGCGGGTAAGTGGTTTGAACGTTGCAATCGTGACGACGGCCAAGACCGATGAAGAAGGGTTCGCCTTGCTGAAGAAGCTTGGAATGCCCTTCAGCAAATAAGGTGGAGTAACAGAGATGGCAAAAAAATCAATGATCATCAAGGCGAACAGAACGCCGAAGTTCAGTACCAGGCTAGTACGTCGTTGCAAGATTTGCGGACGTCCTCGTGGGTATATGCGTAAGTTCGAGATGTGCAGGATTTGCTTTCGGAAGTTGGCCAGTGAAGGACAGATTCCTGGTGTCACCAAATCCAGCTGGTAGGAGAAGAAGATGGCTATAAGTGATCCTGTTGCAGATATGCTGACAAAAATTAGGAATGCTAGCCAGGCTAGGCATGAGAAGGTGGAGATTCCCACATCGAGGATGAAGCTCCAGATCGTGAAGATCCTGAAGAATGAAGGGTATATCAAGAATTTTAAAAAGGTCGTGAATAAAGACGGTTCGAATTTCATTCGAGTGTTCCTTAAGTACGACGAGAAACAGAACCCCGTACTTCACGGAATTGATCGAATCTCGACTCCCGGGAGAAGAGTCTATTCGGGGTACCGCGATATGCCTAGAGTCTACAATGGCTATGGAGTCGTGGTCGTATCGACTTCTTCTGGAATCATTACCGGAAAGAAAGCGAGCGAGAAGAAGGTTGGCGGTGAGCTGATCTGCACAATTTGGTAAGGTGGTGGGATATGTCTCGAATAGGTAAGTTGCCGATTGCAGTACCCAAAGGCGTGAAGGTTGTTGTTGCAGATGACAATATCACTGTCGAGGGACCGAAAGGAAAGCTGGTGAGAAGTTGCCGTCCCGAGGTAGATATCGCCGTAACAGCCGATTCTGTCGTAGTGACGCGCAAAGAAGAAACCAAAACTGGTCGTTCATACCATGGATTGTATCGGCAGTTGGTGAACAACATGATAATTGGAGTATCCACTGGGTTTTCTAGAAAACTTCAGATTAATGGAGTCGGATACAGGGCTGAAGTCAAAGGCAACAGTCTTGTGTTGAACCTTGGCTATTCCAATCCGATTGAATTTTATATTCCGGCAGATGTAAAGATTGCCTGTGAAGGTCCTTCGGTAATTGTTGTCTCAGGTGTGGACAAACAAAGGGTCGGCCAAATCAGTGCCGAAATCCGCTCGCTCCGTGCTCCTGAACCGTACAAAGGTAAGGGAATCAAGTACGATAACGAGACCGTTAGGACTAAAGTCGGTAAATCCGGCGGTAAGAAATAAATAGGGTGACAAGATGAATAGGATTTTGGACAAGCAAAGAAAACGCGAAAAGCGTAAGGTTCGTATCAGAAAGCACATTTCCGGAACAGCAGCAAGACCAAGAATGACTGTATTCAGAAGTAATTGTCACATGTATGTCCAGGTCATCGACGATGTCGCGGGAACAACTCTCGTATCAGCGAGTAGTCTCGAACCCGAATTGCGCGATCTGAAAAATTCCGTTGAGGATGGACTCAAGCTCGGTGAAGTAGTTGGGAAGCGGCTTATTGAGAAGAGTATCGATACTGTGATATTTGATCGCAATGGATATCTCTTCCACGGAATCGTGAAGAGCATCGCCGACGGCGCAAGAAAAGCCGGGGTTAAATTCTAGGGGGATATGGTGGACAAGGCAGAGAGAAATAAAGATAACGAACTGGTAGAGAAGCTCGTAAACCTCAACCGTGTTTCCAAAGTTGTAAAAGGTGGTCGTCGGTTCTCATTTGCAGCTCTTGTAGTCGTTGGAGACCAGAATGGTAAGATCGGCTTCGGGTCAGGTAAAGCAAATGATGTAACCGAAGCTATCAGGAAAGCGGTGGACAAAGCCAAGGAACATATGATTACCGTTCCGATGATTCGATCAACGATACCCCATGAAACTGTCGGTAATTTCAAGGGTGCGAGTGTTCTCTTGCGCCCTGCAGTTCCTGGTACCGGCGTTATTGCCGGTGGGGCGGTACGCAGCGTAATGGATGCCTGCGGGATTAAAGACGTATTGAGCAAATCCTTGGGATCCAAGAATAGTGTTAATAGAGTGAAAGCTACGTTTGTTGCATTGGAACAATTGTTCGATGCAAAAGAACTCGCCAAGAGCAGGGGCAAAAACCTGATCGATATGTGGGGGTGATTCGATGGCCGATATGAAAAAAATCAGAGTGACTTTGGTTAAGAGTGTCATTGGTAGCCTCCCTGTTCAAAGGAAGACTGTCAAAGCTTTAGGGTTGGGGAAAATCAGCAGCTCTGTGGAACGTGAAGCAACTCCCTCTATCTTAGGGATGGTGCGGACGATTTCCCATCTGGTGAAAGTCGAGGAGATATAGTATGGGCCAGATCAAGGCACCGTTTGGTGCGAATACGAAAAAGACAATTGTTGGACGCGGAGCCTCCTCAAAGGGAAGAACTTGCGGTCGCGGAAACAACGGTCAGAATGCCCGATCCGGTGGCGGAGTACGTCCTGGATTTGAGGGTGGCCAGATGCCTTTGTATCGGCGATTAGCCCGAAGGGGATTCTCCAATTATCCATTTAAACAAGATTTTGAGGTTGTTTCCCTCGATGCGGTATCTGAAAAATATGAGGATGGGGAAGTAGTTTCCCTTGATTCTCTTAAGGATAAAGGTCTTGTAAAAGGCTATGACATCCAAGCAAAAGTCCTCGCAAACGGGGAACTTACTAAGAAAGTGGTATTCGAAGGCCTGAAAATCTCCGCAACTGCGATTGAGAAAATCAAAGCTGCGGGTGGCGAAATTAGATAAGAAGAGGGTCCAGATGTCTAATTCCCTAGTGAACATGTTCAGAATCGAGGAACTGAGGAAACGGATCCTCTATACCTTCCTGATGCTGGTAATTTTCCGGCTTGGAACATATATTCCTATACCGGGAATTGATCCTGAAGTATTGAAACTGTACTTTTTAAGCCAAAGCAATTCCTCTAGTATCGGTTTGACCGAATATTTGAACTTCTTTGCAGGAGGAGCATTTTCAAACTTTTCAGTATTCATGCTTGGTATCATGCCATACATCTCAACGCAGATTATTCTTCAGTTGTTGATGTTGGTCGTCCCCAGTTTGAAAAAGTTGAATGAGGATGCCGAAGGAAGAAAAAAGGTACAGAAATACACCAGATACGGTACGATTGTCGTTACGGCGATCCAATCGTATGTTGTAACGGTATATGCGAAATCAATCCCGAATGTGATGACCATTGGCATTGTCCCATTTACATTGATTGCAATTCTATCAGTTACGACAGGAACGATGTTTCTTGTTTGGATCGGTGACCAGATTACCCAAAAAGGTCTCGGCAATGGTATTTCATTGTTGATTTTTGCTGGTATCGTAGCTCGTATTCCGGATGCTATGATCCAACTGTGGAGAAGTGTACAGCAAGGAACCTTGAACCCGATAGTTGTATTGGTAGTATTGGTGATGTTTGCTGGAGTTGTTGCGTTGGTCGTTTGTGAGCAGCGTGGTCAAAGAAAAATTCCGGTTCAGTATGCCAAACGTGTTGTGGGACGAAAGATGTATGGTTCCCAAAATACCTATATCCCGTTCAGGATCAACCCGTCTGGAGTTATTCCGGTAATCTTTTCTTCGGCATTGTTGTCTTTTCCTGTACAGATCGCCTCGTCACTTGGTCCAGAGGTACGTTGGTTGCAAGCTGTTGCCGATTGGCTTGACCCGCAGGGAGCCCCCTATCTGATCATCTACACCCTGCTGATCATTGCGTTTGCTTTTTTCTATACCCAAGTTAGTCTCAATCCGGTTGAGATGGCTAAGCAGATCAGGGAGAACGGTGGATCGGTCCCTGGAGTGAGATCCGAAAAACTTGAGGAGTATCTTTCGAAAGTCCTCAACAGGATCGTATTGCCCGGGTCCTTGTTCCTCGCCTTCATCGCGTTGATTCCGACAGTGGTCCAGAAGTTCTTTAACTTCCCCACTTCTGTAGCGATGTTGCTCGGTGGAACTTCATTGATCATCATGGTCGGTGTCGATCTTGATACAATGAGTCAGATTGACGGTATTTTGAAGATGCACCATCACGACGGTATTTCGACCAAGGGCAAGATTAAAGCGCGGAACCTTTAGTAGGAGATGAATCGAATGAAAGTTAGAGTGAGTGTCAAACCGTTGTGCGATAAGTGCAAGGTCATCAGACGGGCTGGGGTGGTACGGATTATTTGCGACAATCCCAAGCACAAACAAAGACAGAGATAGAAGCTCGTTGCGAGCTAGAGAGGAGGCCAGTTGATGGCGAGAATTGCAGGTGTGGATTTGCCGAACAAGGCGGTAAAGATCGCATTGACTTATATCTACGGTATCGGCAAAGTCTCGGCAATTGAGATTTGCCGCAAAACCAATATCAATCCCGATGAGCGGATGAACAACCTCAGTAACGATGATGTTAACGAATTGAGGAAGTTGATTGAGAATGAGTTCAAAGTTGAAGGACGATTGAGAACTGAAGTTGCTCTCAATATCAAGCGCCTTATGGATATCGGTTGTTATCGTGGCTTGCGCCACCGCAAAGGTCTTCCCGTTCGTGGACAAAGGACTAAGACCAATGCCCGTACGAGAAAAGGCAAGAAGAAGACCGTTGCCGGCAAGAAGAAATAAGGAGAACTGAAAGTGGCTAAAGCTAAACGCAAAGTCAAGAAGACGGTATATGAGGGGAATGTATATATCCAGGCTACCTTCAACAATACCATTGTGACGGTTACCGATTTAACTGGAAATGCTGTATCATGGGCAAGTTCCGGCGGGCTTGGTTTCCGGGGTGCAAAGAAGTCAACTCCTTATGCTGCTCAGACCGCTACCGAAACTGCTGCCAAGAAGGCAATGGATTACGGTTTGCGTGAGGTGAATGTGTTTGTAAAGGGACCAGGAGTAGGTCGTGAATCTGCGATCAGAACCCTGGGTGTGCTTGGTTTGAAGGTGAGAAGCATTAGGGACATCACACCGATTCCCCATAATGGTTGCAGACCCAGAAAGACCAGACGTGTCTGATAAGGAGTAATAAGGAATCATGGCAAGATATACTGGACCAAAATGCAGATATTGCCGCGCGGAGAAGACAAAGCTTTTCCTTAAGGGAGAGCGTTGCCATACCGGTAAATGTCCTCTCGCAAAGAAGGCTGGATTACCTGGAAAGGATCCTCGCGCTCGACAAAAGAAGATGACCGACTACGGCATGCAGCTCAGGGAGAAACAAAAGCTCAAGAGAATGTATTGCATGTTGGAAAAGCAATTCAAGCTTACCTTCAATGAAGCAGCAAGAGTTCCTGGAAAAACTGGTGAAAACCTCATTATGTTACTTGAACGTAGATTAGATAACGTTGTGTTTCGCCTGCATTTCGCTAACAGCCGGAATCAAGCAGCCCAACTTGTCAATCACGGTCATATCTTTGTGAATGGAAGTCGTGTTTCAATTCCTTCGTATCGTTTGAAGCCGGGTGATGTCGTCTCCGTAGGTCCTCGTGGACAGAAGATGATCCTCATCAAAGAAAACCTCAAGGAGTTTACCAAATCAGGTGCTGCTCCTTGGCTCTCATTGGATCCGGATACCATGAAAGGTACCTTCCTTGCGGTACCCAGAAGAGCTGATGTAACAGAGGCCAAGGATATCAACGAGCAGCTGGTTGTCGAGCTCTATTCTCGTTAAGGAGTAACCATGGCACGTAAAAACCTGTTGAAAGGATTCAAGAAACCAAAGGGAATCACCTTTGAGCACAGCTTGGTCGAGCCCGACTCAGGCAGATTCATCGCCTATCCGTTCGAGAGAGGTTATGGAACTACGATCGGCAATACCTTGCGGAGAATTCTTCTCTCTTCTATCCAGGGTTATGCTGTTACCGCCGTGAAGTTCACTACTTACAACGAAGAAGGTCTTCCTCACCTTATTACGAGTGAATTCGAAGCCCTTCCCGGAGTAGTCGAGGACATAACGGAGATTATCAGCCGCATCAAGAAACTCAAGATCAAGATGCCCGAGGACATTGAAGGAACGGTATTGCTCATTGAATGCAAAGGCCCGGGAGCTGTAACCGGTGCTAATTTTGAACTTGATACTGTTGAAATTATCAATCGTGATCTTGTGCTGTTCACGATGATGGAAGATGCAAACCTTGAGATGGAAGTTCAAATCGATCTTTCTCGCGGGTATGTCCCTTCTGAGATTAATGAAAAATATATCGAAGAAATCGGCACCATCCCCATTGATGCAGCATTTTCTCCGGTAACAAGGGTGAAGTATACGATTGAACCGACACGTGTTGGGCAACGCAACGATTATGACAAGCTTATTTTTGATGTCTACACCGACGGTACGATTTCCCCTGAAAACGCACTTGCAGAAGCTGCGAAGATTGCTAAAGACCATTTTGCAATCTTTATCAACTTCGATGAGAGTATCGTGAATAGCAACGATGAAATTGACGAAGAGGAAGAACGCATCAAGAAGATTCTCAATACGTCGGTTGAAGAGCTCGAACTCACTGTCCGCTCAAGCAATTGCCTGAAAAACGCAAATATCCGTACGATTGGTGACTTGACCAAAAAGACCGAGGAAGAAATTGCCAAAACCAGGAATTTCGGAAAGAAATCTCTTTCTGAGATTAAGGAAAAACTGAAAGAGTGGAACCTCAGCCTCGGCATGACTGATTACAGTGTCCTGAAGAATTCAATCAGAATACCAGGGAACAAGGAAGAAGAGCATGAAGCATAGAATTGGATTTAACGCATTAAGCCGGAAATCGGCCGAACGAAAGGCCCTCAAAAGAAACATGGTGACCTCTTTGTTCAGGTATGAGCGGATTGAGACTACCAAGGCGAAAGCCTTAGAAATCAGACGTATGGCTGAAAAGATGATTACTCGTGCCAAAGTCGATTCTGTCCACACTCGCCGCATGGTCGGTCGTGATATCAAGGACGAAGCGATTCTAGCCAAATTGTTTACCCAGATAGCACCGCTGTTTGTTGATCGCAACGGGGGATACACCCGTATCCTTAAGACCGGCAACAGATTGGGAGATGCTGCTCAAATGGTAATCCTCGAGCTTGTAGTCAAGACTGAGAAACCTAAGAAGAAGGAAGCCAAGAAAGAGGCGAAGAAAGAGTCGTCCAAAGAAGATAAGACTGCCTCAGAAGAGACAGAAAGTGTAAGCGAAGAAGCAAAATAATTGCCTGAAGCATCACTACTAATACGTAATCATGTGGATTTGTTCTATTTGAGAACGTCAAACCGCCATTTAGCATGGCGGTTTTCTTTTGCCCACCACGTCCGATGAAACGCTCCTTAGCTTGACAAGTGATAAGCTCTACCCATATTATAGTAACACTACAATGGGGGAATGCATCATGGGAAAATGGTGGATCATCCCTCTTTGTCTGGCTTGTGTCTTTCTTGGTTGGTTCATTAGATGGATCTATGCAAGGTTCAAGCTTACTTCAATCGAACAAAAAGCGGTTCGATTGAGTCAGGAAGCTATAAAAGAGGCGGAAGCAAAGAGCAAAGAGCTGCTGCTTGAAACTCGAGATCAGTTGTTTAAAGAACAACAGCAACAGGAACGTGAGGCAAGAGAACGCAGAAGTGAACTTCAGAGAACAGAGCGACGATTGTTATTAAAGGAAGAGAATTTAGAACGGAAGCAATCAGAACTAGACGTACAGAAGAGACAGCTTGCAGACAGAGAGGCAAAGAGTCTCCAACGGGAGAAATTACTCTCCGATATGGAGGAGAATTGGCGGATTGAACTGGAACGTATCGCTGGGATGACTTCGGATGAAGCAAAACAGACGATTGTCGAGTCAATGCAAAACGAAGCGAAGCGCGACGCTCAATTGCTCATCAACAAGATAGAGCAAGACGCGCAAATGAGGGCTGACAAACTAGCAAGAGACATTATCGTTTCCTCTATCCAACGACTTGCTACTGAAGTTAGCTCAGAGGTGACCGTTACGACCGTAAGTCTTCCGAGTGATGAGATGAAAGGTCGTATCATCGGTAGAGAAGGCCGGAATATCAGGACATTGGAAACGCTTACCGGAGTTGATGTCATTATCGACGATACCCCTGAAGCGGTGGTCATCTCTTGTTTTGATCCGGTGAGGAAAGAAATTGCCCGTGTTGCTCTTGAACGGTTGGTGCAAGACGGAAGGATTCATCCTGCGCGGATAGAAGAAGTGGTGGCAAAAGTCACCAAGGAAATAACTCGTGTTATCACTGAAGAGGGAGAAAAAGCCCTCTTTGATCTTGGAATTCACAACATGAGCCAAGAAATGGTGAGGGCATTGGGTAAACTCCATTTCCGTACCAGTTATGGACAGAATGTTTTGTCGCATTCAAAAGAAGTTGCAGTATTGGCAGGAATGATCGCATCAGAAGTCGGCGCCGATCGGGAGATTGCTCGGCGAGGTGGATTACTGCATGATATCGGAAAGGGTATCGAGACTGACGGGGATGCAAACCATGCAGAGATGGGTGCGGATCTGGCAAAACGATTGGGAGAGGATCCAAGAGTGATAAATTCTATTCTTTCCCACCATGACGATATCGAACCGAATTGTGTGGAATCGGTCATCGTGCAAATTGCCGATGCGATATCGGCTGCCCGTCCTGGAGCACGTAGGGAGACGTTGGATAATTATATCAAGCGCCTCGAATCCCTTGAAGAAATCGCCGAAAGCTTTACTGGCGTTGATAAAGCATATGCCATTCAAGCTGGCCGTGAATTGCGAATCTTGGTGAACAACGATTCGGTTACCGATGACGGGGCCAAAGAGATTGCCAAGGGTATCGCTGGAAGGATCGAAGCCGAACTGAGATATCCCGGAAGAATAAAAGTAACTATCATCCGGGAGATGCGCGTAGTTGAATACGCAAGGTGACGGACTGAATTTTTATGGGAAAAGAACGACTTTTAGTGGCTCTGTTACTCGGTGATATCTGTGGAAAACCGGGGTGCAGAGCCCTTTTTTTAGGATTGCCTCAACTCATCAAGCGAACCAGAGCGGATATCGTTGTAGTCAACGGTGAGAATGCTGCCGATGGTTTGGGAATCACAGAAGAATTGACCAGACAATTCTTTTCGATGGGAGTACAAGTAATTACTAGCGGAAACCATATTTGGCACAAAGAAGATATCCTTCCCGTTTTGGAAAAAGAATCACGATTGCTACGACCCGCGAACTATCCCTCTGAAGCTCCTGGAAATGGTTTTACAGTATATGAAGTGGCAGGAATAAAGGTTGCCGTGGTGAATCTGCAAGGAAGAATCCAGATGGGGGCCATCGATTGTCCATTTCATGTAGGTGCATCAATTGTTGATAAGCTGAGAAGGCAAACACCGGTTATCATAGTAGATTTCCATGCAGAGTCTCCTGAGGAAAAGGAAGCTTTGGCTTTTCATCTCGACGGGAAGATCTCCTTGCTCGTAGGAACCCACACACACGTTCAAACGGCAGATGAAAAGATTTTATCGAAAGGAACAGCCTACATTACGGATATGGGAATGTCGGGACCGTTGGACAGTGTCATAGGTTCTTCGTCACAAATTGCCATAGAACGTCAACTAACCCAGATGCCGTTGCGAAATGTCGTCTCTGAAAGCCCTGCTTATCTGCAAGGGGTTGTTTGTACTATTTCGCCATCGACGGGCAAGGCGATGAGTATCGAACGGATAAGCGAACAGTTCGGGTTTTAGGAACTGCCGATGGCTTTGAAAAATAAACGGACGCTAACGGAACTTCTCGCGATGAAATATCCTGAATATGGCAAGGATAAAATCATTGCTTTAATCGCATGCAGGAAGGTCAAGGTCGATAATGAAATCTGTTGTGATCCCAGAGCGCTGTTTCATAATGATGTCCCAATAGTCCTCATCGAAGATATGTACGTTTCAAGAGGCGGAGTAAAACTGGATTATGCGCTGAATCACTGGTCGATCGATCCTAGTGGGAAGATATTTCTTGATGCAGGTTCATCGACAGGTGGGTTTACCGATTGCTTGCTCCGATATGGGGCACGACTGGTTCACGCTGTTGATGTAGGATACAATCAATTGGATTATCGCCTTAGGACCGATGCCAGAGTCATTGTTCATGAACGCCAGAATATAATGGATATACGGGAACTCGAGCCGATTCCCGATGCTGCGGTCGCCGACCTTTCATTCAGATCCATTCATAAGGCAGCTTCTCATCTCTTTAGCTTGATTTCAGGGGATTGGATTATCTGTCTTGTCAAACCGCAATTTGAAATTCCTAAAGGCACCCCCGGATTCAATGGAGTGGTCGATGATCCTTTGTTGATCCGAGACACGTTGCTTCATGTAAAAAAGTCGTTATTCGATGATGGCATAGGCATGAGGGATATAGTTGAATCTCCCATTCACGGAAGGAAAGGCAACCGAGAATTTCTAGCGCTTCTAAGTAGAACAGTATCGCTTGAAGAACCTACGATAGCTGAGAAGATTGAGCGATTGACAACCTGACCTCTACTGTAGCTTTTCACCTTCAACAAGTATAACGGTGTCCCGAATCGAAGAGAATGCGCGTAATGTTCTGTTTATTTGTTCTTTCGCGATATCGAACTCCTTTGATTCGGTGACAGCCCCACTAAGAAATTCTTTTGAAAGATCGACATATGCTACTCTTTGAGAAACTGTTAGCCCGAGTAACCGAGTTCCTTTGGGAATATATGAGATAGACCCCAATGTAAGAGCTTGGTAATTCGGGCCTGATAGCAAGTGCTCGATTGTTTCATGATACGGCTTTGATCCGGTAATGGAGATAAGAATTTCACGATACGATATCCCTTCGGACGTGGGAAGGGCGAACACCACGGTACCATATTGTTTGGTCGGTTCTGTGGTCGGAGCATTAAGGCGTTGCTGGATCAATTCCAGCATGCCAGATTCCTGGATGGAAGATGAAATGTCCGGAAGTGCGATGACCACCGTCAAAATGCCAACGGCAATGACCACAAGATACGCGATTACCAGAATCGAAAAATGTTTGCCGTCATGATGACCGTTATCCATGGTGATAAGCTTACACTATATTTACATCACATGTAAAACCCCGTATGATACAGTCATATATGAGAATACTGAAAGGAATCGCTGCAAGTGCCGGAATAGGTTCGGGGAAAGCGTTCCTATATGTACATGAAAAACCGATCGTACCCCGGAGCGGCATACATCCGTCAGAAGCTGAAGCTGAATCAGCTCGATTTTCTAAAGCTCGCGAATCGGTCGTCAGGGAATTGGCAACTCTTGACGGTCCGTTACTATCAACAGATCAGCGAAAGATCCTGGAAACCCATCAATTGATGCTTGAAGATCCTATGGTGCTCGATGCGGTACACCATGCGATACATGTTGAACACAAATGCGCTGAATGGGCGGTCGAAACAACAATGACCTCGTTAATAACAACCATCGAGCAATCCCAAGACCAAATGTTCAAGGAACGAAGTGCTGATATCTATGATATCGGCTGGAGAATTATCAGGACTTTGATGGGGAAGTTACGTCCTAAAATCTCAGGATTGCATGAACAGATTGTGCTAGTCGCAGATACGTTATTACCGTCAGAAGCCCTTTCGCTTGATCCTGAATACGTTAAAGCCATAGCTCTGAACGGTGGAGGAAGGACCAGCCATGTTGCGATTTTAGCCAGAGCACTTCAGATTCCTACGGTAGTAGGTTTGGGAAACATCACCAAAAAAATACAAGATGGCGAACATATCATCGTTGATGGAAACCACGGAGAAGTAGCGATTCGGCCGACCTCGGCTTCCGCACATCGTATGCAACAACAGTACAAACTGTGGGTTGCCCATGAAAAGGAATTGCGAGAGGTCGCCCAAATGGATGCCATCACGACCGATGGACATAGCGTGACACTAAAGGCAAATGTGGAAACTGTCGAAGAACTTGAAAGCGTGCTTGCCAACGGGGCTCAAGGTATCGGATTGTACCGATCGGAATTCCTATTCCTTAAACCGGGAGGAGCGTCTGAAGAGGAACAGTTTGTTGCCTATCGTGCAGTGCTGGAAAAGATGGGGAAAACAAAAGCCGTCACCATCAGGACAATTGATGTCGGAGGGGATAAAGTCATTCCGGGAATGGATGCCTTTGGAGAAGAAAATCCCATTTTAGGGTGGAGGGCGGTACGATTCTGCCTGTCACGCAAAGATATCTTCAAAACACAATTGAAAGCCTTGTTACGTTCATCTGTTTACGGGAAACTGAATATCATGTTCCCGATGATCAGCGGATTGGAAGAACTCAATGATGTATTGGAGATATTTGAAGAAGTAAAAGAAGAATGTTGGAAACAAGGGATCCCTTTTGATGAGGATATTGAAGTCGGAACGATGATTGAAGTACCATCAGCAGCACTCTGTTCCGATTTGTTGGCTCCGAAAGTTGATTTCTTTTCGATTGGTACGAATGATTTGATCCAGTATACGATTGCCGTCGATCGGGGTAATGAGAAAATTGCCTATTTATACCAACCGTTTCATCCTGGCGTATTACGGTTGATTTCAACAGTAATTAATAATGCTCATGAAGCAAAAATCCCTGTCGGGATGTGTGGGGAAATGGCAGGAGATCCTCTTTTTTCGGTATTGCTGCTTGGTCTTGGGCTAGATGAATTCAGTATGAGTCCTCAAAGCCTGTTGGAGATAAAGAGCATCATCCGTTCGGTATCCATTGAGGATGCGCAACGTTTGGCACGGAAAGTGATGGATATGGATTCGTATAAGAAGAGTAACACTTATGTAAAGGAATGGATGCATGAACGATTTGGAGATTTCACCACTGCGTGAACATACGCTTCCCATTATTTCGATTATCGGTCGGCCTAATGTGGGAAAGTCGACTTTATTTAATCGCCTTGTCAGAAAACGCAGGGCTATAACCGATGCCACCCCCGGAGTGACGCGTGATCCTATACCTGAGAAATGGTTACTCGGTAACCATAGGGTATTATTGGTGGACAGTGGCGGGGTAAAACTTGAACTTGAAGGACTTGATGGATTGGTCCGAAATAAGAGCCTGGGTCTGCTGAAGCATTCTGACGTTATCGTCTTATTGATGGATTGTACTGAAATAACTCCCGAAGACGAGGAGTTGGTTGAGCAGCTCCGTCCATATTCAGACAAAGTTATCCTTGCGGTGAACAAAATTGATGATCCTGTCAGGGATGATTTGGTGTGGAACTTTCATGTTTTCGGATTTCCAAAAGTCATCGGTATATCTTCGGCTCACGGGCTTGGCATAGATGTATTGGAAGAAGCTCTGCTTGAAATGCTCCATCTCGAAGAAATTGAAGAAACACCAGAAGAAGAGCAAAGTGTGAAATTGGCTGTTCTTGGCAAACCCAATACAGGGAAATCAACGTTAGTTAATATCCTCACCGGTTCCAACACTTCGATAGTAAGTGATATTCCCGGGACCACACGGGATGTCATTAAGGGAGACTTCTTATACAAAGGTACCCGTTATACTGTGTTGGATACAGCAGGAATCAGGAGAAAAAGCAAAGTTGATGAAGATGTTGAGTATTATTCTGTCAATCGTGCTATCGGTGCGATCGATGATGCCGATGTGGTAGTGCTCATGATCGATGCCATTACAGGATTGGTGGACCAGGATAAAAAAATCGCTCAGCTTATTGTCCGCAAAGGGAAAGGAGTAGTCCTCGTTCTCAATAAGATTGATTTGCTCCAAGGGATGGCCAATGAACTCCAAGCAGTGAAAGATAGAGCCCGTTTCTTGTTTCCGATTCTCAATTTCGCTCCGATCGTACCGATCAGTGCAAAGGAAAATTCTGATATTACAAAACTTCTCGATGTTGTGTGGCAAGTATATCAACAGTTGAATAAGCGAATCGATACCGCCCAATTCAATACTATGTTACGATCTTGGTCAGAGAGTTACCAACCGGTCCGTGGAAGTAGCGGGCACTTCAAAGTGTATTATGGAACACAGGTCAGCACTTCCCCGGTAAAATTCCTGTTCTTTGTCAATCGTAAGGAAGGGTTCCCCGTTCAGTATGTTCAATATCTAAAAAACGCCATCCGCAGGGATTTGGGATTTCCTTATATACCGATTACCATTGAACTGAAGGAGCGTAGGAGAAATACGCCGGAGATGAAATTGTGAATAGATTCGAAGCGGTATGTTTCGACGTTGACGGAACACTATATCCGAAGTGGATGATGAACTTGTATCTGATGAAGACTGTTTATCCATCACCATTATTGGCATATCGTTACAGTCGTTTCCGCTCGTCGATGCGATCGCATCCTGAAATCTTAACCGATCCTCCGAACAGGGAAGGGTTTCTTCAACGACAGGCGATTTCAATCCTGCGGTCGTCGAAGAAAGCTATTGATCAATCAGCAATAACTGGAATTAACGAACAGATCAAGCGACAATTTCATTCCGTATGGAGTAATCCTCGTTTGAAACTAACGCCGTTTCCCTATGTTCGCGAAACATTTTTGGCGATACGTTCCATGGGATTGAAAATAGGGATCTTATCGGATTTCCCTTTGGGAACCAAACTGCAACTTATGGGCATTGATGATTTGATTGACGTTGCCATATGTTCGGAGGAGTCCGGATATCTGAAACCACATCCGGCTCCTTTTGAACTCATTTGTTCACGTTTGGAAGTCCAGGGCACATCGATTCTTTACGTCGGGGATTCTTATCCGAAGGATATACTTGGAGCTGCTGGAGTTGGCATGACGACCTGTCTGGTGTATTCTCCGGGGCGGAATCCTAATAGGAAAAAACAGGCTATGGAAAAATATCCGGAAGCTGATACAATTTGTTCGGGTTACAAAGAGCTCCTTGATTGGTGTATCAAAGTACAGAATGGAGGTGTGTAATGGAAGGAATGCCTTTATGGCTGCCAATCGTATTCCCCATTATCTTATTCGCAATCACACTGATTATCATTCTCGTATTGCGTCATGAAGATAAAAAAAGCAGAAAGCTCGATTTGGTGAAACGATACGTTGTCCAACATCAGGCTGAAATGTCTCAGTCGGTGGAACGATTCCGGTCAATAGCTGAAGCTGCCGAAGAATCAATCGCAAAGAAACAACAAGAAACCACTGTGTTAGTTGAACGATTGGTACATCAGCAACAAGAAATTCAGGATCACCTTGATGATTTGGACAAATTACAGAAGACATTGGCGGGTTATCAAGAAGTGATGGCTCAATTACATACGACTACCGAACAGGCCCAATTGCGAACTTCACAGGTAAAACAAGAAATCGCTAAAGTTGAGCAGGTACATCAACTTATCGACGATTTCTTAGCTCGTATTCCTGAAATATCCAAGACCATGGAAGAAAAACGAATTGATTTCGATACCATGGTCGGACAAGGGCAAAGAAATTTGGACAGTGCTTTGGAAAACACGATTATCAAAGCCAAGGAAAGAATCGACTACCTGCTTGAATCAGCCTTGAACCACACAGATCTGTCATTTCAGACGATGATCGGTACCGTACAAGCATTTTTACATGAACTTAATACGAGAACAGAGATTATTGAAGATGTTGTGAAACGCTTGACCGCGACATCTTCCGAGACGATGTTATCCCTCAGCAACGTACTTGATGAACGACGAGACGATTTAGAAAGTCGATCCAGGGTATTGGAAGAGCTTTCTACTCAAAGAAAGGAAATGGAACAACAGATTACGGCGATGACAATACAACGAGCCTCATTGTTGCAAGAACAGACCGAAATCGAACTTCAGATTGAACGAGATAAAGCCCAATTGGACGATTTGAGAGAACGCTTCGTCACTTCATCGGAGACCATCGAACAATTAAAGAAGGATGATCTCTTTTCGCTTGAAGCTGCAATTCCCGCCGAAGTTGAGAGTTCCCCCGAGAACTTAAACAATTATGATGAATCCTACGATGAATATGTCGGGCGACATATAACCATCGATCATGACCTTTCTGAATATACCGAAGAACCTCAAATCGAGACGTTGTTTGATTTGGATATAGACGAAGATTTGTTGGACGAATACGATGAAGAGCCTTCATCGGACGCAGAATTCGAAGAAGACCTCGAAGAACCTTTCGAAAAATATATATTCGATGATATTACCGAAGAAGATTACGACTATGAAGAAACCGATGATGATGTTTCTGAGATAGATCACATCTATTCAGATGAAGTATTGGACGAATTCGAACAAGACAACGAAGAATCGGAAGAAGAAGAACCTGCTAAGTTGGCTGAAGATACCGACAATCTAACGGAAATTCCAGATTCGAGAGACAAAAAACCGGTTGTTGATGACCAAAAGTTTGAAGATCATGATAAAGCGCCTATATCGGATATGACCCCCGCTAATCTTGATGACACCGAAACCACCTTCGATTTTGGTGAAGAAAAGCCGCGAGATCATGAAAGCCGTCCAGAAGAACAAGATGATGTGATCGAAGTAACAGAAGATTATAGAGAAACACAAGAAGATGGTGAAATTAAACCTATGGGAGATGGCGATACTGAAAGCTCCCTCGAAATGAAGGAAGATGAGCCTGATGATCCTGACAGCCTGTCTGTTGAACAAGATGAAGTAATCGATATGAAAGCAATTGATGAAGGAAATCAAGAAGAAGATGAACTCGAAGCAACAGATGGCAATGGTGCACATAAGGATCCGGATGATACGAAGGACATTCTCGTAACGCACAAAACTCCAATCATTGAGAAGATAACGGTAAGTGAAGAACTGGAAGACGGGGAGGAAGAAATCCAACTCGATGAATTTGATGATAATAAAAAATAGGGACACCGCTTGTCCAACTCATCCTGTGCATGATACATTCTGCAAGTACCGGGGATTCGGCGTCAATCGCGATTCCTGCGGAGCCGATGTACTACCGGTGCAAGTGCAACGGTAGGCTCCTTCACCCTAAAAACCTGTCGTTGCAGTCGCTTCGATTATTGATGGCAGGTAAATCATGGCAAAATTCATCTTTGTAACCGGCGGTGTTGTTTCCTCATTGGGGAAAGGAATCACCGCAGCTTCATTGGGCTGTCTCCTGAAGAGTCATGCTCTTAATGTGACAGTATTAAAATTTGACCCATATATCAATTTCGATCCGGGAACGATGAATCCATACCAACATGGTGAGGTGTTCGTTACCGACGATGGTGCCGAAACCGATCTTGATTTAGGTCATTACGAACGATTTTTGGATATTTCCGTAGGTCAATCCAACAATGTCACTGCTGGGAAAATTTATTGGTCGGTTATCCAAAACGAGCGAAAAGGGGAGTACTTGGGTGGAACTGTCCAGGTCATACCTCACATCACTAACGAAATTAAGCATCGCTTGATGTCACTTGCAGAAGAAAGCAAAGCCGATGTGGTGCTCGTAGAAATCGGAGGTACGGTAGGTGATATCGAAAGTCTTCCGTTTCTTGAGGCTATCCGACAGATGAGACGGGATGTAGGCAAAGAAAATACGCTGTATCTTCATGTCACCCTTGTCCCTTACATCGCCGCTGCAGGGGAATTGAAGACAAAACCCACTCAGCATTCGGTTAAAGAATTACGCAGCATAGGCATACAGCCGGATTTCATCATATGTCGTTCCGACAGGATGATGCCGCCTGGGATGCAAGAGAAGATTGCCATGTTCTGTGACGTGGACAAAGAGGCGGTTATCTTGAATCCTGATTTGCCATCGATCTATGAAGTTCCGTTATTATTCGAACAAGAACGTCTTGATTCGCTCGTATTGGATAAATTACATATCAATTCGATTAGCCGAGGATTGAAGCAATGGGCGGCGATGGTCAATCGGATGAAACATCCTGACCGTACCGTTACCATCGTATTGGTCGGAAAGTATGTTGAGTTATCAGATGCATATTTGAGCGTGGTTGAAGCTCTGAATCATGCGGCTTTTTACCACAAGGTACATATTGATTTGATTCGTATCGATGCGGAGACGATAGAACGTTCTAAAGTAGAAGAAGTTGTGGATTTACTTGGAGAAGCTGACGGGATCCTTGTCCCGGGTGGTTTCGGGACAAGAGGTATCGAAGGTAAAATTTCAGCTATTCGGTTTGCCCGTGAACATGACATCCCGTTCTTAGGTCTTTGTCTCGGCATGCAGTGTGCAGTTGTCGAATACGCACGCAATGTTGCGATGTTGAAAAATGCTGCCAGTACAGAGTGGTACCCTGAAACTCCGTATCCGGTCATTGATCTTATGCCTGACCAAATGGGAGTTGAAAAAGGAGGGACCATGCGTTTAGGCAGTTATCCATGCGCTATTGATTCGGCAGAGACGATGTTATACACATGTTATCAAAGCCACCATATTGATGAAAGGCATCGTCACCGCTATGAATTCAATAACGAGTATCGGTCAACTTTGGAAGCTTCGGCCTTAGTATTTTCAGGATTGTCACCTGATGGGACCCTTGTCGAAGCGATTGAACTGCCCGGGCATCCCTGGTTCGTCGGTGTTCAATATCACCCGGAATTTAAAAGTCGTCCAAACAAGCCGCATCCACTATTTCTAGGCTTTTTAGGAGCTGCAATTTCAAGATAATGAGAGGAAACGATAGGAAAGTATTGTTTGTCACTTGACGCTTCTATGCAGAGCTGAGTATGTTTGTCGAGGCTGCCGGTTGGCGGTCCATACACATGGACATAGAAAAAAAAGGATCTCTATCACCGTCAGTTATTAGAAAATTATGTGGGGTTGCCATGAGCAAGAAAGAAATTAATAGTTCCAAACAAGATGAAAAGAAGAAAAAGGCTCCTAGTAACGACATGACTGCTACCGATAAGGAAGTGAAAATGGACGGTACTGAAGTTCAATCTGGAGATACTTCATCTTCGGTTTCTCCCCAAGAAGCAAAAATCGCAGAATTGGAGGCGGAAATAGCCCGTCTTGCGAAGGAACTTGAAACTGAAAAAGAACAATTCATGAGAAAAATGGCAGATATGGATAACTATCGGAAACGACTGATCAGGGAAAAAGAATCGGCGATTTTATATGCGAATGAAAAACTCATCAATGACCTGGTTCCGATTCTCGATGATTTTGACCGTGCGGTGGCAGCTTCCGGCACCGCAACCGATGTGGATTCATATGTTGAAGGCATCAAGATAATTCAAGCACAGTTTGTTGGAATGCTTGAAAAGAATTGGGGTCTGAAAGTGATGGAGCATACCGAAGGCAAGGAATTCTCACCTCATGAACACGAAGCGTGCATGATGGAGCAAGGCGAGCAATATAAACATGATACTGTCCTTGCCGAATTGCAGAAGGGGTATTATCTTCATGATAGGGTTTTAAGGACCGCAAAGGTCAAGGTGGGTAAACCCCTTTAATAGTGTTGCGGTTAACATTTCACTGAGCGGATGACCGCTTTCCGTAGAAGTGTAAATCCATAAAATTTGAAGCTGATTCAAGGAGACTTACTATGGCAAGAATAATTGGAATCGACTTGGGAACGACGAACTCCTGTGTGTCGGTTATGGAAAACGGTGAACCGTTCGTCATCCCCAACTCCGAAGGGCAAAGGACCACGCCCTCGATCGTGGGATTCACTGCGAAAGGTGAGCGACTCGTGGGACAACCAGCAAAAAACCAAATCATTACAAACGCTGAGAATACTGTTTCTTCAATCAAGAGGTTCATGGGTAGGCGTTTTACTGAGGTTCCCGCAGAAGTATCCAGAGTCCCTTATAAGGCAAGTTCAGGGCCTTCCGATGAGGTCCGTCTATCGATCAGGGGAAAAGAATATACTCCCCAAGAGATATCTGCGGCTATTTTACAAAAGATGAAGAAAACCGCTGAAGATTATCTGGGTGAGACAATTAATGAAGCAGTCATTACTGTTCCTGCTTACTTCAATGATGCACAGAGGCAAGCGACCAAAGATGCTGGAAAGATAGCCGGGCTCGAGGTGAAGCGAATCGTTAACGAACCTACGGCGGCTGCATTGGCCTATGGTTTTGGTAAGGATACGAGCAAAGAAGAGAAAATCGCCGTGTATGACCTCGGTGGCGGGACGTTCGATATTTCCATTCTCGAACTCGGTGATGGTGTGTTTGAAGTAAAATCAACCAACGGCGACACCCACCTTGGCGGTGACGATTTCGATCAGAAGATTATCGATTGGCTGGTAGAAAGTTTCAAAAAAGACACCGGCATCGATCTGTCAAAAGATAAGATGGCTTTACAGCGCTTGAAAGAGGCCGCTGAAAAAGCAAAAATAGAATTGTCGAGTACTAAAGACACCTCTATCAATCTTCCTTACATAACAGCGGACGCTTCGGGACCGAAGCACCTTCAAGTGGATCTGTCGAGAGCAAAATTCGAGCAAATGGTTGCGGATCTTATCGAGCGAAGCCGCAAGCCTTGTATGAATGCATTGAAAGATGCGGGTTTGTCTCCGAAGGATATCGATGAGGTTATTTTGGTTGGAGGAAGTACCCGTACCCCGGCAGTCCAGGCAATCGTAAAAGAAATCTTCCAGAAAGAGCCGCATAAAGGCGTCAATCCCGATGAAGTGGTCGCAATGGGTGCGGCAATTCAGGGAGGAATCTTAGGCGGAGACGTGAAAGATGTCTTGTTGTTGGATGTGACTCCGCTATCACTTGGTATTGAGACCTTAGGTGGTATTTCTACCAAGTTGATAGAGAGGAATACAACGATTCCAACCCGTAAAAGCCAAATTTTCTCAACCGCAGCGGATGGACAGACAGCCGTATCGATTCATGTCCTCCAAGGCGAGCGTGAAATGGCCAGTCAAAACAGGACGCTTGGTAAATTTGATCTTGTCGGTATTCCGCCAGCCCCGCGAGGAGTTCCGCAAATCGAAGTGACCTTTGATATCGATGCCAACGGTATCGTGCATGTAAGTGCGAAAGATCTTGGAACCGGTAAAGAACAAAAGATTCGTATTGAGTCATCATCCGGTCTTTCTGAAAAAGATATTGAGAAAATGGTGAAAGATGCTGAGTTGCATGCAGAGGAAGATAAACTCGAGCGTGAAAGAATCGAAGTGCGCAATGAAGCCGATAATTTGCTCTATTCCACAGAAAAATCACTGAAGGAATATGGAGATAAGATTTCTAGCGAAGACAAAGCTAAAATCGAAAGCGCTATGGAGGATCTCAAGCATACGATGACCAATGGCACTCCCGCTGAAATAAAGGCAAAAGTCGAAGCATTGCAACAGGCAGCTTACAAGTTGGCCGAAGAAGTATATAAATCAAGTGCGGCTCAACAGCAGGCAGCCGGAGAGCAGACGGAAAAGGCTTCATCTACCGATACTAAGAAAGATGATGGGGTTGAAGACGCCGACTATGAAGTTGTAGACTAGAATCCATTATCTGAAGGAAGTGTCGTACCGTGGCAAAACGGGATTATTATGAAGTCTTGGGGGTTTCGAAAGGATCCTCCATAGATGAAATCAAAAAAGCTTACCGTAAACTGGCAGTTGCCAATCACCCGGATAAAAATCCGGGTGACAAGGCAGCTGAAGAACGTTTTAAAGAAGCTAGTGAAGCGTATGAAGTATTAAGTGACGAACAGAAACGTCAGGCTTATGACCAATTCGGTTTTGCCGGAGTTGATGCGAATGGAGCCCAAAACTATTCGAATGTATATCGTGATTTCAGCGATTTATTCGGTGGCGGAGGGTTTTCTGACATTTTCGAATCTTTCTTCGGAGGTGGGATGCGTTCATCGCGGGGCGGGCAACAGCGAGGACCCGCGGTCGGTGCCAATCTACGTTATGATGTGGATATTGATTTTAGAGATGCGGTGTTCGGAACAAAAGTTGAAATAGCGTACACGCATCAGATCCATTGTTCCACATGCAGCGGTTCGGGTGTGCAAAGTGGATCCGGAAGAAAAGTCTGTTCGACTTGTAACGGTGTCGGACAAGTCAGGCGAAATTCAGGATTTTTCTCAATAGCATCAACATGCCCCACCTGCGGCGGCGAAGGATATCTGATAGAAAATCCTTGTAATGATTGCCATGGAACAGGGCTGAAACGAAAACAACAGAAATTGAAAGTCACTATCCCGGCGGGCGTCGATACCGGAAACAGGATATCGATCTCCGGACAGGGCGATGCCGGCCCCAATGGCGGGCCTGCCGGTGATTTGTATGTGTATGTAAATGTTAGACCTCATAAATACTTTGAACGATCCGGCAATGACCTGTATTGTCAGATTCCTATTTCAATCACCCAGGCGGCATTGGGAGCGGAAATCGAGGTGATGACAATCGATGATGTCAAAGTGAAGGTGGCGATCCCTGCTGGTACGCAAAATGGCAAGATGCTTCGTTTGCGTAACAAGGGAGTCCCTCATTTGCGCAGTTCATTTGATCAGCGCGGTGACATGTATATCAAAATCATCGTCGATGTTCCGAAGAAGCTCAATCGGGAAGCAAAGAATTTGCTGAAACAGCTTTCGGATGCAATCGGAGAAAATTCATCTCCCGAACCTGTACCGTTTTCTGAATAGTTGTTATTGATAGTACATCACGATACTCCTGATAGAATATGAAATGTCTTTCTGTGGATTTTAAAATAGACTAATAGTAAAGAGTAGGCTGTAATGACGGATTCGACAACAGCTATGTGCACTGTGGAGGAGCGGGATGGGTCAGCGGATAACAGGATTTCATGCGATAGAGGAAGCAGTCAAGAACGCTCCGGCAGGATCGGTCCTTTATCTTTGTCGCAACAGTGAAAAACGTAATGATCGCCTTGAAGGTTTGGCTAAAGCCAATGGGAAAATCTCTATCCGCAAGATTGCAAAGATTGAGATGGATAGGATGGTACCGAACATCGATCACCGAGGTTGTGTGCTTGAACTTGGCGAATCAAAAAAAGAACGGCAAGGGTTGTTTAAGACAACCACTATAAAGGATTTCCTCAAGGACTTGCCTAACGATAAAGATGCTTTAATCCTAGTGCTCGATGGAATCACCGATGTGCAAAACCTCGGGGCAATATTGCGTAGCGCCGATCAATTCGCGGTTGATTTGGTCATCGTCCCCGATCGCCGAAGCGCTTCGGTAAACCCGACTGTTGCTCGAATATCTAGCGGCGCTTCCCAATATGTCCCCATTGCCCAGGTGGTAAACATAGTAAGAGAACTTGCCTTGCTTCAAGAACATGGTTTCTGGGTATATGGTGCTGATATGGATGGAGATTGTTTACCTTCGGTAATCTTCCCCAAAAGAACGGTTTTGATCATGGGGTCGGAAGGTGACGGAATGAGCCAGCTGGTTAAGAGAACATGCGATCACATCGTTGCCATCCCGACTGAAGGGCATATCGATTCACTCAATGTGTCTGTCGCTACAGGGATTTGTCTCTATGAAATAAGAAGGCAGCAAGCCCAAAGAACCGTATAATATAGTCATTTTCTATGTCATGGCAAATGACTTAATCCTCAATTATATGCTCCTGAATATCAAATTTATGCATCAAATAGTATAATCAATAAATAAATATGTAAAAACATACTGTGCAATCACTATTTTTATGGTAAACTTTTTCCCACACTAGAAAGACATGCTCATGCCTGCTAGCGCGAAACTCTACATTAAAGGAGAGAAAGAATGAAAAAGAGTTTGATTGTTCTGTTCGTTCTGATTCTGGCCAGTGGAATACTATTTGCTCAAGGTGCAGCAGAACCTGCAGCAGCAAAAGATTTCCACATAGGGGTGGTGACCGGAACGGTATCGCAGTCAGAAGATGACTTGCGGGGAGCTGAGTTGATGATTGCTGAATACGGTGCGGTTGCAAACGGTGGGAAAATCCAGCACGTTACGTATCCGGACAACTTCATGGACGAAGCCGAGACAACGATATCCGTTATTGCCGGGTTAGCTGACGATCCTCTTATGAAGGCGATCATCGTGAACCAGGCGATTCCAGGTACTACCGAAGCCTTCCGTCGCGTCAAAGAAAAGCGCCCTGACATTCTTTGTATTGCTGGTGAAGCACACGAAGATCCACCGGTAATCCAGAGTGCAGCAGATTTGGCTGTTAACAATGACTTCGTTGCCCGTGGATATCTGATCATCAAGACCGCTCATGATTTGGGGTGCGACACGTTTGTTCACATTTCATTCCCACGCCACATGAGCTACGAGACCATGAGCCGCCGCGTAGCGATCATGAGGGCAACTTGTGAAGAATTGGGAATGAAGTTCGTACTCGAGACCGCTCCAGACCCGACAAGCGATGTAGGTGTTGCAGGCGCACAACAGTACATTCTTGAAAACGTTCCTTCTTGGGTCGCCAAGTATGGCAAGAATGCTGCGTATTTCTGCACCAATGATGCTCATACCGACCCGTTGCTAAAACAATTGCTCGCTTATGGCGGGTATTTCATCGAAGCCGACCTTCCTTCCCCGTTGATGGGATATCCTGGAGCACTTGGTCTTGACCTTTCTGCGCAACAGGGTGATTCAGAAGCCATTTTGAAGGCTGTTGAAGCAGCCGTCGTAGCGAAAGGCGGAGCAGGTCGTTTTGGAACCTGGGCGTTCTCATACGGTATTGCAACTACTGCTGGTTTGACTCAGCATGCAATCAACGTAGTCAATGGTGAGTCTGAATTGCTCAAACTGTCTGATATCATGAAAGCGTATGGTAAATTTACCCCGGGTGCGGAGTGGAACGGCAGTTTCTATTCGGACACTTCCACTGGCGTAAGGGCGAAGAACCACATTCTTATTTATCAGGACACATACATCATGGGTAAGGGCTTCATGGGAACCCCATCTGTAACAATTCCTGACAAGTATTTCTTGATTAAGTAATTGATTAGTTAGAATTATTAGGGGGGAGTATCTCCCCCCTCTACTATTTCCGATTGGTTCGAAGAATCTGGTAGTACCAAGCAAGCTTTCTTTTCATTATAATGCGGGGAGCTGGCTTGGTATTGCGAGCGTAAGGAGGGTCCGGAAGGGCACTTTTTTTAGGGGATTTGCATATGGTAGATACTAGCGCTCCACTATTGGAGATGCGTAATATCAGCAAAGATTTTTTCGGGAACCAAGTACTTACCGATGTAAGTTTTTCTTTGCATAAAGGTGAGATTCTTGGTTTGGTCGGTGAAAACGGTGCTGGTAAGTCAACATTAATGAATATATTGTTCGGGATGGATGTTATTCAACTCACCGGTGGTTATGAAGGCGAGATGCTTGTCGATGGAAAGATTGTTGATTATACATCATCATTTGACGCTATTGCCGATGGGATCGGCATGGTTCACCAAGAATTTTCTTTGTTACCAGATTTTACTGTAGCTGAGAATATTTTATTAAATCGCGAACCAGAGAAATATTCGTTTATTTCTGAAGTGTTTGGAGAGCGACTCAACTCACTCGATAGGAACAGCATGAATGAAAAGTCCAAGAAAGCAATCGGAAAACTTGGAGTGGCGATCAATTCATCGATGCTTGTCGGGAGAATGCCGGTCGGGCATAAGCAATTCACAGAAATTGCCCGCGAATTGAGTAAGGAATCCACTAGAATATTGGTATTGGACGAACCAACCGCGGTCCTTACTGAACAGGAAGCTTCGATTCTTCTATCAGCCGTTCGTTCCCTTGCCAATGAAGGCATAGCAATTATCTTCATATCTCACCGACTTCAAGAGATTATCGATGTGTGTGATACGGTGTTGATCATGCGGGATGGAAAGATTGTGAAGAATGAAAAAGCACAAGACCTTACCATTGCCCAGATTGCACGATGGATGGTGGGAAGGGAAGTCACCCACCATGCTGATCGAAGGTCGTTTGATTATGAACATTCATCGGTAATGCTTTCAATTAAGAACCTATGGGTCGATATGCCGGGAGAAACGGTCCGCAACGTGTCTTTGGATGTTCACAAAGGGGAAATCATCGGAATCGGAGGATTAGCAGGCCAAGGCAAGCTAGGGATCCCAAATGGAGCGATGGGACTGTTTACCGCAGGCGGATCAATTACTTTCGAAGGCAAAGAAATCGCTTTAAATGAACCGCGACGATTCCTCGACGCTGGAATGGCTTTCGTATCTGAAGATCGGCGCGGGGTCGGATTATTGCTCGATGAATCTTTGGACTGGAATATTTCTTTTGCTGCAATGCAGGTCAATGATAAGTTTCTTAAAAAATATCTCAACGGGATGCTCATGTGGCGGGATGAAAAGCAAATCCAAGCCGTTGCACAGCAATACATCGATGCGCTGGAAATCAAATGTACGAGCTATAGGCAGAAAGCCAAAGAATTGTCCGGAGGGAATCAACAGAAAATCTGTTTGGCCAAAGCGTTTGCCTTAACGCCAAAACTGTTATTTGTTTCAGAACCGACAAGAGGAATCGATATCGGGGCAAAATCTTTGGTATTGCAAGCATTGCGGGATTACAATGAAAAATCGGGAACTACTATCGTTATGATTTCTTCCGAATTGGAAGAGCTGAGGGCAATATGTGACCGTATTGCGATTGTGACCGATGGTAGAATTTCTGGAATATTGCCTGCTGAAACGCCATCTGAGGATTTCGGATTACTCATGGTGTCAAAGCGCGGTAATACAGAGGAGAAACCCGCATGACCAAGATAAAACAATTTATTCATTCTTTCGGTTGGCCTCGGATAATCATCGGGTTGTTCCTTCTTTCATTGTTTATCATTGCCCCTTTCGTAGGCATCAATGTCAGCACTTCTCTAAGTGATACGATCGTACGTTTCGGAATGAACGGAATCATGGTATTGGCAATGGTACCGATGATTCATTCAGGATGTGGTTTGAATTTCGGGTTGCCTTTGGGCATTATCGCCGGATTATTGGGTGGAACTCTTTCCATTGAATTCAATTTTGTGGGAAACGTTTCATTTTTAATGGCAATCCTTTTAAGCACGCCTTTTGCTGTTATCCTCGGATGGGGGTACGGGAAACTTTTGAACCGTGTGAAAGGCAGTGAGATGATGATCGCAACCTATGTCGGGTTCTCATCAGTTGCCTTCATGTGTATCATGTGGTTGTTGCTTCCATACAATCACCCGAGCATGGTATGGGGGTATGCGGGAACAGGTTTGAGAACCACTATTTCCACAGAAGGTTATTATTGGCATGTATTAAGTAATTTCTTAAAATTTGGCATCGGTGATCATTTTACGTTCCCGACAGGAATGATACTGTTTTTTGCTTTGATAGCATTTCTCATGTGGGCGTTTCTTCATACCAAGAAAGGAACGGCAATGACGGCCGTTGGTTCTAATCCGGTATTTGCCCGCGCTTCAGGGATTAATATCGATAAGATCAGAACGCTAAGCGTAATCATGTCCACATGGTTGGGAGCTATCGGTATCTTGGTCTATCAGCAAAGTTTTGGCTTCATACAGTTATATATGGGGCCGTTTTATATGGCATTACCTGCAGTTTCAGCAATCTTGATCGGAGGAGCTTCAGTAAACAAAGCGACAATATTAAACGTTGTTGTCGGAACATTATTGTTCCAAGGAATATTGACAATGACACCTTCGGTGATGAATTCGATAATTCATACCGACATGTCTGAGGTAATTCGTATCATTGTATCAAACGGGATGATTCTTTATGCACTTACAAGGAAATCGGAGGCCACACGATGAGTAAATTACGCGAGACCCGTGGTCAAAAAATAATTGGAGCCCTAGAGAAAAATGCAGTACCGATCCTGTTTGGAATTATTTGTCTTATTGGAATTCCTTTCAGCGGTTATTCATTGGGATATTTAGGGCAAGAAATCATAGTTCGCATATCTCGAAATAGCTTCCTAATCATTGCATTGCTAGTTCCGATCATGGCAGGTATGGGGTTGAATTTCGGAATGACCCTCGGAGCGATGGCTGGCCAAATCGGGCTGATATTCATGGTCGATTGGGGCATTGTCGGAATTCCCGGAATGATACTGGCAATGATTATTTCCACACCGATTTCTGCCTTCTTGGGGTGGATGTGCGGAAAGATTCTCAACATGGCCAAAGGCAGGGAGATGGTCACAAGCTATATCATCGGATTTTTCATCAATGGAGTTTATCAATTGATTGTTCTTTATGGTATGGGAAGCGTGATCCCGATAAAGAACACCTCGCTGGTCCTTCCAAGAGGATATGGTATTCGAAACACCGTCAATCTCATCACCATCAGAAAGGCTTTGGATAATCTTTTGGCGATACGATTCCTTGGAATCAGTATTCCTTTCGCCACCTTATTGATCATTGCGTTGTTATGCATATTCATTGTGTGGTTTCGCAGGACAAAACTGGGTCAGGACATGAGGGCTGTCGGCCAAGATATGGAAGTCGCTCGGGCCGCAGGCATACGGGTAGAACATACTCGAATTGTTTCGGTTGTGATTTCGACCATTCTGGCCGGTTATGGAATGATTCTATATTTGCAAAATATGGGTACGCTAAATACCTATAATTCACATATGCAGATCGGAATGTTCTCTATTGCCGCTTTACTAGTTGGCGGAGCTTCGGTGGCAAGAGCTTCGATCGGGAATGTCTTCTTGGGTGTTTCGCTGTTCCACCTCATGTTTGTCGTATCACCGCCGGCCGGGAAGCGAATCATCGGTGATGCCCAATTGGGAGAATACTTCAGAGTCTTTGTCTCGTATGGTGTCATTACGATAGCATTGGTGCTGTATGAGATTCGTAAACGAAGGAAAGCCGCACGTGGTGGGCTATTGCTAGCACAAGATCAAGTCGACAGCGGGGAGGTGGATGCATGAACATACATTTCACCCGGAGGAACTTATTCCAACTCTTTGCAGCAATCCTGATTATATTGATCGCTGTCCTGATGTTCATAATCGGAAAGCAACATGCCCTTCTTCTTGATAATAAGACTGTTGAGGACAGCGGAACAACATACCAAGCTTTCTCAATCGTCGAAGTACAGGTTAATAAAGAACCTGAGATTGAACTCGCTGCCCGTGACAGGGACAGGGTGGATGTCATGGGTCAGCGTCATAGGATTACGGTAACGTATACGGACCGATCATTCGAAGAACATGTGTTTGAGAAGAAATTCAGTGTGCCGATGAGTTATGCCATGGTGCTGATCAGCATCCCCGCATTGGTCGGCGGAGCTGATGAATCTGTATGGTTACAAGAATACATACCTCCGACTGCTGCGGTTGCTCCGGTATCGCAAGAACCAGAAATTGTCTCTGACGAACTGATTCCGACTGATTTCTAAAACGATTGATCGTTTGATGTAACCATATCGATAATAAAAAATCGCTATATTAAATGCTCACTGAAGATTAGATTAGATATCTATAGTAGTCTTCAGTAGAGCATTTTTTCGTTCGATGTTATAATAAATCTATCATTAGAAAATGGTTGGAGAATCTCTATGAAAAAATTATTGGTGTTGTTTCTTGTATCATTCATGAGTCTTTCAGTAATCTTTGCTACAAATACACAAAAGATTCATTCAATAGATTCAGAAGTGTATGATGCTATTACACTCCTGTATATCAGCAACGGGTATGCCCTTCCTTCAACCGGAGGGCCATGGAGTTCGGATGAATTATTGCTGATGCTCAGGAAGATAGATCTTAATTCCCTAAACGATGGGGCAAAGGCAACCTATGATTATGTGTTGGAAATACTTTCAGAAGGGGATCGCCCGGTACAATTCGGGCTTGATGTCGCACTCGAAGGATATTACCACACCGATACGGCAAATTTCGTTGACGAATCGGATTGGATTCGTGGTTATAACGAACGTAAACCACTTTTAGATATTATCCTAGAAACATGGCCATCAAAGCATTTTTATGGGTATTCATCGATACCAGTTATGGGGACAAAATTCAGTGATTTCGATGATTCCACAGGGCCAATATCCTTTGCATATGGCCAAGAATCCTTTACGACAAATCTATTCTTTTTAGCACCTGGCTCAATAAAAGAACTTGATTTCGCTATGCCTTATAAAGCCTTCGGAGCTTTTGGTGGTGAAGGATGGAGTGTTCAGGTAGGACGAGACCGGCTCTCATGGGGTCCTGGCGTTACAGGGAATTTCATGCTCGGTGAGCACCTGAAGTATCATAACGTAGGTCGAGTAACCACTTATGGAGAGAAATTCAAATACACTTTTGCCACCTCGTTCTTCCCTCATCCAGATAATTATTATCCGATAATTGATAATGGGAAATTCAATTACACGGGTTCTCAAGTGGATGTGTTAGATGGGTTGTATATGTTCATGGCTCATCGACTTGAATGGCGGATGCTAGCAGATAAATTGAGTCTGGCATTGTCAGAAGCGGTGATGTATCAGTCATTGGACAACACATTGGATTTGAGGATACTCAGCCCGACGACGATTTTTCATAATTACTATATCAGAAGCAACGCCAATTCATTGCTGACACTTGAGTTGGATTTTACTCCAATAAAGTATGTGAATGTGTATGGGCAAGTGGTGGTCGATGAATTTGCACTACCGGGAGAACCGGTCCCAGGTAAGACTGATGGTGCGTTCCCCTCTGCTTTTGGCTATATGGCAGGCACCAAGGCAAGTTATCCGATGGGCAAGGGTATGCTCTACGGTTCGTTTGAGTGGACCAAGACTGATCCATACCTTTACCTTCGTTACGGAGATGGTAGTTCTGCTACCTGGGGAATTAATTATGTTGTCGCAATACGTGAATACTATAAGACAGGATACATCATGTACGATGAGCAGTTCATCGGATATCAGTATGGTCCTGATGCGGTGGTCTTGAATGGAAATGTAGGGTATAAGCAATTTGGCAAATGGTTCGCTGAAGGCAATGTGTTCTACATGATCCATGGTACTCACGACAAGTGGACAGAATGGTCAGAAGTCTATACCGATGCCAGTGCAGGTCCTGGTAAGCCCCCATTCTTAACGTCACCTACCGAACAACATCATACTGATAACCATGGAGATCCTACTGCAAAGACAACAAGGGATGCGGTCAGCAAAACATTTGCTGCAGGGATAAAAGGAGGATTCACAATCCTAGATGGGCTTGATGTGTACGCACAAGCTGATTTCATACACATCGTGAATCCTGGAAACATATCATCCACTGCTCCGATTAGTGATGTACAATTGACATTTGGTGTTTCGTATTCATTGTAACAACACGACAGTATGTGTGAAGCCTCTCCGAAGGGCTCGGAGTGGGGAGGCATATGTCAAGGAGTTATGGCGGAACTTGACAGTGAGAGTGTTAGCATGCAATCTACTCGTTTGATGTTGGAGAGTTTTTAGCTATGAAACGGATTATTGTAAGTGTCGCACTTTTTATCGTATTAACTTTCTCTATCTTTGCCTCAAATATGCATGAAATAATTCCGCTTAATAGTGGTTTTTATAACGATATTGATGCTTTATATTTAATGTCTGGCAACGGGACTCCTTCAAATGCGAGACCTTGGAGTAAAAGTGAAGCTCTTTTGATTCTCAATCGAATTACTTATGAACATTTAACGCTTCTTCAAAAAAGAGTATATACGGGTCTATATGAGCAAGTCACATCCAATCCATTCTTGTATGATAGAGATGATTTCGGATTTGGCTTTGGTTTTGACCTCAATGCAGAACTATATTGGCATTCAAACGGAGAACAATTTTTTATAGAACAAGACTGGGTGTATGATTTTGTACGAAGAAAACCCTTGTTGCGTTTACGATTTGATTTTGGGCTCTCCGATTTTGGTTATATTTATTCTGATCTGCAGTATGGTCGCAACTTGGCAAATGCCAATGATTTAACAAAAGATTTTAGCCAAGATGGAGTTGGCGCTATTGTCGAAAAAGGGGCTCCAGGTGTGCGTACAATCCATTCTGCAATCTACAGTAGAAGCTTCTTAACGAATATGCTGCCATTCAATGAAAGTTATGATATCGATTTTGAGACACCTAAGCGGGCTGTCTTTTCCTTTGGCGGGGATCATTGGAATGTTAACATAAGTAGAGACAAGGTCTCGTGGGGAAACGGGCACTCTGGAAATTTCATTGTCGATGATCATGTTGATTTCCATGAATTTGCCCGATTTAAATTCTTCTCTGAACATTTCTCGTATGATTGGCTAAATATATTCTTTCCAACGAGGACGAGTACTGGAGAAGTGCCCGACCAATCAATACGACTTCTGATGGCTCATAGATTGGAATTCCGATTGTGGAATTTTTTAACTTTCGCTCTTTCAGAAAATGTAATGTATTCCAATGATTTAATTGATTTTAGGTACCTCAATCCGGCATTTATTTATCACAACCTCAATAATACATCCATGTTCAATGCGATTGCTCACTTAGAGATGGATGTGATGGTATCTAAGGGACTAAACTTGTACGGCCAATATGTATTAGATCAAGCTAGGGCTCCCAATGAACCGGATACGCAAGCAGATGCTACCGGGTTTTTGGCCGGTATGGAGTATGTTGTAGAAGTTGGACCGGGATTTCTTAGTACATCGTTGGAGGCAGCTGTCACCTCTCCTGTCCTTTACAGGCGAAGCTATGTTGATTTTTTGATGTTCCGCCCTTATTTCACCCATGGGAATCCAAGTGGCCCCGGTTATGTTCTCGATTTTGATTTTATTGGATATAAGCATGGAAGTGATGTTCAAGTCTTGCAATGGGATGTAAATTATTCCACATTATCACACGTGGATGTTGGCTTGAGCATTATTGGACTTCGGGAGGGCAAAATAGATATATTCTATTCTAATGAAGGTATTACTGCCTATGAAGGAGCGACTCCCTCGGGTCCAGAAGTTCGGGAATCACTCATCATTTCACTCAACGGTACGTACGATTTTCCAAAATTATTCAATTCATTACTGCAAATTAGTCTCTGGGGAGAGTTGGATTGGGTAGGTCGGCGGACTTTTGTGAAAGCCTCTGGAATGTATAAAGATTACTCCAACGATGTACAACTCACCATGGGTGTAGGAATCTCATTATAGAGATTTTTGAAATGTACAGACCTCATTGGCCTTTTGATTCAGTCACATAGGGTATCATCAGGCGAAACCAAAGACATGATAGCCGGGTTAATGAAAGGAAATTTCAATTTGTATTTCCAGATGCTTTCTTATCAAGAGGTAACATTATCAAGAGGTAACATACATTATTAAATACAATTTTATTAGGATGAAATCAAATATTCAATGAGGTGTACATACTCCAAGAATGCCCTTCTCTTCCTGATTGTCAGTTCTCGAAGAATTTATTCCCAATATCCTTACGATACCAAGCACCTTCGAACTTGATTGCATCGATGTATTGATAGGCTTGTTTGTTGGCTTGGATGATATTTTGTCCTATCCCAACCACCGTTATATTACGTCCTCCAACGGTGGTAATTCTTCCATCGATGACATCCACCGCTCCATAAAACAACATCGGAAGGTTGGAGAATGAATTATGACCAATCACATTGGGTATCGGGTCAAGGATTTTCCCAACTTTGGGATTGTCAGGATATCCGGCACTTGCAACTACCACGGCAACGGTCGAATCGGTACTGACTTCTAGATGGAAGTCTTTCACGGTATCATTTTTCATGGCATCGAGAATTTCTACGATATCTGATCGTATCAATGGAACAATCGCTTGGGTCGCAGGATCGTTGAACCTAACGTGATAGTCTACGAGGAATGGTCCTTCCTTTGTAAGAATGACACTGAATGTCAGAACACCCTTATAAGCGAAACGTTCGACTCGCATTCCATACAGGGTAGGGGCTATGATATGATCTTCGATTTGCTTGCGAATTGATTGATTAAGTGGGACCGGGCAAATCGATCCCATGCCTCCTGTTGCGGATCCTTCGTCGGTTTCTTCGGTCTTCGTATAATCCGAACAGCTGGGTAACATCATGTAACCGTTGTTGTCGACAAATACTGTCAATGTCACAGGAAGACCGTCAACATGATTCTCAAGCAGTAATTTATCTGTTTTCAATATTCCTTTGCCAAATGTCATCAGAGTATCATAATCATTTGAGTCGACCATGATCCTGCTTGGTGCCATGGCATTTCTCTTAAGTACGAAACTTTCATTCGGATGACGTTTTAAATAAGAAGATAACGAGTCTTCATCAGCAAACAAATGATACGGAGGCATGGGGATATTGTGCCTGCTGGTAAAATTCCGAGCGAAATATCGGTCATCTTCAAGTTTCAATGCATGAACTGGTGCTCCGAACGTATCGATACCCCTTGCATTGAGATAATCGATCACTCCCGTGACTAACGGGGCTTCAGTACCGACAAAAACAAAATCAATACCATAATCCACACAAGCTCGGTATATATCCTCAGGAGATGAGGGATTCACATCTGGAAGATTTTTTGCTATCGATGCGGTTCCAGCGTTACCGCGAGCGACAAATAACGCATCGATAAGCTTGCTTTGTGAAAAAAGCCATGCCATCGCATGGTCTTTTGCACCAGAACCCAACACCAACACCTTCATATCGTTTCCTCCACAAGTGATACGAACTCCGGATCAACCAAAAAAGTAGCATGCATTAAGCAACAAGGTCAACTCTTCCCCAATCCGGCAATCGTTGAAGCACCTCACCGATGTTCTTCAGAAAGCCATTTGAATACCTCTTCATAGTCAGCGATTGTAGAGGCTTGTACCAATTCCTGCTTTGCCTTGGTGCTATGACTTATTCCCTTGAGATACGCTGCTGCGTGCTTGCGCATCTGGCGACAGGCGAGACGTTCTCCCACAATCGCACTGTGTAATTCCAGTTGTGTGCGCATTGCGGCGATTCTTTCTTCAATATCATGAAACGATGAGGTTGTGTTTGTTTCTAGCAATGTTATCGTATCTTGAAATATAAAAGGATTGCCGATTGCTCCTCTGGCAAACATCACCCCGTCGATTCTTGTTGTTTCCAGCATTTCTTTGGCAGCTTCGGCAGAAAACAGATCTCCAGAGCCAAAGACGGGAACTGATGGGTAAGATGAAGATACGAATCGTTTCAAGTCTGCTAAAGCTTGCCAATCTGCTTTACCAGCATACCCCATTGATTTGGTCCGTGCGTGCATCGTAATCATCGAAGCTCCCGCACTTAGCGCTGCTCCTGCGGTCTCTTCATAATTAATTGATTGCATGTCCCACCCCAGCCGGATCTTAACAGAAACGGGAACATCACATCCGTCTACGATTGTCTTTACAATATTGAAGATCTTCTTTGGTTCGACAAGCAAACTGGATCCCGCACCTGTTTTTACTACCTTGGGAACAGGACACCCGCAGTTAACGTCAATGACTGTCGGATTGAAAAGCAATACTCGCGGCAAGGCTCTGGCAACTACCTCGGCATCGCTCATGAATAATTGGATAGAGAATTGCTCTTCATTTTCGCTTCTGACCATCAACTCATCTGAGTTCTTGCCGCCTCGAGCGATTCCTTCGGCACTGACCATCTCAGAATACGTAAACGAAGCTCCATACCATTTGCACATGGTTCTAAAAGCCCTATCAGTATATCCGGCTAAAGGAGCTAGAAATATATTACCTTCGACGGTAACCGAACCAATTGTCACGGGATGATAGAGTGACGGGGATCGCATATGAAAATTTCCTTCAAAAGCGTTGTCAGGCATTCTCTGGCAGATGAAATGCACAGAGGCTGTTTCGATACAGGGCATCGCTGGCTTCTTCAAGCGAAATACCCCTAATATCGGCTACAGCTTGGGCTGTTTCAACCAAATAAGCAGGTTTGTTCCGTTTCCCCTTATATGCAGAAGGAACCATGAATGGGCTTTCCGATTCGATTAAAATCCGGTCCAGCGGAAGATTTGCAATCGTATCATGCAAGTGTTTTACATTCTTATAGGTGATATTCCCTGCGAATGAGAAATACAACGGAAGTTCGAGTGCTTGTCTGGCATATGCCCAATCTTCAGAATAACAGTGAAGAATTCCGCCTGCATCGCTGAGACGATTACGCAAGATGTCAAGAATATCTTTACCAGCCTCACGGTTGTGGATGACTACGGGCATCTGTAATGTACGGGCAATATCCAACTGTTTGATGAACAATTCAACTTGAGATCCTTTGTCACCATAGTTCCGGTAATAATCGAGTCCGGTTTCTCCAATCGCGACGACACGCTCCCATTTAGAATAATTATCGAGTTTGTGTTCCCAATCTTGCCCAGGATTGGTTACTTCAGAAGGAGACACCCCGACAGCGTGATACACGTTGGACGCAGTTTTCAAATTCTCATACACTTGAGTAAAATCAATGAGACTATTGCAAATGCTGACGATATGAGTAACCGACTTGCGCTTGGCAAGCTGTATGATGAGAAGCTGTTCCATTTGGTCTTCATGAATCAGGCCAATGTGTGCGTGAGTATCGAATAACTGCATATTGATTCCCAATCGTGACGAGAAATTAGTCTGTTATAGACTACATATGAAGATACCATGAACCTATGGTACCGTCAAGGAGCAATTGTATTTGACATTCTATACACTTCATGATAGTTTAGGAAGATGTTAATAAACAACTAAGGCTTTTTAACTTAAGTAGATAGGAGCAAGATGAAAAATATTGGAAATCAAAATACACAGGATCGCGATCCTGTTGCCCACGCCAATATGAAACAACGCCCCGACAGGGGCTTCATATATTTAGTACGCAATCCCTCTTCAAATGAAATTGTGGTCTGCGCATCGCCGAAGCGTTTGCAAAGGGGCCTGAAGGTAATCGCTCCGACACGTTACGGGCTGGACTATGGGGTCATTGTGGGCTCCGCGTGTCCGCTAGCACGGTACGAACCTGGATCTGTCAATCCCCAAGGTGCTTGCCTTCACAGCATCGCGAGTAGAGTTCCTGTCGATCCGGATGAAGATCTTGTTGCCGCGGCTGATCCGGAAGATTTGCAGATTGAACCAGTTTCTATTGGTGCTGAAGAACTTTCGCAAAAAACTGTTTCAGATGTGGTACAGGAAGATCTTTCAGATTTTCCTGAATCTGGGTGTGCGGATCAAGCCGAAGAGGTGCCGGTGGCGATCGATGGTGAGATCGATTGGATAGAACGGATCGCAACTGCGGACGATGAGACAAAGGTGCGTGAATTTGTCCAGCTTGAGGATGAAGCCTTACGTATCTGTCGTGAAAAAGTTGTTCGCCATGGACTGGATATGAAATTGGTTACAGCCCATTATCTGTTTGGGGAGCCAAAGATAATCTTTTTCTTTACCGCGGCTACGCGAGTTGATTTCAGGGAGTTGGTAAAGGATTTGGTATCGGTATTCAGGGTACGTATCGAATTGCGGCAAATAGGTGTTCGCGACGAATCGAGAGTGTTAGGTGGTTTAGCAGTATGTGGAAGGGACTTTTGTTGCCATTGCGTAACTGACAAACTCAATCCTGTCTCTATCAAAATGGCAAAAGAGCAAAATCTTTCACTCAATTCGACGAAAATTTCGGGGCCTTGCGGAAGACTTCTCTGTTGCCTTTCATATGAATATGATTTCTATTATGAAGAGAAACAGAAACTGCCTCCTGAAGGAAGCAAACTTAAAGTCCGTCAAGACCTTATGAGGGTTTCTGAGGTCAATCTGTTATCAAAAAAAATTTCTTTGACAGGCCCGGAGGGACGGTTCTTGACTATTCCCTTTGAAGCCGTCGGATACAATGAAGACACTTCTCGCTGGGAAATCGACAAACAGTACTTGAACGAAATTTTTTCAATATGATACAAATGATTATATTGACCCTAGTTATGGAGTATGATATGTTGTGTATCCGTCGGTTCGGACATCATTGAAACATGATTTGAACTCATACGATTGTCAATACTTTGGAGGTATTACGTGTTCAACAGCAGTTCCGCGGCGAAGAGAGAACGCCAGAATGAAAAGAGACGAATGAGAAATAGGGAGACGAAGAGTGCGGTCCGTACTGCCGTGAAGAAATTTCAGGCTGCGGTCACTGCAAGCGACAAGACCCTTGCAAAAGAGAAACTTGACCTTGCAATCAAGTTGATTGACACCGCAGGGAGTAAAGGGGTTCTCCATCGCAATAATGTTTCTAGGAAAAAATCAAGATTGTACGCTGTGTACAATAAGATGAATTGATTATAATATATATCATTAAATGTATAGAAAATTTTCATAGAGGAGACTTGCATGGAAACGCGAAAACTTACAAAAGCTGAGATTATCGAAAGCATTCAACAGAAACTTGAATTGAACAGGCCTGATATCCATAAAGTTATCGATGAATTCTTCGAGGAAGTAAAACGTGGACTTGAAGCTGATAGAGTTATTGAGCTCCGCGGTTTCGGCACCTTCGAAGTTCGCACTCGCAAAGGTCGCGAAAAAGCTCGCAACCCCAAAACCGGTGATCTTGTTGCCGTTGACACCCACGGTGTTGCAATCTTCCGCCCAGGAAAAGAGTTGAAAGATTCTGTGTGGAATCTGAGAGAAGAAAAGTAAAACCGAGCGATAATAGTGAATTTGTATGCTAAACGAGGACTCAAGTCTTATAGCTTGGAGATACTGCTCCTAGTACTTACAGCTGTTGTTTTCTCGTTCGCGTTCCCGGGATTTCTGTCAAACAGGGGAATCGGTGCGATTGCGTTTGTAGCGCTGATCCCTTTGTTTGCAATAATCAGGAACACCGGTTGGGCAGCGACTCCTATCTATGGATTTCTCTTTGGATTTACATTCTATTCATGTTTTAACTATTGGCTTACAACATTCCATCCGTTAGCTATTCTTATCGTCCCGATTATCAAGGGCGGTGAGATGATTTTATTATTCCCAGTTCTGAAAGCTGCTGATAAATTATTCAAACGGCATGGGTATCTTGTCCAGACGTGTATCTGGGTTGCGTATACCTATCTTGGACAATCATGGTTTGCTGGATATCCATATGGAACTGTGGGGTACGCAGTATATGAATTCTTACCATTTATCCAGATAGCTGATCTTACGGGAATTTGGGGTATAAACTTCATTATGATTCTTCCCCAAGCCCTATTAGGACGTTTTGTCGGAGATGTCCTAGCCAAGCACAACCAACATCTTAAAGAATTCTTGAAAAGTTATAAGATCACTGTCATTTCATATGCGATCGTACTCGTTGCAATCTTCATATATGGTTTTGTCATGATAGGGAAATGGAACGCTAAAGAGCCCGATAAAAACTGGAGGGTTGCTACAGTACAACATTCTGCGGACTCGTGGAAAGGTGGCTATGCAACCTATAAACGAAATTTCAATACCTTGAGGACCCTTAGTCTTCAGGCACTCCTGAAAGATCCTGAAATGATCATCTGGTCGGAAACGGCATTTGTACCTTCGGTATATTGGCATACTACCTACCGGACAGATGAAGAGACCGCCGATCTTGTTGAAGAGTTCGTTAATTTTGGAAAATCCCTTCCCATCCCGCTTCTAACCGGGAATCCCGAGGGAACCGTAAAAGATGAGACATTGCCACCATTGTTGGAAGATGGATCCTGGAACAGGATGGATTACAATACGGTAATCATGTTTGAGGACGGGCAAATAAAAAATACCTACAGAAAACAACACTTGGTGCCGTTCACTGAACATTTCCCTTATGAAAAACAAATGCCATGGCTATATAACCTACTACTTGCCAATGATTATAACTGGTGGGAAAAGGGATATGATCCGGTGGTGTTCGAAACCTCTAGCGGAGTGACATTCTCCACTCCGATTTGTTTCGAAGACGTATTCGGATATCTCACCGCTGGGTTCGTCCGTAACGGAGCTCATGTCATTGTCAACATGACCAATGACAGTTGGTCCGGTGCCGTATCGGCAGAAATGCAACATCTTGGCATGGCAGTGTTCAGATCGGTCGAAACTCGAAAATCGACAGTACGCGGAACTAACTCGGGAATGACGTGTGTAATTGAACCGACTGGAAAAATTGTCGATCCGATGGAGCCGTTTACCAAAGGCTTTTATATCTATGATGTGCCGGTATATACAAGTGAAGACCATACCCTCTATACTACACACGACGATTGGTTGGCTTTCATGATGATATACATCTCATTAGGCGTGTTAGCAATCGGAAGTATCAAAACAGCCGTGGTAAAAATCATGGAAGTACGACAAAAGCATAAAAAGAGCTAGAAGATATCATGCAATACTCAACAGTATCACTTTTCATCATCGGTACCGAATTGACCAGAGGTATAATCTCAGACAAACACGGGCAACTCATGGCTAATGAATTGACTCGTATGGGATACCATATCAATCGGATCGTAGTCGTTCCCGATGACGGGACTTTAGGCACTGTATTGCGACAATGCTTGCAAGAAAGCGATATTGTGATTCTTACCGGAGGATTGGGACCTACAAGCGATGATTTAACCAGATCCCTTGTCGCATCTATTGCCAATGTGCCGCTGGTGATGGATCAGAAATCATACGATGATCTATATGCGAGAGTCGGTGACAGGATCAACGGATCGAATATAAGACAAGTATACTTTCCTCAAGGGTTCAAACCGATTCCAAATCCGAAGGGAACAGCTCCCGGGTTTACCGGAACGTTGGAAGTAGAAAAAAACGGCAAGCTTTTTCCAATACTGTGCTATGCGATGCCCGGACCCCCTGTTGAAATGCATGAAATGTTTTATAAGCACGTTTTACCAGAACTGATTGCCTTGAGTGGCCACGAAGAGAGGGAGCGGGACGAGTTTTCGACATTCCTGATTCCGGAATCCAAACTGGAAGAAGCTTGCAGCCAGTGTGCTACCGAAGGCCTTCAATGGGGTACCCGTGCTCAGGAACATCGAATCAGTCTCTATATCAGCGGGAACGATGAACATGCCCGTTACATAATGCGAAAACAATTGGAACAAATTGTCGGAATCGGCTTGGTGCATGACGGGGACGTCGAAGCTGTCGATATCCTTTCCCAATATCTGGAAAACAGAGGGATGACAATCAGTTGTGCCGAATCATGCACGGGCGGATTGATGGCAAAATTGCTTACGGATAGATCGGGTAGTTCAGCTTGGTTCTGGGGTGGAATTGTAAGTTATGCCAACGAAGCGAAGATCCGTATGCTTACTGTCAGTCCGTCGATAATTGAAACGGACGGAGCAGTTTCACGGCGTTGTGTCGAAGCAATGGCTGAAGGAATGCTTGATATGTCAGGTTCTGATTGTGCTTGTGCGATTTCTGGTATTGCCGGACCTGAAGGAGGTACTACTGAGAAGCCGGTCGGTTTGATTTGGTTCGCATTTGCTTCGAAACATAGAAACACAGCTTCGATTTCATTGAGAATTAGTTCATATGGAAGGAGTTCTGTTCGTCGAAGGGCAGCCATAGCTGCATGTTTATTGACCTTTGCGTACCTGAATGGCATCGACTTGCTTGACAGGGTTCAATCCTGGCAATATATTTAAAGTATCCCGCAGGTTCACTGTATTACTTTTTGGTTATCGATCCTACAGCTTTCCTGCGAATTCATACAACCATACAGCTTTATTGTTTGTAGGTATTTCCAGTCGCTCACGAAGCGACCATTTGGAGACTCTCAATGACATCTGAAATTGAACAAGGTCCGGAGCTTTTCGAGACTCCGCAACCATCCGTTGACGAGGCGTCCACTGGACGAAAAAGCACCAAACGCATAATCCGTCGGCGTTCTGCAGATTCATCACAACAAGTCGTGGTGAAGGTGAAACAAGTCGAACCTATTTTAAATGAAGTAATTGAACCGCTTAACGCCGATCCGAAAGACACTGAATCGAGTATCAAAAAGAAGGAACACTTAGTCCAAGAGAGCGAGAAGAAATCAGGCGTACCGATTGTAGAAGTGTCTGCACCTGTTAATGCCAGTGAGGATGAGGTGAAATCGGAAAAGAATGATGAGACACCCCCTCCGGTAAAACGACGCGGAAGGCCACCACGTTCGGCAGCAACAAAAAAACAAGTACAGCAGGAGAAAAAAATTATTGATCCATCTGTTGAAACTGTTTCTGCAAAAAATGATGTGGAAAAGCCAGTTGTAACACCAGCTCCAGTGCCGGTTGTTTCACAACCAAAACCTGTTGTTCAGAATAATCAAAATCATTTCAATGGTCGTCCTACACCACAAACCAGAAACCAACAGTCGCATTCTCAGGGATCCCAACGGAATAATCGTCAAAAGCAGCAACACCAGAAAAACGGTTATCAGAATCGGATGAACAAGAATCAGTTCCCTCAAGTCGATGATCTTTTTCCAGAATCGTTTGAGGATAATCCGAATGCGCCGAAGATAACTGTCAATGATTTATCTGTGATGAACATGCACACTTTACGCCAGAAAGCAAGCGAGTATGGCATGACCGATGATTTTATCCAAGATTTGAAGAAGCAAGAACTCATTGTTGAAATATTAAAATCCCATACAGCTTCAAAAGGTGTGATATTCGCATACGGTTCGTTGGAAATATTACCCGATGGATACGGATTTTTACGCTCACCTCAAAACAACTACCTTAGTGGACCGGAAGATATATATATATCACCGTCACAGATCAAACTTTTTAATTTAAAGACAGGCGATACGGTAGAAGGACAAATCCGTTCTCCGAGGGACGCTGAACGTTTCTTTGCCATGATGCGGGTTCAAAAAATAAATTATGATGATCCTGCAATTGCCAAGACGAGAGTTTCATTCGATAGCCTTACGCCATTGTATCCTGATGTGAGACTCAATCTTGAAACTGCGGAGGGTGATGTTTCAACCCGTATCATCAATTTGTTTTGCCCCATCGGGAAAGGCCAAAGAAGCCTTATCGTTGCTCCTCCTCGTGCAGGAAAGACGATTCTAATGCAAAAGATTGCCAATGCAATCAGTTCAAATCATCCCGAAGTGTATCTGATGGTATTACTGATTGATGAACGGCCTGAAGAAGTCACCGATATGCGACGAACGGTAAAAGGTGAGGTTATCGCTTCCACATTTGACGAACAAGCCACCAGGCACGTTTCTGTTGCAGAGATGGTTATTGAAAAAGCCAAGCGTTTGGTCGAACACAAACGTGATGTGGTAATCTTATTGGATAATATTACCCGACTTGCCAGAGCCTACAACCAAACAGTCCCTGCATCTGGAAAGATCCTTTCCGGTGGTGTCGATTCCAATGCATTGCACAAACCAAAACGATTTTTGGGTGCCGCAAGGAATATTGAGCATGGCGGAAGCCTTACCATCATCGCCTCGGCATTGATTGAAACCGGGTCCAGAATGGATGAAGTTATCTTCGAGGAATTCAAAGGCACGGGTAATAATGAAATCGTACTGGATAGAAGAATGTCCGAAAGAAGATTGTTTCCTGCGTTGAATATCAAGAAGTCGGGTACCAGGCGTGAAGATTTGCTGCTTACTCCCGAAGAGACCGCCAAGATATGGGCTTTGCGAAATGCCATCAACCCAATGGATGATATTGAGATGACCGAACTTCTGATTGACAAAATGCACAAAACAAAGAATAATGAAGCGTTTTTACGTTCCATGAACACCGGTGTAATGTAATCGGATTTGATATTGAAAGAGGTCTTCTGTCAAGGCAATGTCTGTAGCAGGAGATAGCAGCATAGAGCTATTGGAGGATAAAGTATGAAAGAAGGCATCCACCCCAAGTATGAATTGACAAAAATCACATGTGCTTGCGGTAATGTATTTGAAACGAAATCGACAGTAAAAAATTTGGAAGTGGAAATTTGCAGTGCATGCCATCCCTTCTTTACAGGTACCCAGAAACTTGTTGACACTACTGGCCGTGTCGAAAGATTCAAGAAAAAATATGGTATTACTGACTGATGACGCATCCATTGGGAAAGCCGCTCCAAGCCGGAGCGGTTTTTTTATTGCAATCCTTACTATTCTGACCTAATATTGGGTACAAGGGCAGTATGAAGGACATAGCTGAACTACATGAGTCTGAATTTGACGAGAAGCCTCAGATTGTTGTGCACGTTCCAGGTGTACATACCCTGATTGGTGAATTTTCCGATTACTGCAAAGGCTTCAGTCTTTGCGGAACTTCTTCGCAATATCTTGAAATTGCTGTTTCGGTACGACCTGACCAAAGCGTGAGATTGATTTCGGGTCAGAGCAATGACCGCAAACGATTTAACATTCAAAATTTAAAATTCAGACGGGAAGACAGATGGGGAAATTACGCTAAAGGTGTGATGGCTCAATTTGTCAACAAAGGGTTTTCAATTTCAGGAGCGAATGTTTCAATCGCGGGAACATTACTGAAGAATGAGGGGCAAGTGCTATCATCCGCGATGTGCATGGGTTGTGCGATGGCATTTAATGAATTATTCAATGCGAATCTTTCAATCGAACAATTAGCCGGGATTGCCTATATTTCGTTGGCAACGTTTTGTGCGGAGGTGTCTCGGTATGTATTGTTCTTTGCGATGACCCAAGCAAGGGAAGGATGGTTAATGTTATTCAACATCCAACACCATACGTGGGAATATATCGCATTTCCTCCGTTTGATACGGCTGTGGTCGCACTGATTGTTGAAAGCAGGATATCACCGTATGCCCTCAAAGAAGAGCTGTCCATCAAACGAAGGGACAGTAAGCTCGCGTTTGAAAAGCTGCGTATATTATTCCCGAGCGGATTGTTGCGAGATATCTCGGATCAGGATATCAAGGACCTTTCGGTACCGCTTACAGAACATGAGAAACGTACCTGCATGTATGTTCTTTCAGAGAGCCGTATGGCGAGGGAAGGCGCCCGTCTGCTTGCACAAAAAGATATGGTGATGTATGGTAAGGTCTTGAATAAGGTGCAATCCGGATTACGAGATACATTCGAAGTTACGTGCCCTGAAATAGATTGGCTGACCAAACGGGCAATGGAAACCCAGGGGTGTCTTGGGGCTTCGATGATTACCTCCGGGTCAAGCGGAACTGTAATGGTTCTTCTTCCGCGTGATGCGATTGCCTCTTATACCATACGTATGGAGGAATATGAGCATATCTTTGGATTTAGGCCTAAGTGGTCTGTGTTTCAACCACAAGGAAGTGCAAAGATACTCTCGATCGACTAATGGTCATACTACTCACCAATGATGATGGATACCAAGCAGAAGGATTAGTGGTACTGGAATCCGTGTTGCAACGATTCGGCCATGAAGTATGGGTGTGTGCGCCATCCGATCAGCGAAGCGCTCAATCACATGCGATGACTTTGCGCGGGAAAGTGAAGATTGTCCGGTATGGACAGCATCATTATCATTGTAGTGGAACTCCTGCTGATTGCATTCTGTACGGATTGACTGGAAATACCTTACCGGTCACTCCGGATGTAGTTATCTCAGGTATAAACCATGGATACAACGCCAGTACCGACATACTCTATTCCGGAACTGTCGGAGCAGCCAAGGAAGCTTCATTGCGTGGGATAAAAGCAATCGCGATCTCAGCACGCGTCGATAAATCCACAGGTAAATTCCCATTCGAGAAGGCAGCGACTTTTTTAGCCGAACACCTCGTTGAATTCTTACCATTTTGTTTGGATGATGTTGTGTTGAATATCAACGTACCTCCCCATTGTACCGGTCGTTGGCGTGTTGGGAGAATAGGTATCCTTGAATATTTCGATACATTGGAAAAAAATGTTACTTCAAAAACCACAATGTTTGATGCCGCTTCGACCAAATTGGGACTTGCTTACGGTAATGCGGATGATGACGAACTGCACATCGGTCAAGAAATGCTTCTTTCGCTCTCCGAGGGAATTATTCCAGGAATGAAAGATAACGGAATGCTGACCGATTATATGATCCTGTCAGAAGGGGATGTTTCAGTCACTCCGTTGCAAGTATTACCGGCAATCCACGAACAGACATTCATGAAACTTGAACACATGATGCGAGCATCTGAGGTGCCATGTTCAGGTTAAATTCCTCAAAATGGGAAAAAAAATGTACTCATTGCGGGATTTGTTGCCATGAAAAAGTTATCCTCGGCGATGAAGTGCTCGTGGACTGCCAGACTCCTTGCGAGTTTTATGATCAAAAAAAACATCGTTGTAACATATATGTCCAACGACTGGAAATCAATCCTCGTTGTCTAAAAGTTACCGTGCTTCGTGCCATGTTTGCCAGGTATTTGCCTGATGAATGTGCATATGTGCAATGGGCGAGACAGCACCATCTGCGATTTGCATTGAAAAGAAAATTTCGCTTCATTACCGGTGTTAGGGGAAATACCGACTCTGAGGATCCGGACTCCGCTCTTGTTAAACAATTGTAGACCAACTTCCAAGAGATACCCATACTATACGAAAGTTTATTGACAGTTAGGGTATGAACAAGTACTTTACATTGCGAAGAGAGCATTACATGAAAACCGTTTATTTAGATAATAATGCCACCACTGAAGTCGCTAAAGAAGTTCTAGAGGCGATGGATGGAGTTGGAAATGCATATGGCAATGCATCAAGTATGCATGCCTTCGGGCGAGAATCATCGCGTTTGATCGAGCAAGCAAGACATCAAATCGCCAAGCTTATCGGATCGGATGATGATGAAATCATCTTTACCAGCGGTGGAACCGAATCAGACAATACAGTTTTTTCGATAGCACGCGACCTGATCGATCAGGGATCTGAAAGAAAGAAAATCGTTACAAGCAGTATAGAACATCCGGCAATCATCGAAACCTGTCGATACCTTGTGAGTAGAGGGTACCTGATACAGTATGTTCCGGTTGATGCAACTGGAAAGGTGAAATTGGATGTACTTGAGAAGCTGCTCGGTGATGATGTCCTTTTGGTTTCAATCATGGCCGCTAACAATGAGACAGGAACTATCCAAGATATCAAGAACATATCTTCAATGGCCCATGCGTGTGGAGCATTATTCCATACCGATGCAGTGCAAGCCGTCGGGAAGCTTCAGGTGGATGTGCATGACATGGATATTGATTATCTAAGTCTCTCCGGCCATAAATTCCACGGCCCGAAAGGCATCGGAGCCTTGTATATTCGAAAAGGGGTTCCGTTCGAAGCATTTGTCAAAGGCGGTCATCAAGAACAAGGAAGAAGAGCGGGTACGTACAACACGGCTGGAATCGTCGGTTTGGGGAAGGCTGCGGAACTTGCCTTGGCATATATGAATGATGAGCATACAAGACTTTGGGATCTTCGAGAAAAGTTGAGAAAAGAGATTCAGTCCACTATTCCTGAAGTAACCGTGAACGGGCATCCGTATGATTGCCTGCCCGGGACCTTGAATGTATCATTTGCACGCGCAGAGGGAGAGTCTATACTGTTAATGCTCGATTTAAATGGCATAGCCGTATCCACGGGCTCTGCTTGTGCTACCGGTTCGTTGGAACCTTCCTACGTACTGTTGGCAAGCGGATTGGATATCGAACTGGCCCATGGTTCAATACGGTTTAGTTTAGGAAGATTTACTACGGAAGCAGATATCGAGTATGTGCTTAGAACATTACCGCCGATTATCAAACGGCTTAGGGAGATTTCTACGTTATGAGTGGTTTTACCAACGATTGGGTGTATTCAGATACAGTTAAAGAGCATTTCATGAATCCTAAAAATCTGTGGGATGATGATTCATTCCAATACGATGGATTTGGCCAAGTCGGATCACTTGCCTGTGGAGATCAAATGCGGGTGGGTATCCAAGTAAGAGACGATAAGATAGTTGATTTGAGATGGCAAACCTATGGATGTGCCAGTGCAATCGCCAGTACTTCAATGATGTCTGTTATGGTAATCGGCATGACTTTGGAAGAAGCATATAACCTGACGCCTGCCATGATCACTGAACGATTAGGTGGTTTGCCACAGCATAAATTCCACTGTTCGGTATTGGGAGATAAAGCACTAAGGGCTGCAATTGACGACTATCTGGACAAGCAAGGAAGAGATAACCCGTATCGTAGGCGTGTTGCCAAGGTGATTTGCGAATGCAAGGGAATAACCGATCATCGGATTGAAGAACTAGTGAAGACAAAACAGGCGACCACTATCGACGAACTTCGAGAAATTACCCAATTCGGCACTGTCTGTGGTAAATGTCGTTATAAAGTGCATCAGTTATTCGAAGAATATAAACATATATATAACGTCTAGAAGCATTGATCAGGTAGCATTAAATTCGCTTTGTCCGATGAACTCTCGTAATAACGAGTCACTTGGTACCAGATCAGCTGGTATCGGATAGACATTCTCCAAGAACGTCAACAACCTTCTTGCAGTTGGGTACGCATCGTGTGAAGCAGGTTTGACCGTTTTTAATAACGGTTCGGCATATGGTTTTAATACCGCCAGTTCGTACTCCAGTGCTGAATTGATCATAACATCAGCTTGGTTCTGATATGGGAATATGTGTAATGACTCTCCACGTTCCACCGAAGGCCACATCAATAAAGTGGTTTCGGCTGAGGTACTCCGAGTCCTGTTATCACGGACTATTCTTCGAATTATCCGATTATCTGTTGTTGAGATTCTGTTATGATCATCCAGATTAAGCTGCGTGAGGGCGGAAATATAAATTTTGAAAGTAGTCTTACGGTCAATTCCAGGAATCAATGAAGGATTTAATCCATGGATGCCTTCAATGACCAGTATGGTCTGTTCTTTCAAGCTGATGGTCTCTCCGGTGTAGTATCGCTTTCCGTTATCCCTGAAATCAAAACGGGGAAGTGCGACGGTTTTTCCGGTATAAAGGTCTTCCAGGTTTTCTCTGAATAGCTGTAAATCCAATGCTTCCAATGCTTCGAGATCGGCTTTCCCGTCGACATCCCTCGGAGCTTCACTTTTGGGACGATAGTAATTATCCAAAGAAATCTGTACGGGATCATACCCTAAAAGACGAAGCTGTATGGCCAATCGTTTTGAAAAGGTAGTCTTGCCTGAAGATGAAGGACCGGCAATAAAAACTACCTTGACCGTAGCCTTTCTGACTACCATATCCGCGATATCGGAGATTTTACGATGTTGGAGATCTTCATTCATCCTGATAAAGGTCTTGATGTCTTTCGAACCGCAAATTTGATTCATTGCGCCCAAACAATCGACTTTCAGGATATTTCCCCAGATTTTGTACTCCCTGAATACTGAAAAAAGTAATGGATTATCTTTAAACATATCCAATGTAAGAGGAGTCTTTGCATGTGGATAGCGTAAAAGCATTCCCCGATCACCGTACGGGCGAAGATCCCACAACGAAATTAACGCAGTAGAATGCAACAACGGTTCATACGAAATATCAAGAAAGTCGTCACAACGATATAATGTGATGGTAGGATCGTTGCGGTATTCCAGTAATGTCGCAGTGGCCGTGAATCCTTCGCGTGAGAAATATTCCAAGGCAGCCCTGTAGGAAAGCACTTCACGTTCGATGGGAATATCTTGTTTTATCAATGTACGCATGCACTCGTCCAGTGCTTTAACATCCTTTGGGTCTAGTCCGTAGATTTGGTCATATGTATAGTAATACCCATCTCCGAGTGAATGCCCGATGACCAGATTCCTCTCGGGAAACAGGTGATGGCTTGCCAATGCGAGGAGATAGCACATCGTGTGCCGATACATACGTTTCCCCAAGTCGGAAAAAAGCCTTTGTAATTCAATGGTCACATCTGTTTTCAATCGTGCTGAGAACGGCAACAATTCATTGTCAGCCCGAACTGCGACGATAGGGTTATCTTTGTATTCGAGGTGCGAGGTATCGATGCCGAAACATGTCTCCAGGCACTCTTGCACGGTAATTCCTGAAGCTACTTCATAGGTATTGCCATTGTGAAACAATCGGATGGTTTTTGTTTTCTCAAATGATTTCATTGGTACTCCTGGGATGGTGTTTTTTGATGCCCGCTTCTAATGGTGTGTTTATCGAGAGAATACCCCCAATATGAAGACTCGAGAAGGCGTACGATATCTTGGCTTTCCATCTCTTCTTGCGCACCGAACATGGCTGCATCGTGTTGTGCGATCGATGCGATGGCAGCGAACTGTGCAGGTAGTACTGCTTTGCTGCCGTTTGAATCCAGGATATCGTAGAACCTAGTTGGAAGGGTATGCTGCAAAATATGCCGTAAGTTTTCAGTAAGTATATTTACAGTATCGATAAACATAGAGGCACTTTTCACATGTTTCTCAGTTATTTGCTCTTGTTCTTCTTTAAATCCCAGCTCAAGTTGTTGTTCTCGATGCAATAGCTCCAACTTCTCGATCCGTTCAAAGAGTTGGGTTAAAATCGGTTCGGTTTTATGTAAGTGATAATCAATAACATAAGGGGAAAGGATCGATACCGCTTGCGTATACTGAATACTACTGACAGCACAAATCGCATTTGCTATTGCTTGTACGGACGCCGCACGAGAATGGGAGCATGATTGTCCTACCAGATAACTAGCCACTGCCAATTGGAGTCGAGCTTCACTGTCGATAGGCATTGACACCGCCCGTGATGCCCACGTGAATATCAAATACATCGCTCTAGTGGCCAATTCAATGCTCAATGGATTAGTTCCGAGAGCTGTTGCTGAATCAATTGCCAATGCAAGGCTGGTCAGTCCTCCCGTAGCGAGTTGCATACTCTGTAATGACCGAGTGGTCGCGGGATCAATGATAGTAACATTAGGAATCAGCGTGGGAGAACAAAACAATAACTTTCTACCCGATCTTGAAGAACGGATGATGGCAGAGGAAGATGCTTCCGATCCGATTCCTATCGTCGTTGGAATTGCGATCAGAGATATCTCAGACTGCTCGAGTTGACGAATTCCACAGTAGGCGGAAACATCCTCGGTCCCCGTCGTCAAAAGGAGCCTTACCGCCTTTGCTGTATCGATTACTGAAGCTCCTCCGACTGCGATTAAGGCATCGTGATGCCCTGCAGTAAATTGGGATGCGATACGAGTCACCCTATTGGTAGTACATTCGGATTGAATTTGTTGACTTAATCCTACCTGATCAACAGGAATACCGGTCGCTCTGACAACAGCTTCTGTTATACCGTTCTGTGTGGCTCCTTTACTTGCGATAACCAGAGGGTGACTGATTTTTGAAACAGATAACACTTCTGAAAGTTTTTGCAATGCATCATGCGCAGCAATCAGACGATTGTCGATTCGATAGCTAAATACGCTACGGGTAATCATGTTCTTATCCCCCCGGTTTCTTCATCATTGATTGTGATTGATTCGAATAGGGGTTTCAAATCTTGTAAAGCCAACTCGTTGCGAAGCAATTCAAAGTTTTGCACAAGGAGTTTCTTGATAATAAGAGAATTATGTCGGTAACCTGCAATTTCGATCCATCGATTAACAAAGGCAATCGGATCGCTACCGATCATGAAAGCGAATTCTGCATACCTATGGCGGTCTTGTTGCTTCATTAAGGTCAGCATGTGCGGTAAAAGTGCGGCTCTGCTTTGGTGGATGTTCGACCAATCGGTAACTGTCAACGCTTTTGAAAGGCCGACAATAGGTTTGTTTCCACGATTAGCAGCACACAGCGCGGCGATGAAACCGGAAGTAATCACGTCGGATGTATTATCCGGCTCGTTCAATCGAAGGTAATCATTTCCAGTAATGCTTGATAATGCTTTGACAAGCAATGATAACCCGGTAGCTATCCATGAATCCATGACAATCGAATCGAATACGGCATATGTGGTAATGAATTGGAAAAGAGATGAACATGCGATTGCACCAGTATCGTTTACTGTTGTATGGATACAAAAATCAGGATCGATCGCTATTGATGAGCAAACAGATAAGTCTGCCAAGTGTAGCCCATTGGGAATGTAGGCAATTTTTTTATGGATGCGGAAAACTTGCTTGGCCAGGTCGGCGACATCCAATACCCCCTGATCACCACAGAGTATCAGATAATCAAAAGGCTCTATTAACTCTGATAGATCGCTTGTATTCACTTCATCGACAGTGAACAGTACCACGTCTGATGTAATTACTTTCTTTAACTTTTTAACAATAGCTTTTTGATACCTGGTAGTTCCGGCAATAACCACTACCGGGCGGAGAACACCTTCTCGGATACAATCAGTCCATAACGCATCTACAGCATTACTGCCTTGGTATAATTGGCATGAGAAGGTAAGGTCGGTAATTCGTTTTGTCATTTTATTGGAGAACATTATCGGTCCTCCCGCGTTGAAACAACATTCTGGCGAGTATTGAACATCTTCTCAGATATAGTCTTGGCGGCGGTTCATAACGGCGCACCTTCCGTTGGGCAACTCTTTTACAAAAGAGATAGATGATAGTGGCATTGACAATCCTGATATACCTGCAAGCCAGGGCCGCCGGTCCTTCTGTATGGATTCTCCCTTCGCTTATCGCTTGTTGCATTGAACGACCGTTGTGCCAAACATATAAAAAATCATTGAAAGAGTTGAATCTAAACACAACATTGCTTGTAACGGTAGGTATGGCCTTACTATCTTTTTTTACGATTTTTTCAAAAGAATTTCCATGTTTTTGCATGGTAATCCCAATCAGTTCGTTTTCTATCCTGAATGACATGAGCGATCCTTCGGGCAACTCATTTATCTCATGTAATAACCGTTTGTCGATTTTACATGCTGCTTGCATGGCTTTTCCTAGAAAACCGAATAGAATCCTCGAATAGAATGTAATAAGGGTACGATTTGAATGATGAAGCAACATACCTGACTCCATATCCCATTCTACTGTCCGTATGCATCTTTCGCAAGCCTATCAAATTCCCCGGTTGACATGTTGATGGGGCGTAGATAGAGTTGATAACGATAAGGGACTGTTATGACCACGATAGTTGGAAATGGGCGAAGATATCTATTGATTGATCTTTGTGCAGAAAAATGGGGAGTACAACAGATTCCCCTGACCCATTATCGCCAATATCCCGGCGGAGAGGGGTTGGGGCTTTCTCTTTGGTCGTATTACGCCGGAGATCCCTCATTGGTTGATCCTTTGGGCGATAATAATCCTCTTTGCATTGCCGCCGGATCATTAACGGGAACCGAAGCAACCTGTTCGAATTGGCTCTCGATCGTCTCAAAATCCCCGCTCACAAAATTGATGGCCTTGGCATCAGGACCTGTTTCATTCGGAAGAACCATGAAAAAGGCAGGTTGGGATGCGATCATACTATTAGGTAGCGCCCGTAGGCCTATGATCCTCCATATCAGCGCGACTGATGTAAAATTTATCACATCAGAAAAATTAATCGATTTACAATGTTCCGATACCCTTGAAACACTCAACCCTGGACCGCATGAACAAGTATTGCTCATCGGGCCAGCGGGAGAACATTTGGTTCCCTATGCGTCGATCATATCAGAGGGACTTCCTGTCGGTCGCGGAGGGCTGGGTGCTGTTTTGGGTTCAAAGAGAATCAAAGCGGTAATTGTCGAAGAGGATGAAATAGAAATACGTCCGGTAAATTCGGGCATGTTTGAATCAGGGGAAACCGAATTTAAGAAACGCTTGTCAAAAAGCGATAGTTTGGCATCGGTTGAGAAAGCAGGAACTTTGTATCGGGTACATCACGCAATCAGTAAGGGGTTTGCCGCTATTCAAAATTTTTCGAAGCGTACCGATCCGCGGCTATATCATGTGAATCCTGAAGAATGCATACGTAAATATGCCATTGAACACGCCCATTGTGACGATTGTCGATTTGATTGTAAAAAAACGATACACCTGCCTAATGGTGAATTTGCTGCGTTGGTTGATTTCGAAGGGTGTTTAGCCCTTGGTCCAAATCTGATGAATTTTGATATGGCGGTCATCACCGCATGGTACCAGACAATATTAGCGGTAGGCCTTGATCCGATTTCTACTGGAAATGTACTAGGATGGGCAATGGAAGCCCAAGCAAAGAAAATAATTGATTGGGCTCCGATGCTGTCATTCGGGAAATGCGACGGCATCGTGCAACTGATCGAACACATAGCGATCCGGAAAGGACCCGGCATGTACCTTGCACTGGGAGTAAGGGAATTATCCAAACGATTCGGCGGTGCTGAATTCGCTTATCATGTACAAGGGCTCGAAATGCCACCGTATGATGTGCGTGGAGCGTGGGGAGAAGGATTAACTCAGGGAGTAGGCAATCCGCAGCCATTCATTCCCGAAATCATAATTCCGAAACTCGAAAAGATCAGGTTGAAAGCTAAAGTAAAGTGGGTCTATTACCAGGAAGAGCTCGATGCGATTACCAGGACATTGGGCTTGTGTCCGTTTGCTGTCGCTGTTTCCTTATTCGGTTATGGACGTAAAGGACTGATGCGTAATAGAGTTCTCGCAAGGATGCTGCTGAACATTTCCTGGTTAGGAAAAAAGGTTGTCAGTCCGACAATATTGGCGAGGATGTACCATGGTATCACCGGATACGAAATCACCAGTCAGGATGTGTTACGGTTGGGAAGAAAAATCGTAAATCTCCGTCATAGGTTGGATACGGAGATGAAAGGAGAAATCCTGCCAGCTGTGATTCCTCTTCACTTTTTGATTGAGCCCGAATCAAATCACCGAGAAGCTGTTGTTGTTCCTTATAGGACGATGCAGTTGCGTTATAGGGCTATCGCATCGCGATGTATGGAAGTGCCCACCTCACTTTCAGAGCCATTGTAACCCTTTTTTCAACACCATCCCTGTCAGGATCGATACGATTCGAATTTCTTCATTGGTGACAAATGCCATGCTCGGGTCACAATTACATCTTGGTCTTGAGGCAGAACCAGGATTAAGAATCCAAGGGCTTTTGTCATCTCGATAGAGTATCGGAACATGTGTATGGCCAAATGCAAAAATATCATTTTGAAGTAAATGTACCGGTGCGTCATGCCAAACTTTAATACTATCCCCGTGAGTAAAAAATATGGTACGGTCTCCCAGTTCTACAGTTTTGTACTTTGGCGGCATGTGCATCGATATATTTGAAAAATCCCATGCCGAATCGCAGTTCCCGCGGACGATCGAGAACGGAAGCGAGGATGAACGTATTGAATCAACGATATCGGCGGATTGACTCAATCCTATGTCTCCGAGGCAAAGAATTGCTTTGGCTGATTCTTTGATTGCCCTGTTTATGAGCATTTTTAACATCCCGCTATCGCCATGAATGTCTGAAACGACTGCATACTTATCCATAACGGTATGATAATTCTCAATCACAAAGTTGCCAATAGGAATACCAAGGTCATTTTGGTTGACCCCATCTTACGGCTGAATTACAATCAAAGATATAATAGTCAAACATCCTTTTGGAGGATTGTACATGTCAGAAACCAAACTCCTTACCTGCAGCGACGGGAAAACAGTCGTATATCGTCACTGGATGCCAAAAAACCAGAATTACCACGCTATTGTCCACATTTTCCACGGAATGGCAGAGCATAGCGCTCGTTACGAACGATTTGCCAATTACCTAAACAGTATCGGATTGGCAGTGTATGCTCAGGATCATCGTGGACATGGTTTGACTGCATCAGATGATGAAAGGGGATGGTTTGCTGATTCCGACGGGTGGTCACGCGTACTTGAAGATGGTTATGAACTGGATACATTGATTTTGAAAAATCATCCCGGTAAGGATTTGTTTCTTTTTGGCCATAGCATGGGATCATTTCAAGTGCGTGCACTTGTCGCGATGCACCCGCAGACCTACCGGGGAGTGATAGTAAGTGGTACCAGTGCATCAAAAGGATTATTAGGGAAAGTTGGGCGCCTATTGGCTGCCTCAAGGGCGAAACGATTTGGTACGCATAAGCCGGATCCATTATTGGACAAGATGAGTTTCGGAGCTTTTGCAAAACACTTCCAACCTTTGGCGACGCCTTTTGATTGGTTGTCCACTGACGCCAATGAAGTGAAAAAATACGTAGATGATCCTTTTTGCGGATTTATCTGTTCCTCTAGCTTTTTCGTCGATCTTTTAGATGGAATTGAATTGGCCAACGATGCAGAAACTATGGCTAAACTGCCCAAAGATATGCCGATGCTGATAATCAGCGGAGAACAGGATCCTGTCGGGGATTTCGGCAAAGGAGTCAAAAAAGTGTACCAAGCATATATCAAAGCCGGTTTGTCTGACGTGACATTGGAATTGATAAGCGGTGCCCGACACGAGATTTTGAATGAGAAGAGCCGTGATGATATTCATACGCTGATAGGCAAATGGATTGAGACCAAAGTATCTAGGAAAAACCGATAACAGTTCATGGTTGTACCGCTTTAGTATCAGCAGTTGTCTTATATGGCCCTTCCTGTTACGATGCCAGTATGATAAGGGGCTTGAAAGACAATGAATGATCGAGAAATCAATTCATCGGCCTCCGAAAGAGGACCGATAGGGATAGCCATTGCTAGATTTATTGATTTTTGCAGTGTCTGCCTTGGCAAATTTACTAAAGACCGTATCTCGATCATGGCTTCCGGGGTAGTGTATACCACCCTCATTTCTATAGTCCCTCTTGTCACTTTCATCGTGTCAATTCTGACGCTATTCGATGTAATCCAACCATTTTTCACATTCCTGACCGAGTTCTTCACCTCTATACTAGGAGAACAATCTGGAGCTGAATTCGTAGCTTGGATTCAGCAGTACAGCTCGAACGCACGAAGCTTAGGAATAGTGGGATTCGTTTCTTTTATCATCACATCAATGATGCTCATCGATCGAGTGTGGAACATTGTAAATCATATTTATAGAACTTCGATGACCCAGAGGAAATTGCTGCGAAGATTGTTCATGTTTCTGATAATCTTGGTAGTCGCAGCGCTGTTAGTAGGGGCTTACATCAGTGTCAAATCATTACTAAGTGCGCGCATCGCGAAGTTTTTCGGATGGGCGACCGTAGATACCACCTTCGTAGCGATCATACGAATACTATTGCCATGGTGTATCGTTTGGTTGCTAATCTTTTTAATAATCAAGACCGCCCCGAACACCAAAGTCGCTTCAGGTAGCGCAACCTTAGGAGCAATCGTGGGGACGATTGCCTTGGGGATAGTAAATAAAATCCTTGCTTCATTGATTTCATTGGGATTCAATTATTCGGTTATTTATGGTTCTTTCGCTGCTATTTTCCTATTTCTCCTTTGGGTATATATCATGTGGATTATCCTTCTAACTTCTGTTGAAGTAAGTTATGTTCACCAGTACCGCCCTGATAGAAAGTCGTTGAAGCGGCCTGTTTCACCGGCAGAACAGCTTGCAAATGGAATCAATGTCATGATGGTTATCGGTAATAATTTTAAGAGTGGAACCGGCAACACCAAAGTAAAAGATATTTCTGAAAAGTTATTGATGAATGATCGAGAGCTATATAGCGTGTTAGATGTATTGGTGGATAAGCAATTCATTATCGCGACTAATCCCAGCAGGACTTCATATCTTCCTGCCAAACCGTTAGAAGATCTCAAGATCGTAGATTTGGTATCATCCCTCTACGGTGAAGTATATCTTGAGCAAAACCTCGATACCATCGGTGATGCGATAGCGACACAGATTAACGATCGAGGTATAAAAACACTCGGTAACCTTACGATTTTCAATCTATTGGAAAGAATATAGGTAGAAGCATCTAGCCTAAGGCAACATCAAGAATCATCATGACCGTGAATCCCAATAACGTTCCGTAGGTGGCCAAATGAGTTCCTTCGTGATCGATGCCCTTTTGCGATTCTGGAATCAATTCTTCGATTACCACATAGATCATAGCTCCAGCGGCAAAGGCCAAAGCGTAAGGAAGAATGACTTGCATGCTCGTAACCAGCAACGCACCCAAAACTCCAGCGATCGGTTCAACAAGTCCGCTGGCCTGTCCGTAAAAGAAACTTCGCCTTCTTGAAAGCCCTTCACGGCGTAACGGAATCGAAACGGCAGCTCCTTCGGGAAAATTTTGTATCCCGATTCCTATTGCGACAGCCAGTGCTGAGAGGAGGGTCACTTCAGTGTGGCCAGATGCAGCGGCACCGAATGCTACGCCAACAGCAAGCCCTTCAGGGAAATTGTGCAGAGTAATCGACAAAACGAGGAGAATGCTTCTTCTTAAGTGGGTAGGGAGCCCTTCAGCTTCATCACCCTTCTCTGAGCCAAAGTGGAGGTGAGGAATCAACCGGTCAGCAAGCCAAAGAAATCCCGCACCCATTAAAAAGCCGATGGCAGCAACCAGCCAAGCGGGAAGCGAGGATGATTGTTCGGCCATCTCAATTGCAGGAGCTAACAATGACCAATAACTGGCTGCGATCATAACTCCCGCCGCAAAACCCAACATGAGATTTAGTACGTGTTGTTTTATGGTTTTAAAGAAGAAGACCAACGCAGCTCCGAGTGCCGTCAGACCCCAAGTGCCTAGGGTCGCCAATAAGGCCATAAGGACAGGTTGTTCAGTCAATGATTTCATCTAATCGACTCCTGTAAATAAATTGACATCATCATCATATGAATAAGCATGCTTGCGGTCAATAATGATATGGAACCTAAAGATATGAATTGTTGGATTGAATCGGGTTATGATGGTATAGTCTTCTTTGTCGGAGGAAGTGAGATGATTTCACAGTTGCATGTCATAAAACGAGCGGAGTACAAAGAAATCGATCGAAATCGGTGGTCTTCAATGCCCGATCCTCAAGATAACGGCCGGTTTGGAGGAGAAATCTGGATGTGGCCTCGGATCAGGTGTCATGTACAAATCGATCCGATGAACATCAGGGATGAACCATATCTATGCTATCCATTTGCGATAAGTGTATTTGATCATCATGGCAAGCACATTCTTAGTGCCGTGCTCGAACAAACCGATTATCGTGAACTTGCCCGGATGACAGGCGAACAACTTAAAGCTTATACAGGAAAGACAGGACAACGATTTTCAGACATATCTGCCGTCGTATACCTGCCCGATGAAAGAAAAGATTTTGGTCTTTATGACGATGAGATGACTCTCGAAACGGCACGTGAATTCTTGTTAGGTTTGGTCGCAGATGAATTGGATGTCATCGGAGAACCTGTGTTCAAAGGTCCTCTATAGTATTCGTGAATACCGTTGCATACATTGCGTCTTGTAACCAAACAGGAAATAAGTTCATCAGTAATAACAAGGGGCTTTGTTTTATCGCGATATAACGTTTCGGATGTTTTGTTTCCAATGTTCTTAGAATCGTTGAAGCAATGATTTCAGGAGCATGTGATCGTTTCATCTCCCTTTTAATTAACGGCATCGCTTTGGTAATGATAGGACCGTACCACTTTGAGGATGTTTCAATCATGTGATATGCATCAAGTGCCTTATGGTGCATACCTGTTGAAAAGGATCCTGGACGTAACGTCGTGACCGATATCTTTTGGGATTTAACCTCCCTGCGTAATGTTGTGGCATAGGATTCCAGCGCATGTTTTGATATGACGTACTGTCCCGTGAAAGGTGCGGGTGAAAATACACCCAATTCACTACTGACAATGATGATCCTTCCTTTGTTTTCAACCAATTGCCGTGCGCAAGCCAGGTTGATCCGTGCTACCCCGAGAAGATTCACATCCAAAGTATATGTAAGTACGCTCGTTTCGGTTTCCAATAGCGGACCGGCTGCAAACACACCTGCCAAGTGAACAATTGCATCAATAGATCCGTACCCTACGAGAGTCTCGGACAGAGACAAGACAGAATCGATGTCGGTGACATCAGTGGGAATCACTATCGTACCGGGAGCATATTGTTGGTTATTCCCGGATAGATCGCATCCAAAGACGATATGGCCAGCGTTGATACATGTTTTGCATGCTATGCGGCCTAGTCCTCCGGCTGCTCCTGTGATCAATACTCTCATTCGTTTGACTCCAATAAGGAAGGATCATGTTCAATTAGCCCTTGATGATCGGTCAAGGCAAATTTTACATACACCGACCAATGATAACATATGATCGTGTATTTCAAAGGCATGATTTCTAGAAAAACGTTCCAGTAATGAGTCGATGGTACAATCTCCCAGGTCAGTGAATTGGTGGCAAATCTCGCAATGAAACCAATGATGATGCCGTGCTTTTTCCTTTGCATCGTACTCCAATATCGTATAATAACGTTCGGTACCATGAGCGTTGCAGTGAAGCACGAACGATTCTGCGAATCCCTTCTCCTCTAGATAATGCAACGTTCTATAGACGGTCACTTGATTGCATAGATCACCTAATTGGAAGTATACGTCTTTTGCAGAAAGGGGACTGGTAGCACTCTGTAGTACATCCAAGACAGCCTTTCGTGCTTTTGTCATACTGAAACCTCCCTCGAGTTAACGCTGTTCCTTCGTTTGATGATTCTTATCAACGCGGCAATGATAAATACTGCTCCTGCGATAACCACCACCATTGCTCCGACTGGTAAATCAAATGTCCATCCCGCAACCAATCCGCTTACCGAAAATAACGAGGCATACACCCCCCCTCCGATCATCATTCCCGCAAGGTTTTTGGCAGTATAACCGGCTGTCCCGGATGGAAGGGTCAACATTGCGATTACCATGACGATGCCAACGAAAGTTTGGAGTAATACCACAGCGATAGCAACGATGGCAAGGATAATAAAGAATACCAAGTTGGTATGAATTCCTCTTACCTTTGCATATTCTTCATCAAAAGCCGATGCTTCGATTTGATAATAGAATCTCCATGCGAGTATCACTACGATGACGTCAAGGATTCCCAGGAGAACCAAATCTCTTGTGGAGATCAGAAGAATATTCCCAAACAGGTATGCAGAAGGATCTGTATACCCGGGAGTTTTGGCCATGAACAAGACCCCAACACTCATCCCAATCGCCCAAATGGCATTGATTACCGTATCTTCGCGTTGTTTCGCCTTTAACGACACCAGTCCAATGACAGCGGCTGCCAATATTGCAAACACAATCGCTCCGGCAATAGGGGGGAGATTTGGAACTAATCCGGTTGCTGCCAGATACAAAGCGAGACCTATGCCACCTAACACCGCATGGGAGATCGCCCCCGCGAGCCCTGCTATTCTTCTTACCGTTACTATAGCTCCCAATACGCCGAACAATATGGCTGATAATATGGCTGCAATCAGGGCATTACGTACAAAGGGAATTGATGGATTGGTTAAAGCAGCAAAAAAATCAGTCATGTAGCACCTCTTGGGCCAAGCAATCATCGCCAGGTAAAGTCGTGTCATGAAGTACTTTCAATACTTCTTTTTGGGTAAATCCCGCATGGACATCATAAGCGGGTTCGGTACGATGTTGGACAATCGTGCAAGCTTGACCCTTATTCCCTTTATTGCTCAAGCACAACACCCTGTCAGTCAATGAAGAAACAAATTCCATATCATGGGTAACTACCAATATGGTGGTCGTTCCTTTGATCGAGCCCAAAGTCTTAAACAACATTTGCTCACTCTCGACATCCATATTTGCAGTCGGCTCATCAAGTATGAGGAATCGCGGATCGGACACCAAAGCCCTTGCAACCAAAACCCGTCGCCGTTGCCCGCCTGAAAGAGCCGAATATGATCTGTCAACAAGATCGATCAGATCGACCTTAGCCAGAGCTTCTTCGATAGTATGTTGCATTTTTCGTTTGTTTCTACGACTTGACGGGTGTAATAACCCCATTCCAACCACTTCACTGACAGAAATTGGAAAAGAACTATCATAATGGATATGTTGTGGGACATATCCGATTATTTCCAACACATCCCTAGGAGGTTTGCCAAATACGGAAACGCTTCCTCTCTGTGGAGTTTCAAGACCCAGAGTCAATTTTAACAGCGTTGATTTTCCTGCTCCGTTAGGCCCGACGAGTACGATAAAATCGCCTTCATGGAAATGAAAGTTGATACTCTCCAACACATCGACCGCACCATAGGAAAAAAAAACGTCATGGAATCGTAACGCTACGGGACGCTGCTGATGTCGTATCAAGGCACTCATTTGATTTTCTCCACATAGTCATGTAAAACCGAACCGATCAGTTTGATATTTTCCAACCAATCATAAGCTAACGGATCCAATGGGATTACTGTTGCGTTCACTGCTTGAGCTACTTTTTCAGCTGCGGCAGCTGGAAATTGGGATTGAACAAATATCACTGGGGGCTGTTCAGTTTTTGCTAATTCGATTAACTCGGTGAGTGTTTTCGGAGTAGGTTCTTTCCCTCCCGTTTCTACGGCTCGTTGATGTATCTGCAAATCATCAAATAAATACCCAAATGAAGGATGGTATACAAAAACTGTCTTTCCGGCCAACGGCAGAAGTGTATCTTGCAACTCATCATATGCCTCATCGATTTCCGTAATGAGTTTCTGATAATTCTCATTGAATAATCGTGTATTCTCTTCACTTATTCCGATCAAGGTTTCTTTAATGTGATGTGCTAGGATTTTTACCGATTCCCTGCCTAGCCATGTATGTTTGTCAAATTCGATTTCATCATGATGATCATCTTCGTTATCATCGTGTTCATGATCTTCTACAAGCAATCTGAAGGTAACACCCTCTGTCCCGTCGACTATCTTAAGCCCGGGATACAGTGCTTTTACCTTGGGAACCAATTGGTTTTCAAAATCGGTACGTGAAATTATCCAAGCATCAGCTTGCGCCAAAGCAGTCATCTGTTTTGGAGTGGGTTCATATGAATGTGGACTTTGTCCAACGCCTACGAGCACTGCGGATTCAATGGCTGTTCCTCCGATTCTGTCTATGAAATATTGTTGTGGAAGGATACTCGCCACAACGATTGGCGTAGGCTTTTTCATGCTTTCTGCGTTGCCCGTCGCCATTAATGGTAGAAATAGCAAAAGGAGTAACACTACAAACAAGATATATCTATACTTCATGTCTTTTCAACCTCTAGGAAAAGTCAATATTTGTATATAGAACGATACTTATAAAAATATGAAAATGCAAGTCATTTGCAAATCTACGGTGAAACAAAGCTTAATTTCATTATTATATCGGACCTTGTTGGCACTATGATAAAGGTAATGCGAAATAAAAATGTATTCTCATTGGTATAATTATCGATACGTATTGTATTGTACCATATATGATATGTTTTGAGATATTTTCAACATATTTAACTGTTATGTTCAAAAAGAAACAAGTAAACATGTTCAAATTGATACAATTATGACTAAAGCTTTATAATCGTAGGTGCAAAATATCATACATGTTGTGATGAATTGGTGGTATAATAACGTTAAGAGACGGGGTTGAATGCTGGTAGGAGTAGGGCTCTCGTAATCAAAGGAACTGAATTATCCCATGAGGCAGTACGATAGTTGCCGAAGTGTCTGAGATTCTGATGAATGAATGTAGTGAACGAGGAAATGAATGGCCGATTTATTGCTTGTTGCTGATTTTGGAACACAAAGCGTGCGTGTGGGGCTCATAGACCAGACGGGTATCCTCATTGCAGAACATAGTACTTCTTATCCTACCGCATATCCTCATCCGGGATGGGCAGAGCAAAAACCAAGTGATTGGATAAATGGATTCAAGAGATCATTGGGTGCGGTTATCAAAAGTGTCACCCTACAATCTTCTGACACGATTGTTGCCTTAAGTATTTCGGCAACATCGAGTACCGTGGTACCGATCGATAAGAATGGTAATGCAATCGGAGATGCGATACTTTGGATGGATTGCCGTGCTGCCGATCAAGCAGAGATGATAAATGCAACAAGAAATCCTGTATTGGAATACTGTGGCGGAGCGGTATCTGCGGAATGGTTGATCCCTAAAATTCTTTGGAACAAACAAAATCACCAAGTTATGTACGATCAGATTTATAAATTTATCGAGCAGCTTGATTTCTTGAATATGTATTTCACTGGAGAATTGTTTAGTTCCCAATGCAACGCAACATGCAAGGCAAACTATGTTACAGATTTGGGTGGTTGGAATGCAGAATTCCTGGCTTCAATCGGGCTAGGGGATTTTTTAGATAAGATCGCAACCGAAACCGTCAGCGTAGGAGCTCCCGTAGGGTTATTAAAAACATCGCTATGTGAAGAATTCGGATTGCCTAACCATGTTGCTGTGTTCCAAGGTTGCATAGATGCGTACGCAGGCATGATCGGTTTGGGAGCTGTCAGAGAAGGAATCATGGCTACCATCATGGGCACGAGTTTTGTCGAACTCTGTTTATCTCCGATAGAATCCAGACCGTCGGGAATATGGGGCCCCTACAAGAATGCGTTGATTGACGGTTACTATGTATATGAAGGCGGTCAGGTAGCAGCAGGCTCTATAATCAAATGGTTTAAGAACCTTATTGGTGATATTGATTATGATTTGCTTTCAGAAGAGGCAATTAAATCTCCCATCGGTAGCAACGGATTGATTACCCTTGATTTCTTCCAGGGAAACAGGACTCCATATAAAGAGCCGAGATTAAGAGGAGAGATAAAAGGCCTTACCCTTAGCCATACTAGGGGAGATATCTATCGTTCTTTGATGGAAAGCGTTGCATTCGGTACCCGTAATGTCCTCGAGACCATGGGCAAAGGGAATGTGGTCATTGATGAATTTGTAGCGAGTGGAGGAGTCACGAAAGATACATTATGGCTCTCAATCATTGCAGATGTATGTAACGTTCCAATTTCAATAGTCAATTCGAGCACCTATGCAGGTTTGATGGGAAGCGCGATCATCGCAGCTATCTCATGCAATATGTATGGATCGTATGAAGAAGCTGTCTCGGTGATGATTAAGAACGATCGAATGGTCGAACCCGATAATCGCCAGATTGGTGCCTATGACAGGTTGTTTGCCATGTATTTGGAAGAAAGCGAAGAAGCAATGAAAAAGTTAGGGAAATGAAGGAAGGAACACATGGAAGACCAGATTCTTCGGATGACTAATATTTCAAAAAGCTTCCCCGGTGTTAAAGCTTTGGATAATGTTGATTTTTCAGTGAGAAGAGGGGAGGTGAGGTGCCTTGCCGGGGCGAATGGTGCTGGAAAATCAACGTTGATGAAAATATTGTCCGGCGCTTATCACATGGACTCTGGATCCATAATTTTTAATGATAAGGAAGTTATCAATCCAGATACAAGATATTGTCGAAATATTGGTATTGCGGTTATCTATCAAGAACTTTCTCTTATTGATTCGATGAGCGTAGCTGAAAACATATTCCTTAATAACTATAAACATGAGAAAAAGGCGAATGTAATCAATTGGAAATATCTTGAAAACAATGCTGGGAAATTGTTAAAGGATTTTAATATTTCTGTTGCTCCATCAGTTTTGGTCAGGAATTTGAGCATGGGGCATAGGCAATTGATTGAAATTCTTAAAGCAATAGCAATTGACGCTAAATTGATTGTCATGGACGAACCTTCATCTACGTTATCCAAAGAAGAATTTGAAGCTTTATTGAGAATCATTAAAGTGCTGAAAAATAAAGGAATCACAATTATATATATCTCTCACCGCCTCGAAGAATTATTCATGATCGGAGATTCCATCACCGTGTTGAGAGATGGAAAACATGAATTCACCGGCGAGATATCAACAATCACACAAAATGATTTAGTTCGATTGATGATTGGACATAACGTGATTCCATTCATGAAAAAAACATCTACCAAGCAACAAGAGACCGCAATCAGATTGGAGAATGTCAGCACATCATCGATCAAGAATATTGATATGGAGATTAAGAAATCAGAAATTCGTGGGATTTATGGATTAGTTGGCTCGGGGAGAACAGAAGTGCTTCGAGCAATTTATGGAGTCGATAAGTTGCAAGAGGGTGCAGTTTATTACAGCGGATCAAAGATAAACTTCCAGAAACCGTATGATGCGATCAAGCATGGCATCGGACTCCTTCCTGAAAACAGAAAGACTCAAGGCTTGATTATTGTTCACCCGGTATGGGAAAACGCTGTGTTAGTAAGTTTTAATAAATTCCTTAAAAATTTCATTTTAAGCTATAAAAGAATTTTCAGTGAAGTAAGAACGTATAAAGATAGATTGGCAATAAAAACACCTTCGCTAACTACCAAAGTTTCCAGCCTATCTGGTGGTAATCAGCAGAAAGTGATAATTGCCAAATGGCTTATAAGAGATTGCAAGATACTTTTGGTCGATGAACCTACACAGGGAATCGATGTCGGGGCGAAAGCTGAGATTTATGGGATTTTGGAAGATTTGGCTTCGAAGGGAAAAACAATCATAATTGTTTCATCGGAGTTGGATGAATTGCTTGCGGTCGCGAACAGTATCAGTGTCATGTACGAAGGCAAACTTATTAAAACATTTGAAAGTGATGAATTGAATGTTGAAAAAATCCAGGAATGTGCGTTAACAGGGAGGATAGACCAATGAAAGTCGCTGAAAATGGGGTGTTAACCGCAAAACTAAAAAAATATAATCTCTTGTTGCTTCTCGCATTTTTCGTAATCATAGCTTCTATTCTGAGCCCAAGATTCCTCACATTCCAGAATTTCTTCAATTTGCTTCAACAATCTGCAATCGTAGGGATTGTCGCCGTTGGAATGACATTTGTTATTTTAACCGGAGGAATTGATCTTTCCGTAGGTTCCCATGTTGCATTTGCAGGGATGATTTCTTCAATCTTCTCAAAGAATCTGGGACTCGGAGTGTTCCCTTCATTCGTTTTGGCTATCCTATGTGGTGCAATTTTCGGAAGCCTGACAGGTTTCTTCATCACAACATTCCGTATTCCTGCATTTATCACCACTTTGGCGATGATGACCAGCTTGCGTGGATTAGCGTTGCTCGTTACCAATGGGAAGCCGATTTTCGGGTTGAGTGATGCTTTCAGGAAGCTTGGAGCTGGGTTTGTATTTGACGTAATCCCGATAAGCGGGTTAGTTTGGATAGTTATTACTGTACTAGCCTTTCTTCTATTAAAATATCTTCCTTTCGGTAGAAAGTTTTATGCTATCGGGGGAAATGAATCAGCTGCTTACCTCTCAGGAATAAGGACCAAATACATCACCACTGCCGCATACACTATTTCAGGTGCTCTTTCTGCATTTGCCGGCGTGATGCTTGCCTCATGGCTTTCAACAGGACAGCCAAACGCTGGCTCAGCAATGGAACTTGATGCGATTGCATCGGTTGTTATCGGTGGGACCAGCTTAAGTGGCGGTGTCGGAGGTGTCTTGGGGACTTTCGGTGGAGTCATGCTGTTAACCATCATATCCAATATTCTGAATTTGGTAGGTGTTCCATCATATTTCCAACAGATTGTTAAGGGTATCATCATCTTGTTGGCTTTGATTGGAAATAATTTGCTTACACAAAGAAAGAATTGATAAGGGAGGTGATAATTAGGATAGATGGAGGTTCGATGAGTTTTGATATGGGCTATTGGATTCTGTCTAATTGGCAGGATGGGCAAAAATGCAATTTTAAGAAAAGGAGTGTTTCATGCGTAAGAAAAGTATTGTTGTTCTGATGATCGCTATGCTTCTTACTTCTGTGTTGTTTGCGCAAGCAACGGCAGAGAAGGAAGAGAAAATCTCAATTGGCTTCTCCCAAGTGTTGTTGGATTCGCCATTCTATGTAGCTTTGATGGATCAAGCTGAAAAGACAGCCGAAGAAATGGGTGTTGAATTTATCTACCTTGATGCCCAAAGCAATATTCAAAAGCAAAATAATGACATCCTCGACTTGGTTAACAGGGGAATTGATGCTCTTATTATCAACCCAGTTGATCCTGATGGTGTGAAACCTGCTCTTGAAAGAGCCCGACAGGCTGGAATTCCAATCATTGCTGTCGACAGACCGGTAAACGATAAAGTTGATTCGTTTGTTGGCCGTGAAAACTATGCGATGGGGAAGATTGTCGGTGAATTGGCAGTAGAATTGCTTGGAGGTAAGGGAAAGGCACAGGGCAAGATTCTGGAGCTACAAGGTGATGCCGGTGGTTCTGTCATGATGGCAAGACGAGACGGTTTTCATGAAGCGGTTGATGCTGAGAAAGGAATTGTTGTCGTTCAATCACCGTATTGCGAATACATTCGTTCAAAAGCTGTCAGCGCAACCCAGGATTTGGCCCAAGCACATCCGGATATAGATCTGATTTATGGCCATAACGATGACATGGCTCTCGGTGGCTTACAGGTTATGGAACAGCTTCGCAAGAAAGTGTTCGTCGTAGGTGTTGATGGGTTGATGGAAGCGGTAAAAGCTATTGTCGATGGAAGATATAATGGTACGGCGATGAACGACCCGGCGGTACTTGGACGATTGGCTGTCGAAACTGCTATCAAATTGGTGAATGGTGAAAAGGTTCCCGAGTATATCGACGGCGGTACAAACTTGATTGACAAGAATAATGCTGCAAAATTCTACAACGCAGCGAACGTATTTGCTGTCATGTAATAAGAATCCAGTACTTCCAAGATCCTGATTATTGTATGATTATCTGCCTGTTTTACCTTGGTAAAGCAGGCAGTCTTATTCTGACAGTTGCTCCTCTGTATTTACTGACGCACCGGACAAAGTAGTCTTTGATGCTGATCTTGAGTATATTTAGAGCAGCTAACAAAAAAGGAGCGATACGATGGCAGATTCTCATACCTATTCCACAAATCTTCAATGGAGCATCAACCGAAAAGGGAAGTTGTCTACACCTGGGATGCCAACAATCGAAGTAGCGACTCCACCTGAATTCCCAGGAGGGCATCCACATATTTGGTCACCTGAGCATCTATTCGTCGGTGCTGCTGAAATATGCTTGATGACCACGTTTTTAGCCATTGCTGAAAAATCAAAACTTGAATTTGCAGATTATACATCCAATGCAACCGGCGTATTGGAAAAAAGCGATGTTGGATTGGTAGTGAAACATATCACCATCTATCCAAAAGTAACGGTATTTCATCAGGATGATATTGAGAATGTAATCAAGATTCTGGAAAAATCCGAGAGACATTGCATAATTTCTAATTCAATGAAAACTGAGGTTTCGATCAAGCCGACTGTTGAAGTGAAATCATAACATAGCACTAACTACAGTAAGTATATTTCATTGTCAAGAAAGATATCTACTAATTCGGGATCAAATTGGGCTCCTGAGCAGAGCTTGATTTCTTCAACAGCGATTTCCACGGGAAGCGCGGCGCGGTAGGCCCTGTCGGTTGTCATGGCATCAAATGAATCAGCTAACGCAACTATTCGTGCTTCCAGTGGAATATTTTTACCTTTTAATCCATCTGGATATCCTTTACCGTCGAAACGCTCATGGTGGCTTCGGATAATCGTCCTATAAGGCTGAAATTGGTTAATATGGATAATGATTCGCTCACCGAACACGGGATGCATGCGAATCAACTGTTCTTCTTCACTATCCAATGAAGATTCTTTATTTAAAATCTGTTCTGGGATGCCGATTTTTCCGATATCGTGTAAAATTGCACCGCCTTCGAGAATCTGAATCGCATCCTCAGACAGGTTTAGAGCTCTTCCAATCGAAACGCAAATATCCCGAACCCGATTACAATGCCCTTTTGTATATGCGTCCTTTTGTTCAATGGTCTCGGAGAAAGCCTCGAGAGTCGCACGAGTCGTGTCTTTCAGCGTATGCATCGTCTGTGAAAGTTTTTCTTCCAATTCTTTTTGGTAGGCAAGGTATTGTTTTTTTTCTTCAGTAAGATTTTGTTGCAATTCTGATTTGCTAATTACTCGTTGTACGCAAGCTATCAGTTCATCTCTGCGAACAGGTTTTGCCAAATAATCTGAAGCTCCAGAACGAATCGCTTTCATTCCAGTATCCAAATCATTAAAAGCTGTGAGCATCACAATCGGGATGTGAGGGTAACCGTGCCTGATAATTTCCAATAATTCAAATCCTGAAAGACCTGGCATTTTTATGTCCAATAGGATGAGATCGATTTCATCACCTTGTGAATTCAATACCTCTTCCAGCTCAGATCCGTCTTTGCATGTCGTTACATCATATCCTTCTTTTTTAAGCATCAACTGGAGAACTTTACGGATGGCTGGGTCATCATCCGTTGTTACAATATGCTTTACCATCGTTTCTCTCTCCGATGATTCACAGATTTGAATGATACGAAAAATGGAATCTGTGATCTATATTCCTCATAACCAGAGAACATTTTGGGGAACAAAAGTATATCTTCAATGATTACAAGAATCAAATTACACGTTATCAATCCGACGCATAACACAAAAATCCAAATATTCCAAAAGAACGCGGCTATTAAGATATTAAGAACTGTATACCAAAGAAAACCAGGGTGTCTACTAATGCCATAAGTTCCGCGTTTATAGAGGCGTTCATTTTTTTTTGATTTAAGAGGGATTTCCAATAGGACCGAATAGATGAGTAATCCAGCGAATACGGACATAAGGATGATAATTATCCATGTAACTAGAGCAGGTAGTGGTGAGCGGTACATAAAGAATAACCAAGGATATGGAACTGCTGTAATAAAGAATCCAGTATAGAAAATCCTCTTCAAAATTGTTTTATTATATAGAATTGATAGGTCATATAGGCCTGAAAAGATATATCCGATGGTTCCAATAACAAATAGTTTGATTAAATGCATAAATTACCCATATAATAGTACAAGTTTTGTGTAATTGGTAGTATCACAAAGGAATCCCCATGATTATCGATATATCAACCATTATTCCTGCAATATCGTTCATATTATATGTCTTCTTTGTAATATTTGGGTTTCTCCAATATAAAAAGGATCGGTTCTATTGGTCGTTTCAACTCTATATGATTTTATTTTCAATATGGAGTTTCGGGTCCATGATGATGCATCTTAATAGCAGTCTTATGACACCTTTGTTTTGGAACAGGGTCATGCTTGTAGGATTGCTCTCAGCTCCTTTTGCATTATGTCATTTTATCATTGATATCCTAGACATACAAAATCGGCCGATCAGGATATTTATCGGCCTAAGCTATCTATTGATCATACCGCTCATGTACCTCAACTTCTCCGGATCTATCGTGAAAGAAGTTGGATTTACATCTGAGAATATATTCTATTATCAACTGACATCCGGAGCGATCCTGGCGTATTCGATTAGTTATATTTATATCTTCGTTACACTTTTTTTCCTATTGTTCGGATCAAAGCATAGACCTCTCCAAAAAGGTCTTAAGAATCTGTTGTTGCCTCTTATCGGGGTAGTGATCATGCTGGCTGGTATCCTTATCAACGTTTTCCCTGAGTTGGGAAAGTATCCGATAGATATTTTCGCTTCAACCATCAATGCATTACTCCTTTTTTACACGATTTATAAATTTAAATTAATCAACTATTCCCGTTTGGGATTAAGTATCATCTATTCTACGATCCTCGCGATAATCGCTTCGATTTCCTATTACCTGATTATCCTCTTGATCCAACTGTTCAACAAGGATTTTGCTCCGGGTGATGTCGGACAGTTATCCCTGATTCTTGGTATCGCAACGGTTATCATCATCCATCCGATCAGGAATCTTCTTTCTTATATCATCGATAATTATGTAATTCCTAAACGTCACCCGTATCAAACAACGATTAAGAATCTCAGTAAGAAGTTGACCACAATTATTGATCTGGGGGAATTGGGAGAAGAAGTTGTAAAAAACCTCAGTACCGGGTTGAAAACCGAATGGGTGGTCTTTGTCGCTAAAAATCCCGATAGCGATAAAACATTCAAACTGGTAGCCAACAACAAATGTCCTACAAAATTGACAATCGGAGATGAGATTGAATTTGTTTTCCCTAGGTACGTAGAAGACAAGCTACATCAACTACGGCGTGATAATATCTCATCCATCATCAATGTTAGTCCCGGGGAACAACGTTTGAAAGTCAGTGAACACCTTCCTGAGCTTGACGTGCTCATACCATTGGTCTTTAGGCAGCAATTAGCAGGATATATCCTCATTGGATATGATTACACAAAATCATTGATTACTGAAATAGAGCTGGAAGCCCTAGAAATTCTTGCAGCCCAAAGTTCACTTTCATTGAAGAATGCACTTTCATTCGAGCAGTTACGGATTCAAGGCAATGAACTGACCATGAGTAATAACAAACTCGAAGCGATTTTCAATGGGATAGCCTCTCCTGTGTGTATGATTGATATTGATTTTACTATTCAGGAAGCAAATACCGCAGCAGTTAGTTTTTTTGGAAATAATAAAAAGAATCTGATCGGGAATAAATGTTACCGGGCATTCTTCCATAGGGTAAGGCCGTGTGTATTCTGTCGGGCACTCGATTGTCTTCATACAGGCGTACTCCAGGCAACTGAAGCAGATGTGGCAGAAAAAGTCTATTCGTTCCAATTTCATAACGTTAGGGTTCCCGAGAACTCTAAGAGTGTGTTTATAGAAATAATCAATGACATCACCGAACAACGAAGTCTTCAACAAGAACTCGTAAGAGCTGAAAAGATGGCGGGTATCGGTACGTTAGCAGCTGGAATTGCCCATGAACTTAATAATCCACTCGCAGGAATCAGTGGAACCGCAGAGATTATGTTGGGTGAGGTCGATGAACAAAACCCTCATCGTGAGTATCTGGAGGATATCTTGAAGTACTCACAAACTGCTTCTGATGTGATTAAGGAATTGTCGATTTACTCACGAAAAGAAGAAACAAAAGAAAAACAACAGTTCGAAGTAATTCGGACCATTGAATTTGTTTTAAGATTAGCGACTCGAGGAACAGAGGCTCAGAACATCAACATAATTCGCAACTACCATGCGCTGCCAACGATTGAAGCGAATGAAAGCGAATTACAGCAACTATTCTTGAATATCATTGTAAATGCAATTCAAGCGATGGATGGGAAAGGAACTTTGACCCTTACTTGTATCGAGAAAAATGATTTTGTTTTTATAAAAATTGGAGATACCGGTTGCGGTATCCCCGAAAAGAACCTCAATCAAATATTTACTCCATTTTTCACTACCAAATCCCCGGGGAAAGGTACCGGCTTGGGGCTTTCTAATTGTTACAGCATCGTGGAGAAAATGGGAGGCCGGATTAGAGTAAAAAGTGAAGAAGATGTCGGTTCTGAATTTACGATAATTTTCCCTTTGAGCGATGATTCGCGTGACGCGATCAGTTTTTCATTGGTTACCGACCAAGCGGGGATGAATGATGTGTTTTTTCTCCAAAGAAAAGTTCTTGTTGGAGAAAAAGGGTATCTGGAAGGTACGATCCATCGGGCCGAGGATGAAAAAGCGACCCATATACTGGCATTCAGGGGCTTACACCCTGTTGGGACGGTATCATTGATGACTTCGGAAAAACTCTGGCCGTTGCCCATATCGAATTATTTTGATGTGAGTTCGGTCGTGAAATCGAAACATTGTTCGGAAATTCTTCGATTGGCGGTATTACCCGACATGAGAAATTCCTTGGTGTCATTAGGGTTGATAGTACTCGTTTTTCTTCTTGCTCGAAGCAAAGGGATCAAAGACTTGATAATTGATGTCTTCGCTGACGATGTCAAGACAATCAAGCTATACAAAAAATTCGGATTTGAAGAAGTCGGTACGTATTATTCTCCCTCCGCGGTAACCGTCTTGGCTCTACAAAGTGAAACACCGATGGAGAAAGACCAGAGCCAGTTAAGACATTTTGTAAGGCCTTTGTTCAACCGATTGAAAACATTGTTTGATTTCGGTGAATATACGCAAGGAGTTCTTGACGAGATGGACAGGATTCTCAGTGCTGATGCCGATTTTTCGGATGAACAGGATGAGACTGGTTGAGATGTATGTCAGTCTATTTCATTTATTTCTCAGCAACCAACAATATCCCGTAATCATCGACCGGTATGTGTTTCCATAAGGACCGGTTCCGATTCCGTCCTATGGTGCCATATTTTTTACACATCAATTCAACCGGATATCTTCAGGTTTGGCAGCCAACATCCTGAACTATTCACCGCTACGTACATTATCGGTGAGATCGTATTCGCCTTTGTCTTCTTGAACATATATTTGGTATGATAGAAAAAAACATATATGGAGGATATGATGCAAGTTTTGATGATCAATGGAAGCCCGCATGAAAAGGGATGTACCTACACAGCATTAAACGAAGTGTCCAAAAGTTTATCACTGCAAGGGATTGAAAGCGAAATACTATGGATAGGTGAAGAAGCAATTCACGGATGTGTAGGATGTGGATATTGCACTTCCCATAAAGCCTGTAAATTTAGTGATGACAAGGTAAACGAAGCTGCATCAAAAGCTTTGGTCTTTGATGCATTGATATTAAGTTCGCCGGTTCATTATGCATCTGCATGCGGTAGTGCATGCGCTTTCTACGACCGCCTGTTCAGAATCGTATCAAAAGATCTGGCATTAAAACCAGGGGCTTCGGTCGTATCATGCAGAAGAGGCGGAGCGAGCGCGGCCTTTGACAGATTGAATAAATATTTTACCATCAGCCAAATGCCGGTGGTTTCATCCACCTATTGGAACAGTGTTCACGGTAATACTCCGGAAGAAGTCGCCCAAGATCTGGAAGGCCTCCAAGTGATGCGAAATCTTGGGGAAAATTTAGGTTGGCTACTTCGCTGCATAGAATTGGCATCAAGAGAAATAGAACGACCGATAACAGAACGGGGTTATAAAACTAATTTTATTCGATGATAAAAATAATAGCAGAAAACCATTCAGGTTCTCTGCTATGAAAGAGATATGTGATTGATTATGAACTAGATTTTCGTTCAGCAATTCGTTTCTTTTGAGTCTTTTCAATTGCATCGACAATTTTTTCATAGCCTGTACATCTGCAAAGATTCCCTGCGACTTGACGTCTGATTTCATCTCTGCTAGCGGGTTTGTCGCTTTCAATAATTGGAATCGAAGCCATGATAAATCCGGGAGTACAGAATCCGCATTGTACGGCACCGGCATCAATAAATGCCTGTTGGATATCAGAGATGCCGGTTTTTACATCGTTAAGCCCTTCGACAGTCAATATTGATTTACCTTCAGCCCAAATAGCCAAATAGATGCAGGAGTTGAACGGTTTACCGTCGATTAAGACAGTACAAGCACCGCATTCTCCGACATCACACCCATGTTTAATACTATCGAGACCTTCTTCGTTGCGAAGCATGTCTGATAATGACGCGCGAACATCAATATGATAGTGTCTTTTTGTTCCGTTTACGGTACATGAAACTAATTTCCTAGCCATTGATCTTGCCTCCTGCTTTTTCAATTGCAGCAATTGTTGCACGGCGAGCGAGCTCTTTTACTAAATGGAGTCTGAATTCCTTTGAAGCTCTCCAACTGCTTCGTGGCATAACATCGACAAGGGAACCTTCTCCGACCATGTGTAGCAGTTCATCATCCAATGCATGTCCGTTTGCACTGGCTTCGGCTGTTACCGAGCGTATGGGGGTAGGTGCGGCGACCCCGAAAGCGATACGGAACCGATCGATGGTGTTCTTATCATCTGAAAGACGTACGTTTACTGAACAACCTAACGTAGCGATATCCATCGCCTTACGCATTGCATACTTGATGTAATGACCATACGTATGTTCCCAACTCTCTTTACTAATACGAATACCGGTGAGGATTTCATTTTGCTTCAAATCAACTTTCCCAGGACCAAAGTTAAATTCAGCGTACGGAAGGATCCGAATCCCATCAACGCTGGTCAATTCAAGAGACGCGTCGTAGGCTTTCAATGTAGAAGCAGAATCCGCACTGGTTACGCCATTGCAGATATTGCCACCGATTGTACCGATATTTCTGATTTGCGGCCCTCCGATCTGATTCACAGCTTCACCGAGCACAGGAATGTGTTCAAGAATCAACGGATGTGTCGCAACATCAGTAAAACTACACAAGGGACGGATGATAATAGACCCGTCTGGTTCCATCGTAATGCCACGCAATTGGTCTAGACCGAATATGTTGATAAGGTCACACCCAGAAAGCTTACCTTCGTGTAGTTTTATCAGGATATCGCTCCCGCCAGCCAGAATCAAAGCTTCAGGGTGTTCATTACGAAGGATGAGAGCTTCTTTTACTGTTTTTGCTTCATATAACGTATTAAAATCGTACATGCTCATCCCCCTATTGATAAAGCCCTGCATGTTCAAATGCGAAGAATAATTTCTCAGGATTCAAAGGAATCGAATCCATTGCCACGCCTGTCGCGTTGAATAGCGCATTCCGCAATGCCGGAGCGACTGGAATCACCGGTGGTTCGCCAAGAGCTTTGTTTCCGTACGGACCTGTCGGATCATTTGTTTCAACGAAATCAGCATGAAGATCGGGAGTGTCAATCGGCGTCATCAATTTATAATCCAACAGGTTTCCGTTCAACATTTTTCCAGTTTTCGGATCGAATTTCAAAATTTCGGACAGTCCATAACCGAGTCCCATGCTCATTCCGCCGTGAACTTGTCCCTCTGCGGTTTGTCGATTGATTATCTTACCAGAGTCATGCACGTTGATAATGTCGAGGACCTTGATCTGACACATAGGGATATCAACTTCAATTTCTGCGAAACATACGCCGAACGCATACGTATTATCAGAACAATGGTGGGATTCTTCCGCAGCGATATGTTGTGAGTTTGTAAGGCTATAACAAGATTCGATAGCTACTTCAGCTACCGAAAGCAGATGCTCCTCTTTATGCTTGTGAACAATGAAGTTTTCTTTGATATCAAGGTCCCATGGGTCCTTGTGGAGCATGAATCCAGCGAAATCAAGAATCTTTGCCTTCAGTGATTCAGCGGTTTTCTTTACCGCCATTCCCGACACGTACGTTTGCCTTGAAGCATAGGCACCGGAATCGTAGGGGGTCACGTCAGTATCTTGCTTGCTAATAAGATGTACTTTATCGACTGTCACTCCAACAGTATGGGCAGCCATTTGGACAAATACGGTATCAGCACCTTGTCCTATTTCCGTTGCCCCGACCTGCAATTGAAATGAGCCATCCTGATTGAGCACCATCCTGCATGCGGCTGTTTCCAGGCTGATCGGATAGACTCCGGTTTTGTAACAGAAGATTGCCATGCCGACACCTTTTCTTATCGGACCCGATTGATTTTTATATGTGTTCCTTTTTTCCGTGTAATTCAAATACCGTTCGCCCTTGTCGATACATTCCGCCAAACCTGTCGAATGACAAGTGATCGTGGTGAGGGAGTCTACGTACCCAAGCTTCATCATGTTCGTCTTTCTGAATTCGATTGGGTCGAACCCCGTCTTTGCTACGATATCGTCAACATGGGCTTCCAGTGCGAAGCCGATTTGCGGAATACCATAGGCACGCATTGCGCCGGCAGTCGGCAGATTCGTGTATACGGTATAAGCTTCTCCCTTGATTGCTCCGACAGGATACATCATCCTGAATCCATTAATTGCATTTGCCACCAACGCATGCGCATGGGAAGCATACGCACCTTGATTGGAATAGGCGATTATTGAACGGGCTGCAAATGAACCATCGGTTCTCACGTATGACTCGATATGGAATTTCATCGCATGACGCACGCGAGTACAATTGAAAGTCTCTTCCCGTGTATATTCGAGTTTGACAGGACGTCCGGCAACCCGTGTAGCGAGAAATGCATTAAGCGGTTCTGTAAGCGCGTCTTGACGATTGCCAAATCCGCCGCCGAGGTATGGTTTGATTATCCTAATATCGCCAAATCCGACACCTAAAGCTTGTGAGCATATCCGACGTATGATATGGGGAATCTGTGTTGCGCTGACCACAACAATCTTTCCAGATTCGATATACGCGAAAGAGAGGGCTTTCTCGATATGGCAATGTTGTACAATGGGCGTCTCGTAATCACCTTCGATTTTTATCAAGCCGGGTTCTCTTCGTGCTTCTTCATAAGAGCCGATTTCATATGATGAATGGACAACAACATTGTCAGGACGTTCTTCGTGTATCGGAATGCGAGTTGGTTTCATCGCATCCTCTACAGTGATCACCGGTTCAAATTCTTCGTAAGTTACCTTTATCTTTCTGAGAGCTTCTCTTGCCGCCAATTCATTTTCAGCAATGACCGCGGCGATATCATCACCATAAAAACGAACTCTTGTATTCAAGAGCTTCCTATCTGCGATATCTTGATGTTTTTTATCGGTTGACCATGGATGCCCGGCTGTCGGGAATTGAATGTCAGGAACGTCAAAGCACGTCACGATATCAACAATGTCAGGTACTTTCCATGCTTCAGTCAAATCGAAGGATTTGACTATTCCATTGCCAATGGTACTATGCAGTACTTTCGCGACTAATGCATTGCGAGGTACCAAATCTCCAGTATATTTTGCCTGCCCGGTGGTCTTTTCCTTAGCATCCACTCTTTTCAAGGGTGCTCCGATTATATCCATTACTCCCTCCTCGAAGGATTGGCAATTTACATAAACTGCACCTTGGTGCAGGTTGCACATATCATTTTACAAGATATGATGTACTTAATGAACATAAAAATGAATGAAACAGCATGATGTTGTATTCATTAGGTCATATCACTACCAATTTACTATGAATTAAAATAATTTCAAAGAAGGATGTAAAATATTTTCTGTAAAAGTCATGAAAATACTATCTTCTGGTAATCGTCATGGAAAATACATATACTATTGGGAGATGTCATCGATGGTGGACAAATGAATGTCAGCCATAGTGTTTGGAAAGGAATAAAGTATGTTTGATCTTGAAGCGAAGATCCAAAGTTGGAAAAGATATCTATATGAGAACGGTTCGTATGATGTTATTGCATTGGATGCGCTGGAAGAAAAACTACGTTCAGATCTATCAGTTCTAGAACAAACAGGTTTAGATGGTGAAGAAGCTTTCATCATCTCCACTCGACGAATAAGTGCCGCGGAACAACGATTCGTCATCCCTCCTGTGGAAATCGTATGGCCACGATTACAGACAGCTGACGTAGGATATAGAAAACGAGAAATGATATTCGTGGTCGGATTAGCGCTTCTTGGCGGGCTTTTGGGAAAATTTCCAGCATTGTTTGGCTATGGTGATATTGATACGTACGGTTTGATCTACATGAAGAATGCAGCATTGTTCGCTTTGTTCCCGATAGCGATCTATTACATATGGAAACGATCTTTACCAATACCTAGGAGTTTAGTCTACTTGGCAGCTTTTCCGATCGCCGCGTTGTTTGTCAATCTCTATCCTTCGTATGAACCGCATCACACAAGCCTCCTCATGGTGTTGCATCTTCCGATCAGTCTTTTATATATCATGATGTATTTCTATGGCGGGCCCAATAAAAAATACAATCGGGACCAAAGTATTACCACTTCTTCTATCGGATGGACCGAACCAGAGACCAGGTTGAATTACATCCGCTGTGTCGGTGAAACATTTATCCACACCATACTGATTGTATTGGGGGCCATGGTGCTCATCGGACTCACGGTGGGAACGTTCGATCTGATAAAAATAGATATTTCAGGATTTTTAACAACATGGATACTCCCCTTCGGGTTGTTTGGTATCGCGATGATCGCAGTGTATCTGGTTGAACAAAAAAAGGCCTTGCACGAAGGAATTGCACCGATCTTGGCAAAAATCTTTATCCCACTGTTCTTAATTGTAATTGTCAGCTTGATCGTCGCATTTCTCATCACACCAAATGCTGCTATCGAACAAAGAACGTTACTGCTTTGGTTTGATATTATCATTGCATTCGTACTTGCCCTCAATCTCTATGCCATGAGTGCCAAAGACCAGGCATATCCGGACAAATCAAAATTTTGGGATATCCTGACATTCGCCATGGTCATCGCGGCGATAATCGCGGATCTGATTGCCCTGTCAGGCATACTCATCCGTTTGTCATCATACGGCATTTCCGCCAATAAGTTGGCTGTATTGGGGGAAAATGTCATTATGCTGGTTAATCTCGTACTGCTTGCAATCCACTATGGTCGTTATATGGCGAAGAAAGACAAATACAAGAACGTAGTGGTGATGCAAATGAAATTCCTCGATGCGTATGCGATATGGGCGACTTTCGTCGTGATCGCTTTCGGACCACTATTTGGGTTTAGATAAATTTCTCAAGAATACTATCGATTTTCCATCCAATCATATTGACAGATGATGTTGAGGTATGTAATGAATGAATATATTAAAATTCATTCAATAGGAATGCAGTATGGATGATAAAAAGGCCGTAATCTATGATTGTGCTAAAGAATTATTTATTATAAATGGATTTAAAGATACAAATATTGCAATGATAACCGAAAAGGCTAATGTGGCAGTCGGTACGTTCTATTCATATTACCCTTCAAAAGAGAAGCTTTTCTTTGAGATATTCCTTGAAGAAAATATAAAGCTAAAAAAACAGTGTCTTACGGTAATCGATATGCGACAAAAGCCTTTGGAGGTGATATCGCACATGATGGCTTTGAATTCAGAAGGATTTAGGACCAATCCGATTTTAGTCGAATGGTACGATAAGAAAGTGTTCGCAAAGATCGAAAAATTGTTTCGAGAAGAACATGGGAGTCAATCGACAGAATTTCTCTATGATTACTTTTTGGATTTGGTAAAACAATGGCAGCAACAGAACGTCATACGTGACGACATTGACAGCACGATGATCATGAAGATTTTCACTGCGATCATGAATGTTGATGTTCATAAAGAAGAGATAGGTATTGAATATTTTCCACAGCTATTAAATGTTATGACTGAATTGATCATGGAGAGCCTTATGGTCAATCCATGAGGTGATAAGCCGCAAGGAGT
>Ga0172382_10000174_pt1 | contig 114022 bp, 103 predicted proteins | sample Leawel138RmetaG_FD_122245 | JGI IMG/M metagenome (GOLD analysis project Ga0172382, IMG submission 122245) | Leachate microbial communities from a municipal landfill in Southern Ontario, Canada - Leachate well 138R metaG | ecosystem: Engineered > Solid waste > Landfill > Unclassified | place... | reverse complement strand
GCTCGCGGAAAAGCCGAACACCGCGTTCGCGAAGTTCGGCAGGATAGGCGGGGGTATATCTCTTCTGGTTCATAGGACTCACCCTTCGAGTGTTCTACTCTCCGGTAAACCCGGGGCAGTTCAAACTTCGCGTGAATGCTCACGCCCTTCCGGCGTCAAAGCAAAGCTGCCCCGCACTCATGATTAATCAAACCACACTTCGTCTAGCGATCATTCCTGGCGAACAGACCAAAGCCCTCTTCGATCCATATTCAGCTATCGAACTATACCCAGACCCAGGAGGAATCCGCCTGAAGCATCTTCCTGCCCCTCAGATAAAAACTGTTTCATAGATAAAGGCTATATTTCGAAGAATCTCCACTTCCGAGAATACATTTCTACCGGTCATGTTCATATATTCTGCCGATATTGAGAATAACGTTCCGCCCCCACCAATTATATAATAAAACAGACGGGAAGAATCACAGTCTCGCACAACCCCTTCATTTTGCGCCTGCTTGATAATATCGCGAACACGTATGAAATGGTCTTTAAGATAATTTTCAACTAACCATTGGAGACGCGGGCTATTTTGACTGCCCTCCATCGTCATGATGCGATGTATCTGCGGAAATTCTGCTGACAGTCGAATGAATTGCTCAATGAAGCGCTTCAATACGTCGGCTGCTGGCCGCCCGTCTTTATTGTCCAGATTCTCGACAACGGAGCTCCTGTATCCATCGAGTACATTCGCCATCGTCGCGGTCCAAAGCTTATCCTTGGAGCCGAAATGGTAGAGAACAAGCGTATGGGTAATCCCCGCTCGTTCGGCTACGGCGCGTGTGGACGTCCCATCAAAACCGAAAATACCAAAACATTCCAGCGCGGCTTGCAGGACACGCAGGCGAACATCATCGCCCCGCTTCTGGCTATCTCTTGATTTTCGTATCTTCTTCGTGGGCCGGGGGTTATTTGGCAGAGTGTCAGGATCAAGACGTACGGCAGTACGACCGCGTCGGCTCGACTGCTTGCTCGGCTCGGCTCCGATTTCCGCGCGAGTCTGATTTGGCTTGTTCATGTGTAACACATCGTTATTTTGACCATATAACACAATCCTGACCACTAAAAGTTGCGGTCAGATCACCTCCGAACTCGTCTGGTCCGGCCCGCTGTGTCGTCACACTGACCGGCCCCCACTGAGTGATCCGTGTTGATTGTTAGTGCATTGTTGCCTCCTGCGCCATGGCTGGCCGCAGGTGGAGCGTAGCGGAACCGGAGGGCGGCCATGGCGGCGTTGCTGCTTCCGGGGCCGGTGGACGATAGCCGAGCGAGCTGTGTGGCCTGACGGTGTTGTAGTGCCGCCGCCAAGCTTCGATCAGGATCTTTGCCTCGGCCAGGGAGTAGAAGATCTCCCCATTCAAGAGTTCATCGCACATCGAGCCGTTGAAGCTCTCGCAGTAGCCGATCTCCCAGGGCGAACCCGGGGTGATATAGAGCGTCTGCACACCGACTTTCGCCAGCCATTGCTGAACCGCATTGGCAATGAACTCCGGGCCATTGTCCGACCGGATATTGGCCGGCGGTCCGCGCGTGACGAACAGCTCGGCCAAGGCCGCTAGAGCCGATCGACATTCACCGTAGCCAGATCAGGGCAGCGGCGAGATGGACGAAACCGCTGGGCGATACGCTTCGCCTTGCGGTTATAGATTTGTGTATGATTGCCCTTCGAGCTTCCATGCTGGAAGGTTTGAAGCTCCCCATTGCTTTTCCAGACCTTGGTGGTGGCCCCCTGCGTGGGGAGAAAATGGAACTCGTCCATGCGGGCTGCGGGCAGATCGACCGTAACGTCGATGCGGGTGACGCGGCCGTGCTCAATGAAATAGGCCCAGCCGTTCGGCATGATGCTTGTCAGAATGCTGTGCAGCTCCAGAAGGCCCTCATAGCCGAGATCGGCAGGTACGAACTCAATCCGTAATCCTGTCGCCGTCTTACCCTCGTAGGCATATTGAAAATGCGGCCAGTGGGCGGCGTTGACGATCGACGGCAACTTGATCCGCCATGCCCGCCTGTATTTTGCTGTTTTCTTGGCCTGCACAAACACGGCGGTGTCGTCCAGCTGGGTCCATATATTACTATGAATTAGATATGCTTCCTCCCCCTCAGGAACCTTCAATGTGACGCTGATCCGGTCAATGAAGGGGAAGGCCATGGGAGTGTCAAGATGGCTCTGGGAGGGGCTTGGAGGGACTGTATCAGGATGTTTTTCCCCGAGGGTTTTCTCCTTGTTAGAACCATCCTTCTTTTTCACCGGGATTTTAAGCAGCGCCACACACCACCTTACCGCTTGTATCGACTGGCTTTGGCGTCGAAGCATCAATCAAACCGCATGTGCCGCCAACCACCCGATACAACGTGCAGGAAGGAAAGGTCCAGTTCCGATCCTCTCCCTGTGCAATTATATTGCTTGTATTTAATATACCATGTTCTAATATCCACGCTCATTCGCCGCTAAGTCCGTTTGGTTGTCGGGCTGGAGTGAAGCGCTGGCGGAGGGGGTAGCTCGACGCCGACGGCCTTCACCTTCGCCATACCCTCGACAATCCGGAAAAGGGAATAACCCTTGCCGTAATTATCGGCTACGTCCCGCCCTTTATGGCCCATGATTTGGCGCGTCACGCCTTCTGCCACGCCGCAGTGGCGGGCCATGTCTGTAAAGGTGTGGCGGAAGCTATGGAAAACGAGGCGCTTATCAGTAGTAATGCCGATTGTGCGGCGCATATAGGCGCTCCACCATTCACCCCATTTGGCGCCGAATACCTCGTAGGCTCCCGGCCTCAAGAGATGAAACAAGCGGACATGCCCGGCATCTTGTTGAGATTTTACAAACGCGAGGAAACCGAGCGCCTCCAGCTCAGGGTGAATCGGCACTAGGCGTTCACTGGCTAAATTTTTGACCGTGGTGCCATCTTCATCATCAACTTCAAAAACCTTGATAAACCAGCCGCGATGGGTCTGTCCTTCAGTATCGGTATAGACGTGCTGGGCCACGTCGTGGGAACGAAGTTGAGCCATCTCCTCAAGGCGCGCGCCCGTAAACAGTGCCAGCAGGGGAAGCCAGTAGGCGGCGTCCCCGCGGCCGGGAATGGGACGCTCCCCGTCCGCGTGAACCGGACCGGCAAATATGGCATTGAGGTCCGATGGGGCGAAAGGCTGACGTTTCTCCTTGGCCTTTCTGACAACTTTGATCGTAATACCTTTGGCCGGATTGATGGAGAGGTGGCCGTTTTCGGAAGCCCAGCCCAACACAGTACTTAGACGACTCAATCGAGTCTTGATATTGGCAGCACTTTGATCGCTGGCGATCATCGCCGCTTTGTAGCTCAGCACATCCTCCCGCGTCACTGCACCCACGGCCTTGGTACCGGTATGGGCCAGAAACTTGCGGGTTTCGCTTCGATGGCTGTCTATCGACTTCTGCGTGGGTTTGCGCTCTGCCGCCCAGCCATCCACGATGTCAGTGTCAAGCGCAGCCATGCTTACCGTAGCGGGAACCTGTGCCGGATCGAAGATGGCATCGTGGAATATCTTGCCGTTCGCGTTGGTGAGCCGCCCGATTTGACGCCGTGTGACTTCCACGAGGCCCCGACGCACGATTTCGGCGAACTGGGCAATGAGGTCGGCGTCGGTCAGCTCTGCCCCTTTGCCGTAAGCAATGTTGTCGGTTACCTGCGCAACAAATTCATCCTGACGCGGGTCACCGGGATTGGTGAGGATGCCGAGCTGAATTTCGGCATCCTCCACCATGTCCGCCAATATTTGTCTGTCGGTGGGAGGCGACAGCGCCAGCCGCTCCGACGATTTACGATCAATGGCCTCCACGGTTTCCCGCACATATTGGGTCAGGGTGTCGAGCGACACGCCGACGCGGCCTGCGCCGGGCTTGATGCCCTTCTCGGCCTCCCGGAACATCGCATCTGTCCGGGCGTCCTCCAGATTACGGCGGCGGCGCGCTTCCCGTGGACTGTCGGTGCCCAGCGCCAGCCGGATAAATCGCTTGCCCACGACATCGACAAGGTGAAGCGGCACACGGCGGTGGTAGTGGTACGTCTCGCCCCGCTTGAGAAGGCGCTGCATATCAGCCATTTCTTCCATGCCTCTTTGTATCACATAATTGTGACCAGTAAGCACATCTAAATGACTGAAATCCGCTGATTTCCCTTTATCCCAAAGGGATGGGCGGAATGTGGTGACCCCTACGGGACTCGAACCCGTGTTTTCGCCGTGAAAGGGCGACGTCCTGGACCGCTAGACGAAGGGGCCGTAGCGTGAGGGAGCGCAATTAGCGGGCAAAGGCGGCGTCGTCAAGGAGCAGTTCGGCTCTTTCGCGCCCTTGCCACTGATTTATTTGCACCCGACCGGCCAGAAACAGGGGTTTATCACCCGCACCCTGCAGCATGGCGCCCAATTCCGTGTCTGCGGCACGGAATGCGACGCCTTCTACGCGACCGCCATCGGCGCCATTGCCGATGAAGCGGAGGTGGTCGCCGGTTTTTCCGACCGGATTCACCTTGATCAGCCGTAGCGGACCAGCCATCACGCGCGGTGTTGGCCAACCCTGGCCATAGGGCTCGGCCACGCGCAGGGCGTTGGCGAGTTCGGGTGTCAGGCCGCGCGGGGCGACGGGCAGGTCGATGGAAAGGGTGCGGTTCTGGCCGGCGTCCGCTACTGTATCGGCCAGTCGTTCATTCAGAAAAGCCGTGAAATCGCCGATTCGCGCTGTTTCCAGCGTTACGCCGGCCGCCATGGCATGACCGCCGCCGGCCATCAGCAGACCCGAATCGCGTGCGGCCAGAACCGCCGCGCCCAGATCAACACCGGTGATCGAACGACCGGAGCCTTTGGCGACGCCATCCGCACCTTCTGCCAGCACGATGGCGGGGCGGTTGAGACGTTCTTTCACCCGCGCCGCCACGATGCCGACCACGCCCGGATGCCAGCCATCGCCGGAGACGACCGCCACCGCGCTGTTGGCACACAGCGTTGCCTGCGCCAGTGCCGCTTCCGTCACTTCCGCCTCGATGGCGCGGCGTTCGTGATTCAGCCGGTCGAGCTCGGCGGCCAGTTCGGCGGCTTCCGCATCGTCGTCGGTCGTCAGCAGACGGACGCCCAGATCGGCCTGGCCGACGCGCCCTCCGGCGTTGATGCGCGGGCCGAGCACAAAGCCGCAATCTTCCGCCAGCGGTGCGCGGGCAAGCGCCGCGATGTCGAACAGTGCGCGGATGCCGGCGTTCCGACGTTGTGCCATGCGCCGTAAACCCAACGCCACCAGCACGCGATTAAGACCGGTGAGCGGCACGACATCGGCGACCGTACCAAGCGCCACGATTTCGAGCAGCGCAGCGAGATCCGGTTCCTGACGTCCGGCGAAGAACCCCCGTCCGCGTAATTCACGGTACAGCGCCACTGCCAGCAGGAAGGCCAGCCCTGCCGTGCACAGGCTGGCGTGCCGGGCCGCTTCGGGCGTTTCATCCAGCCGGTTCGGGTTGACCAGCGCCAGGGCCTCGGGCAGTTCCGTTCCGGCCTTGTGATGATCGACGACGACCACATCCAGCCCGGCGCGCGCCGCCGCCGTCAGCGGCTCGAACGCCTGGGTGCCGCAATCGAGCAATAATATGAGGCTGGCACCCGTTTCCTGCAAGCCGAGCAGCGCGTTGCTGCTGGGGCCATAGCCTTCCAGCAGGCGGTCCGGGATATAATGACCGGGGGCGAGCCCCACCGCCCGCAGCGCCCGGATCAGGATGGCGGCGGATGTTGCGCCATCTACATCATAATCCGCGAAAACAACGATATTTTCGGATCTCTGCACGGCGTCCGCAAGGCGCGCGGCGGCCTTGTCCATATCGCGGAACAGCGATGGATCGGGCATCCAGTCCCGTAAAGTCGGGCGCATCAGACGTGGCAAATCTTCGGCGGCACACCCGCGGGACAGAAACAGGCTGGCGGCGATGTCGTCCACGCCCAGCCGTGCAGCGGTATTCAGCGGCAGGGGCGCTGCCCGCCACACCCACAGCCGGCCGCTGGCTGAACGTGTGACGGGGAAGGGCGATTGCGTTTCTTGCGTGTGCAGCACGTCAGCCGTGTTTCGGCTCTCCGCGGCGGTCGCCATTGACGCGGCGGATGGTGCCGGATGAGGCGCGCATTACGATAGACTGGGTGGTGATCCGGCCATTTTTATAGCGGCGGACCCCGGCCAGCAGCGAACCGTCGGTCACGCCCGTGGCGGCGAAAATCACATCGCCTTTCGCCAGATCTTCCAGTTCGTAGATGCGGTCCAGATCGGTGATGCCGACCTTGTAGGCGCGCGCCTTTTCATCTTCGTTGCGGAAAATCAGCCGGCCTTGAAGTTGTCCGCCGACGCAGCGCAGCGCCGCCGCCGCCAGCACGCCTTCGGGCGCGCCGCCAGAGCCCATATAGATGTCGATGGAGGTGTCCGGATTGGTTGTCGCGATCACGCCCGCCACATCGCCATCGGGGATCAGCACAATACCGCAGCCGATGCCGCGCAATTCCTGGATCAGCGCATTGTGACGCGGCCGATCCAGCACGCAAGCGATAATCTCGTTGGGCTTTACCCCCTTGGCAGCCGCCAGCGCCTCGACATTTTCCGTTGGCGTCTTGCGTAAATCGACAATGCCTTCCGGATAGCCCGGTCCGATGGCGATCTTTTCCATATAGACGTCAGGCGCATACAGCAGGCCGCCTTCTTCGGCGATGGCCAGCACCGACAGCGCGCTGGGGCCAGCCTTGGCGGTAATGGTGGTGCCTTCCAGCGGATCGAGCGCGATGTCGATCTTCGGGCCGGTTCCTTGGGCCGATCCGACCTTTTCGCCGATATACAACATGGGGGCTTCGTCGCGCTCTCCCTCGCCGATGACGACCGTGCCGTCGAACGCCAGACGATTCAGCGCGTCGCGCATCGCTTCGACCGCCGCGGCGTCGGCGGCTTTTTCGTCGCCGCGTCCGATCTGCCGCGATGCGGCGATGGCGGCATATTCCGTCACCCGCACCATTTCCAGCACGAGAACACGATCCAGAACGTCACTCGGAGTCAACTTGTCCCTGTCGTTCATTCGCTCGATCCTTCATTTGCAATAATGGGCATCCATAGCGGCGCGCCGCATACCGCCTCGATTTCCTGCATTGCGGCCAAGGCCCGGCGCACAGCGGTTTCGGTGGTTTCGTGCGTGACCATGACCACCAGCGCCATATCGTCGGCGGTGGGCGCGGGCTGGATGATGCTTTCGATGGATACGCCGGAATCGCGCAATGCCGCCGTCAGATCGGCAAGCACGCCGGGGCGATCCATCACCGTCAGCCGCAAGTAAAAACTGCCCGAACGACTGAGCGAGCCTGCCGGTGGCAGCGCTGCCAGTTGCGCAACAGGAGTGGCGAATACCGGGCCGTTGGCGCCGCGTGCGATATCGACGAGATCGGCGACGACGGCGCTGGCCGTCGGCCCTTCGCCTGCGCCCGCGCCCTGCAGCAACAGCCGCCCGACGAAATCGCCGTCGATAACGACGGCGTTCAGCGGGCCCGTGACCGCGGCCAGCGGGTGATCCACCGGCACCAGCGTCGGATGCACGCGCTGCAACAGCGTACCCGCGGCGTCAACCTCCGCCTGGCCGACCAGCCGCACCCGATAGCCGAGCGCCGCCGCTTGCGCGATATCCGCGGTCCGTACATCGCGAATGCCGGACGTTTCGACATGCGTAAAATCCGGTTGCGCGCCAAAAGCGATGGCGGCCAGGATCGCCAGCTTGTGGGCGGCGTCCACGCCGTCGATATCGAAGGCCGGGTCTGCTTCCGCGAAGCCAAGGCGTTGCGCGTCCGCCAGCACGGCCGCGAACTCCAGCCCTTCGGCCTCCATGCGCGACAGAATATAGTTGCAGGTGCCGTTCAGTATCCCGGCGACGCGCGAGACGCTGTTCGCGGCCATGCCTTCGCGGAGCGTCTTGATGATCGGCACGCCCCCGGCCACCGCCGCCTCATATTTCAGCGGCAGCCCACGTGATTCCGCCAGCGTCGCCAGTTCCAGCCCATGATGGGCGAGCATGGCCTTGTTGGCGGTAACGAAGGGCTTGTCGGCCGCCAGCGCCGCGCGCGCCAGCGTGAGGGCAGGACCATCCGCGCCGCCGACAAGTTCGACCACGACATCGACATCCGGCCGCTGCACCAGCGCCAGCGCATCATCTTCCCAGGCATAGTCCGACAAATCCACCGAACGCTTGCGGCTGCGATCGCGCGCGGAAACCGCTGTCACCTGAATCGGGCGTCCGGCCCGTTGCTCGATCAGCCGCGCATGCGTTGCCAGCACCCGGATGACGCCACCGCCTACCGTGCCCAGCCCGGCGAGCCCGACGCGCAACGGCGTATCTTTCGATTTTTCTCTGGTCTTTTGAGAGGTCATGCGCGTGCTTTGGGCCAAATGAAAGCCCAAAGGCAAGCGCGGAGTTTACGGGTGGCGTACATGTGCGGTGCGCCTTTGCGTGGCGGGCCGGAATCAGCTATAGTCCAGCCTTCGTCTGACCATGCGGAGGACGGGGAATGAATACCGATGCCAGGGTCGAAACCAATGGCGAGAAACCGGCCCGTCTTGATGCAGGATCCACGGACCTGATCGGTGCGGAGATGCCGCCGAAAGAGGTGGATTCTGCCGACGATTCCGACTTGCAAAGCTTTGAACTGCCGCCGGACGCGAACAGCAATGCTATGGCCGCCTGTTGCCCGCGCATGGGGAAACTGCCACCGCTGTTTGCAACGGCTGGCGCGCTGCTGCTGGGCGGTCTGATCGGGGCTGCCTGCATGAGATGGAAGGAACGGCCATGACGACCATCGCCGGAATTGTCTCTTTTTCCTTCGATTTCGATGAGCCGGGCGGACGCGATCATCTGCTCCCGGGCCGGCCGCTCGTCCAGACGCAGACTCTCGACCGCCCGCGCGGCTCCGGCTTCGTCGTCGGACTGTCCGGGTTCAACGCTGCCTTTGTGACGGGTGGCAATTTTCTGACCCAGCGGCCACTGGGTCAGTTCCGGGTCAACGTTGGAATCAGGAACTTTAACGAACTGGTGTGCAGTGTCCGGCTGACCGACGAAAATATGGACGACGCCATCCGCGTGATCGTCCGGGGCACGGTCATGTTTTTCACTAATCCCTGAGAGGGCCGCCCGCCGTCTGCGCTGGCGTGTTCACCCCCATGGATTGCAGATAGCGCCGTACCTGCCGTGCCGCCTGGCGCAGCCGTTGTTCGTTTTCCACCATGGCGATGCGCACGAAGCCTTCGCCATCCTCGCCATAGCCGACGCCAGGCGCCACCGCGACGCCTGCATGGGTGAGCAATTGTTTGGAAAATTCGAGGCTGCCCAGATGCTTCAGCGCCGGCGGCAACGGGGCCCAGGCGAACATCGACGCGGAGGGTGACGGGATTTCCCAGCCGGCCCGTCCGAAGCTTTCCACCATCACATCGCGCCGACGCCGGTACAGGTTACGATTTTGTTCGACAATATCCTGCGGGCCATTGATGGCGGCGACGGCGGCGGCCTGGATCGGCGTGAACGCGCCATAATCCAGATAGGATTTCACCCGCGTCAGCGCATGGATCAGCGTGCGATTGCCAACGGCAAAACCGATGCGCCAGCCAGCCATCGAATAGGTTTTGGATACGGAAGTAAACTCAACCGCCACGTCTTTCGCGCCGGGCACCTGCAGGATGGAGGGTGTCGGTACGCCGTCGAAATAAAGTTCCGAATAGGCGAGGTCGGACAATACCCACAGCCCATGTTCTTTCGCGAACGCGACGACATCTTCGTAGAATTTCAGATCGACGGTTTCGGCGGTCGGGTTCGAGGGATAGCCGATGACCATCACGGTCGGCTTCGGCACGGTGAAGCGCACCGCCCGCTCGCAGCTTTCGAAGAATTTGGGTCCGGGGGTCGTCGGGATCGAGCGAATCGATGCGCCGGCAATGATGAAGCCGAAGGTGTGGATGGGATAGGACGGGTTGGGGGCCAGCACCACATCGCCGGGCGCGGTGATCGCCTGGGCCAGATTGGCCAGCCCTTCTTTCGAGCCGAGCGTCACCACCACCTCGGTTTCGGGATCGAGATCGACACCGAACCGACGCTGGTAATAGCCTGCCTGTGCCCGGCGCAAGCCGGGGATGCCTTTGGATGCGGAATAGCCATGCGCGTCGGGCTTGGCGGCCACCTCGCACAATTTGGCGATGACGTGGGGCGGCGGCGGCAGATCGGGGTTGCCCATCCCGAGGTCGATCACATCCTCTCCCCGCGCTCGCGCCGCGGCCCGCATCGCATTGACTTCGGCGATGACGTAGGGCGGCAGACGGCGTATGCGGTAGAATTCTTCGGACATGCGGTTTTCCTGAGACGGTCGCCGTGATCGGCGTTGCTTTCGCTATAATGCGAAAACCGCATGCGCGATAGGGCGGGCGGGAGCCTGCCGCCCGGTTTTTGCCTGAGGCGGGCCACCACCCGCCTCAGGATCGTGCGGAGATTTCCGGCCTTATTCCGTCATGTCCGGCCCTGGCGTGCCGGGATATTCGGGTGTCGTATCCATGCCGGGCGTTGTCGGAGGCGTAGTTTCCGGTGTCGTTCCCGGCATGTCCGGCGGCCCCGGCGGCGTGGTTCCCGGCGTTCCTGGCATGTCCGGCGGCCCCGGCGGCGTGGTTCCCGGCGTTGCGGGCATATCCTGCATTTCCGGATGGGACATGGGTGCGGAGCCAGGAGTCATGCCGGTATCGGGCGGCATTTGCGCGCCGGAGTTGAGCGACGGCTGCGTTTCGGTGTCGGCGGGCATGCCGCGATTATCCCGGTCCGCCTGCCTCTTCTCGAAATCATTGCGCTTGACGTCGCCACGCTGGATACACCCGTCCTGCACGTTGCGGCTGCAATAGGGGAGGCCGGAGTTTGGTTCGGTCTTCTGCGCCTGGGCCGGTGCGGCCATGGCGAGCGTTACAGCCGCAACACTGCCAAGACTGATGCTCAGGATTTTCATCGCGATTGCTCCTGTCAGATGATACCAACGGTCGATAACTGATAACTCCTCCCATGGTTCCGCCAGGAATCAGCCAGGTGATGGTCAAATGTTAAAGATTTCCGACAGTTGCGGCAGGGTGGACCAGTCGGCTATTCTGGGTCATCTGGCACGGTCGGTGCGGGCGCGAAGGTGGAGGAGCGGGTGATGGCGGCTCAGGAGCAGGTAAACAAGGATACGGTCGAGGCGTTTGAGCGCATGACGGAGGTCGCGGGCCGTGCACAGCAAATGATGCTGGAATTCTGGGCGAACGAATCCGATAAGCTGGCGGAAAAAATGCCGGCGTTCAGCGAAGCCGGCGGCGCTGAAGTACTGGCGGGCATGACGTCGATCTGGAACAACTGGGCGCAAGCCTGGCTGTCCGCGGATAACGACACGCTGGGCAAGCTGACCGGGGATTTCTGGGCCGATTCGATGAAGTTATGGTCTGCGGCGCTCAGCGGCGATGAGGCAGCCATGCCGGGGGCCGCCAACAGGTCCGACCGGCGTTTCGCAGCGCCTGCGTGGAATGAGCATCCGGTATTTGAAATGGTGAAGCGCAGCTATTTGCTGACCAGCCATTATCTGCTGGAACTGGTTTCGGCGCTGGAGGGTCTGCCCGAGGATATGCGCGCGAAATTGCGCTTCCAGATTCGCCAGTTCGTCGATGCGATGAGCCCGGCCAATTTTGCCGCCCTGAACCCGGAAGTGATCGAGGCCGCCATCCAGACCAATGGTGAAAGCCTGTTGCGAGGATTGCGCAACATGCTCGACGATCTGAAGCGTGGCAAATTGACGATGACCGACGAGGGCGCTTTTGAAGTCGGGAGAAACCTCGCAGCCACACCCGGCAAGGTCATTTATGAAGATCGGATGTTCCAGCTGATCCAGTATTCGGCAACAACGGGGGAGGTGCATGAAATACCGGTGCTGATCTTTCCGCCATGGATCAATAAATTTTACATTCTCGACCTCACCGCCGAGAAAAGCTTTGTCCGCTGGGCGGTGGATCGCGGCTATACGGTGTTTATGGTGTCGTGGAAGCAGCCCGGACCCGAACATGCCGATGTCACGCTCGACACCTATGTATTCGATGGTCAGGTTGCCGCGATCAACAAGGTGCTGGAAATCACCGGGGCTCCTGCGACGCACACGATTGGTTATTGTGTCGCCGGCACGACGCTTGCGGCAACGCTCGCCTGGCTTGCCGCCTCCGGCGAGGCGGACCGGGTGCGAACGGCCACCTTCTTTACCGCCCAGGTCGATTTCAGCGAGGCGGGCGATTTGCGCACGATGGTCGATGAGCAAATGCTGCAGACGCTGGATTCCATGACAGGCGGCAAGGGCATTGTCGATGGCCGCTGGCTTGCCGTCAGCTTCAACATGCTGCGGCCCACAGATCTTATCTGGAATTATGTCGTGAACAACTATCTGAAGGGACGCGATTATCTACCCTTCGATCTGCTCTACTGGAACTCGGACCCGACTAATGTTCCGGCGCGGTGGCATCGCGAATATCTGCAGAACTTCTACCTTGATAATCTGTTGATGCAGCCCGGCGCGATCAAGGTGGCGGGGGTCGGCCTTGATCTCACGAAGGTACGCACGCCCACCTATATCCAGGCGGGCATATCCGATCACATCGCGCCCGCGGTCAGCGCATTCAAGGTCGCCCATGCGCTGGCGGGAGCCAATCGCTTCATGCTGGCAGGCTCCGGTCATATCGCCGGCGTAATCAACCCGCCATCGCTCAACAAATATCAATACTGGACCCTGGAAGATTCCACGCCGCTTCCCGAAACGCTGGAAGCTTTCCAGCAACAGGCGAAGGAAACGGCGGGAAGCTGGTGGCCAGACTGGGATGCCTGGCTTGCTCCGCAATCGGGTGATATGGTGCCGGCGCGCGTACCGGGCACAGTGCCTGGCTATCCGGTTATCGAGGATGCACCGGGGCGCTATGTGAAGGAGCGTATCGCCTGACACCGGGCCCCATCCTGTTTCTTGATTCCGGCGTTGGCGGGCTGTCGGTGTTGCGTGCGGTGGCAGAGACGCTGCCTACGGCCCCGCTCGTCTATTGCGCGGATAACGCCGGCTTTCCCTATGGCACAAGGTCGGAAGCGGAGATCGCCACCCGCGTGCCGGCGCTGCTGGGACGGCTGGTGGAGCGCGTGCGTCCGGCGCTGATCGTCATTGCCTGCAATACCGCATCTACCATCGCGCTTGCGCATGTGCGCGCCGCCCTTGATGTGCCGGCGGTGGGTACGGTGCCGGCGATCAAGCCGGCGGCGGAACAATCCACCAGTCGGGTGATCGGTGTGCTGGGTACGGAAGCGACGGTGCGTCAGGCGTATGTTGATAATCTGTCACACAGCTTCGCCGGTGACTGCCTGGTCTTGCGCCATGGTTCGGCAGCGCTGGTAGAGGCCGCCGAGGCAAAATTGCGCGGCGAAACGCCGGATCCGCATATTTTCCGCTCCGCTATCGAGGGCATTACCTTGCAGCAGGGCGGCGAGCGGCTTGACCGACTGGTGCTGGCCTGCACGCATTTCCCGCTTGTTGCCGAGGAACTGGCTGCCGCCAGCCCGCCGGATGTGCAATTTGTCGATGGGGCCGCCGGGATTGCGCGGCGGGTCGCCCATCTGCTGGACGGGGCAGCATGGCCCGATGTTCGCCCGCAAGGGCGCGCCATCTTTACCGGCGAGACCAACGGAATCGCGGCCTTGCGTCCGGCATTGCATCGCTTCGGCCTTCATGAAGTCGAGATTTTATAGGGAGATATGGGGATGAGCCAGGAAATCCGCTTTGCGCGTATGGGCCGGCTGGGCATTGCGACACTGACACGCCCCCATGCGCTGAACGCCCTGACCCGCGATATGTGTGGCGAGTTGCACCGGCAGTTGATCGAATGGCTGGTGGATGCGTCGGTGGAAGCCGTGGTCGTCGAAGGTGAGGGCGACCGCGCCTTTTGTGCCGGGGGTGATGTCGTCGCCATGCATGCCGCAGGAAAAGCCGGCGACGGCAGCTATGCCGCATTTTTCCACGACGAATATCGGCTGAACCAGGCCATCGCCCATTATCCGAAACCCTATATCGCGCTGATGGACGGCATCACCATGGGCGGCGGCGTCGGTATTTCCATCCATGCGCCTTACCGGGTGGCGACCGAGGCGACGCTGTTCGCCATGCCCGAGGCCGGTATCGGGTTCATCACCGATGTCGGCGCGACCCACGCGCTGCCGCGTCTGCCGGGAGAAATTGGCGAATTTCTCGGCCTTACCGGCGCACGGATCGGGCCTGCCGATTGCCGCACCGCTGAAATCGCCACCCATTATGTACCGCGCGCCGAACTCGAATTGCTGAAAGAGCGGCTGGCCCATGCGCATGAGAGCGTCGGGCAGGTGCTGGATACGTTCGACGCCGATCCCGGGCCGGATATGCTGACGGCGCTGCGTGAAGGGATCGACTATCATTTCGCCCGCGACAGCGTGGAGGCAATGCTGGCGTCTCTGGACGAAGGCGATGACTGGGCCAACGACCAGGCGCGGCACATGCGTACCCTGTCGCCCACCTCGCTGAAGCTGATCCTGCATGCGCTGCGGGAAGGCGATGGCGAAACCATCGAATCCTGCCTGCGCCGCGAATATCGCATCGTCTGCAATATGGAGCGCGGCGGTGATTTCTACGAAGGCGTCCGCGCACAACTGATCGACAAGGACCGCGCCCCGCGCTGGAATCCGCCTACGCTTGCCGAGGTGGAGATCGAGCCATATCTGGAGGAACCGCCGGCGGGCGATCTCGATTTCGACTGATTATTCAGGTTTTATTTGCAATCACCGACGCGACGCCATTCGGCCAGCAGCGCAAAAGGACGGCCCCGATCAAGCCCCTGCGCGTCAATCGTATAAATATTGGCGGCGTCGCGGCGTAGCATGGTGCGCCCGGAAAGCCCGCCCTTGCACTGATAGGTGATGATGCCCCGGCCAGGCTCGTTGGCGATAACCGTGGATTTACAGGCGCGGGCCGGTCTTCCGGCAGTCAGCAGTTGCTCCGGCGCCGCGGCGCAAATGGTCCGCGCCTTGTCGGTGCCATCACCCACTTCATTCACCTGCCAAAGCCCTGGCCGGAACGTGCCATGCATGGCCTGTAATGGCGGCGCAGCGGTGGCGCTGTCAGCCATGAACAAAAGCAGCGCCCCCGCGCCAATCGTCGAAACTATCTTCCCCATAAAAGATATATAGGTACGTTTTCCCAACGTGTATCGAGTAGCGCTAAAAAATATTTCTACACGTCCAGCAGAAACTGCCGGGCGCAAAATTCGCAGTCTACGGCCACCAGACCATCGCCGTTGCGCATTTCTACCCGTTCTTCTTCGGAGAATTGCTTTAGTACCCGGGTGATATGCTCCACCGAACAACGGCAGCCACGCGACAGCAATTCGGGCGGGAAAGCATGCACTTCCTCTTCGTGGAACAGCCGCCACAGCAAGTTTTCGAGCGGCAGCTCGACATCCGTCAATTCCGTGTCCGACAAGGTTCCGACAAGCGCCGCTACATGTTGCTGATCGGCGGCGTGCTGTTCGGATGCTTCTACATGCAGCCGTGCAGCCCCCAGTTCCTTGCGGGATAATTGCTGCACCAGCAGGCCGCCGGCGGTCCAGTGGCCGTCGGCCTTGCGCACCGCCGCAAGCCGGATGATCGTCGGCAATTGTTCGGATTGCGCGAAATAATTGCCGGCGGCGGCCTCAAGCGTCGTGTCGCCCAGTTCGACAATGCCCTGATAGCGTTCCGCCGAAGCCGTCTGGTCGAGCGTGATGGCGAGATAGCCCTTGCCGAAAAATCCCGCCAGCGTTTCGCTGTCCGCGGCGGGGAAACGGCGATCGAGATCAAGCGCCGCATAACCACGCAGTTCGCCTTCGCGATAATCGGCGACCAACAGGGAACAGGGGCCACCCTCGCCACGCGCCTGCAGGGTCAATTGCCCGCCTTCGTCGCGCAACAGCGCGCCCAGCATCGCCGTCAGCACCAGTGCTTCGGCCAGTAATTTTGCAATCGGTTCCGGATAGGCGTGCGCCGCCAGAATCGCGTCGACCGATGCATCCAGCCGTACGGCACGTCCCCGTACATTGCGTGCCGGCAAGGTGAAGCCGAGAGACCGGTCGCCATCGCGGCGGGAGCTGTCGTTCGTGCTCATACGGATTTTCCCAGCGCCCACAGCAGCACAGCCTTTTGCGCATGAACGCGATTGGCGGCCTCGTCCCACACGGCGGATTGCGGCCCGTCGATGACGTCCGCTGTCACTTCCTCGCCGCGATGCGCCGGCAGACAGTGCAGAAACAGCGCATGCGGGGATGCCCGCGCCATCAGCGCCGCATCGACCTGGTAGGGCGCCATGGCGGCCAGCCGCGCATCGGCATCGGCATCGCCCATCGACACCCAGGTATCGGTAACGATTACATCGGCGGCCATCGCTGCGCCATCCACATCCGTATTGATGATGATCGTCGCGCCGCGCTCGCGGGCCGTGGCGACAAAACCATCATCAGGCGCATATTCCGGCGGGCAGGCGATATGCAGGGTAAAGCCGAGCAGCCCCGCCGCCTCAATAACAGAGTGGCAGACATTATTGCCATCGCCAAACCACGCCCAGCGCGTACCGGTGACGCTGCGACCCAGGCGCTCCTCTACGGTCATCAGATCGGCGATGATCTGGCACGGGTGCGAACGATCGGAAAGGCCGTTGACGAGCGGCACCGACGACGCTCCGGCAAAGGCTTCGAGATCGGCGTGGCGATGGGCGCGGATCATCACCGCATCGACAAAGCCGGACAGTACCCGCGCCGTATCCTCGATGGTTTCGCCCCGGCCAAGCTGCATATCGCCCGCCGCCAGCGTGATCGTCGCCCCGCCCAGTTGCCGCATCGCGACATCGAAGCTGATCCGCGTGCGCGTGGAGGGTTTTTCAAAAATCGCCGCCAGAACATGATCGGCCAGCGGCGCATCGGCGTCGATCGCCCCCTGGGGCCGGCCCCGGCGCGCGCGCTTGCGGCTGGCTGCCGCGTCGAGCAATTGCCGCAACCCTTCCGCGCCCAGATCGGACAGATCCAGCAGGTGGCGCGGGGATGGCCGTACGTTCATGCAGCCTCCGGGATCTTGAAGCTGGCGGCGGCCGCGGAAAGGCTGTCCACACACTCGCGGATATGCGCTTCCTCGATCACCAGCGGCGGCACGATACGCACGACATTATCCCCGGCGGCGACGGTCAACAGGCCATGATCGCGCGCATGGGCTACGAACGCCCGGCTGTCGGCGGTGAGTTTCAGCCCCAGCAACAGCCCGCGACCGCGTACATGGTCGAACAGATCATGGTTGGGGATCATCTGCTCCAGCGCCTGGCGCAGCCGTTCGGATTTCGCCCGGACGTCGGCAAGGAATTGCGGTTCGGCGATGATGTCGAGCACGGTGTTCACTGCCGCCATCGCCAGCGGGTTGCCGCCATAGGTAGAGCCGTGCGATCCGAACACCATGCCCTGCGCCGCCTTTTCGGTGGCGAGACAGGCGCCGACCGGAAAACCGCCACCGATGCCCTTGGCGGTGGCGACGATATCGGGCGTCACGCCATATTGTTCATGGGCGAAGAAAGTGCCGGTGCGGCCAGCGCCCGTCTGCACTTCATCGAGCACCAGCATCAGGCCGTGCCGGTCAGCCAGCGTCCGCAGCCCGGCCAGGAACTCTGGTGTCGCCGGTGTAACGCCGCCTTCGCCCTGGATGGGTTCGACCAGAATTGCGCCGACGGATTCATCGATGGCCGCTTCGGTAGCAGCCAGATCGTTGAACGGCACGACCCTCGACCAATCCGGCAGCGGATCGAAGCCCTGGCGCAGTTTCTGCTGATCGGTCAGCGAGATGGTCGCCAGCGTCCGGCCATGGAACGCGTTGCCGAAGGTGATCAGCCGGTATTTTTCCGGGTGGCCCGCCGCGTTCTGATACGCGCGTGCTGTTTTCACTGCACATTCCACCGCTTCCGCGCCGGAATTGGTGAAAAACACCGTATCGGCGAAGGTCAGCGCAACCAGCCTTTCGGCGACCGAAATTTGTTGCGGCGAGCCATACAGGTTCGACACATGCATCAGCGTTGCGGCCTGTTTCGCAATGGCGTTCACCAGATGCGGATGGCCATGGCCCAGCGAATTGACAGCGATTCCGGAGGCAAAATCCAGCCATTTCCGGCCATTGGCGTCGAACAGATAACAGCCCTCGCCACGCACCGGCGCTACATCGCAGCGCGGATAAACGGGCATGAGCGGGGAAATGGCCATATCGCAACCTCAGCAAATGAAAAAAGGCGGCACCAGCCGCCTCTCTCCTGCTGAAATAGCGAATCAGGCGCGCAATTTCCACCCCGATTTCAGCAGCGCATGCGTCAGCCACCACAGCAGTACCGTAAGGACACCGATCACTGCCCCGCCAATCAGGGGCGGCGCCTCCGATACACCAATAAAACCGCTGCGAAATCCATCGATCAGGTAGAAAAACGGATTCATCCGGCTCAGCATCTGGAAGGCGGGTGCAAGACGGTCGATGGCGTAGAAGGTGCCGGACAGTAAAGTCAGCGGCTGGATGAAAAAATTGGTGACGGCGGCCCCATGATCATATTTTTCCGCCCAGATGCCGGTGAGGATACCAAGCAGTGCGAGAAAGACGGAGCCGACGGTGCCAAAATACAGGATGGCGACGGGATCCTGTATCTCTACCTTCACGCCCGGCCACAGCCGCATCGCCGCCCATACCGCCAAACCCACCAGCCAGGCGCGGGTGAGCGCGCCCGCTACCATCGCGACCAGCACTTCCTTCGGCGACAATGGCGGGGTCAGAATGTCGACAATCGTGCCCTGGATTTTGGCGCCCAGCAAGGATGAGGAACTGTTCTGGAACGCATTTTGCACCATGCCCATGATGATGAGGCCGGGAGCGAGGAAATCGGCGTAGCGCACGCCGAGAATCTCGGCCCGCTGCCCGCTGAGGGCGACGGTGAAGATGGCCAGAAACAACAGGGTGGTGAGCGCAGGCGCCCAGATCGTCTGCATCTGCACCTTGAAGAAGCGCCGCACTTCCTTCACATAGAGGGTGCGGATACCGCGCCAGTTCGGGCCAGTGAATACGGGAACTCCCGGCTGGCGGCTGGCGGCGGAACGAAAAGGTTGGATATCGTCGGTCATCGTCTGTTGCCATGGCTTTAGTGCGGGAAACAGCAGGCGGCAATCGGCAATAGCGAAATTGCGGGCGGCATGGGTCGCTGCGCGAAGCGGATTAGGAACATATGGCCTGGACAGACGAGCGCGTGGCTCTGTTGAAACAATATTGGGATGAAGGACGATCGGCAAGCCAGATCGCTGAATTGCTGGGTGAAAAATTATCGCGGAATGCGGTGATCGGCAAGGCGCACCGGCTGGGTCTGGCGGCGCGGCCGTCGCCGTTGAAAGCAGCGAAATCAGCGGCCCCTGCAGCCGGAAACGGCACGGCGCGGACAACGACGGCACAGCCTGCCGCGCCAGCGCCGGCTGCGGCTGCTCCGGCAGCGACTGCCGAACCTGCCAGAAAGCCGGCTGCCGCCGTCCCCACGCGGGCTGAACCAACGATCGCCAGGCCGTCGCCCGAACCTGTCGCTCCGGTTGCCCCCGCTCCGGCGCCACGCCAGGTGCCTGTTGTGGATGCGGCGGTGTCCCGCCCGGTGCGCCCGGTCTCGCCGCCCGATGGCAAGGCCCGGGGCAAGGACGGCAAGGTAAGCCTGCTCGATCTGAATGATCGCATCTGCAAATGGCCGATCGGCCACCCGGATGAGGCGGATTTCCATTTTTGCGGCAAGCCGGTGAACCCCGGTTTCCCCTATTGCGGCGATCATTGTCTCGTCGCCTATCAGGCGCAGTTGCCACGCGGTTCGCGGCCCTCTGGTCCGCCGCGCCCGTTCGGCCCGAATTTGCCGCGCCCGCGCTGAGCGCGGACACGGGTTCAGCTGGCGGAAGTCCAGCTGAAGGGAAGGGGCGCTTCACGATGGGCGAAGCGGTCCAGATGGTCTTGTACGACGCGTCGCATGGTCGCCGCGTCGTCTCCCTCCGGCACATGCAGAGTCAGGCGCAAGACAAGGCAGTTTCATGCAGACAGAGAAGGCTCCGATTTTCGTTGCGCGTCATGCGGAAACCGTTTTCAACCGCGCCGCGCGCATGCAGGGCAACAACAGCCATACGCCGCTGACCCGCGCCGGCTTCGTTCAGGCCGATGCGATGGGCGCAGCGCTCGCCGACCACGCCGCCCGCACCGGAGAGCGGCCCGCAATCTGGACGTCGCCGGCAGGGCGCACGCGGCAAACCGCTTCCATCATCGCCGAACATCTCGACATGTCCTTTTTCGATATCCAGGCGGACGCGCGCCTGCGCGAGATCGAAGTGGGCCGCTGGACCGGGCGCAATTACGCCGACATTGTGGCCGAAGAGGGCGATATCTTCGACCGCGAACATCGCCTGTTTCGCATGCCTGTCGAAGGTGGCGAACATTATCGCGATGTTGCGGAACGCCTCGCCGAATGGCTGGCCGGGCTTGATCGCACAACCCCGGTGCTGGCGATCAGCCATGGCATGACCGCGCGGGTTTTACGTGGTCTGCTGACCGGCGGGCGGGATTATCATGGCGTTCTGGTGGCCCCCGATGTGCCGCAAGGCAGCGTCGTGCGCATTACCGGAGAAACGGAAACCCTGCTGTTCACGGGCAGCGGTGCCAGCGGCGTGCAGGCGGTATAAACGTTACGGCAGCCGGTTCCCGGCTTCATCCATCAGCACTTCCCGCCGGCCGACATGGTCAGGGGAAGATACCAGGCCCATTTCTTCCATCTGCTCGATCAGCCGCGCGGCGCTGTTATAGCCGACCCGCAACTGGCGCTGGAGATAGGAGATGGTGGCCTTGCGCGAGGTGGCGACGACCTGGATCGCCTGTTGCAGCGGATCGTCGCTGTTGCCCTTGCCGCCCCCGCCGCCGCTGGTCGCGGACCCGGTCTCGCTGCTTTCATCGGGGCCGTCCGTCACGCCGGACACATAGGACGGGGAACCTTGCGCCTTCCAGTGGCGGGCAACTTCCTCTACCTCCTCGTCCGAGACGAACGGGCCATGGACGCGGGTGATCTGCTTGCCGCCCGGCATGTAGAGCATGTCGCCCTTGCCGAGAAGTTGCTCAGCGCCCTGCTCGCCAAGGATGGTGCGGCTGTCGATCTTGGAGGTTACCTGGAAGCTGATGCGGGTGGGCAAATTGGCCTTGATAACGCCGGTGATGACATCGACAGAGGGGCGCTGCGTGGCCATGATCAGATGGATGCCGGCGGCGCGCGCCTTTTGCGCCAGCCGCTGGATCAGAAACTCCACTTCCTTGCCCGCCGTCATCATCAGGTCGGCAAGTTCATCCACCACCACCACGATCAGCGGCAGCGGTTCCAGCGGCAGGGTGACCTCCTCGAACTGAGGATTGCCTTCGTCGTCCCAGCCGGTCTGCACCTGCTTGCTGAAGCTTTTGCCGGACTTCAGCGCCTCGCGTACGCGTTCATTATAGCCGGAAAGCGAGCGCACATTGATGTGCGCCATATTCCGGTAGCGATCCTCCATCTGGTCGACCGCCCATTTCAGCGCACGAACGGCCTTTTGCGGATCGGTGACGACCGGGGCCAGCAAATGCGGAATGTCGTCATAGACGGACAATTCCAGCATTTTGGGATCGATCATGATCATCCGGCACTCGTCCGGACGGAGCCGGTAGAGCAGCGAGAGGATCATTGCGTTCAGGCCGACGGATTTGCCCGAACCGGTGGTGCCGGCGATCAGCAGGTGCGGCATGGGCGACAGGTCAGCGATCACCGGCCCGCCTGCAATATCCTTGCCCAGAATGACGGGCAGGGTCGCGGTACTCGCCTGGAAGGATTCGGACGCGACAAGCTCGGATAGCGATACCATTTCGCGTCGCATATTGGGCAATTCGATGCCGATGACATTCCGCCCCGGGATGACCGCCACCCGCGCGGAAACCGCGCTCATCGACCGTGCGAGATCGTCCGCCAGCCCGATCACCCGGCTCGCCTTGATTCCGGGGGCAGGTTCCAGTTCATAAAGTGTGACGACCGGCCCCTGCGCAAGCCCGACGATCCGGCCCTTTACGCCATAATCGTCCAGCACGGATTCGAGCAGCCGGGCGTTTTGCTCCAGAGCCGCCATATCCACGACCTGGCCATTACTGCGCGGTGGCGGTTTCAGCAGGGAAAGGGGCGGCAAATCGGCCCGGTCGCCCAGCGCCAGCCCTGGCTGGCGATCGGGCGCGTCGCGTTTGGGTTGTGGACGCGGGGCAGGACCAATGATCCGCCGCGTTGGCGCTTCGGCGGAAGCGGCAGGCAAGGGATTGCGCCGGATGATCGCCGGTGTGTGGTCGACGGTTTCCTCTTCCTCCGCGAAGTCGATTTCCCCCGTCTCCGCATTGGTCTCCCGTCGCCGGAACAGGGGGGAGAATATGGCCAGGTCCTGCCGGCGTGGCCCGATACCGGCAACGACCAGTGCCAGCGCCAGCAAACCGGAAAAGCTTGCCAGAACAAGCGATAGCAGCGCCGGATCAAATCCCGGGGGCAAGGGCAGGGCAGACAGCATCGCGCCGGCGGCAAGCCCGGCGACGCCGCCGCTGCCGGCGCCCAGCGTTCCAACCGGGGCGGGCCAGGCCAGCCCCAGCGCGATGGCGCAGAAGGGGACGGCCAGCAGCGTCCCTAAAACCGCCCGGCCGCGGTGGCGGTGCGTTGTCTGACCGGCAATGACGCGCAAGCCCCAGACGCATAAAATCAGCACCAGCAGGGCTGATGCCAGACCAAAGCCTTGCAGCAGAAAATCCGCGATGAACGCACCGGGGCGGCCGAGCAGATTTTGCGGCAGGGAACTGGTAATATTGTTGAGCGACGGGTCGTCCGGATCGTAACTCAGCAGCGCGATGGCCAATGCTACGCCGGTAATAAACAGTATCAGTCCGCCGAGCCAGCGACCCAGCCGTTTCGTGCCGGCTATGAACGCCGTGAAGCCGCGCCGGATCGGTCCGGGCCCACGCCGTCGCACCCGCCGCCAGGGCGCGGCCGCCATCAAGGGTTGCGCTGTCGCCATTGACCATTCCATGCCGCCGAACCATGATCGGGGTCAAGCATATGTTCTCTTTTTGGACCGGTTTCGGTGTGGGCCGGAAAAAACCCGGAACCGTCACCGGCTCCGGGGGAGTGGAGAGGACAGGATAGTCCTGAAAAGAGCACAGGAGCCGAAGCACCCTGTCCTTGTGTATTCAAGACCCATGCCAACCTGCGCCACTATGGCCCTGCGCGTGCGAATGACGGAGTCTGCCTTAATTTCAGGCATCTCCTCGCGATATCCCGGCGTCTGCCTCGAATTCAGGCAATCCGGCTTTCGTCGAATCAGTCCTTTTCGGCGATCATGGATTTGGGCAAGCCAAGAAACGATTCGAAGCGATGCCGGGAAGTCGGGAACAGATAGCAGAATTGCGAGCGGTCGAGTATAATCGAGGCCTCCATATGGAACATGGCCTTTCGCATATCCTTATAAGGTCCGCCTGCCCTGAGCGGGACGTGCCGCATCATTTTCAGGCGTAACGATCGCGGCATCCAGTGTAAAAGTGGCATGCGCGGGAAATGCGGATCTATCGGAAACCAGAAATAGGGTGTTTGCACATAATGACAGGGAGCGAGTCTTGATACCTCTTTCGAGAATCTTTCCATGTCCGGGAATTGTCCGACATGTTCGATAACAGAATTGCTGTGCACCATGTCGAAACAGTTATCGGCAAATTGATGCAGATCCCGGGCATCGCCCACTATCTGGTCGATCCGTCCGGAACTATGGGGTGTCTTTTGCAGTTCCGTGTCGCTATAGTTTACGCATGTGATTTGTATGTCATATTTTTCCAGGAAATCGATGCCGACGAGATCCCAATATGGGGGCCTTCCCCCGAGATCGATGATCCGGAACGGGCCGGCCTCCGGCCCTCGCCGTGTGGTGAGTTTCGCGATAAATTCGCGGAGCGCTATATTTCGCCGCGCCCGAAAGGAACTGGATAATGTATCGACGTTAAGTTGCGACATCTTAACCATATTACCCTCTACGCTTACATCCGGCCCTATAAGCAATTTTTACGACATGCGGTAAAGATATTAAATATGACAGATCTGCGAACAGATGCGTTAATTATTGGCGGCGGCCTTGTCGGTCAGACGCTGGCGCTGGCCCTGGCAGCCCAGGAGTTTGACGTAACTATCCTTGAGCGCGCCGATGCTGCCGCCAATCTGGCGCCTGGCGTGGATGGCAGGGTTTCGGCGATTGCCAGCGCGCCGGCGCGGATGCTGCGATTGCTGGGGCTGGGTAACGCACTGGATCGCGAAGGCTGTCCGATTCGCGAAATACGCGTGACCGATGGCCTGGACCATCGGTTGCTGTCCTTCCATTCGGCCGAGGCGAAGCCCGCCGAGCCGCTGGGCACCATGATGGAGAATCGGCAATTGCGGATTGCGCTGCTGGATCGGGTGCGCGCGGAACCACGCATCCGGTTGCTGGCTCCGGCCGAACTCCGTCATCTCGACCGGGGGCCTGCGCAGGTACGCGCCGAACTGGCCGATGGGCGGGTGATTCTTGCGCCCGTCGCCGTCGCCGCGGATGGGCGCAACAGCATGCTGCGGGATCAGGCCGGCATACGTGTGGCCCGTTGGCGCTATGACGCGCGGGCCATTGTCAGCATTTTCACGCATGAACTGCCGCACGATCATATTGCGTCGGAAATTTTCTATCCCGAGGGGCCATTCGCGCAATTGCCGATGAATGATCTGCCCGATGGCCGTCATCGCTCGGCCATGGTCTGGACGGTCAAACCGGAAACCGCGCCGGGTGTGCTGGCACTGTCTCCGCGCGCCATTGCCCACGAAGCCCGCAAGCGTCTTGGTGATTGTGTGGGCAACATCGAACTGATCGCGCCGGTTTCCTCCTTTCCACTCGGGTTGCATCACGCCGAGCGTTACTGGGCGCAACGGTTGCTGCTGATCGGCGACGCAGCCCACGTCATTCATCCGGTTGCAGGGCAGGGGCTGAACATGGGGCTGCGGGATGTCGCGGCGCTGGCGCAGGTGCTGGCCGAATCGGCGCGGATCGGACTGGACATTGGCAGCCCGGAAGTGGCGCGCCGTTACGAACGGTGGCGGCGGGCGGATAATTCCGCCACCGCCATGGCGACGGACGGGCTGACCCGACTATTCGCCATACCCGGCGCGCCCGCCGCATGGGTTCGACGCACCGGCCTTGCGGCAGTCAACCGTCTCGGGCCGCTGCGCCGTGGATTTATGGCGGTGGCGCGCGGTGAAACGGGGGATTTGCCTCCGATGCTGCGCGGCGAACCGGGCTGAGCTTCAGTCGCCTGTGGCGAGGTGGGTCGGGACGGTCTCCGGCGGCCAGGGGGTCGCTTCCTCGATCAGCATCACCGGCACACCGTCCCGCACCGGATAGGCCAGCCCGGCGGTTTCGGAGATCAGCACCTGCCGCGTGCGATCATAACGCAGCGGCCCGCGCGTGAGCGGGCAGACCAGAATATCCAGCAATCGCTGGTCAAGCTCGCGCCGGTCGGGGTTTTGTGGATCTGTCATTGCAGGGTTCCTTCGGAGCTGCCGGACAACGCCATCAGCGCCGTCAACGTCCGGGTGCGGGTTGTCAGGTCCGACGCTTCCAGCAAAGCCTGTCTCTCGACGGCGGAGAAGGGGCAGGCCGTCGCCAGCGTGTGTACGAGACTTTCATCATCGGAATTTTTGACGGCGTCCCAGTCGGCGGACAATTCCTGACTTTCCAGATAGTCACGGAACGTCGATTCCAGCGCCATGCGTTCGGCGGGCGCCAACGGCGGCGGTGTGGTCCAGTCGCCCGCGAAACTGGCATAATCAGCCTGTACTTGCCGGTAAGGCGTGGCGACCGCTATTTCCGATACGATTCGAAAACGCGTGAGACCGGCCAGCGTGATACGGAACCGACCGTCACCCGTTTCAGAAAATTGGGTAATCCGGCCCAGGCCGCCGACCTTATAAAGCGGTGGCCGTTCGCTTTCCGGGTTGGCGCGTGGCTGCACCATTCCGATCAATTGATCGCCCGCCATGGCATCGCGCACCATCGCCAGATAACGTGGTTCAAAGATCAGCAGCGGCAGCAACCCGCGCGGCGGCAGGATAACGCCATCGAGCGGAAAGATGCGTAACACCGCCGGCAGATCGGCAAAGCTAACCACGGGGCGCAGCTCAGCCAAAGAGGATCGAGCTCAACCGGCGACGAATACCGGCGGACCATGGGTCGGCCAGACCGACCGCATCGATAATTTTCAGCAATTGGGTGCGGGCGGCTTCCTCTTCCCAAGCCCGGTCGATCCGGATCGATTCGAGCAGTTGCCCTGCTGCGCCATCGCGGTCCCCGCTGGCGAACAGCGCATTGGCGAGCGCGATGCGGGCTTCATGGTCTTGCGGGTCGGCAGCGATACGGGCGCGCAATTCTGCGGTTTCGCCGCCCGCGCCCGCCGTCCGCGCCAGTTCGACGGCGGCGCGCGCCTGCTGCACGGACGGATCAGTCGAGTCGGCAGGGATCGCGGCAAGCGCCCCGGCGGCGGTTTCCAACTGGCCCAGCGCCAACAGGGAACGGGCATGGCCGGCAATCGCGTCGACTCGATCCGGCGCCTGTTTCCGAATGGCAACGAAGGCATCGGCAGCGTCAGCGGCCTTGTCTGCGTCCAGCAGCGCATGGGCTTCGGCGACCAGTGTATCGAGGTCGGCCTCCGCTGCAGTGGGTGGCAGGCTGGCAAGCAGTTTTTCAATCATGGCCCTGATCTCGCGATCGGAGCGCACGCCGACAAAGCCATCAACGGGCTGCCCGCCAAGAAACGCATAAACCGTGGGCACGGACTGGATACGAAACTGTTCGGCGATCAGGCGGTTATGATCCACATCCACCACCACTTGCCGGGTGCGCCCTTGCCCGGCTTCGGCGATGGCCTTGTCGATAACCGGCGCCAGTTGTTTGCATGGGCCGCACCATTCCGCGGTGAACCGCACGAGAATCAGCGCATCCACTGACGCCTCAACGACGTCCTTGCGAAAGGCGTCGATCGCCTGACGTTCTTCGGCGCTCATCGACAGGCTTGCCACCATCCCGCTCCTGACCTTGCTTGCGTTGCATTTTACCGACCGGGCCGTGCGCCCGCATCCGGTCATATCCGAAAAGATAATATGGACTCCGCCATGCAAAGATGAAAGGGCTTGCGTTCCCCCCCGACATTCGGCTAGGGGCGGCTTCCACGATGTGGTGATCCACCGGACACCGCTCGGGATGCGGGCGTAGCTCAGGGGTAGAGCGCAACCTTGCCAAGGTTGAAGTCGAGGGTTCGAATCCCTTCGCCCGCTCCATGTTTTCTGGTAAAATCAAGCTTGCTTTTAATGGGCGGGTCCCGCGGAATGGGAACGTGGCGAGCTGTCTTCCCGGATAGCACTGCCGTGTCGGGTGTCAGAGGTGCCGGATCTTCTCAAAACTACCTGCGCACAAGCATTCCGAAAACAGGGTGGTGGAATCTTGCAGAGCTGGAATATGAAAAATTTCCCTCAGTCCAAACGCGTAGGATCAGTGGATAACAGTATCGCTATTATCCACTTTCTGGCTACAAGTAATACGGCCATGCGCCTTATGGATATTTCGTCAGCCTTGAATATAAATAACAGCACCTGCCTGTCGATTTTAAGAACATTGGTTTATCACGATATCGTTTCTATAGATAACAGGACGAAGCGATATTCTATCGGTTCTTACTTTGATCGGATGCAACATCTTCTTCATGGGAAAGACAAGGCCGAGCGTCTTGGTATGGAGATGATGAAGCAGTTGGCGCAGGAGTTCGATATTGTCCTGACGATATGGACCAAAACAGACGAAAAGACATGGTCCGTATCGTCCGTGATCGAGAGCGGCGGGGAGTTGAGAATCTCGATACCTCTGGGTGTTACCCGCCCGATATATTTTGGCAGTATTGGCCGGATGTATGCGGCACATATCGACGCCCCCGAAGAAGAACTCCGACGCGCCTGTGCAAGTTACGAATGGCAGGTTCCGCTTTCTCCGGACACCTATATCGCCGAGGTCGAGGAGGCGCGCCGTCAGGGGTGGGCGGTGGATAATGGCTATGCCGTCCGGAACATGTGCGCCATCACCGTGCCCTTGCCAAATCCGGATGGAATGATGACCCGTGCCCTGGGCGCGGGCATGTTTCAGGCGACCTGGAACGACAAGCGGCAGCGGGATGCCATCATTGCACGCCTGCTTCGTGTGGCGCAGGCGTTTGCCATCAAATAATTCTCCATAGAGAATTAAATCTCTGTAGAGAATTTTATCTTGCATCTGCGAATGATGTGCGGCATGTGTGGCGCATAAATAATATCGGGAAAGCGTGCAGTCGCGCGCGATGATGCCCTGCGTTTGGAGGACAGGATAATAGTATCACCACTGGTTGATGTAATTTTAAGTGGAGGGGAGCGTGTTTGCAGAACAGCTGGCGGGCCTGTTCTTCTGCGTACGTACATGTCCTCGTAACTTTATATCATAATTACCGGAAGATGTCTGGACGTTTTCGGCGCTTGATTGAATCAAATAACCTCAGGGAGAAATTATGAAGGGTCTGACTTTCGTGGGAAAACGATGTGCTTCGCGCATGATGATGTGCGTTTCAGGACTGGCAATTTCGGTTGCGGCTGGTGCTCAGGAAGTCCCGCAATCTCCTGCGGGCATGCAGGTTTCCAGCGGGCTGGAAGAAATCGTCGTAACATCCCGCAAGCGGGCAGAGCGGTTGCAGGACGTACCGCTTACCGTTTCGGCTTTTACTGCGGATTCCATTTCCAAAAAGGGCGCCGTGGACCTTCAGGCGCTCTCGACATCTGTTCCGAACGTCAAGCTTGAGCATGTCGGTTTATTCCAGTCAGCAGCCTCCTTCGCTATCCGGGGCATCGGAAATACAAGCATTGAGCCATATGATGATCCCCGCGTTGCGGTTTTTGTGGACGGCGCATACCAGGCCCGCGTGGCGGACGGTCTCGGTGACATGTTCGACGTGGAGTCGGTAGAAGTCCTGCGTGGACCACAAGGCGCGCTCTATGGGCGGAACGCATTTGCCGGCGCCGTGGCCCTTCGATCGCGGCGGCCCGACTTCGATTTCGGCGGTGAACTGGAAGCAACGGTCGGAAATTATGGCCGCCGGGACGTCAAGGGTGCGGTCAATATTCCGCTCGTTGAAGACAAGCTGGCGGCGCGCTTTGCATTCATGCATCGGCAATATGACGGCTTTTTCCGTGTGGGCAATGAAAACTCCGCGCTGGGTATCGCGGAGCAGTCGGCACTCGCCGGGCGCGATGTCAGCGTCAATATCGGTAACCGCATTGGCGGCGACAAGAAAAATTCGTTTCGCGGGTTGTTGCGCTACACGCCGAACGAAGACATTGAAGCGAACCTCATCGTGAAGCGGGTTGAGCTACGCGCGGATACCAGCCCGGTGATAAATCAGACACTGGCGGGCAGCCGGTTCATCGCGCTTGGATTCCCGGGACGTAATCCCTTCGGTGATCATAGCCTGCGCGACAAGGGCGACGGCACCGACCCGTTCGTGTCCGGCTCAACCTACGGAAATCGTACCGATATCGACGAATGGGAAATCACCGCCGACACCACCGTCCAGGTCGCCGGGGGCGAATGGTTCACTGTCGCGAGCTTTAAAAAGAGCGACAGCATTACCCTGACGGATACGGACGGCACATTGGTGGATCTGTTCTCGTCGGATCGTCTGGAAGACTTCAAATCCTTTCAGGTCGAAACCCGATACCAGAAAGCATTTCTTGATGACCGTCTGAATGTCCTCGGGGGCGTTTTCTATCTGCGGGACCGTTTCGAGCTTTTCCAGCGCATTCTTCTCGGTCTGGGCTTGCCGGGCAACCCGGCAGCCAACCCGCCCATTCCGGCGACGCCGACGTATCAGTTCCCGATTGACGGAAGGTCGCCCGCCAACAATCTTCAATTTTTCGGGCAGATTCGGAAATCTGTGTCGCCTTACGCGCAGATCAACTATGATCTCACCGATCAGATTCGCCTGACGGCCGCGCTGCGTTATTCCTGGGAGAAACGGAACGCCTTTGATTATCCTGGGCAGGCGCCGGCAGGTCCGGCCGGTGCACTGGCGCTTTCGCGCGATTTCGATACGTTGAAGGATAATGTCGTCCTGAACACAGCGTGCGGGAATCTGAAAAACAGCAGCGACAGCTGGTCGCCAAGCCTTGGCATCGATTACAAGCCCACACAGGATGTCATGCTGTTTGCGTCGTGGCAGCGTGCCTTCAAGAGCGGTGGCATCAACGCCAAGGCGGCCACATGCCAGACATTTGCCGTCCCGTACGACGACGAGCAGGTCGACAACTTTGAAGTTGGCCTGAAAAGCGACCTGTTCGACGGGCGTGTGCGCTTTAATATCAATGCCTTCTGGGCGGAATACAAGAATCTTCAGGTCAGCGCCATTCGCGCGAACCCGCTGAGTCTGGCTTCCACCGAGAGCATTGTCGCCAATGCCGCGAGCGCGCGCGTGCGCGGGATCGAAACCGAAATTACCGTCATGCCGATGACGGGCCTGAGCCTGTTCCTGAACGGCGGTTACCTCGATTCCGGCTACAAGGATTTTTGCGCCAACCTCACCGGCGCCGAAACCTTCAGCGGCGCGGTGCCCACATCGTCCTGCGGCAGTGTAACCGTGCTGACGCCGGGCGTGGCGGTCGTGGAACATGACCATAACTCCCTTAAACTGCCATACGCGCCGAAGTGGGACGGACAGGTCGGCCTCAGATATGCGCTGGATGTCGCCGATCTGGCGACCGTACAGTTCGAGACGACGGTGAATTACACGTCCGCACAGGAAACCAATTTGCTGAACTATGACTTCAGCGATCGCGGACCGATGACCACATGGGACATGTCGGTTAGCTGGGAAGACATGCGCGACCGGTTCCGCGTGACGGTCTGGGGGCGCAATCTGACCAACAAGGTCGATCGTCTGTTCACGCAGGTGGTCAACCCGAACTTCACATTCGCATTTCCTACCGAGCCTCGCACCTATGGGGTGACGCTATCGGCGAAATTCTGATCGTCTGACAAGTTCATATGGGCGATGTCCGACCCCGGGTTCATACATCGCCCATACCTTCGGGAGTGCAGCAGCGAATGAGACAGTCCATCGGCAAATTGCCCTCCGTCGGCTGGGTTATGGTAGCGCTGGCCGCCCTTGCCCAGAACTGCGCCTTGGGGTTGAACTTTGCGTCTTACGGCACGCTGATCGCCGCCATGGAAGTCCGCTTCGATACGTCGCGGGCGCTGGCCTCGTCCGGTCTTGGCGCGATGGTCTTGTCGATGTCGCTCTGTTCGCCGTTGGTCGGCGGGCTTTTGCAGCGTTACTCCGTGCGATCCGTGATGATCGTCGGCGCACTGCTTTCGGCCGCCGGATATGCGCTGTTGCCATTTGTCGATAGTATTTATCTCGTTCTTGCCGTTTTCGCCCTGCTCATCGGACCCGGAGCCTGTTTTCTGGGCATTGTGCCCGCCGCTACCCTGGTTGGAAACTGGTTTATCAAGGATCGTGGCAAGGCGCTTGGCGTGATAAACATGCCAATCCTGCTGTTTCTGATGCCGCCCGTCTTCGGTTATCTGTTAATCACCCTGGGCCTGAACGGTGTTTTTCTGACGATTTCCGCCCTGTTTCTGGCCAGCACCTTGTTCCTTTTTCTTGTCATTGATCGTCCGGAAGATGTTGGCCGCGCGCCGCGCATGGCCGACGCGGGTTTGGGCAGCGCGACTGCCGACGCCGCTGCACCACTGGACAAGCGCGCCCTGCTGCGAAAACCGGCTTTCTGGCTGGTGAGCATCGGTGTCGGGGTTCTGACCAGCGGCAGCACCATGCTGGTGACCCATTTTGTACCATTCGGAACCGGGCGTGGATTCGAGCTCAACCAGGCGGCGTTGCTGGTGTCTGCCTTTGGCGGCGCGGGCATGTTCGGGGCCCTGTTGTTTGGCTGGCTGGTTGACCGGATCGGCGCCGTCAACACGCTGATCGTGAACGCGCTCGCGCAAGGGCTGTTGTGGATGGGATTGATTCCCCATTCCGGCTTGCCGGCCATGCTGATGCTGGCGGCTTCCGCCGGTGCGTGCGCTGGCGCCATCGTGGCGATCCATGGGGCGGCACTCAATGAACTTTTCGGGCGCGCCAGTTTCAGCCAGGCGATGGGTCTGAGCTATCTTTTCAAACTGCCTTTCATTGTCTTTGCGGCCCCGCTCGCCGGCTGGCTGTTCGACCGGACCGGCACGTACCAGTGGCCGATCATCATTCATATCTTGGCCTTTGCACTGTCAGCATTGATCTTCTTGCGACTCGCCGTGGCGGGAAGGGGTGCGACCGCGCAAAATGCTATCAAGGGAGCTTCATCATGAACGATGCGCCAGACCTGATCATAAGGGGCGGAACGATAGTGGATGGCTCCGGCCAGCCAGAGTTTCGCGGTGATATTGGTATCAAGGGCGACCGGATTGTCGCCGTCGGAGATGTGCCCGCCAACGGGTGCGAGGAAACCGATGCCACCGGACTTTGGGTCACGCCGGGGTTTGTGGATATCCATACCCATTATGACGGGCATATAACCTGGGCCACGCATCTCGAGCCATCATCCAGTCATGGTGTTACCACCGTGGTCACCGGTAACTGCGGGGTCGGCTTTGCTCCCTGCCGTCCTGAAGACCGGGACCGGCTGATCGGCCTGATGGAAGGCGTGGAAGATATTCCCGGACCGGTACTGGCGACCGGCCTGCCATGGAAATGGGAGAGCTTCCCGGAATATCTCGATTTTCTCGACAACCGGTCGTTCGATATGGATGTGGCTGTACAAATTCCACATGCCCCGGTGCGCGTCTTTGTAATGGGTGATCGCGGTGCTGCCGGCGCGCCGGCAACGCCTTCCGAAATCGCGCAAATGCGTGAAATCGTGCGGAACGCCGTTCAGGCGGGCGCCCTGGGTTTTTCGACCTCGCGGAGCATTAACCACCGTGCAAGTGATGGCAGCCCGACGCCAAGCCTGAAGGCAACGGAGGACGAACTGACGGGCATTTCGCTGGGTCTGACCGACGCAGATCAGGGCGTTGTTCAGTTGATTTCCGATTTCGACGATCCGGAGCCGGAATTTGCGATGCTGCGCCGGATTGCCAGGCAATCCCGGCGTCCGATGTCCATGTCCCTTATGCAGTTGCCCCATGCCCCGCGGCGGTGGCGTACGTTGCTGGACAAGATCATCCAGGCCAATGCCGACGGGCTGGACATCAAGGCCCAGGTCTGCGGGCGTCCGGTGGGAACCATTGCCGGTCTCGATCTGTCGTTCAATCCATTTTCCTTCTGCCCATCCTATCAGGCCATTGCCAGCCAGCCGCTGGAGGAACGGGTGGCCGCCCTTGCCACGCCGGAGATGCGCGAAAAAATTCTGGGCGAGTTTCCCGGAAAATCGGACATGCCGATTGCACCCTTCATCACCAATTTCGCGAATATCTTTCCGATGGGCGCCATTCCGGATTACGAACCGTCCCGTACCGACAGCATCGCCGCCCGCGCCGAACGTCAGGGCATGAACCCGGCGGCGCTCGCCTATGATCTGATGCTGCGGGAAGATGGCCGGGCGATGTTCTATCTGCCGGCGATGAATTACGCCGATGGCAATATGGATGCCGCCGAGGCCATGCTGCGCGATCCGCATACCATTCTGGGTCTGGGGGATGGCGGGGCGCATTGTGGTATTATCTGCGACGCCAGCTTTACAACGCATATGCTGATCCGCTGGGCGTCCGTGCTGGGTTTGCCAGCGGTCGTGAAGGCCCTTACCGCCGACACGGCCGGAGCTGTGGGCCTTGGGGACCGGGGTCAGTTGCGTCCAGGCTATCGGGCCGACATCAACCTGATCGATCCCGGCAACCTGTTCCTGCACAAACCTGAAATGGTGGATGACCTCCCGGAACAGGGAAGCCGGCTCCATCAGCGCGCGGACGGTTATGTGGCGACGATCGTTGGCGGCCAGGTAACACGCTGGCACGGCGAACGTACCGGCGCACTTCCCGGCAGGCTCGTCCGTGGGGCCAGGACGGCGCCCGCCGCAGAGCTTTCACCCGCAATCTGAATTGCACCCATAAACCGCAATTCAGGGGCCTGTTCAGGCCTGAATGGAGCATAATATTATGTCTGCGCATCAAATGTGCGATCTTGTCATTCGTGGTGGTCTGGTGGTCGATGGCTCCGGCAGCGCGCCGTTCAGGGGCGATGTCGCCGTTTCCGGAGATCGGATCGTCGCTGTCGGAGATTTGAAGAATATCCGCGCAGCAAAGGAAATCGACGCGCACGATTGTATCGTGACGCCCGGTTTCGTCGATGTTCACACGCATTATGACGGCCAGGCTATCTGGTCGTCGTCGTTATCGCCGTCTTCCATGCATGGTGTCACCACGGTTATCACCGGCAATTGCGGCGTCGGCTTCGCACCGTGCCGGACCGATGATCGCGCCCTGCTCGTCAGCGTGATGGAAGGGGTGGAAGACATCCCCGAAGTGGTGATGACCGCGGGACTTCCGTGGAATTGGGAAACTTTCCCGGAATTTCTGGACGCCATCGACAGTCGCCCGCATGACATCGACATTGCGACTTATGTGCCACATTCGGCGCTGCGGGTTTATGTCATGGGCGAGCGCGGTGCCGCCCGCGAACCGGCAACGGTGGATGATTTGCAACAGATGTCCGCCTTGATGGAGGAAGCACTGGATGCCGGGGCGCTCGGCTTCGCCACCGGAAGCGTTCCCATTCACCGGACCAGCGCGGGCGATTATATTCCCACTTTCGGGGCGGCGGAGGCGGAACTCCAGGCTATCGCAACCACGATTCGTCGCAAGGGCTTCGGTATCATGCAGGTGCTGGTGGATCTGGCGTCCGGGCCGGTGGCGCCGGGCATCAATCTGTTGCAGCGGCTTGCGGAAACCAGTGGTCAACTGGTGACATTCTCGCTTTCACAACTGGATTCGCAACCCGATGGCTGGCGCGAAGTGCTGGCGCGATTGACCGAGGCGAACGCTCAGCCCGGCGTTAACCTGAAAGCCCAGGTGTTTCCGCGTCCGGTGGGCGTGCTTCTGGGACATGAACTGACGCTCAATCCGTTCCGCCTCTGTCCGACCTATGATGCAATCGCCGATTTGCCGTTGCCGGAAAAGCTGGCCATTCTGCGCCAGCCGGACATGCGTGCCCGTCTGTTGCAGGAAGTGCCGGCGGACCCGACGCAACCCTTGTTCCTGATGGGTCGCAACTTTGCGCGTATGTTCCCGCTTGGCACGCAGCCTGACTATGAGCCGCCCTTGTCACAAAGTGTGGCCGCCCGCGCTGAGGCGGCAGGGGTTTCTCCTGAAGAGATCGCATATGACCTGCTCCTCGAAGACGACGGCAAGGCGCTCCTTTATGTAGCGATCGCGAATTATGCCGAAGGATCTCTTGATCCGGTTCTGGAGATGATGCGCCATCCTGACTGTGTGCTGGGCCTGGGAGATGGCGGGGCGCATTACGGGCTCGTTTGCGATGCGAGCTTTCCGACCTATGTGCTGACGCACTGGGTCCGCGACCGTGATGGTTCGCGCATCCCGCTTCCGGTCGCCATTCGGGCGCTGAGCCAGGAGCCGGCGGAGGCATTCGGACTGCGTGATCGCGGATGTCTCGCCGCCGGATATCGGGCCGATGTCAATATCATCGATCCGGCCCATCTGACCCTGCACCGACCGCATGTGGTGCATGATCTGCCATCAAATGGACGCCGGATCATGCAGTCTGCGTCCGGCATCCGGGCGACCATGGTCGCGGGGCAGATTACCTGGCAGGATGGCCAGCCAACCGGAGCCTTGCCGGGCCGGCTGATTCGTGGCGCCCGCCCGATGCCGGTTGCTCAGGGGTAAGGTCCGGTGCAACGATCTGAAACAACAGAAATTCGGGAGAAACAACCTTGTCAGTAAATCGCCAGATTACCCTCACGTCGCATGTCTCCGGCGTGCCCGATCCCGCAAATTTCGCCATGGTCGAAACGCCGGTTCCGGAAATCGGGGCAGGGCAGTTTCTTGTGCGCAATCTCTATTTCTCGCTGGAACCGGCCATTCGCGGCTGGATGGAAGGCAAGGCGAACTATTTTCCACCGATCCCGCTTGGTGGCGTGGTGCGCGGGCCGACCGTCGGGCGCATCGTCGCTTCGAACAATCCGGATTACAAGGCCGGCGAAATTGTCTTCGCGCTCAGCCATTGGGAGGATTATTCCGTCCTCGATGCTGACGCCATCCTGCTGGAAAAGCTGCATCCAAAGGAAGGAACGCCGCTTTCCTATTATGTCGGGCCACTTGGCGGGTCGGGGACGACAGCCTACGTCGGGCTGCACGAGATCGGAAAAATCCAGCCTGGGCAAACGGTGGTGGTCAGCGCCGCGGCTGGCGCGACCGGCAGTATTGCCGGGCAGGTCGCAAAATTACGCGGGTGCAAGGTCATCGGCATCGTTGGCAGCAACGACAAGGTGGACCTGATCACCAGGGAATTCGGGTTCGATGCGGCCATCAATTACAAGGAAACGCCCGATCTGGCCGCCGCTGTCATGGAAGCCGCGCCTGAAGGCGTGGACATTTACTACGATAATGTCGGCGGGCCGATACTCGACGCCATGCTCTTGACGATGAAGGTTCAGGGCCGTGTCGTTTGTTGCGGGATGATCGCGGACTATAACCGTTCCGACAATCCGAACCCGATCACCAATCTATGGCAGGTGGTGGCGCGGCAACTGACCCTGAAGGGCTTTCTGCTGCACTATTATCACGACAAGGTGCCGGACGCGCTGGCGCAACTGGAACAGTGGATCGCGGAAGGCAAGATCAAGGTCGTGGAGCATATCACGCGCGGGATTGCCAATACACCCCGTGCCTATAGCGAGTTGATGTCGGGCAAGACAGCGGGCAAGGCCCTGGTCGAACTGGATAGCGGGTCTGATCAGTAGTAAGGCGGCCTCAGCTCTCCTCAAACTGCAGGCGGGCGAGGGTCGCGTACAGCCCGCCGGCAGCGACCAGATCATCATGGCGTCCGGTCTCGATAATGCAACCATGCTCCATCACGATGATCCGGTCGGCGTCGCGCACGGTTGACAGCCGGTGGGCGATGGTAAGCGTCGTGCGGCCCCGGCTCAGGCGCGCCAGCGCATCCTGAATCAGCCTTTCGCTGCCGGTGTCCAGCGCCGAAGTCGCCTCGTCCAGCAGCAGGATCGGCGCGTCTTTCAGCAACGCGCGGGCGATGGCCAGCCGCTGGCGCTGGCCGCCTGACAGACGGCTTCCCGCTTCCCCCATTTCGGTATCCAGCCCTTCCGGCAGTTGTGCCAGAAATTCGGCGGCATTGGCGGCCTTCGCCGCCGCCCATATGGCATCGTCATCCGCGTCTGGCCGGCCATACAGAATATTCTCGCGGGCCGTGGTGGCGAAGATCATCGGCTCTTGTGGAACCACCGCAATCCGGCGGCGAATATCGGCCGGATCTGCATCGCGCAGATCGATCCCGTCCAGCAAGATACGCCCGTGCACGGGATCGTGAAACCGCAGCAACAACTGAAACAGGGTGGTCTTGCCGGCGCCCGACGGACCGACAACGGCGACCCGCTCGCCAGGCTGGATATCAAGCGAAAAATTGCTGATGGCGGCAACTTCGGGCCGAGCCGGGTAACGAAAGTCGACCGCATCAAACAGCAGATGGCCTGCCGCAGGTTCCGGCAGGGGCTGCGGATGCGCCGGCGCGCGGATGGTGGGGGTTGCGGCGAGCAAATCGCGGATGCGGGACGATGCGCCCGCCGCGCGCATGAACTCGCCATATACTTCCGCCAGCGCGCCAAATGCGCCGGCAACCAGCGCGGACGCGAACACGAAGGCGGTGATGTCACCGCCACTCATCGTGCCCGCGATCACATCGCGCGCACCTTCCCACAATACAAAAGTAATGGTGCCAAAGGCGAGCAGGATCACAAGTGCCGTCATCAGCGCGCGCACCATCACCCGCCGGCGTGCGACATCGAAGGTGGCTTCGGCGATTCCGGCGAACCGCGCCGTCTCCCGCGCCTCGGCGCCGAAGGCCTTCACCACCTTGATCGCGCCCAGAACTTCGGCTGTGGCGGAACCGATATCGGCAACGCGATCCTGGCTGGCGCGGGACAAATTGCGCACCCGGCGGCCCATCAGCACAATCGGCACCACAACCAGCGGGATCACCAATAACATCATTGCTGTCAGCTTCGGTGACAGCAATGCCAGGTAAATCAGCCCGCCGATGCAGGTGAAGGCATTGCGCAGCGCCACGGAAATGGTGGTGGAAACGAGATTTTCGACGATCACCGTATCGGCCGTCAGCCTGGACGCGATTTCCGAGGGCCGGTTCAGTTCGAACCAGGCCGGATCCAGACTGACCAGATGCGCCTGGGTTTCCTTCCGGAGATCCGCCACGACGCGCTCGCCCATCCACGAGACGAAGTAAAAACGCAACGCCGATGCGACGGCGAGAAGCGCGACGATCCCCAATAGCGCGCGGAAATATGGGGCGATATCGGCATCGCTGTTCGCACCGAAACCCTGATCGACAACCAGCTTCAGCCCCTGGGGAATGGCAAGTGTCGCCATCGCCGCGACCACCAGCGCCACGCCGGCGGCCACGATCTGCCACGGGTAATTGCGGGCGTAGGTCCACAACAGGCCAAGGCTGGAAAATGGCGGTCGCGCGGCCCGTTCACGCGAATCGGGGGATGCGGAATTTTCAGTCATGACCTTGCCTTGGGGCGGGTAAGAGGAAGGCTGTCACCCCGCCCCGCCGCCGCGCCGGGCGATGAAAGCCAGCCGCTCGAACAGCATCACATCCGCCTCGTTCTTCAACAGCGCGCCATGCAGCGGCGGGATAAGCTTTTTCGGATCGCGCGAGCGCAGCAATTCCGCCGGCAGATCTTCGTGGAGCAGCAGTTTCAGCCAGTCGAGCAATTCCGAAGTCGATGGCTTTTTCTTCAGGCCAGGTACTTCGCGGATCTCGTAGAACATCGTCAGCGCTTCGTGCACCAGATCTTTCCGGATGTTCGGGAAGTGTACGTCGATGATCGCCTGCATCGTTTCGCGATCCGGAAAGCGGATATAGTGAAAGAAGCACCGGCGCAGGAATGCGTCAGGTAATTCCTTCTCGTTATTCGATGTAATGATGACGACCGGACGCTGTTCCGCCTTCACCGTCTCGCCGGTTTCATAAACATGAAACTCCATCCGGTCGAGTTCCTGCAGAAGATCGTTGGGGAATTCGATATCGGCCTTGTCGATTTCGTCGATCAGCAGCACGGGCAGTTCGGGGGCGGTGAATGCCTCCCACAACTTCCCGCGCCGGATATAGTTGGAGATGTCGGCCACCCGCGGATCACCAAGCTGGCTGTCCCGCAAGCGGCTGACCGCGTCATATTCATAGAGGCCCTGTTGCGCCCTTGTGGTGGATTTGACGTGCCATTCCAGCAGCGGCGCGCCCATCGCGCCAGCAACTTCCTGCGCCAGAACCGTTTTTCCGGTTCCCGGTTCGCCCTTCACCAGCAATGGCCGGCGCAGCGTGACGGCGGCGTTGACTGCCACCTTCAGATCTTCGGTCGCCACATAGGCGTCGGTTCCATCGAAGCGCATATCCAGATTCCCTTTCACACCCCTGTTGGGGCGAACGTGCGTCAACAGCAAGGCGTTTTGGCGCAAGCGGCGGTTCCATAGCCTGTTTCATATTGCATTGGCGAGCAATCATCCGCATCAATCCCGGCTGGGGTGGGGCATGGCGCGGAGAGCAGTGCATGGACGGACGGGAAACCATCGCGGAAAAAGATACATGGCTCGGCCATCCGCGTGGTCTGTTCGTGCTGTTTTTTGCCGAGATGTGGGAGCGTTTTTCCTATTACGGGATGCGCGCCCTGCTGATTTTCTATCTGACGAAGCACTGGCTGTTCAGCGATAGCAAGGCCACGCTGGTTTATGGCGCCTATACCGCACTGGTTTATATCACGCCGGTGCTTGGGGGTTACCTGGCGGATCGCTATATCGGCCAGCGCAAGGCCGTATTATTTGGCGCGGTGCAGCTGGTGATCGGCCATACACTGATGGCGGTGGAAGGCGATGGCGGTCAGACAGACCCGGCGATCCATATCTTCTGGCTGGCGCTCGCCTTCATCATTGTCGGCTCCGGCTTTCTGAAGGCCAATATTTCCGTGCTGGTTGGCCAGCTCTATCGCCGTACGGATCCGCGCCGCGACAGCGCCTATACGATTTTTTATGTCGGCATCAATCTTGGCGCGTTCATGGGTACGCTCGTCGCCGGATATCTGGGCGAGACTTATGGCTGGAGCTATGGCTTCGGCGCGGCGGGTCTCGGCATGCTGGCCGGGTTGCTGGTATTCGTCCGGGGCAAACCGCGGTTGCGCGGCTGCGGCGAGGCGCCCGATGCTGCGTTACTGGCGCGGCGTGTGGCGGGCGTCCGGCTGGAATGGCTGATTTATCTGGTCGGGATGGCGGGTGTCGCGGTCATCTGGATGCTGATCCAGTATCAGCACATCATCCAGAATCTGCTGCTGGTCTCCGGCGTGCTGTTGCTTGGCTATATTTTGTATGTTGCGCTGACGAAGCTGGACCGCATCCCGCGCGAGCGGATATTCGCCATCCTGTTCCTGATCGCGCTGCAACCCTTATTCTGGGGACTGTTCGAACAGGCAGGTGGTTCTCTCAATCTGTTTACAGACCGTTATGTGGACCGGGGCGGCATTCCGGCATCTCTGTTCCAGTCGATCAACCCCTTTTACATCATGACGCTGGGGCCGTTATTTGCGATTATGTGGCTGTATCTGGGCAAGCGTGGGCTGGAGCCTTCCGCGCCCGCAAAATTTGGCCTCGGCCTCTGCCAGGTGGGACTTGGCTTTCTGGTGCTGGTGTGGGGCGCTTATGGCGCGGGGATCGGCAACCTCACTCCGGTATTCTTTATTTTTCTGATCTATCTGTTCCACACAACCGGCGAACTTTGCCTGTCACCCGTCGGATTGTCAGCAATGAACCGGCTCGCACCCGCGCATATGGCCAGCCTGATCATGGGCGCATGGTTTTTCGCGGCGGCGGGCGGCAATTTTGTTGCCGGGAAGATTGGCGAGGCGACCGGAGCCGGAGGCGAGGCCAGCAAGGAACAGGTGCTCGCCATTTATGGCCAGATCGGCTGGCTGGCGATAGGGATCGGGGCCGGCGTGTTGCTGCTCGCGCCATTTGTCAAAAAATGGATGCATCTCGATACGCTGCAGGATGAGCCGGAGGCTGCGGTCGCGGCGGAAGGCCGGACATGAAGCAGGCCATTATCGGCGCTATTGCCGGGTTGCTGACCGGACTATTGGCCTATTTTGCCGTTCGTGCAGCAGGTGGTGATACGGCCCTGGGCGTGGCCCTGCTGCTGGTCGCGACGCTGTTCGCCAGCCGGCTGACCGAACAATTGCTGACGGAGCGGCAGGAAGACAGTATCGCCGAGGCCAGTGGCGCGAACCATCAAGCAGATCCGCAGGGTGATGCGGTGCCAGTGGCGGCGCTGCCCGAAGCCGCACTGCTGGTCAGCGACAAGTGGCGGGTGCTTGCCGCCAATGAAGCAGCCGTGACGCTGTTTGAATCGCGCCTTGTTGGCAGCGATGTGCGTCAGACACTCCGGTATCCGGCCGTAGCGGAAGCCGTGCGCCAGGCGCTGGACAGCGACGCCCCCACAATACGGGAAATCACCGCTCTCGGCGGACAGGAAGGCTATTTGCGTCTGCGGGCCGTTCCGGTGGGAGCCGGTCGGCTCCTGCTGACCGTCACCGATATCAGCCAGACGCGGCTGAGCGAACGCATGCGCTCCGATTTCGTCGCCAACGCCAGCCACGAATTGCGCACGCCGCTGGCCAATATCATGGGCTTTATCGAAACATTACAGGGCCCCGCTGCTGGGGACGAGGCGGCGACCTCGCGCTTTCTGACGATTATGAGCCGCGAGGCCGCGCGCATGGCGCGCCTGATCGACGACCTGCTTTCCCTGTCGCGGATCGAACTGGATCGTTATGTGCGGCCAAGCACGGCCCTGCCGGTCGCGCCCCTGCTGACCGAGGTGAAAACGGCGTTCGGTCAGCAGCTTGCCCAGGGCAACCGTGAGTTGCAGATCGATATGCCGGAAGATTTGCCGGATGTGCTCGCGGATCACGACCAGATTATGCAGGTGCTGCATAATCTCGTTTCCAATGCGATAAAATATGGCCGGGCGGGAACACCAATCCGCATTATCGTGCGCCAGGAAGCGCAACGCCGGGATTCTCCGATGTTACGAATTGCCGTGGCGGACGAGGGCGAGGGCATCCCCAAGGAACATTTGCCACGGCTGACGGAGCGATTCTACCGGGCTGACACGGGCCGCTCGCGGTCGTTAGGCGGCACCGGACTGGGTCTTGCGATCGTCAAGCACATTGTCGAACGCCATCGTGGCCGGGTGGAAATCGACAGCGAGCCGGGAAAGGGAAGCGTTTTTGCCTTCCTGTTGCCGGTAGCGCCAGCCGGAATTGAAACTGGCGCCGTTGTCACGAAAGTGTAACAATTAAACGGCATAGGGGCTCCGTCCGGCGACGCCTGACGAATCATTTTGGGGACAGGCGCGGGTGACGGAACAGAAGCTGACCTGGGGGCAGCCAGACTGATGCGTAAAGCCGCCGTCATCGTTGCCATTATGGGGCTGGCGCTGCTGACAGCGGCGTGCAACGACGCGCGTACGCAAATTCGCATCGTCGGCTCCTCAACGGTTTTCCCCTTCACCACCGCGGTTGCCGAGAATTTTTCGCGGACATACCGGCGATATTCCGCGCCCATCGTCGAATCCACCGGTACCGGCGGCGGTATCAAGCTGTTGTGCGCCGGGGTTGGCGCGCGTCATCCCGATATCGCCAATGCCTCGCGGCGAATGAAAGTGTCGGAACTCGAAGCCTGTGCCGCCAATGGCGTCACGGAAGTTGTGGAAATTCGCGTCGGCATTGACGGTGTCGTGTTGGCGCAGGGCAAGGATGCCGTGCCGCTTGATTTGTCGCTGCGCGATGTCTATTCGGCACTCGCCGCACGGCCTTTCGGCCAGGAGCAGACCGCCCGCACCTGGAAAGATGTGAACCCCGAACTGCCCGATTTGCGCATTGAGGTGATCGGACAGCCATCGACTTCGGGCACGCGCGATGCTTTTAATGAGCTGTATATGGAAGCGGGTTGCGCCAGTGATCCGGCCATGAAGGCGCTGAAAGAGTCGGACGAGGAAAAATATGCGCTCACCTGCATGCGCATCCGTGAAGATGGCGCATTTGTTGAGGCGGGCGAAAACGACAACCTTATCGTGCAGAAGCTGGCGAGCAATCCGCGCGCCGTTGGCGTCCTGGGGTTCAGCTTTCTGGAAGCCAATCTGGACAAACTGCGTGACGTCTCGATCAACGGTGTCCCTGCAAATTATGAAACCATCTCGGCGGGGGAGTATCCGGCGTCGCGGTTGCTGTATCTTTATGTGAAGAAGCAGCATGTTCCGGTCATTCGCGGCATGGAAGAATTTATCGCCGAATATGTGAACGAGCGGGCGTTTGGTCCGGATGGCTATTTGCGCCGGCGTGGCCTGATCCCGCTTCCTGATGCGGAACGGGAGCTGGAGCGGCAGCGCGCCCTGAACCTCATACCGGTTACGGCAGAGGAACTGGGCGGATGATCAGCACCGGGACCATGCTGTTGATCGCCATCCCGCTGGGCGTGCTGGCGTGGATGATCGGGCGTGGACGTGCGCGTCAGGTATCAGCGGCCAGTGGTGAACGGTTGCATTCCCTGCCTTCGCAGCATGGCGCGTTTGTGGCGGTTGCAGCCCTGACCCCGGCGGTGTTGCTGGTGGTCTTCTGGATGATTTTCGGCGATTCGCTGATCGCGCGCGAGGTGCTGGCGAATATTCCGGCGGATTCCCGTCCAGCAACCGAACTGGACCGTTCCTCTTTTCTGTCAGAGGTGGAGGGGCTGGTCAGCGGCACCTACGCGAGGGCTTTCAGCCCGCTCGCCGAACAGGGCGCGCGCGACTGGGTCGTGATCGAACAGCGTTATTCGATGCTGGTCGGCAGTGCAGCGCTTGCGCTGGCGCTGCTTGGCGGTCTGTGGGGGTGGACGCGTATTCGCCCGTCCTTCCGCGCCCGCACCCGCGTCGAGAATATCGTCATGCTCGTGTTGATCGTGGCGTCGCTTGTGGCGATCCTGACGACGTTCGGTATTGTGGCCTCGCTGATCTTTGAAAGCATGCGCTTTTTCAGCAAGGTGTCGCCCATTGAATTTTTGTTCGGCACCCATTGGGCGCCGGAAAGCGGCACCTACGGCAGCGGGAGTTTTGGTGCGGTGCCCCTGTTCTGGGGTACGGTGTTCATCGGCGCGATCATCGCCATGATCGTCGCCATTCCGCTTGGCCTGATGACAGCGATCTATCTTACGCAATATGCCGCCCCTTCCTTTCGTGGCATTGCGAAACCGGTGCTCGAGGTTCTCGCTGGCGTGCCAACCGTGGTGTACGGGTTTTTCGCGGCCCTGGTCGTGGCGCCAGCCGTGCGGGACTTTGCGATTTCCATCGGCATTCCCAACGCCAGCTCGGAATCGGCGCTCGCCGCCGGTCTGGTGATGGGCATCATGATCATCCCGTTCATCTCGTCCATGGCCGATGATGCGCTGGCCGCGGTGCCCGGCGCGATGCGCGACGGCTCCTATGCAATGGGCGCGACCAGATCCGAAACCATCCGGCGCGTGTTGATCCCGGCAGCGCTTCCCGGCATCGTTGGCGGCGTGTTGCTCGCCGTTTCCCGCGCGATCGGGGAAACGATGATCGTGGTGATGGCGGCAGGGCTGGCCGCACGGCTCACTGCCAACCCGTTCGATTCCGTTACCACCGTAACCGTGCAGATCGTCGGCCTTCTGACCGGGGATCAGGAGTTTGACAGCGCCAAGACCCAGTCGGCCTTTGCCCTTGGACTTGTGCTTTTCCTTGTGACGCTGGCGCTCAACGTCTATGCGCTGGCCATCGTCAAAAAATATCGGGAAGCTTATGATTGACGGCGCGCCCCCGGTTTCGCCCGCGGCCCCGACGGACTGGAATACGCCGGCCATGCAGGCGCGTATCCGCCGCCGGTACCGTTCAGAAAAGATTTTCCGGGCGATGGGCGCATTGGCGGTGTTTGTCGCGGCAGCCTTTTTGGTGATCCTGCTTTTTACCATCGTGGCGACGGGGTGGAACAGTTTCCGGCAAACCGAAATTCTGGTGCCGGTTACGTTCGATGCCGTAGCGCTTGGCGTAACGGCGGAACAGGTGCACGCCGATCCGGAGGCCCTGGCCAACGCGAATTATCCGGCGGTTATCAACCAGTCGGTGGCGCGGACCTATGGCGCGGGCGTGACACTGGTGTCCGACGGAGCCTGGCTGCAAATCCGCGAAATGATTGAGGATGATCCTGGCCTGATCGGGCAGACGCGCGATCTCTGGCTGATCACCACCAGCAATCTCGATCAACTCGCCAAGGGGGCTATCGATCTAGACATCAGCGAGGATGATCGTCCCGTCAGCGACGCCGAGGTGGCGTTGTGGCAAAAGCTGGACAATGACGGTCGTCTGCGCACCGGCCTGAACCATAATTTCCTGACCGGCGCGGACTCGGTGGACCCCGAACTGGCCGGAATCTGGGGCGCGTTGAAGGGCAGTCTGCTGACGATGCTCGTTACGCTGCTGCTGTCCTTTCCCATAGGCATCATGACAGCGATCTACCTGGAAGAATTCGCGCCACGAAACGTCTGGACCGATATGATCGAGGTTTCGATCAATAATCTCGCCGCCGTGCCCTCCATTATTTTTGGCCTGCTGGGTCTTGCGGTATTCCTGAATACCATGGGCATGCCGCGCTCTGCGCCGCTGGTCGGTGGCCTGACGCTGGCGCTGATGACCCTGCCGGTCATCGTGATCGCCAGTCGTTCGGCTATCAAGGCGGTACCGCCGTCCGTCCGCGATGCGGCGCTGGGTATCGGCGCGTCCCGGGTGCAGGTGGTGTTCCACCATGTGCTGCCGTTGGCGATGCCTGGCATGTTGACCGGCACAATTCTCGGCATGGCGCGGGCGCTGGGGGAAACCGCGCCCCTCCTGATGATCGGGATGCGGGCGTTCATGACTTCCGTGCCGCAAGGATTGACAGCGCCGGCAACGGTATTGCCGGTGCAGGTGTTCATATGGTCCGACAATGTGGCGCGCGGTTTTGTGGAAAAAACCAGCGGTGCGATCATTGTGTTGCTGGTGTTGCTGCTGGCAATCAACGGGCTGGCGATATATTTCCGTGACAGGCTCGAGGTGCGCTGGTGAACGAGATGAATCTGGCAGATCGTGTGACAGATGCCGCCGCGACGCCGGCCCGGATCAAGATGACGGCCCGCGATGTGTCGGTGTTCTATGGCGCGAAACAGGCGCTGAAAGACGTATCCATCGACATTACGACGGACGAGGTGACAGCGTTCATTGGCCCGTCGGGCTGCGGCAAGTCTACCTTCCTGCGCTGTTTGAACCGCATGAACGACACGGTGGAATCGGCGCGGGTGTCGGGTGATATCCGGCTGGACGGTCAGGATATTTACTCCTCCGGCATGGATGTGGTGCAGTTACGCGCCCGCGTCGGCATGGTGTTCCAGAAGCCCAATCCGTTCCCCAAAACCATTTATGAGAATGTCGCTTATGGTCCGCGCATCCACGGGCTTGCCGAAAAGCGCGGCGACATGGACGCGATTGTCGAAAAAGCCCTTCGCAGTGCCGGCTTGTGGGATGAGGTGAAAGACCGGCTGACGGATTCCGGTCTTGCGCTTTCCGGCGGCCAGCAACAGCGGCTTTGCATCGCGCGCGCCGTTGCCGTGAACCCCGAAGTCATTTTGATGGACGAGCCGGCGTCTGCTCTTGACCCGATTGCCACCGCCCGCATTGAAGAGTTGATCGACGAATTGCGCGGCCGCTATGCGATTGTAATCGTTACGCATAATATGCAGCAGGCGGCGCGCGTCAGCCAGAAAACCGCCTTTTTCCACCTCGGCACGATGGTTGAATATGGCGATACGCGGGAAATTTTTACAAATCCGCGTGAACCGCGTACCAAGGACTATATCACGGGTCGATATGGCTGAGGAGAACGCGATAATGCCACAAGGTCCGGGTGGACATACGATCAAGGCTTTCGATCAGGAGATCGATCAGCTGCGTACCTTGATCAGCCAGATGGGCGGGATTGCCGAAGTGCAAATTGCCACCGCAATTGATGCGCTGATGCAACGCGATGGTGATGCGGCGCGCATGGTTGTGGAGCAGGACAAGGAACTGGACCGGCTGGAGGCTGAAGCCGAACGCCAGGTGATCACCATGATCGCACTGCGCGCGCCCATGGCGGACGATTTGCGTGAGGCGATTGCCGCACTGAAGATCTCGGCGGTCATCGAGCGCATCGGCGACTACGCCAAGAATATCGCCAGGCGCGTGGCGGTGGTGAGCAAGGAGGCGCCCGTCGGGCCGCTGGTCATCATTCCCGAAATGGCGCGCGCGGCGTCAGCCATGGTGCATGATGCGCTCGATTCCTATATCGAGCGTGACGCGACGCTCGCGCGTGAAGTGCTGAAGCGCGATCGTCAGGTCGATGATTTTTACAACAGCCTGTTCCGCTCGCTGCTCACCTATATGATGGAAAACCCGCATCACATCACGCCATCGGCGCATGTGCTGTTCATCGCCAAAAATCTGGAACGCATTGGCGATCATGCGACGAATATCGCCGAAATGGTGCATTATTCCGTCACCGGCGATTACATCGGGGATCGTCCGCGCGGCGACAGTTCGGCCATATTCGGGAGCACCGGCGCGAAATCATGAAGCCCAGGATCCTTCTGATTGAAGATGATGTCGGCCTGGTCGAGCTGATACGTTATAATCTCGAGGCCGAGGATTTTGACGTCCTGACGACCGCCGATGGCGAGGAAGCGCTGGTAATCGCCGAATATGAGCAACCGGATCTGATCCTGCTCGACTGGATGATCGAGGGATTGCCGGGCATCGAGGTGTGCCGGCGCCTGCGACGCAGTGAAGCCATGGGCGACGTGCCGATTATCATGCTGACAGCCCGGGGCGAGGAAGCCGATCGGGTGCGCGGGCTGGAGACCGGCGCGGATGACTATATGGTGAAGCCATTTTCACCACGCGAACTGGTAGCGCGGGTAAAGGCGTTGATGCGGCGTATGCGCCCGGGCCTTGCCGGCGGCAACCTGACTTATGGCGATCTCGTGATGGACACGACTTCCCACCGTGTCACGCGCGATGGAGTGGCGGTGCAACTGGGGCCGACCGAATTCCGGTTGTTACGGCATTTTCTCCAGCATCCAGGCCGGGTTTTCAGTCGCGAACAATTGCTGAACGCGGTGTGGGGGCGGGATTCCGATGTCGAGGAACGCACGGTGGATGTGCATATCCGGCGACTGCGGAAGGCGATCAACGCCGGTAACCAGCCCGATCTGATCCGCACCGTCCGTTCGGCGGGCTATTCTCTCGATACGGCTGTTACCGTCGAATAAATTTCATCGCTGAATTGCCGGCGGGGTGTCTTGACCCGGCAAGGCGCGCGGCCTATCTCCTGCGTTGTTAGCACTCGACACCTTTGAGTGCTAACAGCAGTTTCAACGCTCAAGCGACAGAAGAGGGATAATATGACCTTCACCCCGCTGCACGATCGCGTACTCGTGCGCCGCGTCGAGGCCGAAGAAAAGACGGCCGGCGGCATTATCATTCCCGACACAGCCAAGGAAAAGCCCCAGGAAGGCGAGATCATTGCGGTTGGCAAGGGCGCCCGTGATGAAGATGGCGATCGTATCAAACTCGACGTCAAGGTTGGAGATCGTGTGCTGATCGGAAAATGGTCGGGCACGGAAGTAAAGCTGAATGGCGAAGACCTCATCATCCTGAAGGAAAGCGATATTCTCGGTATCATCGAGAAATAGTTTTCTTTTAAATATTATCGAGGGACAGACAGATATGGCAGCAAAAGACGTAAAGTTCGGGCGTGACGCCCGCGAACGCATTCTGCAAGGTGTAGATATCCTTGCCGATGCGGTAAAAGTGACGCTGGGGCCGAAGGGCCGTAACGTCGTGATCGAAAAGAGCTTCGGCGCTCCGCGCATCACCAAGGACGGCGTAACCGTCGCCAAGGAAATCGAGCTCAAGGACAAGTTCCAGAACATCGGCGCGCAACTGGTGCGCGAAGTTGCATCCAAGACCAACGACAAGGCCGGCGACGGCACGACCACCGCAACGGTTCTGGCCCAGGCCATTGTCCGCGAAGGTCTGCGTTCGGTTTCGGCTGGCATCGGCCCGATGGACCTGAAGCGCGGCATCGATCTCGCCGTTACGAAGGTTGTTGAAGATCTGCAAGCGCGTTCGAAGCCGGTGGTCAACTCCTCCGAAATCGCGCAAGTCGGCATAATCTCGGCCAATGGCGACACTGTCGTGGGCGAAAAGATCGCCGAAGCGATGGACAAGGTCGGCAAGGAAGGCGTGATCACCGTCGAGGAAGCCAAGGGTCTCGATTTCGAACTAGATGTCGTCGAAGGCATGCAGTTCGATCGCGGCTATCTCAGCCCGTATTTCATCACCAACGCTGAAAAAATGTTGGTGGAACTCGAAAACCCCTACATCCTGATCCACGAAAAGAAGCTGTCGAACCTGCAGGCGCTGCTGCCGGTGCTCGAAGCCGTGGTGCAGTCGGGCCGTCCGCTGCTGATCATCGCCGAAGACGTCGAAGGCGAAGCGCTGGCGACCCTCGTCGTCAACAAGCTGCGCGGTGGCCTGAAGGTCGCAGCCGTCAAGGCTCCGGGTTTTGGCGATCGTCGCAAGGCGATCCTCGAAGACATCGCCACGCTGACCGCCGGCGAACTGATCTCCGAAGATCTCGGCATCAAGCTGGAAAGCGTCACGCTGCAACTTCTCGGTCAGGCCAAGAAGGTTACGATCGACAAGGACAACACCACCATCGTCGATGGTGCGGGTGCGGCCGATGCGATCAAGGGCCGGGTCGAGCAGATCCGCGCGCAGATCGAAACCACGACTTCCGACTATGACCGCGAAAAGCTGCAGGAACGTCTGGCGAAGCTCGCCGGTGGTGTGGCCGTGATCAAGGTTGGCGGTTCGACCGAAGTCGAAGTGAAGGAGCGCAAGGACCGTGTGGACGATGCGCTGCACGCGACCCGCGCAGCTGTCGAGGAAGGCATTGTGCCTGGCGGCGGTACGGCGCTGCTCTACGCCATCAAGTCGCTCGAAGGCCTGACAGGCGCCAACGAAGACCAGACCCGCGGCATCGACATTGTCCGTCGTGCGCTGCAGGCGCCCGTCCGTCAGATCGCTGAAAATGCCGGCGTCGACGGTGCCGTGGTCGCCGGAAAGCTGCTGGAAGGCAATGATCCGACGAAGGGCTTCAACGCCCAGACGGAAGAGTATGAAAACCTGCTGGCGGCCGGCGTTGTCGATCCGACCAAGGTTGTTCGTACCGCGCTGCAAAATGCGGCTTCGGTTGCTGGCCTGCTGATCACCACCGAAGCGACCATCGCGGAACTGCCGGACGACAAGCCGGCAATGCCGATGGGCGGCGGTATGGGTGGCATGGGCGGCATGGGCGGCATGGACTTCTGATCCCGCCCCATACCACATGAAACCGGGGGCCGGCGGAGCGATCCGCCGGCTCCTTTTCTTTTGGTGGCTGCGACAATTTAACGGTCGCATTGGGCAATGCCTGATGCGAAACGGCGTGCATGTATCCGCTGCGCCGCATGATTGCCCGCTACCCCTCTGCCGTGGCGGCGCTGCTGCTTGCGGGTTTGCTGTTGCGCTTGCTGGTGCCGGCGGGGTTCATGCCGGTTGCGGGCAACGGCGGTATTACAGTGGTCCTGTGTACCGACGCGGGCTTGCAGCAGGTTTATATAGCGATGCCGCGCGACGGTGATGCGGCCGGCTCCGCCGATCTGCCTCCGACCGTAGATCAGCCCTGCGCTTTCGGGAGCCTCCTCGCACCGTTGACGGGTGGGGCGGATGCGATCCTGCTGGCGCTCGCCCTGGTCTTTATCCTGTTGGCCGGTATCCGCCGCCACACTTCGTCCGTATCGCCGCGTCTGATCTGGCTACGACCGCCATCCCACGCACCACCGGCTTTTTCCTGATCCGATTGTTTTAATTGCCAGCCGCTTGCCTGAGCGTGCTGGCCAGATCAGGGATTATATTCATGCGAATTCGTTCCGGCGCATTGTGCGCCCTGCTGCCCATCATGCTTTCCACACCCGCGCTGGCGCATGGCGTACGCGCCGACGATCATGCGCCCGCCGGCGTCATGTCTGATCATGTCCATGGCGCAGGCGAGGTGATGATCGGCCTTCGCCTGTCACGCGAATGGTTTGGCGGCGATATGAAAGCCGGCACCGACAAGATTTCCGATGCCGAAGTGGCCGCGCGCGGTTATGGCGTTGGCGTACATTCGATGCGGATGGATATGGCGATGCTTGACCTGATGTGGGCGCCGTCCGATCGGGTGACGCTCATGGTCATGCCGCATTATATGAAAATGGACATGAAGATGGTTGGTCTGCCGGGCGATGCGCACGGCGGTCACGGTAGCGGTCATATGATGATGCCCGGCCAGATTCACGATCACAGCGTTGATGGCTTTGGTGATACAGAAGTCTCGGCGCTGATCTCGCTGACCCGCGATCCGGCATTTCGTTTGCATACGACGCTGGGTGTGCATGTGCCCACGGGCAGCGTAAAAAAGCGCGACGCCAACGGAAATTTCCAGCATTACATGATGCAGATGGGATCCGGCACCTGGGATCTGCTGACGGGACTTACCGCTACCGGCAACGCCGGAATTCTTGGCTGGGGCGCGCAGGCCAGCTATTTGTTCCGTGCCGAAAATCGTAATTCCAGCGGTTATCGCCTCGGCGATCGGTTCACCACCACCGGCTGGCTGAGTGGCCGCCTGTCGGACGCTGTATCCCTGTCGGCGCGTGCGGCTTATACGGATGAAGGGGGCATCAAGGGCCATTACAACGGCCCACACCTGCATAATTCGCCGCCCGACTTTCAGGCCAATTATGGTGGTCGCCGCCTCGATCTGGGTGCGGGCGTGAATTTCGTTGCTACCGGCGGCGCGTTGCATGGCTTTCGTCTCGGGCTGGAATATGTCCGCCCGGTTTATGAGCATGTGAACGGTGTGCAGATCGGGAAAACCGAAAGCCTGTTGGTAAACGTCAGTAAAGCATTCTGATTTTTTGATGAAGCAAGCCTGTTCCATCCCGCTTCCCCTCCCAACCACCCGATATGGTCATATCCTGCGGGTGGTTGGGAGGGGGAGCGACATGGAACAGCCAGCGAACGAACGCCCTCAGGCCCCGGCCGCCGGAGGCATGTCTTCTGCTTCTTCGTCCTCGACGGTCTTCAACACCCGCGGCCCGCCGCCCACCCGCCGGAGCGCCTGGCCACGCCCGGACAGCGACGGGTTGGTCATGAAATAGCGGTGAAGGTTGAATGGCTCGGGCCCGGGATCAAGGCGGCGATAGCTGCCGTCCGGCAGCATCTCCCAGCTTTGCTCGGTATCTTTCAGGTTGGCGAGCATCACCTGGTCGAGAATTTGCGCATGCACCGTCGGGTTGCGGATGGCGATCAGTGTCTCGACGCGGCGGTCGAAGTTGCGCGGCATCCAGTCGGCGGAGCTGATATAGACGTCAGCATGGCGACTGGGCATCGGATGGCCGTCGCCAAATGCGGCGATGCGGCTATGCTCCAGAAAACGCCCGATGATGGAGCGAACGCGGATATTTTCCGATAAGCCGGGAACACCGGGGCGAAGACAGCAGATGCCGCGTACGATCAGATCGATTTCGACTCCGGCGGTGCTGGCTTCGTAGAGTTTTTCAATGATGATCGGATCGACCAGGCTGTTCATCTTCGCCCAGACAGCCCCTGGCCGCCCGTCGCGGACATGGGCGATTTCCCCATCGATGCCGGCCATCAGCGTCGAACGCAGGGAGATGGGCGACATGGCAATCAGTTCAAGATTCGGCGGCTCGACATAGCCGGTGATGTAATTGAAAATCTGTGCCGCATCGCGGGCAAGGCGCGGGTCGGCGGTGAAAAAGCTGAGGTCCGTATAGATTTTGGCGGTCGTCGGGTGATAATTGCCGGTGCCGAAATGCATATAGGTGGCAATAGACGGGCCTTCGCGGCGTACCACCATCGACATTTTCGCGTGGGTTTTCCATTCGATAAAGCCGTAGACTACCTGAACGCCGGCGCGTTCCAGTTCGGCAGCCCAGGTCAGATTTTGCTCCTCGTCGAAACGGGCTTTCAGTTCGACGATGGCCGTCACCGATTTTCCGGCTTCGGCGGCGTCGATCAGCGCCCGGACGATGGGGCTGTTCTTGCCGGTACGATACAGCGTCTGCTTGATCGCGATGACATCGGGATCGGCGGCGGCCTGGCGCAGGAACGCCAGCACCACATCGAAACTTTCATACGGGTGGTGGACGACGATGTCCTTGGCGCGAATGGCCGCGAAACAATCGCCGCCATGCTCGCGGATGCGCTCGGGAAAGCGCGGCGTAAACGGCGCGAATTTCAGGTCGGGCCGGTCTTCGTCCACCAGTTGCTGCAGATCGGAAATGCCCAATATGCCTTCGACTTCATTCACTTCCTGATCGCTGACCAGCAGCGAACGCCGGACCATTTCCTTCAGCGCCGGTGGCGTTTCGGCTTCGATCTCCAGACTGATAACTTCGCCGCGCCGCCGCCGCTTGATCGCGGTTTTATAGTAGCGGACGAGGTCCTCGGCTTCTTCTTCCACCTCGATATCGCTGTCGCGGATGATCCGTACCGAGCCCTGGCCCAGCAGGTCGAAACCGGGAAACAGCAGCGGAAATTGCAGACGCAGCGCCTTTTCAATGGCAAGTACCCGGACGCTTTCACCCGGCAGGCGGACGAAACGCGGCAGCATTGGCGGCAGCATCAACAGGGCGTTCAGCAACTCGCCGCCGCTTTGCCGCCGCATCTCGAATAACAGGGTGAAGCCCTTGTTGGGAATGAAAGGAAATGGATGGGCAGGGTCGATAGCCTGCGGTGTTAATACCGGGAAGAAATTGTCGAGAAACTGTTCGCGCAGCCAGACCTGCTCATCCAGCGTGATTTCGTTTTCCTGCAGGATCGTGAAATCAGCCTCGCGCAGTAATTTGCGTAATGTGATAAAACACTGCTGCTGGCGTTCCATCAACGCATCGACAGCCGTGGAAATTGCGGTGAGTTGTTGCGCCGGCGTCGCGCCTTCGGGGGAAGGCGTCTCGATCCCTTCCGTCACCTGGCCGCGCAGACCCGCCACCCGCACCATGATGAACTCATCGAGATTGCTGCCGGAAATCGACAGGAAGCGCAGCCGTTCCAGCAGGGGATGGGCTTCATTATCCGCTTCCTCCAGCACCCGGGAATTGAAGCTGAGCCAGCTAAGCTCGCGATTGAGATAGCGTTCGGCGCCGAGAATCAGCAGCGGGCGTTCGGCGTCGGCGTTGGTGCGGTGCGAAAGCGTAAGCATGGTCAGCCCTATAGTGATTTTCGAAGATGAAACCGATCAGCCGTCCGGGTCAAGCGTCTCCCGTGCGAGCGGGATGGACAATGGTCGCTGCCCGGCGAGCGCCGCCTGGTCGAGGCGCTCCACCGCCTTGCCAACGGCTTCGAAACTGCGCTCGATGCGGGTCAGCACATAGCGGCGCACGTCGGGCGGAACGGTAATTCCGCGGTCGCGCCATAGTTTATCGAACACGGCGGCCAGCAGTGCATCGTCCGGCGCGCCGATCCGCGCCTGCGGCGTGGCGGCGAGGCGGGACAGCAGATCGGGCAACAGCAGATTCCAGTCTCCCGGCGCCGAGCGCGCCGTCAGCAACAGCGGCCGGCGGCTCTCCACCGCATCGTTCCATGCGTGGAACAATTCCTCTTCCTGCAAAACGCGGTCGGCGTCGTCGATCAGCCGCGCATTGGCGCGCCTGGAAAAAATCGCTGCCAGATGGCTTTTGCCCGCACCTGGCGGGCCAATCAACAATGCGACCGGCAGCGGCCAGGCCGCCCAGCTATCCAGATAGCGGACGGCATCGACGTTGGCCGTCGATACAAAGAAATCCTTCTGACCCTGCGCTGCCTTCCACCGCAGCGGCAGCGGCAGCTGGATTTCGTCCGCCGCCACGAATCAGGGGCCGGGTGTGGCGGGGGGCGGCGTTTCCGGCGTGGCCGCCGATGGCGGCGCGGCGGCGGCGGGCCCCGGCGCAGTCCCGGCGGTCACCTCGTCCGACATGATCGGCGCGGGCAGCGGCGTTTCATCGGTACGGCGCGGGCGCAGGCGGTCCCCCTCGATCCTTAAACCTTGCGTATCGAGATGATAACGCAACACGGCCAGATCAGCACTGGCGGAAAGTTCGATCACCGATTCGCCCCCCGGTGCGTAAGAGACCGTGCGCACCGCCGATACCACCGGCAGCGCTTGCAACTGGCGCATGGTGCGGGTCAGCGCCGCATCATCGGGCGTGAGCACACGCAGACGCATGCTGTAAAGCCCGGCTTGCGTCGCTTCCCGGCCAATGGCGGGGCCGGTATCGGCCTGCACCAGTTGTACCGGCGGTTCCGCCAGTTCCGGATCGGGCAGCAGATGTCCGGAGCGCAGCGCCTCGATATAGGCCCGATCGGCCTGACGCACGGCCTCATCCATCAATGCCGCCACGTTGCCAGAGGCATTGTGCAGGCGCACCCGCCCGACTTCTTTTCGCGTGGGCCCGAAATACAGGATCAGTTGCGCATTCAGCGGCCCGCCAGACCAGCTGCGGTCCAGAATCAATTCCGGTATCAGGATATCTGCCACCTGGTAACGTTCGACGATGGCGCGCCAGATATTCAGATGTCGCCGCTCCGCCTGCCATGCCGACAGCAGAAACACATCGGCGGTCGCCGGCTGGATACGGATATAGTCGATGGGCGATTCGCCCGGCCGCAGCCGCGCCCAGGCCTGTAACCACGGGCTATGCGGCTCATGCGCCATGCGGACGCCGGCATCCTGCAAAACCGGCAGTAACAGCAGCGGCGGCGACGTGGAAAGCGCCGCATAACGACCCAGGTAACGGGCTGCCCGCTCACGGTCGAAGATGACAGCCAGATTCGCGACATAGCGGGACGGCCCGGCTTCTTCGTGCTCGATCTCGATAGCGGATACCATCGAATCGAGCGCGCTGTCCGGCAGTTTCGGCGCGCTGCCCGCTTCCTGCCCGGACATCCGCGCCCATAGCATCGGCCAGGCGAGGCGCTGGGCTTCGCGCCAGCCGTTATTACGGGCGTCGATGGCGGATTTGCCGGGCACATCCACGTTCACGCCACCCACAACCAGTCCGCCGCCGCCGCCGGAGAGCGCCGTGGGTGCAGCAGCATCGGACGTTTGCGCCGCCGCCGGTACGGCAGGGACGGTGAGGGCGGCGCAAAGCAGGGCGCACAGCAGGGGGTGATGAAATCGCAACATCTGCCCGTCTTCTGGCGCAAGGCGTATGGGATTCCAAGTGGCAAGCCGCTATCGGCTTCGATCATGTCCACCGAACATCCTGACAAACCCGCCACCTACGCCGATGCCGGCGTTTCCATCGCCGCAGGCAATGCCCTTGTAAACGCCATCGCGCCGCTGGTCCGCGCGACGCGCCGCCCCGGTGCGGACGCCGAAATCGGCGGCTTCGGCGGCTTCTTCGATCCGAAGGCCGCCGGTTATCATGATCCGCTGCTCGTCGCCGCGACGGATGGCGTCGGCACCAAATTGCGCCTCGCCATCGACACCGGCCAGCATGGCACGGTGGGTCAGGATCTGGTGGCGATGTGTGTCAACGATCTGATCGTACAGGGTGCCGAGCCACTGTTTTTCCTCGATTATTTTGCGACTGGCCAGCTTGATCCCGAGGTCGCGGCGGCAGTGGTGGCTGGCATCGCCCGCGCCTGCACGGCCGCTGGCTGCGCGCTGATTGGCGGCGAGACGGCGGAAATGCCGGGCATGTATGGCAAGGGCGATTATGATCTCGCGGGCTTCGCCGTGGGCGCCGTTGAGCGTCGCGAGGCATTGACCGGCGACCGCGTGGCGGCGGGCGATATCTTGCTGGGTCTCGCGTCTTCGGGCGCGCATTCGAACGGCTATTCGCTGCTGCGCCGGCTGGTCGCGGGCCTCGATCTGGCGGTGGATGCGCCTTTTGCACCCGGCGTATCGCTGGCGACGGCGCTGCTCGCCCCGACTCGATTGTATGTAAAATCCGTGCTGCCGATAATCCGCTCGGGCGCGGTGCAAGCGCTCGCGCATATCACCGGCGGCGGTTTGCTGGAAAATATTCCGCGCGTATTGCCGCAGGGGCTGCGGGCCGAGCTGGACGCCGGGCAATGGGCGCTGCCGCCGCTGTTCGGCTGGCTGCAGGAACGCGGGCGCATGGAAGCGGCGGAACTGGCGCGCACCTTCAACTGCGGCCTTGGCATGGTGCTGGTGGTCTCGCCTGATCGGGTGGGCGAAGTGACAGGAACGCTGACCGACGCCGGCGAAACCGTGTATCGCGTCGGCGCGGTGAAGGTGGGCCAGCGCGGCGTCACCATTCGCGCCGCCACACCGCTTTGGGGTCAGGATACTGCCTGGACAGCATCGCATGACCAATAGGCGCAGGGTCGCCGTCCTCATCTCGGGCCGTGGGTCGAACATGCTGGCCCTCGCAGATGCAGCAAAAGATCCGGACTATCCGGCGGAGATCGTGCTCGTGCTGTCGAACGTCCCGGACGCCCCCGGTCTCGCCGCTGCCGCGGCACGCGGCATCCCGACGGCGACTGTGCCGCATCGCGACTATGGCGGGCGCGAAGCGTTCGAGACGGCGATGGACGAGGTGTTGCAGGCGCATCAGGTGGATCTGATCGTGCTGGCCGGCTTCATGCGTATCCTGACGCCGGGTTTCATCGCCCGTCACGAGGGGCGCATCCTCAACATCCATCCTTCGCTGCTGCCGAAATATCAGGGGCTGAATACCCATGCGCGGGCGCTTGCGGCCGGTGACAGCCATGGCGGCTGCACCGTCCATATCGTGACCGCCGAACTGGATGGCGGCCCGCCGCTTGGCCAGACCTCCGTGGCGATCTTGCCGGACGATACGCCGGAGAGCCTTGAGGATCGGGTGCGGGCCGAAGAGCATCTCCTCTATCCCCGCGTGCTGGCTGAATTTTGCCGGCAACCCTGCCTGGCGGGGCCCGCCTGAACTGTCGGGGCCAGGGGGATTTATCCCCGGCCCCGCGCCCGGTTTGAACAGCTTTCTCCAGTCTTATCCATAAACTTATCCACAGGCCCGACGCCGGTGGAGTGTCCGGCCATGCGTTTTAAAAACCCGATCATTCCCATGGGCTTGCCACGATTACCCCCGGTTTGACCATAAATCTCCATTGCTTGCCCATCAAATCCCATGGTATCCCTTTTCCACAGGGGTTGGCATGCGGCGCGCCAACTCTTCGAGACCCTCCATTCCCCGTCTTGAAGAGCGCGCGTCCGCTGCTCATCCCGGCATCACAGGGGAAATCCAATTCGCGGTCACTTCTCAGGGGCTTATGTTAACGGGATCGATGCCAAGCATCGATTGTCCGTGCCTGCCCCGATTCGGGAGACCGTCGAATCGCGAAGCCAGCAGAAGTCCATCGTGCTCGCGCCCGCCGAGCATGCGCCGTGCCTGATTGGTTATGACGTCACCCGTTTTGATGCGTTGCAACAGGAATTGCGCGAGCGATTCGCCGGGGATTTCGGACCGGGGCGCGCCGCCACCGCCCGTAACCTGTTCGGCATGGCCGATGTGCTGAAATATGATGATAATGGTCGCATCATCCTCACCCCGATTCTGCGCGAACTGGGGGAACTGAAACAGCAGGCGCTGTTCCTTGGCAGCGGCGATTATTTCGAACTTTGGGCGCCCGATGTGCTGATGACGGCGGAAGGCATGGACCCAAGGCTGTTGCGCACGGTGAAGGCGCTGGTGGCGCAGAAGGGCGGCCAGTGACCGTGGCGCTGGCCCATGTTCCCGTGATGGTGGATGAGGTGGTGGCAGCGCTGCGGCCAGCGCCCGGCGACCATATCGTCGATGGCACCTTTGGTGGCGGCGGCTATTCGGACGCGCTTCTGGCGCTTGGCGCGCGCGTAACCGGTTTCGATGTCGATCCACGCGCCATTGCCCGGGCCGCCGCGAAAGTGGCGGCGAACGATGGGCGGCTGACGCTGGTCAACGCGCCTTTCTCGCAAATGGTGGAACGGTTGGGTGCAGCGTCGGCGGCAGGGGTGGCGCTCGACCTCGGTTATTCCTCTATCCAGATGGACGACGCCGAATATGGCCTGTCGTTTCAGGCGGACGGGCCGCTGGATATGCGGCTTTCCGGTTCCGGCCCGACGGCTGCCGATTTTCTGAACCATGCCGATGAGGGCGAAATCGCCGATGTCCTCTATCATTATGGCGAGGAACCGGCGGCGCGGCGCATCGCCCGCGCGTTGGTGGCGGCGCGGCCTTTGACGCGGACGCAGGAATTCGCCGCGCTGGTGCGCCGTGCCGTGCGCGCCCGCCCGGATGCGAAGCGCGACCCGGCAACCCGCAGCTTTCAGGCCGTGCGTATCCATGTGAACGACGAGCTGGGCGAATTGCGGCGCGGGCTGGCGGCGGCTGAAGCGGTGCTGAAACCGGGCGGACGGCTGGCGGTGGTCAGCTTTCACAGCCTGGAAGACCGGATCGTCAAACAATTTCTAAACCTGCGTTCAGGCAATCTGCCGAACATGTCGCGACACCTGCCGCCGGAAGCCTCGGGCAAAAATCCGCCATCCTTCGCCAAACCGGCGAAAGCGGTGCGGCCCGGTGACGCGGAGGTGGCGCGCAATCCCCGCGCGCGATCGGCAACGCTGCGCGTGGCGGAACGCACGGCGGCGCCAGCGTGGGATGATGTGGAAGATTTCAGCAAGAAGGAGTGGCAATAATGCGGCTGCAACTGGCGGGTGAAGGCCATTTTGGCTTGAGCGATCATCGGCCGCGCGGCGGCAGCAGGCGCGGCTGGGGTATGACCATCGCAATGGTCGCCGGAACGCTGGCCATTGCGGTTGTCAGCTACAGCCTGTCGATGAAAGTATCCGGCGAGCGCGCCGAACTGGAGCAGATTGCCCGGGAAAATCATGCCCTGGCTCAGGATCTGAAGGCGCTCGATTCAGAATTGCGCGTGCGGATGCGTTTGCCGCAGTTGCAACGCTGGAATGACGAGGTATTGGGGCTGATGCCCATCTCGGCCACCCAATATCTGCGCAATCCGTTGCACCTCGCGGCTTATGGGACCGATCCTGTCCCCGTGGCTCCGGCACCCGTGACGACGAGCCCTTCAGCGCCGGCGATCATCCGCGCGATTGTTCCGGCGGAACCGCAGCAACCGGCGGCCGCACCCCGGACGCAACTGGTGTCGCGCACCGCGCCACCCGCAGCGCAAGCCGCCGGGCGCCCGGTACGCACCGTAGCCGCAGAAGTGTCAAAACCGCAAAAGCCGCAGCTGGTAAAGGTCGCCGCAGCCGATGTGGCGCAGCCCAGATCGCTGCTCGATCCGGAACTGCTGGCGGCAATCGACGCCGCCGCCGCGCGTGAGGCGGCGGCGCGGCCAGCAGGCCAGGCGCCGGCCAATTTGCTGTTGCAGGTGAATATGGACAATAGCGCGACCGCCAGCGGGGGACATTGACCCAAAAATGGGCCCCGCCGCCGCTCGTCAGGCCGATGTAAGGCTACCAGGCCATCGTCAGACGGCGCTGGCGCTGGCGCGTCAGCGGCTGGCTATCGGCATCTTGCTGTTTGTCGGTTTTACCCTGCTGCTGACGGCGCGACTGGTTGAATTGTCGATGTTCGATGGCGAACCGCGCGCCGGGCGCGGGGCAGTGGCCTCGCCGCATTTGCGCGCCGATATCGTCGACCGCAACGGCATTCCGCTGGCCTCCAGCTACGAGGCGTTCGGGCTGGCGGCGCGCCCCTATGATATTGTCGGCGACCGTGAGGAGTTGGTAGCCAAACTGGCGCAAATTCTGCCTGAACGGACGCCGGCGCAAATTGCCGCCGCCCTGAACCACAAGGGCAAATTCCGTTATGTGGCGCGGCGCATCCTGCCCGAACAGGCGCAGGCCGTACGAGAGATGGGCGAACCGGGGCTGACGATCGAGCGGGAGACGGAGCGGCTATACCCGCATGTCGATATGGCGGCGCATCTGATCGGCTATACCGGCATCGACGGGCGGGGCGGTGGTGGCATCGAACGCGCGTTCGAGGAGCGGCTGACCGACCCGGATTTGCGCAGGAAGCCGCTGGTGCTGGCGATGGATGCGCGGGTGCAACAGGCACTGGAGAGCGAATTGCACGCGCAAATGGTAGCGGTGGACGCCATTGGCGCCGCGGGCGTCGTGATGGATGTGCATACGGGCGAGGTGCTCGGCATGGCGTCCTTGCCCGCGTTCAATCCCAATTCGCCCGGCGGGCTGGTGGGCATGCCAAGCCATATGAACCGCGCGACGCTTGGCGTGTATGAACTCGGCTCGACGGTGAAGGTGTTCACCGTGGCGATGGCGATGGATGCCGGCGTTCTCCCCGATCTGGGCGAGCGTTTCCCGACCGCGCCCATCTATATCAGCCGTCACCGCATTTCAGACAGCCACCCCAAGGGCTATCCACTGTCGGTGCCGGAGGTACTTATCTTTTCGTCGAACGTCGGCACGGCGCGCATGGCCGAACGACTGGGTAAAGCGCGGCAGCAGGAATTTCTGAAAAAGCTGGGCTTCATGGACCGCGCGCCTGGCGAATTGCTCGAAGCCGGACGCACGTTGTTGCCAGCGGAAAACAACTGGGGTCTGTCCTCGATCATGACGATTGGCTTTGGTCATGGCATGGCGGTGTCGCCGCTGCACCTCGCCAACGCTTACACGACGCTGGTGAATGGCGGCATCTATCGCCCGGCCACTTTCCTGAAAGTGGCGGAAGGAAAGGACCGCCCCGGCACGCGTGTATTTACGGAACGGACATCGGAATTGGTAAACACCATGATGCGGCTGGTGGTGCTGGATGGCACCGGGCGGCGGGCGGACGCCGTGGGCTATCGGGTGGGCGGCAAGACCGGCACAGCCGAGAAACTGCGCGAAGATGGCCGGGGCTATGATCGCGGGCGCAATATCACCACCTTTGCCGGCGCATTTCCGATGGATGATCCGAAATATGTCGTGGTCACACTGATTGACGAACCACGCGGTGCGCTGCGTGGCGGCGGCAGTGTGGCCGCGCCGGTATTCCGCAATGTCGTCAACCGTATCGCACCGGTGCTTGGCGTTGCCCCCGATCTGACGGTGGAGCCGGACACATCGGCAATGGAAGGCTTGTGGAAGCCGAGACCGCCAGGCCAGCGCGGCGCGGCGGTGATCCGGTGAGCGGCGTACATTCCACCCCTCATCCCGTCGACCCGCTGGCGGTCGTGCGCCCGCAGGTGCGGGGCTTCGCCATCGATCACCGCAAGGTGGCGCGGGGCGATGTCTTCGGCGCGTTCCAGGGCGAAAAGGTGAATGGCGAGGATTTTATCGCGGAGGCGATCGCGCGCGGTGCTGTCGCCGTGGTCGCCCGTCCGGAAGCAGTGGTGGAAGGCGCGCTGCATGTCGCGTCCTCAGAACCGCGCCGGACCTTCGCGGTGCTGGCGGCCGGGTTTTTCGCGCCTTTTCCTGATACATGCGTGGCAGTGACGGGAACCAACGGCAAAACTTCCACCACGGAGATTTTGCGGCAATTGTGGCAGCGCGCCGGTTTCAGCGCCGCCAGCATGGGAACGCTCGGCATCACCACGGGCCGCGAAGGCGAGATCGTTGACGCCAGCGGCATGACGACGCCCGATATCGTCACCTTTCTGTCCAGCGTCGCCGGCCTGCAACGTGAAGGGGTGAGCCATCTGGCGTTCGAGGCGTCGAGCCATGGCCTCGCGCAATATCGCACCGAGGGCTTGCCGGTCCGTGCCGCCGGTTTCACCAATCTGAGCCGCGACCATCTCGACTATCATAACGATATGGAATCCTATTTCCGCGCCAAATTGCGGCTGTTTTCCGAGGTGCTCGACGCCGACGGCACGGCGGTCGTCTGGCGGGATCATGCGGCGCCAGGGGCCGAATATGCAGACCGGATGCTGGCGGTGGCGGAAGCACGGGGTCTGCGGCTGTTCAGTGTCGGGCCGGATGGCGATACCGTCCGCTTGCTGGCCCGGACCCCTACCGCCAGCGGCCAGATACTGCACCTGTTGCTGGATGATATCGCCTTTGGCGAGATGGAGATCGAACTGCCGCTGATCGGCGGCTATCAGGCGGCCAATGCGCTGGTCGCCGCCGGTCTCGCCATGGCGACCGGGCTTTCGCCGGCGGCAACATTGCGCGCGCTGGAGCGGGTGCAAGGCGTACGCGGGCGGCTGGAGCGCGCCGTGGTGACGAAGACGGGCGCGTCCGTCTATGTCGATTACGCCCACACACCCGATGGTCTGGAATCGGCGATTGACGCGTTGCGTCCGCATACATCCGCCCGGCTGATCCTGGTGTTTGGCTGCGGCGGGGATCGGGATCGCGGCAAACGCCCGGAAATGGGCGCTATCGCCGTGCGCGATGCGGATATCGCCATCGTCACCGACGACAATCCTCGGGGCGAGGATGCCGCGGCCATCCGCGCGGAAATCCTGGGTTCAGCACCGGGCGCTATCGAGGTCGCCGATCGCCGCGCCGCCATCGGGCAGGCGCTGGCGATGGCGAAGGCCGGCGACACGGTTTTGCTGGCCGGAAAGGGGCATGAACAGGGCCAGATCATTGGCCAGGACGTGCACCCGTTCGATGATGTGCAGGTGGCGCGGGAACAGGCGGTATGATGACTCCCCTTTGGACGGCACGGGAAATAGCGAATGCCACCGGCGGCACGGCCTCGGCGGATTTCAACGTCGATGGCGTAACGTTCGACAGCCGCGAGGTGATCGGCGGCGAATTGTTTGTCGCGATGCGCGGCGACGCCGCCGATGGCCATGATTTTGTCGAAACTGCGCAACAGCGGGGTGCGGCGGGATGCCTGGTCGAACGGCCGGTGGATGGCCCGCATGTCCGGGTGGCGGACAGTTTTCGTGGCCTGCAGGCGCTGGGCGTGGCGGCGCGGGCGCGGGCCAAAGGCGCCACGATCATCGGCGTGACCGGCAGCGTCGGCAAGACCGGCACGAAGGAAGCCCTGCGCCGCGCCTTTCAGCGCATGGCTCCCGACAACACCCACTGGTCGGTCAAAAGCTACAATAATCATACGGGCGTGCCGCTGTCTCTGGCCCGGATGCCGGCGGACAGCCGCTATGGCGTCTTCGAAATGGGTATGAATCATAGCGGCGAGATCGCGGCGCTGACGCGGATGGTTCGCCCGCATGTGGCGCTCGTCACCTGGGTCGCCAATGCGCATATCGAATATCTCGGCAGCGAGGAGGCCATCGCCGCCGCCAAATCCGAGATTTTCGAGGGCGTCGAGCGCGGCGGAACCGCCGTCTGGCCCATCGATAATCCCCATGCGGCGTTGCTGAAGACCCGCGCCGAGGAACTCGAACTGAAATCCCTGTCGTTCGGTTGGGGAACGGGCGCGGATGTGCGCTGCATTTCCGCGCTGTTCAACCCGGGTGGCACGGCGCTGATTGCGGATGTCGCGGGCGAGATATTGCATCTGACCATCGGCATGGCCGGGCGGCACTGGGTGTCGAACGCGCTTGGCGTGTTAGCCACGGTAAAGGCGGCGGGCGGCGACATTGCCGAAGCGGGGCTCGCCTTGGCGGAACTGAAGGGGCTCACCGGCCGGGGGGCAAGAATAACCGTGCCGGTAGACGGCGGCACAGCGACAGTGATCGATGAAAGCTATAATGCCAATCCGGTGTCCATGGCGGCGGCGCTGGCCGTATTGGGCCAGCAATCGGGGCGGCGGCTGGCGATCCTGGGTGAAATGCGCGAACTCGGGCCGGAAAGCCATGTGCTGCACGCGGGGATGGCGGCGGCGGTGGCCGAAGCCGGCATCGCCGAACTGGCGCTGGTTGGCCCGCAGATGGCGGCGCTGAAAGTTGATGGCGCGGCCATGCTGCCCGATGCGGAGGCCGCCACACGCTGGGCGCAGGCGCTGTTGCGGCCTGGCGATACATTATTGGTAAAAGGATCGAATGGTGTGGGATTGAGCCGCGTGGTGACGGCGCTGCAGGCGGACCGCGCATGATTTACCATATCGCTGAATGGTTTGGCTTTCCGGGCGGATTCAATGTCATCCGTTACCTGACGTTCCGCGCGGGTGCTGCCTTGCTGACGGCGCTGCTGCTGGGCCTGGTGCTGGGTCCGCGCTTCATCGACTGGCTGCGCCTGAACCAGGGGAAAGGCCAGCCTATTCGCGAAGACGGTCCGCAAAGCCATCTGCTGACCAAAAAAGGCACGCCGACGATGGGCGGGTTGCTGATCCTGATTTCGATGACCGTCGCCACATTTTTGTGGATGGAGTGGGACAAGCCGTTCGTCTGGGCGGCGCTGTTCGTCACGCTGGGTTTTGGCGCAATCGGCTTCATGGATGATTATAACAAGGTGACGCGGCGCACCACCGCCGGCGTTTCCGGGCGGATGCGGCTGTTGATGGAATTTGGCATTGCCGGAATCGCCGTTGCCTATGTGTCGATCTTCACGGGCACCATGCTTTATGTGCCGTTCCTGAAAGATGCCGGCATCGATCTCGGCTGGATGTATCTGCTGTTCGGCGCGTTTGTGATCGTTGCCGCCGGTAATTCCGTCAATCTGACCGACGGGCTGGACGGCCTGGCGACGATGCCGGTCATCATCGCCGCGATCACCTTTGGCGTTATCGCCTATCTGGTCGGCAACGCGGTGTTCGCTGAATATCTGGGCGTGCATTTCGTGCCGGGTTCGGGGGAACTGGTGGTGTTCGTCGGTGCGCTGATCGGCGCGTGTCTCGGGTTTTTATGGTTCAACGCGCCGCCGGCGGCGGTGTTCATGGGCGATACCGGCAGCCTGGCGCTGGGTGGCGCGATTGGCACAATCGCCGTGATCACCAATCACGAACTGGTGCTGATTATTGTCGGCGGGCTGTTCGTGCTGGAAGCCGTTTCCGTGATCGTACAGGTGGCCAGCTTCAAGATGACCGGCAAGCGCGTGTTCAAAATGGCTCCGCTGCATCATCATTTCGAGCAGCTTGGCTGGCCGGAATCCACAGTGGTCGTGCGATTCTGGATCATTTCGCTGGTGCTGGCCCTGGCCGGCCTGGCCACATTGAAGCTGCGCTGATGCTGGCCGCGCCCGCCCTTTCCGGCAAGAAATTCGCGGTTTACGGCCTCGCACGGACGGGGCTGTCGCTGTTGCACTATTTGACGGCGGCGGGCGCCCGGGTGGTCGCCTGGGATGATGCCGAACCGGCGCGGGCGGCGGCGCAAAAGCTTGTGCCGGATGCACGGCTGGAGGATCTGGAGAATTACGATCTCAGCGGTCTGGATGGGCTGCTGGTTTCGCCCGGCGTGCCGCTGAACCGCCATCCGCTGGCGGCGCGGGCGCGGGCGGCGGGCATCAGGATCCTCGGCGATATCGAACTGTTCCAGATGGCCCGCGCGTCCCTGCCGCCGCATCGCGTGGTGGGGATTACCGGCACCAACGGCAAATCGACGACAACGGCACTGATCCACCATCTGTTGGCGGCGGCGGGCGTGCCCGCACGGGCGGGTGGCAATATCGGCCTGCCCATCCTCGATCAGGAAGCGCTCCCCGAGGGCGGCGTATATGTGCTGGAACTGTCGTCCTATCAGATCGATCTGTCCTGGGATCTGGCTTGTGACGTTGCGGTGTATCTTAATCTGACGCCCGACCATCTCGACCGTTATGACGGCATGGCTGGCTATGCCGCGTCCAAGGCGAGGCTGTTTGCAATGCAGCCGGCGGGGGCCGTGGCAGTAATCGCCACTGATGACGACTGGACGCGCGCGGCGGCGGAAAATCTGCCCGATGGCGTGCGACTGGTCTCGGTGTCGGCGGCGGATATCAAGCGTTCGGATCAGGCGCGCTGGCCAGCGCTGCAAGGGCCACACAATGCCCAGAATGTCGCCTGTGCGATGGCGGCGGTGCGGGCGCTGGGTCTGGATGATGCCGCCATCGAAGCCGGTTTGCAGACATTTCCGGGACTTGGGCACCGCATGCAGATCGTCACCGAAAAGCGCGGTGTGCGCTATGTGAATGACAGCAAGGCCACCAATCCCACCAGCGTCGCGCCAGCGTTGCAGGCGTTCGACCGGTTACACTGGATTCTCGGCGGCAAGGCCAAAACTGCCGAACTCGACGCCTGCCTGCCCTATATCAGCCAGGTGAAGGCCGCTTATGTGATTGGCGAAGCCGCACCCCTGTTCGCCGCCATCCTGCAACCGCATGTGCCGGTAACGTCCAGCCAGACGCTGGCGGAAGCCGTGCGTGATGCGGCCGCCGCCGCGGAGCCTGGCGATACGGTGTTGCTGTCCCCGGCTTGCGCCAGTTTCGACCAGTTCAAGGATTTCGAGGCGCGCGGCGATGCGTTCGTTGCGGCGGTAGAGGAGCTTGCGCCATGAAGCGTCTGATGCCCGTGGGCCGTGCCGACCGTTCCGCGGTCGCCCGCTGGTTCTGGACCATCGACCGGCCCTTGCTGGTGTTGCTGCTGGTGCTGATCGGTTTCGGCATTATCGCAGTGGCGGCCGCATCGCCGGCGGCGGCGCGCCGGTTATCGGACAGCAGCTTCCAGATTCCGGCGCTTTACTTCCTGCAACGGCAGTTGATCTGGGCGGCGGTCGGCGTACCGATATTACTGGCCGTCTCCATGATGACGAAGGACACGGCGCGGCGTTTTGCGCTGGGCGGACTGGTGGTGACGCTGCTGCTGCTCGCGCTGGTGCCGTTTATCGGCATGGAGAAGAATGGGTCGGTGCGCTGGCTGTCGCTCGGCGGGTTCCAGTTGCAGCCGGTGGAATTTGTGAAGCCGTTTTTTATCATCGGTACCGCCTGGCTGTTCGCGATGCGCTTTCAGGATCGCAGCCTGCCGGTGCTGCTGGTCGGCGCGGTGGCGCTGGCGGCGGTAGTGGGACTGCTGGTGATCCAGCCGGATTTCGGCCAGGCGGTTTTGATTTCTGCCGTATGGCTGGTGCAGGCGGCGCTTGCCGGGCTGTCGCTGGCGGTGGTGGGAATAGCAATTGCCGGTGCGGTGGCGGGGCTGGCGATTGCCTATCAGTTCGAGCCGCATATTCGTAACCGCATCGACGGATTTTTGCACGGCGAAGGCGATACCTATCAGGTGGACCGGGCGCTTGATTGCTTCCGCTCGGGCGGGCTTTACGGCACCGGGCCGGGCGAGGGCGTCGCGAAATTCCGCCTGCCCGAACCGCATACCGATTATATTTTTGCGGTGATTGGCGAGGAGTTTGGGGCAATCGCGTGTTTTGCGCTCGCCTTGCTATATCTTGCGATTATAATTCGGGCTCTGCTACAATTACTGGACGAGACAGACCCTTTCACGATGATGGCGGCAGCCGGACTCGTCAGCATGTTCGGGGGCCAGGCGCTGATCAATATGGCGGTAAATGTGGCGCTCGCGCCATCAAAGGGAATGACGCTTCCTTTTATCAGTCATGGCGGCTCCAGCTTCCTCGCGATGGCGGTGGCGATGGGGCTGTTACTGGCGCTGACCCGTCGTAACCGTCACCTGAAATCCTCCCCCTACCTGCGGCCGGAGGCGGTGGCGGTATGAGCCTGTCCATCCTGATCGCGGCTGGCGGCACGGGCGGGCATATGGTGCCGGCGCATGCGCTTTCCGAAGAATTGCTGCGGCGCGGGCATCGGGTGGCGCTGCTGACAGACGAACGGGGTTTGCGTTTTCCGGGCCTGTTCGAGCGGGTGGAACGCCATGTGCTGCCATCGGCGACAGCGCGCGGGATGAATCCGGTTGCCTGGGCGAAAGCCCTGTGGACGATCCGCCGGGGAAGGGCGGAAGGCCGCCGCATCGCCAAAGAGGCAGGCGCGGAAGCCGTGGTGGGTTTTGGCGGCTATCCGTCCTTGCCAGGCATGCTCGCGGGAATGTCCTTGCGGCTGGCGGTCGTGCTGCATGAACAAAATGCTGTGCTGGGCCGGGTCAATCGCCGCTTGCAGGGCCGGGTCAGCGCCATTGCGCTGAGCTATGCGGATACGCAGGGACTTGATCCCGATCTTCAGAATAAAACGCATATGGTCGGCAACCCGGTGCGGGAAGCGATTCTGGCGGCGCGCGACGCCGGCTTTGCAGCGCCGGCCAATGGTGAAAAGCTGCGGCTGCTGGTTGTGGGTGGCAGCCAGGGCGCGCGGATTCTTTCGCAACTGGTGCCCGCAGCCATTGCCGGCCTCCCGGCAGACCAGCGGGCCCGGCTGGCCGTTGTGCAGCAATGCCGGGAGGAAGATTTGTCGGCAGTCGTCGAAGCCTATCGCGCCGCCGATGTCACCGCCGAATGTTTGCCCTATATGGCGGATTTACCGCAGCGGCTGGCGGCGGCGCATCTGGTAATTGCGCGCGCCGGAGCCTCGACGATGGCCGAATTGACTGCTATGGGACGGCCGGCGCTGCTGATCCCTTATGCGGCGGCGGCGGATGACCATCAGGCCGCCAATGCGCGGGCTTTCGTGGAGGCTGGCGCGGGTGCGCTGCTACTGGAAGCGGAAGCCAACCCGGCGAAATTGCGCGGCATGATTACCGGCTTTCTGGAATCGCCGGAAGCGCTGACGGCGGCGGCGGATGCCGCTCGTAACCTCGGTCATCCGGATGCGGCGGCGCGGCTCGCTGATCTTGTGGAAAAGGAAGTGCGGAACGCACTATGACGACATTGAACCCTGCCTCCATTCGCGCCTTCGCTGGCGGCTTCACCCGGGAAATCGGGCCGATCCATTTTGTCGGCATTGGTGGCATCGGCATGTCCGGCATCGCGGAAGTGATGGCGAATCTCGGCTTTCGCGTGCAGGGAAGTGACATTGCGGAAAGCGCCGTGGTGCAGGGCCTGCGCAACAAGGGCATCCATATTTCCATCGGCCATGATGCCGAAAATCTCGGCGATGCGGCGGTGGTGGTGATTTCAACCGCCATCAAGGCCGGAAACCCGGAAGTGGATGCCGCGCTGGAACGGCGGATTCCGGTGGTGCGCCGTGCCGAGATGCTGGCAGAACTGATGCGGCTGAAATCGACGATCTGCGTCGCCGGAACCCACGGCAAGACGACGACGACCTCGATGGTGGCCGCGCTGCTCGACGCGGGCGGGCTGGACCCGACGGTGATCAACGGCGGCATCATCAACAGCTATGGCTCGAACGCCCGGCCTGGCGCCGGGCAATGGATGGTGGTGGAGGCGGACGAGAGCGACGGCAGTTTCCTCCGCCTGCCGCCGACCTTTGCCATCGTCACCAATATCGATCCCGAACATCTCGATCATTACGGCGATTTCGATGCGGTGCGGGACGCCTTTCGCGCCTTCATCCAGAAAGTGCCCTTCTATGGTGCGGCGATCCTTTGCCTCGATCACCCCGAGGTGCAGGCGATGCTGCCGCGGGTGGCCGACCGGCGGATCGTTACCTATGGTTTCGCCGGTCAGGCCGATGTGCGGGGAGACCGGGTGGAGCCGGTGCCGGGCGGCAATCGCTTCGATGTAACCTTGCGCGCCGGCGGGGAAGAACGGCGGATCAATGATCTGCTGTTGCCGATGCCAGGGCGACATAATGTGCTGAATGCGCTGTCGGCGATCGCGCTCGCCGATCAGCTTGGCCTGTCGGATGAGGAAATTCGTGAAGGCTTTGCGCGATTTTCGGGTGTGAAACGGCGGTTCAGCCGGGTAGGCGAGATTCATCTGCCGGACGGCGGCGATCCCGTTACAGTGATCGATGATTATGGACACCATCCGGTGGAAGTGCGCGCCGTGCTGGCGGCGGCGCGGGAGGGTGCGAAGGCGCGGGTCATCGCGATCGTGCAACCGCACCGGTACACGCGCCTGCGCGACCTGTTCGATGAATGGCGGCCAGCGTTCAACGATGCCGATGTCGTCGTTGTCGCGCCCGTATATGCTGCTGGTGAAGCGCCGATTGCGGGCGTGACGCATCAGGCGCTGGCGGATGCGTTGCGGCGCTCCGGCCATCGCCAGGTGCTGACGGTGGAAGGGGAGGGCGATCTTGCGCCCCTGCTGAAGCCGCTTTTGGGCGCTGGCGATATAGTGGTGTGCCTTGGTGCGGGTGACATTACCCGCTGGGCGGCCAATCTGGCGTCGGCGGTGGAGCGACTGGGATGAAGCTTGCCACCGCCCTGCCTGAACTGACGCCGCGGGGCACGCTGGAACGCGATGTGCGGCTTTCGGATTTCATCTGGTTTCGCTGCGGCGGCCGGGCGGAATGGCTGTTCCGTCCGGCGGATGTTGCCGATCTGGCAGCGTTTTTACGCGATTTGCCGGCTGATGTACCGGTGCTGGCGGTGGGCGTTGGATCGAATCTGATCGTGCGGGATGGCGGTGTCCCGGGCGTGACGGTGCGTTTGCCCAAAAGCTTCGCAGCGGTTTCAGTGGATGGCTTGCAGGTGCGGGCCGGGGCGGCGGCGATGGGGATTACCGTCGCCAGCGCGGCGCGTGACGCCGGCATTGCGGGAATGGAGTTTCTGCGCGGCATCCCGGGCAGCATCGGCGGCGCGGTGCGGATGAACGCCGGGGCCTATGGGCGCGACGTCAGCGACATATTGGTCGAGGCGACGGTGGTAACGCGCAGCGGTGCAGTGGAAGTCTGGCCGGCAGAGCGGTTCGCCTATGCCTATCGCCATTCAGCGCTGCCCGACGGACATATTGTGGTGGAGGCACTGCTGAAAGGCAGCGCCGGGAATCGGGACGCCATCGCCGCCCGTATGGATGCGATTGCCGCCGAACGCGAGGCGTCACAACCATTGCGGTCCCGCACGGGCGGTTCCACGTTCCGCAACCCGCCGGGGCAAAAGGCCTGGGAACTGGTGGATGCCGCCGGTTGCCGGGGGTTGATGCTGGGTGGTGCGCAGGTATCGGAAAAACATACGAATTTCCTGATCAACACCGGTACGGCGACGGCCGCTGATATCGAGGCGCTGGGCGAGGAAGTGCGGCGGCGGGTAAAGGCCCAGTCGGGCGTCGAATTGCAGTGGGAAATCGAGCGCTTGGGGGAGCCAGCCTGATGCGGGTGACGGTGTTGATGGGCGGCTGGTCCTCGGAACGTGAAGTGAGCCTGGTGTCGGGTGCGGGCGTGGCGGATGCCTGCCGGGCGCTGGGGCATGAAGTAACGGCGCTCGACATGGGCAAAAGCCCCGGCGAGGGTGCGACGCTTGGCGAGCGGTTGCTGGCGACCAGGCCCGATGTGGTGTTCAACGCGCTGCATGGCACACCCGGAGAAGATGGCGGCGTTCAGGGGCTGATGGACCTGCTGGGCCTGCGCTATACCCATTCGGGCGTTACCGCATCAGCCATCGCCATCGACAAGCAATTGACCAAGCGGCTGTTGGCCCCTGCCGGAATCCGCATGCCGGGCGGAGAAGTGGTGACCAGCGAAAGCCTGTTCGCCGGTGATCCCATTCCGCGCCCCTATGTACTGAAGCCGGTGAATGAGGGTTCTTCCGTTGGTGTTGCCATCGTTACCACCGATGGCAATTATGGCCAGCCGATCGCCCGCGATGCCAAAGGGCCGTGGCAGGAGTTCGCATCCCTTCTGGCCGAGCCATTCATCGCCGGCCTTGAACTGACCGTCTCGGTGCTGGAAGATGCGGACGGCACGCCGCGCGCGCTCGCCGTAACCGAGTTGAAACCGGCATCCGGCTTTTACGATTATGACTCCAAATATACCGACGGCCTGACCACCCATATTTGCCCGGCGGAGATTCCGGCCGACATCGCGGCGGCGGCGATGCGGGCGTCGGTGGAGGCGCACAAGGCACTGGGCTGCCGGGGCGTATCGCGTGCCGATTTCCGCTGGAATCCGGCGGAAGGCGTCGATGGGCTGTATCTGCTGGAAGTAAATACGCAGCCGGGCATGACGCCCCTGTCGCTGGTGCCCGAACAGGCGCAGGTGCAGGGTATCAGTTACCCCGGGTTGGTGGGCCTGCTGCTGGAACGGGCGGCGGGACCATGAGCCGGCGCCCCAAAAAACAGATTCCGCAATCGGCGGTCCGGCCGGCTCCAAAGCCGGTAAAGGTGCCGCTTGCGCCGAAAACCGTCTGGAAATTGCTGATCGGCGGCTTTGCCGGGCTGGCGGTGGTTGCGGCCGGTGTCTGGGCATTGGTGGCGCGGGTGCCGGAAAGGACGACCATGGCGTTGGCGACGGCGGCGTCGCGCGCCGGTTTCGTCGTGCGCCAGGTGGCAATAACAGGCACGGTCAACCAGCCGAAACTGTCCATCTACCGCGAGGTATTGTCCGGCGGATCGGACTCGATGCTGCTGCTCGATTTGCCCGCGATGCAGGAACGGTTGCGCGAACTGCCGTGGGTGCATGACGTCAGCATCGCCCGCCGCTGGCCGGATCGTCTCGAAATAACCATTATCGAGCGAAAACCTGCTGCCGTTTGGCAAAATCAGGGTAAATTGCTGTTGATTGACCGGCATGGCGATTCCTTGCCATCGGACCGGCTGGAGGATTTTGCCAATTTGCCGCTGATCGTCGGGGCGACCGCCAATCGCGAGGCCGCCACTATCTTGAAATTGCTGGTGAACGAACCGCAGATTGCCGAGCGGATGGAGGCGGCGATCTGGATCGGCGAGCGCCGCTGGGATCTGCAAATGACCAGCGGTGAAACACTGTCCCTGCCGGAAGGCAAGGCGGCGGCGGAGGCCTTGCGGGAGTTTGCCGCCCTCGATCGTCAGACGCCTTTGCTTGGACGGGGATTCCTGCGCTTCGACTTGCGGATACCGGACAAGATGGTGGTGCGCGTGACAGATGAGGCAGGCGCGAAGGTGAAACCGCTTCCCCTGCCGCAATCCGGCGAGGCATCCGCCAGTACCCCGGCCATGGCCAATGGTGCGCGGCGTCCGGCGGCAGAGGTGGCGATCTGATGGTGGCGGCAATGCTTCCCTCGCAATTCATGCGCCCGCGGGCAGACCGGGTGCTGGCGGCGCTGGATGTCGGCTCGTCGAAAGTCGCGGCGCTGATCGCCATTACCGATGGCGAAAATCCCCCGCGCGTCATCGGTTCGGGCGTCCGCGCCTGCACCGGCCTGCGACGCGGGCTGGTGGCCGATATGGCGCTGACCGAACAGGCGATCCGCACGGCGATGATGCAGGCGGAAAAAGCCGCCGGCGTGCAGATTGAATCGGTGCTGGTGAACCTGTCGGCGGGCGGGCTGGACAGCGATGTGATGTCGGTAGAGATGGACATCGCCGGCCACCGCGTGTCCAACGACGATATGGTGTCGTTGCTGACCGCCGGGCGGCAGCGCATTGACGATCGTTTTGGCAAGCAGGGCCGAGAGACGCTGCATGCCGAGCCAACGCTTTACACCATCGATGGCCTGGATGGGGTGATCAATCCGCGCGGCTTCCATGCCGAGCGGTTGCAGGTGGATATCCATGTGGTGACGGCGGCGCGGCCGCCGTGCCGCAACCTCGATCTGGTGGTGCGCAACGCCCATCTGAACGTCGAATCCATCGTCGCATCGGGCGTCGCCGCATCGACTGCCGTGCTGAACGACGAGGAACGCGAACTGGGCGTCGCCGTCGTCGAGCTTGGAGCAGGGATTACGACCGTATCTGTGCATGGCGGCGGCATGCTGGCCGGGCTTGTCGCCATCCAGATGGGGGCTGCTGACATCACCGCCGACATCGCCGCCAATTTCGCGACGCAACGCGCTGCGGCCGAGCGTCTGAAAACCCTGCATGGCGCGGCCACCGCCGTGCCCCGGGACAATCATGAAATGATCGAGGTGCCGCCGCTGGACCCGGATGACGGACAGGAACCGCGCCGCATTCCGCGCTCGGAACTGATCATGGTCATCCGCACGCGGCTGGATATGCTGTTCGCGGAAATCTCTGATGCCTTGCGGGAATTCGGCTTCCACGGTGCCGCCGGACGCCAGGTGGTGTTGACCGGCGGGGGCGCGGAGTTGCCCGGCATCGCCGATTTTGCGCAAGGAGTATTGTCGCGTAATGTGCGTATTGGCCGGCCGCGTGGTCTTGTCGGCCTCCCCGAAGCGCAAGGCGGGGCGGCGTTCGCCAGCCTCGCCGGCCTGATTCTGGTCGGCAGCAGCGTGCGCCTCGATCTTTCCCGCATGCCGTTACGGGCCGTTAGCGGAGCCCGTGCCGGCAATGAACCCAAATCCGCTTTTGCCCGCCTGTTCCAGCAGTTACGTCGCCAGATCTGATCCCGGAGGAAGCCGCCATGTCATTCGATTTCGTCAAACCGAGCCTCGTTGAACTCAAACCCCGCATTTCCGTCATCGGTGTTGGCGGAGCCGGCGGCAACGCCGTCGCCAATATGATCGCCGATGGTCTGTCCGGCGTCGACTTTGCCGTCGCCAACACGGACGCCCAGGCGCTGGCCGCATCGCCTGCCGAAACACGCATCCAGCTTGGCCTGAAAATTACGCAGGGTCTGGGCGCCGGTGCGCGCCCGGAAATCGGCGCTGCCGCTGCCGAGGAAGCCATTGGCGAGATCGACCAACTGCTCGAAGGCATCCATATGTGCTTCATCACAGCAGGCATGGGCGGGGGCACGGGCACGGGTGCGGCGCCAGTCGTCGCCCGTGCGGCGCGCGAACGCGGCGTGCTGACCGTGGGTGTCGTCACCAAACCGTTCGCCTTTGAAGGGCTGAAGCGGATGCGCGCTGCCGAGGATGGCATTGCCGAACTGCAACGCCATGTCGATACCCTGCTGATCATCCCCAACCAGAATCTGTTCCTGATCGCCAATCAGCAAACGACGTTCAAACAGGCGTTTGCCATGGCCGACCAGGTGCTGAACCATGGCGTGCGTGGCATCACCGACCTGATGGTGCTGCCAGGCCTGATTAATCTCGATTTCGCCGACGTTCGCACGGTGATGAGCGAGATGGGCAAGGCGATGATGGGCACCGGCGAGGCCGAGGGCGAGCGCCGGGCCATCGAAGCCGCCGAAAAGGCTATCTCCAACCCGCTGCTAGATGAAGTGTCGCTGCGCGGTGCGAAAGCGGTCATCATCAACATCACCGGCGGCGAAGACCTCGGCCTGATGGAAGTGGAAGAAGCCGCCCAGCATATCCGCGAAATGGTGGACCCCGAAGCCAACATCATCGTCGGCTCCGCCTTCTCCAACGATCTCGACGGGCGCATGCGCGTGTCGGTCGTGGCGACCGGCATCGAATCCTCACAAAGCGCGCTGCCCGGCATGACCTCCAGCAGCAGCGCCGCACGTCCCGGAACAACGGCCGGCGGCATCTTCGGCTCCCGCATGAGCAGCCCGGCGGCAGCGCCCGCCGCCGCTCCGGCTCCCTCCCCCGCGGCAGTACCCATGGAACCCGCGCCGGTCGTTGTCAGCCCGCCGGAAGCAGTGGCTCCCGCGCCGGTCGAAGCTGTTGAACCGGAGGAAGAGGAGGTTTTCGATCTGGATACGCCGGCAGCGGAACCCGCACCGGCTCCGGTCCTTGCGAAACCCAATGTCAGCGAACTGCCGCTGGGTGAACCGTCAGTTGCGCGCGTTCGCCCCGCGCCAGTGCCCGAGCCCGAGCCGGAACCGCGCAAGCTGACGCTGTTCGAGCGGATGATCGCACTCTCCCGCAAGCCGAAAGTGGAACCGGTGATCGAGACGCCGGAACAGGAAAGAAGCGCCGATGACGCCACGGCGATTCCACCGTTTTTCCGGCAACAGCGGAACTAGTCCGATAATCTCCGGCGGGCAGCTGCCCGCCGGAGATGGAAATCAACCGGCGACGATAGCGGTTGGCAGGCAATCGCCATAGTTCACGCAAAACTGGCTTCCCACGCCGACCAGCAGGGCAACCGCCAGCATCATCAACTTTGTTCCGACCATGTTCGCATCCTTGTGTGCTACCCGTCGTTAAAGACATAGCCCAAACCGGGCGAATGTCGAGGCTGGACGGGAGAACAGATTATGGCCAGTCACGACGAATCGCACAGCGGTGGTCATCACCACCATCATGATCATACCGCCGGAGCCAATACGCGGATGCTGGCGATTGCGCTGGCGCTGACCGGCAGTTTCCTGATCGTCCAGGTGGTCGGGGCATTCTGGTTCAACAGCCTCGCGCTGTTGTCCGACGCCGGCCATATGCTGACGGACGTTGCGGCATTGGTCATTGCGCTGATGGCGGTGCGGATCGGTTTGCGCCCGGCGGACGACCGGCGGACCTTCGGCTATCGCCGGGTAGAAATATTGGCGGCAGCGTTCAATGCGCTGATGCTGTTTGCCATCGCTATCTACATCTTCATCGAGGCGGTGCATCGCCTGCGCTATCCCGAAGAAGTCGCGTCCCTCGGCATGCTGGCGGTGGCGGTCGGCGGCCTGATCGTCAATCTGCTCGCCATGCGGGTATTGATGGCGGGGAAGGACAACAGCCTAAATATCAGGGCCGCTTATCTGGAAGTCTGGGCCGACATGCTTGGATCTGTCGGCGTGATTATCGGCGCGCTGGTGATCCGCTTTACCGGCTGGACCTTCGTCGATCCCCTGGTGGCCGTCGCCATTGCTTTATGGGTATTGCCGCGTACCTGGATTTTGTTGCGGCAAACGCTGAACGTGCTGCTGGAAGGGGTGCCGGGCGGGCTGAACCTGCCGGAAATCCGCCGCGCCATCGCCGGGATACCGGGTGTCGCCGGCGTGCATGATCTGCATGTCTGGGCGACCGCAACGAACGAGGTGAATTGCAGCGTGCATGTCGAACTGGAGACGCCGGGAACGGGGGAGGCGGTGCGCATCCGTATCCGCGACATGCTGGCCGACCGCTTCGCCATCTTCCATTCGACGATCCAGCCGGAACTCGATCCGTGCGAGGATCATCATCCAATCCACCCCTGAGGCCTCAGTCTGCGACGAGAAAACCCGGCGGCGGCATGCGCGTGAGAAAATGGCCCTTCACCCCTTCGGGCCATAGCGCAAACGGCACTTCGCCATCTGCGCTGGCGGCATAATGCACGGCATAATCCAGGATGGCGCGGGCGGAATCCTCGTCGGCGGTAAACCGCCCGAGCACATAGCCGATCTTGCCAGGGGCGCGCAGATGCAGTGTGCAGGCATCCCCGCAGGCGAATAGGCAGGACATTTCCTGAACGGTAACAGCAGCATAACGTGGGTCAGAAGCCTGCACGGCGCGCAAGGCCGCGACGAGTTGCGCCCCGCTTCTGGCGGTGTCGCGCGCGCGGCGGCACGTGTTGCAGGCGACAATCGCCGGCCCGTCCGCCGCGCGCACCAGCATCAGAAGCGCCCTCGCACACCCGCATGAATGCTGCGGCCCAGGGTGCCGTAGCGGTAAACGGTCATATAATCCTTGTTGAACAGATTTTCGGCGCGGGCGAACAGCCGCAGTTGTGGCGCCAGCGTATATTCGGCGCGCAGATCGACCAGCGTATAGCCATCCAGCCGCTGGTTGTTCGCCGCATCCTCATAGCTAGGGCCAGACCGGCGTATGGCCGCGCCCGTGGTCAGGCCGAAGGGCCAGGCGTAGCTGATCGAGCCGTTGGCGGTATGGCGCGGGCGGCGTTGCAGCCAGTTGCCGAAAATATCGGCTCCGGGTGAACGATCTTCCGCCATGTTCCAGGTATAATTGCCTTCGATCAGCAGACCGTCCAGCAATTCCGCTGTGCCGGACAGTTCGATGCCATGCGCTTTCGTGCGCGCGGCATTGGCGTAATAGCCCCAGCGCGGCCTCGTCGTGCCGGGCAGCGTGCATAGCTGATCGGTCGTGCCGGGCATACAGCTGGCGTAGATGATCTGGTCTTTCGTTGTCCGTTCGAACCAGGTTGCACCGAGCAGGACCTTGCCATCCGCGAATCGCTGTTCGACGCCGGCTTCCCAGCCCTCGGCCTGTTCGGGCGCAAGCCCCATATTCCCATATTCGGAGAACAGCTGATAGAGGCTGGGGGCCTTGAAGCCCTCGCCGTAGCTGGCGCGCAGCACAGTGCCGGTGGGCAAGGCCCAGATCGCGCCGGCGGAGAACAGCGTCTTGCCGCCGAACCGGTTATGATCATCGTGGCGGATGCCGCCGGTCAGCGTCAGATTGGCCACGGGTTGAAGGCTGGCCTGGCCGTAGAAGCTGGTGATCTCCGCCTTGCCGCGCTGCGGTTCCGGCAGGGGAATCGTCAGCGATGCGGAAGGTGCGACGCTGCGGAAGCGCGAGCGTTCATTTTCCACGCCAAACAGCAGGTTCCAGCCTTCGGCAAGGGTGAAGCTGCCATGATATTCCAGCCGCTTGTTCGTTCCGGTGGAATCGAAGGTAGTAGTGCGCTCGCGGGTGGGATCATGTTGATCGCGGCTGATATCCGTATAGCCATAGCCGAGACGGTTGCGGAAACGGCCATCCAGCAGCACCAGATTCAGCCCGGCATAGCCGACGAATTCACGGCTGATCGCATATTCCGCCGAATCACCGGCCCAGCCGTCGGTATCGACGTCTGTATGGGCATAATAGCCACGAAAATCCGCCGACAGGCCATCGGCCAGGGCGATTTCCAGCCGGCCGTTGACGTTGCGGTTGGTGTAACCGTCGCGTTCGCCGCCGCCGAACTCCGGCGTCAGGGCGGAAACACCAATGGTGGTGAAGGACTGGGCGCCGACGCGCCAGCTTACGGGTCCGGTAATGCCGCCAAGAGCGGCTCGCGCGTTAATCGTTTCGCGCGAACCGCCTTCGATATCAAAACTGCCTTCCAGCGCCTTTTCGGGGGCGGCGCTGACGATATTGACGACGCCGCCAATCGCCTGGCTGCCCCATAAAATGGATTGCGGTCCGCGCATCACCTCGATGCGCGCCGTATCGCCCACCAGCAAATTGCCGAAATTATAGCCGCCGCCAGTCGATGCCGGGTCGTTCAGCCGCACGCCGTCAATCACGACCACCGTATGGTCCGTTTCCGCGCCGCGTATCCGCAGGGATGTGGCCGAGCCATATCCCCCCGTGCGCGACAGGGTAACGCCGGGTGTGCGCAGCAGCAGGTCGGCGATGCCGATATCCTGGGCGCGGTCGATGGCCACCTTGTCCAGTACCGTAATGGACGCCGGCGATTCGATGGCCGGCGTGATCGCGCGGGTCGAAACGATGACCGTCTGCGGGATCTGATCGGCATGTGCCGCCGTATGCGCCGCCGGCACCGCCAGCAGAGAGAGAAACACAGCTTTTTTCATTAACTTACACCCTATGACACAGGGCCGCCTGCGCGCGAAACGGCTCACCGTTCGCGCCCCACGCGGTCCACACCTGTCGTCTCGCGGGTTCACCCCCGTCCGCCCGGCACACCCTGTCCGCGCGAAGGACGACCGCGACAGGCAGGTCTCCTGGCTTTGCGGGTCATCGCCAAAACGCGCCGCCTTCTCGGGAAGGATCCCAATGGCATCGGGCGCGGTGACTCGCCGCTCACAGTTGCAGGGGCAGCCGGGTATTCCTCCCGTTCCCGTTTTCATCCCCGTGCGGGGAACCTGTCGCGGAGGGGGCCATAGGCTTGCTGGTGCGATGGGTCAACCGCATGTGCGCGATATAGTACGCTTCATCTTAGTTGCAGGTGCAACTGCTTCGGGCTGAAATCGCGCGGGGAATCGAAGCCCGAGACGCTGACGCCCAGCAGCCGGATGCCGGCAGGTGGCGGAAAGATGCTATGGACGAGCGCCACCGCCATGTGCCGCAACGCTTCCCGGTCGGTGACAGGCGCACCCAGCGTCCGGCTGCGGGTGATAATGCGAAAATCGCTGAAGCGGATTTTCACCGTCACCGTGCGTCCGTAAGCGGCGTGGCGGTCGCAGCGCCGCCACGCCGCATCGGCCTGCTCGCACACTGCTGCCTCGATCGCGGCGCGGTCGATGAGATCATGGGCGAAGGTGGTTTCCGCACCCGCCGATTTGCGTGGACGGTCCGGCATGACGGGGCGATCATCCTGCCCACGCGCGATGGCATGATACCATGCGCCGGCCTTGCCGAAGCGCGCCTGCAGTTCCGCAAGGCTGAGCGCTTTCAGGTCAGCGCCGGTCAAAATACCCATCGCCTGCATTTTGGCGGCGGTCTTTGGGCCGATGCCATGGAAACGACCGACTTCCAGACCGGTGACAAACTCCGGCCCATGCGCCGGTGTCACCACATATTGGCCGTTCGGCTTGTTGCGATCCGACGCCAGCTTGGCCAGCAATTTGTTATAGGAAATGCCGGCGGACGCGGTGAGTCCGGTCGTCTCGAAGATACGCTGGCGGATTTCGCGGGCGGTGGCGGTGGCCGACGGCAGCCTGCGCAGATTGGCGGTCACGTCCAGATAGGCCTCGTCGAGCGACAGTGGCTCCACCAGCGGCGTATATTCCAGGAAGATCGCGCGGATTTGCCCGGATACGGCGCGGTAAACCTCGAAACGCGGCGGCACGAAGATCAGTTCCGGGCATTTACGCAGCGCCGTGGCCGAGGGCATCGCGGACCGCACGCCGAATTTCCGGGCTTCATAGCTGGCGGCAGCCACCACGCCACGCGCATTCGCCCGGCCCACCGCCACGGGCTGCCCGCGCAGGGCCGGATCGTCGCGCTGTTCGATGGCGGCGAAAAACGCATCCATATCCACATGGAGAATCCGCCGGTGGCCCTGCATGGCCATCTGGTAATAGATTTAGAACAGAAAGGGAACCTTCAGGAGGTCAGTCCCGCCGCATTCATCAGCAGGCGCAGGATACCGGCCACAATCGCCAGCGTCGCGACGCTGGCCGACCAGATCAGCACCAGCCAGCCGATCCGCCGCCACCAGGATTTGGGCGCGCCGTTGGAGCCGGGGCGGGGGCCGGGCGGGGCATGCATATCAATGATAGCCTTCACCCGCCTTCACCTTGCCGCGGAACACATAATAGGACCAGGCGGTATACCCGAGGATCATCGGGATAATCAGCAACGCGCCGATCAATGTGAAGCCGAGGCTTTGCGGCGGGCCGGCAGCTTCCCGGATGCTGATGTCCGGCGGGATGATATTCGGCCACATGCTGATGCCAAGCCCGGTATAGCCGAGAAACAGCAGGAACAGCGTCAGCATGAAAGGCGCGACATGCGGATCACGGCCCAGCGCCCGAACGATTGCCGCTGTCGTCAGCAAAACGAGGATCGGCACCGGCGAGAAAAACAGCAGATTGGGGAAGGTAAACCAGCGTTCAGCTACATCGGGGTGCGCCAGCGGCGTCCAGATGCTGACGACGCCGATTACCGCCAGCAACACCAGCGTTATCGGCTTCGCCAGAGAGATCATGCGCTGGCGCAAATCCTTCTCCGTCTTGATGATGAGCCAGGTGGCGCCGAGCAACGCATAGGCGACGAGCAGGCCAAGACCGGTGAAGAGGCTGAATGGCGTGATCCAGTCGAGCGGGCCGCCAACAAAGGTGCGGCCATCGGTTGCAAAGCCATTGAGGAATGCGCCGAGCGCCACGCCCTGAAAAAAGGTGGTGACGTAGGAGCCCCACATGAAAGCCCTGTCCCAGAAAGGCTTGTGGGCTTCGTCCGCCTTGAAGCGGAACTCGAATGATACGCCGCGCAGGATCAGCCCGATCAACATGGCCGCCAGCGGCAGGTAAAGCGCTGTAAGAATGACGGAATAGGCGAGCGGAAAGGCCGCCATCAGCCCGGCGCCGCCGAGCACCAGCCAGGTTTCATTGCCATCCCACACCGGGGCCACGGTATTGACCATCACATCGCGGTCGGCGCGGTCCGGCACGAAAGGGAATAATATGCCAATCCCCAGGTCGAAGCCGTCCATGATGACATACATCATCAACCCGAAGGCGATGATAACCGCCCAGACAACCGGCAGATCAACGCCCATCGCGGTCCTCCCTGCTAGTGCCAACCCTGTCCGGTGCGGCAGAAAGCGGTCGCGCCGGGCGATGCGCCTGACCGGGTTCGGCCTTGCTTCCCATATCGTCGGGGGTCGGGCTCCGGCCCACCAGCCGCAGCATATAGCGGGTGCCAATGCCGAAAATGAAGAAATAGGCGACGATGAAGGCGATCAGCGTCGCGCTCATCGTCAGGGTGGAGTGCGGCGATACCGCATCGGCGGTCCGCATGATGTCCTGGATGATCCACGGTTGCCGGCCGATTTCCGTCGTGTACCAGCCCGCGAGAATGGCCACCAGGCCTGCCGGTCCCATCCACACCGTCGCATTCAGAAAGGCGCGGTTGCGATACATCCTGCCGCCACGGCGCAGCGCCAGCGCCCAGATGCCGAGCAGCAGCATCAGCACACCAAGCCCGACCATGATGCGAAACGTCCAGAAGACAATGGTGGAATTGGGCCGGTCTTCGGGGGCAAATTCCTTCAGGCCGGGGAATTGCCCTGTGCGGCTGTGGGTCAGGATCAGGCTGCCGAGTTCGGGAATGGCGATCTGGTAACGCGTCATCTCCGCTTCCATGTCCGGCCAGCCGATCAGAATCAGCGGCACGCCCTCGCCCGGAACATTTTCCCAATGGCCTTCCATCGCGGCGATCTTCGCCGGCTGATATTTCAGCGTGTTAAGGCCGTGCAGATCGCCGACCGCCACCTGGATCGGCGTAACGAGGATCAGCATCCACATCGCCATTGACAACATGGTGCGGACGCGGTCGTTGTTTCGTCCGCGCAGCAAATGCCACGCACCGGCGGCACCCACGAACAGCGCCGTGGCGAGGAATGCGGCAATCGCCATATGCACGAGGCGAGAGGGGAAGGACGGGTTGAAAATCACCGCCAGCCAGTCGACCGGGATGACGACACCATCCACGATTTCAAAACCTTGCGGGGTATGCATCCAGCTGTTGGACGCAAGAATCCAGGTGGCGGAAATCAGCGTTCCCAGCGCCACCATGATAGTGGAGAGGAAATGCAGGCCCGGGCCAACGCGGTTCCAGCCGAACAGCATCACGCCCAGAAAACCGGCCTCGAGGAAAAAGGCTGTTAATACTTCATAGGTCAGCAAGGGGCCGGTAACAGAGCCGGCGAACGCCGAAAAATAGCTCCAGTTGGTGCCGAATTGATAGGCCATCACCAGCCCGGACACCACACCCATCGCAAAGGCGACGGCGAAAATCTTCAGCCAATATTGATAAAGATCGCGGTAAACCGGCTGTTTTTTCCACAGCCAAAGCCCTTCCAGCACCGCAAGATAGCTGGCGAGGCCGATGGTAATGGCGGGAAAGATAATATGGAAGGAAATGGTGAAGCCAAACTGGATGCGCGCCAGCTCCAGCGCGGTCAGGCCCAACATGACAGCCTCCTGTCAACTTGCCCCGACTCGATGCTGTCCACCCGTTCCGGCATCGGATAATGTCCTTTGCGGCCCTGCAACGGCGTCTATACTGGACCCGGAGAGCGGTGCATTGCAAGGGTATCAAAGGCGACCGTCTGACGCAGCGCCGTATTTTATCCCTGCCGCTCCCATTTTCCCTGCGGCGATTGCTGCCAGTAAACCCGCTCCACGCCCTCGCGATCAGCAATCGCCTTCCAGTCTGTCCGGGCGCGCAAATGCGCATCGCTGCCATCGTCGAACAGGTTCAGCACGCGGTCGAAGCGGTCGAATTCCGCTGGCAGGCCGGTTTCCAGCACCATCAGCAGCCGGGCATTGTTGGCGGGATCTGGCGTTTCCGACAACAGGATCGGCTGGTCGGCGTCATGCTCCCCGCCCGCCAGCGCGTGCGGCAGGAAGCTTTCCGGATCATCTACCCACAGGGCAGTGTCCAGCGCCTCCAGCCGTTCGGGCGCGCCGACGATCAACAGGCGCTGGCCGCTGCCGTAGGCCAAGGCCGCCAGCCGCACGGCGATGCGGGCGGCTGGCTGGCGGGTGCAATGGTAAAAGCCGACTTCCAGCAGATCAGCCCTCGTAATGGTCGGCAATCAGCCGGTCCACCAGCCGGATGCCGTAACCGGTCGCGCCCTTGTCGTGCAGCGGGCCGGCCTTGGGCCGCCAGACCGTGCCGGCAATATCGACATGCGCCCAGGGGGTGTCGTTTTCGATGAAGCGTTGCAGGAATTGCGCCGCCGTGATCGAGCCGCCCCAGCGTTCGCCGACATTTTTCATATCGGCAATCGGGCTGTCGATCATCTGATCGTAGTGGCCGCCCACTTCCGACAGCGGCTGCCGCCAGAGTTTGTCGTTCACCGCATTACCAGCGGCGATCAGCCGTTCGGCCAGTGTGTCGCTGTTGGTAAACAGTCCGGCATACTCATGGGCGAGGCTGACGATGATCGCGCCGGTCAGCGTCGCGAAATCGATAATCACTTTCGGTTTGTATTCGCGTTGCACGAAGGTCAGCGCGTCACACAACACCAGCCGGCCCTCGGCGTCGGTGTTGATGACCTCGACCGTCTGGCCGGACATGGATCGGACGACATCGCCAGGCCGCTGCGCCTTGCCATCGGGCATGTTTTCGACAAGGCCGCAAACACCGACGACGCGGGTTTTCGCCTTGCGCCCGGCGAGCGCGACCATCACGCCTGCGACCAGGCCTGCGCCGCCCATGTCCCACTTCATATCTTCCATCCCGGCGGCGGGCTTGATCGAAATACCGCCGGTGTCGAAGGTAACGCCCTTGCCAACCAGCGCCACCGGCGCGGTATCGCCGCCGGCGCCATTCCATTCCAACACCAGCATACGCGGCGGACGGGCGGAACCCTGCGCGACGCCGAGCAGCGCCCCCATGCCGAGTTGTGCCATTTCCGCTTCGTCCAGCACGCGGACCTTGATGCCCAGCGGCTCGACCTTTTCACGCACGCGGGCGACGAAGCTTTCCGGATAAATGACATTCGCCGGTTCCGACACCAGTTCCTTGGTGAAGGCGATGCCAGCGGCGATCTTGCCCAGATGTTCGGATTCCGGCGTCGCGCGTGCTCCGACCAGTGTCACCTGTGTCAGCTTCGCTTTCTGCTCATCCTTTTGCTTTGTGCGGTAGCGGTCGAAATTCCACGAACGCAGTTCGACGCCATGGCCGAAATGCGCAGCGGCAACGTCGGTGGAGATTGCCAGATCGGCGATGCCGGTGAAATCGGCGGCGACCGATGCCGCCAGCGTTCGTAACCGCGCCGCTACTTCGCCACCAAGATCCTCGAACAGGCGCGCGTCGGCTTTGGAGCTTTCGCCAATGCCCACCAGCAGGACGCGCCCGGCCTGCAATCCCGCAGGTGCGAGGATTTCGATGATCTTGCGAGCCTTGCCATCGAAGTTCGCGGCTTTCATGGCGCGGCCAATCTGCCCGCCAGAGGCAGCATCGGCGGCCTTCGCGCCTGCCGTCAACACGCCATTTGCGCCCACGAACAGCACCAGCGCCGCCGCATCCCCGGCTTCCGTTGCAAACCGCACTTCCGTCATGAATTTCCTTCCTTATTGCCCGCCGCGAAGCGTGTCCTGAAACCGCAAGGGCGCGCCCTGCGGGGTGCCGGCGAGGGTGCCATCCCACATCGCCAACCGGCCGCGCACGATGGTGCCCATGGGCCAGCCTGTCAGCGTTCTTCCCGTGAAAGGAGACCAGCCGCAGCGGCTTTGCAGCCATGCATCCGTTACCGTCCAGCGCCGCTTCAGATCGACGATGGTGAAATCCGCGTCATATCCGGCGGCGATTCGGCCCTTGCCGACCAGGCCGAACAGCCGCACCGGACCGTTGGCCATCAGGTCAATCAGTCGCTGCAATGTCAATCGCCCGGCGGCGACATGATCGAGCATCAGTGGCACGATGGTTTGCACACCGGGCATGCCGGAGGGACTGTCAGGGTAAGAGGCGGCCTTTTCTTCTATTGTATGCGGCGCATGATCGGACCCGAGCACGTCGGGAACGCCCTGGCCGAGCCAGTGCCACAACCCATCGACATGCGCGCCGGAACGAATCGGCGGGTTCATCTGCGCCAACGTTCCAAGCGCCGGATAGGCCCCCTCGGCCCGCAGCGTCAGGTGCTGCGGAGTCACTTCTGCCGATGCTATATCCTTATGGTCTTTCAGAAATTCCAGTTCGGCAGGCGTCGTTATATGCAGCACATGGATTCGCCGCCCGGTCGCCCGTGCGGCGCGGACGGCGCGTTGCGTCGCCAGCAGCGCGCTGGTGTCGTCCCGCCAGACAGGGTGGCTGGATGGGTCGCCCGCCACGCGCTCGCCGCGCCGTGCCTGCATCCGCGCTTCATCCTCGGCGTGGATGGCGACGCGGCGGCGGCCATGGCGCAAGACGCGTTCCAGTGTGGCGTCATCGGCCACCAGCAAATCGCCGGTCGACGCACCCATGAAGATTTTGACGCCGCAACAGCCGGGCAGCATCTCCAGCTCACCGAGCTGGTCGGCATTGGCGGCGGTCGCCCCGACGTAAAATGCGTGGTCCGTCCACATCCGGCCTTTGGCGCGCGATAATTTATCGGCGATGGAGTCAGCGGTATCGGTCAGGGGTTTGGTGTTGGGCATTTCGAACACCGAAGTGACCCCGCCCATCACCGCCGCGCGGGAGCCGGATTCGAGATCTTCCTTCTGTTCGAGGCCGGGTTCGCGGAAATGCACCTGGGTGTCGATCAGGCCGGGGAGAATATCGAGGCCGCTGCAATCGATCCGCTCGGCTGCATCCCCCTGGCCGCGCGGCAGCAGCGCGGCGATTCGCCCGCCGGATACCGCAACATCGGCCTCCACCGGCCCACCAGGAGTCCAGACAAGGCCATTGGTCAGCAGCAGATCGTGGCTTGAGAAGATGCTCATTTCCCTTATCTATCAACTGTCATGCCAATTGCCCACCTCTCCGATCGCGCTCTCGTTAAAATGTCCGGGCCGGACGTCAAAGAATTTCTCCAGGGCCAGCTTACCAACGATATCAGCCGGTTGACGCCCGACGCGCCGCTCTATGCCGGGATATTGACGCCGCAGGGGAAGGCGTTGTTCCCGATCATCCTGTTCACCGATGGCGCGGAGGTGTGGATCGACGTGGCGGCATCCCGGGCGGATGCGTTGATCCGCCGGCTGGCCATGTTCCGGCTGCGCCGCAAGGTCGAGATCGCGGCCGCGGCGGAGCTGGCCGTTTACGCCCGATGGGGGGAGGAAAGCCCCCACGCGCGCGACCCGAGACTGGCGGCGCTCGGCAGCCGCTGGCTGGCGAGGGCGGGCAGCGAGGAAGTGACGGCGGATATCGACGCCTGGCACAGGCATCGGCTCGCGCTCGGGATTCCGGAAGCCGATGAGATCGGCGATGGCGAATTGATGTGGCTGGAAACCAATGGCCATGAACTGAACGGCACCAGTTTCACCAAGGGCTGCTATACGGGGCAGGAAAATGTCGCCCGCATGCACCATCGCGACAAATTGCGCCGGCGGCTGTTGCCGCTCGATATGGGGGAGGCAACCGAAGACGCACCCGTAATGGCGGATGATCGCATCATCGGCAGTTTGCGCGGGCGGCGGCATGGCCGGCTGCAAATGGCGCATCTGCGCGTCGAAAGTCTCGGGAAACCGTTGTCGGTGGGCGGAGAACCGGTGTCGGTGGTGGTGCCGGAATGGCTGCGCGAAGCCGAACTATCCTCATGACAGAAGGGGCTTAAGCGTCTAGACTGAAAGCTGTTGTTCACCAACGCCCTGATAATATCGAAGGGAAAACCGGAATCATGAAGGTGCAGAAAATGTCAGGCGTAGCCAACAGGCGCAAGGCAGGCGTGCGGGCGGCCACAGCGGCGGCGATGCTGTTGCTGATGGCCGGGTGTGCAACGCCGTTTCAGGCGCGGGTAGAACATTATCAGGCCCTGCCGCCGATCCAGGGACAGACATTCCATGTCGTCTCCGCCGATCCGGCGCGGCAAAACACATTGGAGTTCCAGACTTACGCACAGGTCGTGAGCGACCGGCTGCGGGCCGCCGGTTTCACGCCGGCAAGCTCGGCGGAAAACGCACAGTTCCTGGCAGAGATTGATTATGGCACCGGCCCGGTACGCGAGCGCCTGGCGACGCGCAATGTTTCGGTAGGCATGGGATGGGGCTATGGCGGCTGGTATGGCCGCAGCCGCTGGGGCTGGGGCGGCTTTTACGACCCCTTCTGGAACACGCCCGATGTCTATAGCTATCCTGTCTATCCGGCGTGGCTGCGGATGCAGATCGTTCGCGCCGAAGACAAGGTATCCGTGTTCGAGGGCAAGGCCGAAACCACCACGCGCACGGATAATCTCACGGTGACCTTGCCGAAACTGGCGGACGCGCTGTTCCAGAATTTCCCCGGCGAAAGGGTGCAAAGCGAAGTGGTGAAGGTGCCCGCGCCGAAATAGCGATGTACCTGCTGCGCGGGCGAAAAATGATCGCCCGCGTCATTTCCGGGGAACTGTTCCCCTGCTGCGCGGTTCATGTGCTTGCCCCCTATGGCGCCGGGGCCGGACGAGATGAGGAGCGACCATGACGGACCCGCAAGCGGACAAAAAGCCGGATAATGGCGGGGATACGCCCGTCGAGGATCGCAAGAAACGGATTCACACGGAAGAATTGCTCGACGAGGCGCTGGATGAGAGCTTCCCGGCCAGCGACCCGCCGTCCATCCCCGACCCCCGGAAGCAGAAGGACCGGCCATGAAGGAATACAGGGTTGGCTATCTGATCGGCAGCCTCGCGAAGGAGTCGATCAACCGCAAGCTCGCCGGTGCGCTGATCAAACTTGCGCCGCCGTCCCTGTCCTTCTCGGAAATTTCATTCCGGGATCTGCCGCTTTACAGCTATGATTATGACGAGGATTATCCGCCCGCCGCGCGCGCCTTCAAGGATGCGATCAAGGCATCCGATGCGGTACTGTTCGTGACACCCGAATATAACCGCTCCATCCCCGGTGGCCTGAAAAATGCCATCGACTGGGCAAGCCGCCCGTATGGAACCAATTCCTTCACCCACAAGCCATCGGCGGTGATCGGTGCATCTCCGGGTGCGATCGGCACGGCCATCGCGCAACAAAGCCTGCGCTCGGTCCTCGGCTTCTGCAACGCGCCGCAGATGAACGCGCCGGAAGCCTATATCCAGTTCAAGCCGGGCATGATCGACGAGAATGGCGACGTCACGGTGGAATCCACGCGGGAATTCCTGCGCACCTTCATGCAGGAATTCCACGACTTCATCGCACGCGTTCTGGCTGCCCTGCCAAAGGACGCATAGAAGAAATCATCCGGTTGCGTTAAGGTACGGGCGGCGGGCGATTTTTCGCCTGCCGCCCGCTTTCGCACGTGTGTTTTACAGGGGATATAACTGCAAACTTCAGGCTTGTTCGCGCAATTTAACCACTGGCGGCAGGAGCATCACCGCCAGTTCGGGCTGGCCGCCCGTATTGTTGTGGCCAGCCTCCTTACTTTCATACTTTGTCATTTATTGGACCGGCAACAAAGCCAGTGGGCGGTGATCACGGCGATTATCGTTACGCAAAGTAGCGTCGGCGCATCGTTGAAGGCCAGCGCCGATCGGCTTATCGGCACGATCGGCGGTGCGGTATGGGCCGTGTTTATCACCATCTTCCTGCCCCGCGGCGATCTGGTGGCGTTGGGTATGGGGCTGGTGGCCGCGCTTGCCCCGCTGGCATTGATTTCCGCCATCAACCCGGCCTGGCGGATCGCGCCGATCACCGCGGTGATCCTGGTGTTGACACCCAGCCTGGAATCCAGCGGGCCGGTTCTGGCGGCGCTGCAACGGTTGATCGAGGTGGGCATCGGCAGCGTGGTGGCGATGGCGGTTTCCCTTGTCCTATTTCCAGCCCGCGCCCAGACGGAATTGACCGATCTGGCGGGAGATGCACTGAAATTGCTGGCGAAATTGCTCGTTCGTCTGCAGGAAGGCATTAATCAGGCTGGCGATCATGTCGCAGTTACGCGCCTGCATCATCGCATCCGCAAGACCATCGCCGAGGCCGAGGAAGTTGCCGAAGAGGCACTGCGCGAGCGTCGGGCCTTGCTGGTCCCCGCACCGGACCCGCTGCCCATCTGCCGCACGTTGCGGCGATTACGCAACGATATCACCATGATCGGTCGGGCGTTCGCCGGCCCCCTGCCCGATCCGCCCGGAACACCGCTGGCGCAAAGGGCGGCTGACGCTGTTACCGCCATCGCCAATTATCTGCGTGAAACCGGTGACGCCATCGCCCGCCACCAGCCGCCGCCGGATATGGGCCCGACGGTGGAAGCGCGGGCCGCCTATTCCAAAGCGATGACATGCATTCGTGAAACCGGCGCCAGCCGCGACTGGCCCGACGATGTCGCCTGGCGCACCTATGGACTCGCGTTCAATCTGGAGCAATTGCACCATAATCTCGAGGATCTGGCGAACCGGACGCAGGAATTTGTGCCCAATCACAGATCAGGCCGCAAATACTGAAATTGTATTCCGTGACTGATCCGCTAGATTGGCCGCCATGAAACATCAGCCCATTGCGCGTCAGCCTGTCCAGAATCAGTTGGCCCGACCGGCCAGCACCTTCGATCCGCTCGACGGGCTGGCGGAAACATATGACAAGCTCGCCATGGCAAGCATCGCGCGGGCCACGTCTGCACTGTCGCCGGCAACCTTTCTGCAATCCTTCACCGACTGGGCGCTGCATCTGTCGGTTGCGCCGGGCAAGCAAATGCAACTGGCGGCAAAAGCCATGCGCAAGGCAGCGCGGCTGGGAGATTATGCGCTGCGGCGTTTCGGGGATGCGGATGCCGAGCCGGCGATCGAGCCGTTGCCGCAAGACCGGCGTTTTCGCGATCCGGCATGGCAGGAATACCCGTTCGACATGATTTCCCAGGCGTTTCTGCTCAACCAGCAATGGTGGGACTCGGCGACCACCGGCATCCAGGGCATGACCCGCCATCACAGCGATGTGATGCGGTTCGCCGTCCGCCAGTTCCTTGATATTTTCGCACCGACCAATTTCATCGCCACCAACCCGCTGTTGCAAAAACGCATTGCAGATACAGGCGGCATGTGCCTTTTCGACGGGGCGGCGCATTTGCTCGAAGATATGCAGCGGCATTTTCGCGGCGAGCCGCCCGTTGGCGCGGAAGATTTTCCCGTCGGCGAAAAAGTGGCGATCACACCCGGAAAAGTGGTTTACCGCAATCGTCTGATCGAACTGATCCAGTATGCCCCCACGACCGACAAGGTTCGCCCAGAACCGATCATGATCGTGCCGGCGTGGATCATGAAATATTATATCCTGGATCTGTCGCCGCATAATTCCCTGGTCCGCTGGCTGACGGATCAGGGCTATACGGTGTTCATCCTTTCCTGGCACAATCCGGACAGCGCCGATCGCGATCTGGATATGGCGGATTATTGCCGCATGGGGCCTATGGAGGCGCTGGACAAGATCGTCGAAATCACCGGCAGCGAGCGGGTGCATGGCGTCGGCTATTGTATCGGCGGCACATTATTAGCCATTGTGGCGGCGGCGCTGGCGCAGGATGGAGACACGCGCCTGGCCAGTCTGACATTTTTCGCCGCCCAGACGGAATTTTCCGAACCCGGCGAGCTAGGCCTGTTCATCGACGACGCACAGCTGGCGCTGCTGGAAAGCATGATGTGGAGTCGGGGTTATCTGGATGGCGGCCAGATGGGTGGCGCTTTCCAGATGCTGCGCTCCAACGATCTCGTCTGGTCCCGCATCCTCGGCACCTATCTGATGGGCGAGCGTCCGCCGATGAACGATCTGATGGCGTGGAATGCCGATGGCACGCGCATGCCTTATGCCATGCACAGCCAGTATCTGCGCCAGCTATTCCTGCACGATGATCTGGCGGAAGGCCGCTTTCGGCTGGAAGGACAGACGGTGAGCCTGACGGCGCTGCGCCAGCCGATGTTCGTTGTCGGCACCGAACGGGATCATGTCGCGCCCTGGCGGTCGGTGCACAAGATCCATATGCTGACGGGCGCACCGATCCGGTTTTTGCTGACGAGCGGCGGCCATAATGCGGGCATTATCTCTGAACCGGGCGGCAAGCGCCGGCGTTTCCGTGTGCTCGACCGTCCCATCGACGGCGCAGTTTACGCACCGGATGAATGGCTGTGCCATGCCGAAATGTTTGAAGGCTCGTGGTGGACGGCCTGGGGGGAGTGGCTGGACGAGCAATCGGGCGAACCGGTCGATCCGCCACCGCTCGGGCTGGGCGGTCAATACTTGTATGACGCACCGGGCTATTATGTGCACGAGCGCTAGACCGCGGTTCAGCCCTCGATAGCCAGACCCGCTTCCTCGGCCTGTTGCAGCGCCCACATTGCTGCATACAGCCCGTCGGCGAAGATCAGATCGGCGTGACGGCCACGTTCGACGATGCGCCCGGCTTCCATCACCAGAATTTGATCGGCGTCGGCAATGGTGGACAGGCGATGGGCGACAACCAGGGTGGTGCGGCCCCGGCCGGCGGTTTCCAGCGCGCTCTGGATGCCGGCCTCGGTGTTGCTGTCGAGCGCGCTGGTCGCCTCATCGAGAATCAGCACTGGCGGATTTTTCAGCAGTGTTCGTGCGATGGCGACGCGCTGTTTCTCTCCACCGGATAGTTTCAGCCCCCGTTCGCCCACCGTTGTGTCATATCCATCGGGCAGGCTGGCGATGAAATTATGCACCTGGGCGGCTCTGGCAGCAGCGACGATTTCGGCTTGCGTTGCACCATCGCGGCCATAGCCGATATTGAAGCCGATGGTGTCGTTGAACAGCACCATATCCTGCGGCACGATGCCGATGGCGGCACGCAAGGAATCCTGCGTGACAGCGCGGATATCCTGGCCGTCGACGGTGACAGCGCCGGAGGAAATATCGTGAAAGCGATAGAGGATACGCGCCAGGGTCGATTTACCCGCGCCCGACGGCCCGACTACGGCGGTGCGGCTGCCGGCGGGAATGGTGAAGCTGATGCCGTGCAGGATCGGGCGGCGCGGCTCATAGGCGAAATGCACATCGGTAAAACGCAATTCGCCGCCCGTCACCTGCAATGGCTGTGCGTCGGGCGCATCGACGATTTCCGGCGGCGTATCGATCAGGCCGAACATCGCCTCCATGTCGATCATCCCCTGTTTCACTTCGCGATAAACCATGCCGAGCAGGTCGAGCGGACGAAACAGTTGCAATAAAAGCGTATTGACCAGGACCACATCGCCCGGCGTAAAGCGTCCATCGCCCCAGCCGATCACCGTATAGGCCATGCCCGCCCCCAGGATCAGGCTGGTGATCAGCGCCTGGCCGCCGTTCAGCAGGGCCAGCGAGGTTTCGGTCTTGATCGACGCCTCGGCGAAACTGCGCGCCGCGGTTTCGAAGCGGCGGGTTTCGAGTTCTTCGGCGTTGAAATATTTGACGGTTTCGTAATTCAGCAGGGAATCGATGGCGCGCGCATACATGCGGTTGTCGGCTTCGACCATCTGGCGGCGCAATTGTGAGCGCCAGCGCGTGACCGTCCAGGTGTACCAGGAATAAAGCCCGACCATCAGGAGAGTGCCGGCCATCAGCCCCAGCCCGAACTTCCAGCCGAAAATAATCGACACCGCCGTCAATTCGATGGCGACCGGCGACAGGTTGAACAGCAGCAGATAGAGCATGGTGTCGATGGACTTTGCCCCGCGCTCGATCACGCGGGACAATGATCCGGTGCGGCGTTCGAGATGAAAGCGCAGTGACAACTGGTGCAGGTGCCGGAACATCTGGACAACGAGCGCCCGTGTCGCTTCCTGACCGACGCGCTCGAAAATGGCGTTGCGCAAGTTGTCGAACAGGGTGCTGCCGAGCCGTGCCGCGGCATAGGCCCAGACCAGCGCGACGATCACCCACACCGCGTCTGATGCGGTGGTCGCACCCGACATGCGGTCGATAATTTCCTTGTACAGGAACGGCAGCGCCAGCAGCACGGCCTTCGACAGAACCACCAGCGCCAGCGCCCCCACAACGCGCAATTTCAGATCGGCGCGCCCCGCCGGCCATAAATAGGGCAGAAAGCGCCGCATCGTGGCGAAATCCGCCGCCGTTTCGTCGCTGGCGGAAATTGTGGGCGGGGGGGTCATACAAACAGCCATGCCGCAACCGAGCCCTCCCGCCAAGGGGCTTGCCTCTTGCCCTTCGCGCCTGGCGGGGCAATATCGGGGTCATGGCCAATCCTCCCCTTCGCGCTGTGATCGTGCCGGTCACGCCCCTGCAACAAAATTGCACGCTCCTCTGGTGCACGGAAACCATGCGCGGCGCGTTCACCGATCCGGGCAGCGATCTGGACCATTTGCTGTCGGTGGCGAAAGAGCAGGGCGTTTCCATCGAGAAATTGCTGGTGACACATGGTCATATCGACCATTGCGGCGAAACCGGCGTGCTGGCGGAGCGTCTCGGCGTGCCGGTGGAAGGGCCGCATATCGACGATAAATTCTGGATCGACCAGGCCGGTGAAATGGGTGCGCGTTACGGCATCGCGGCGGCCCGGCCCTTCACGCCGGATCGCTGGCTGGCAGACGGCGATCAGGTGACGGTCGGCAATCTGACGCTTGATGTATGGCATTGCCCCGGCCACACACCCGGCCATGTGATCTTTCACCATGCGCCATCGCGCCTGGCCATTGTCGGTGATGTGCTGTTTCAGGGGTCGATCGGTCGCACGGATTTCCCGAAAGGCGATTTCCAGACATTGGTGAACAGCATCACCGGCAAATTATGGCCACTGGGTAACGACACCACCTTCATCCCTGGCCATGGCCCGGTTTCGACATTTGGTGCCGAACGCCAGGGCAATCCTTTCGGGCCAGCGCCTGAAGCGACGGTTGGACAAGGCCGCTGAAGCGAGATAGCATAGGGCGAAAATTGCCGGTGCAACAAGGTCAGCCAGCAAGGCCGGGCGGCTAACGCCCAACTACATCATCTGTTGTCGCCCGGCTTATTCCGGTTGGCGCGGCTGTTTCGCGCCGCTGGCCGGGCAGGAGCGGACCGATTCTCCCTGTTTCGCGCCAGGTCAAGAGATTGGCTCGGGAACAGCGCCCGTGGCTGGCGGTTTGTTCCGGTTGAGGAGTATTTCAATGAAGATCGCCCAGATCGCCCCGCTCGCGGAATGCTGCCCGCCCAAATTTTATGGCGGCACCGAGCGTATAGTATCGTGGCTCACCGAAGAGCTTGTTCGTCAGGGGCATGATGTCACCCTGTTCGCCAGTGGCGATTCCGTCACTTCCGCGACGCTGGTGCCGTGCTGCGATGTCGCGCTGCGGCTAAACCCGAAGGTGCAGGACCCGTTGCCCTATCTGATGATGATGCTCGATGAAGTGCGCCGGCGCGCAGATGAATTCGACGTGTTGCATTTTCACGTCGACATCCTGCACTATCCCTTCGTGCGCGATTTTGCCGACCGGATGATAACGACCCTGCATGGCCGCCTCGATATTCCCGATATTGTGCCCTTTTACCGGACCTTTCCTGACTTTCCGCTTGTCTCGATCTCGGATCATCAGCGTCGTCCGATGCCACCGGTGAATTGGGCGGGCACGATTTACCATGGGCTGCCGCGCGATCTGCTCGCCTTCAACCCGCATCCCGAAGGCAATTATCTGGCGTTTCTGGGCCGTATTTCGCCGGAAAAACGCCCCGACCGCGCGATCGAAATCGCCGGCCGCGCTGGACGGAAGCTGAAAATGGCCGCCAAGATCGATCGGGTGGACCAGGCTTACTGGGAAGGCCATATCAAGCCGATGGTCGATGCGAATCCGAATGTCGAATTCATTGGCGAGATCAGTGACCGCGAAAAAGCCGATTTCCTCGGCAATGCCGATGCATTATTATTTCCCATCGACTGGCCCGAACCCTTCGGACTCGTGATGATCGAAGCCATGGCCTGTGGGACACCCGTCATTGCCTTTCGCAATGGCTCGGTGCCGGAAGTGATCGCCGATGGCATTTCCGGATTTATCGTGGAGGACATCGCCAGCGCTGTCGATGCTGTTCACCTGACCAGCCGCCTGGATCGCGCCGGCGTACGCGCTACATTCGAGGCGCGTTTCAGCGTCGAACGCATGGCGCGGGATTATGTCGAAATCTATCGATCATTGCCTGGCGTTAACCGGTTAAGCCTGGGGCAACAGTTGAAAGCCGATAAAACCGGATTGCAGCCCGCCGATTGATCAGGGAAGGAATCGCGATGCACAAGACAGGCGCAGATGAGGTGTTGCATGCGCCGGCTCCGGCTGGTCCTGGCGCGCCTTTGGCCCGATTCTTTATTCCCGCCCCCGTTTCGTTTCAGGAGCGGCGGCCACGCACGCTGAAACATGGCGATTCGTTTGGCGTCTTCGACCATAATGGCGATATAGTCGCCGGGGCAGGCAGCCCCGAAGGGTTATTCCATCGCGATACCCGCCATTTGTCGCACTTCCTGCTGACCATCGATGGCATGCGCCCGATGCTGTTATCGTCGACGCCGGATGACGATAACGTCACGCTCACCTGCGATCTGACCAACCCCGATCTCTATGACGAAGCCGGCAATATGCGGCTGATGCACGATATCATGCATATACGCCGTTCGCGCTTTTTCTGGAAAGACGTGTGTTACGACCGGCTGGTCGTGCGCAATTTCGGCGAGCAACCGCATCGGGTGACTCTGGAACTGAGCTTTGCGGCGGATTTTGCCGACCTGTTCGAGGTGCGTGGCGAAGTGCGTGAACGGCGCGGCGAGATGCTTCCGCCCGAAGTCCATGAGGATCGCGTGACTCTCGCCTATCAGGGGCTGGACGGCAAACGTCGCGAAACAACGCTGCGTTTCGATCCGCCGCCGGATGAAATGGACGGTGCCCATGTCCTTTGCGTGCTCGATCTCCAGCCGAAGGAATCGCGTTCGCTGTTCATCGAGATCAGCAACCATTCCCATGAGCACGAAGAAACGCCGCGGCGGGCATTTTCCGCCTGTTTGCGTCGGGCGCGGCGGGCGATGCGGGTGGGGGTGTCGCGGGCAACGTCCATCACGACCTCCCACGATATATTCAACGAGACCGTGCGGCGATCGGTGGCGGACCTCGGCATGTTGATTACGCAGACGCCGGAAGGGCCTTACCCCTATGCCGGCATTCCCTGGTACAGCACGGTATTCGGACGCGATGCACTGATCACCGCGCTGCAGACCCTGTGGCTCGATCCTGAAATCGCTCGCGGGGTGCTCGGTCATCTGGCGGCCAATCAGGCGACCGAAATCGACCATGCCGCCGATGCAGAGCCGGGCAAGATCCTGCACGAAGTGCGCTATGGCGAGATGGCGGAACTGGGCGAAGTGCCGTTTCGCCGCTATTATGGCAGCATCGATTCAACACCGCTGTTCGTGATGCTGGCGGGCGCATGGCTGGAGCGCACCGGCGATGTCGAAGGCGTGCGGAAATTATGGCCGAACATCGAGGCGGCGCTGGAGTGGATCGAGCATTATGGCGACCGTGACGGCGACGGTTTCGTCGAATATGGACGCTACAGCGATTCCGGTCTGCAGAACCAGGGCTGGAAAGACAGCCATGATTCGGTTTTCCATGCCGACGGCACGCTGGCGGAAGGGCCGATCGCGCTGGCGGAAGTGCAGGCCTACACCTATGGCGCGTGGAAGAATGCGGCAGCGGTTGCCCGCGCACTGGAAATGCCGGACCGCGCCGGTGAATATGAACGGCGGGCCGTGGCGCTGCGCACCAAATTCGATGAGGAGTTTTTCGACCCCGAACTCGGGACCTATGTGCTCGCGCTCGACGGCAAGAAAAAGCCATGCCGCGTCCGCACCTCCAATGCCGGGCATGTCTTGCTGACCGGGCTTGCCTATCCGGATCGCGCGCCGGCGGTGGTGCATACCCTGATGACGCCGGCGTCTTTCTGCGGCTGGGGGATCCGTACCGTCGCGTCGAGCGAAGCGCGATTCAATCCGATGAGCTATCATAATGGTTCGGTGTGGCCGCATGACAATTCGCTGATTGCCGCCGGTTTCGCGCGCTATGGCTTCAAAAAAGAAGCCGCGAAGATTTTCGAGGGGATTTTCGCCGCCGCTACCTACATCGACCTTCGTCGTCTGCCGGAACTGCTGTGCGGCTTCCCGCGCCAGCGCACATTGGGGCCGACTTTCTATCCGGTTGCCTGCACGCCGCAAGCCTGGGCGGCGGCCTCGCCGCTGGTGTTGCTGCAGGCCTGTCTTGGCTTGCGGTTCAGTCCATCCCGCCACCATATCACTTTTGAAGACCCGATTTTGCCGTCTTTCCTTGATGAAGTGGTGTTGAACGATCTGGTTCTGGGCGAGGGTTCAATCGATGTGAAGCTCACGCGCGCCGAAACGCAGGTCGTTGTCGATGTGCTGGAACGGCGCGGCGAGGTGCGGGTGCTGGCGAAAACCTGAGTGGTGTTCAGGGCGCGTGGCGCGTTTCCTGCGCCTCCGCCAGCAGCAGCGCGAACTGGTCCTGATCGTCGGTCCATTCGGCGGCGGGGATAAAGCCCCCGGCGCGCAATAAAAAGCGCGCGCTGCGCGGGCTATATTTGTGCGAATTTTCCGTGTGGATGGTCTCGCCGGTGGAAATCGCGAATTCCTCGCCCGCAACGGAAAAGCGCACATCCCGCATCGCTTCCAGATGCATTTCGATCCGCGCCGCCGCATCGTTCCATAGCGCGACATGGCGGAACGCATCGACCGGAATGCCGCCATCCAGTTCTCGGTTGATGCGCACCAGCAGGTTGCGGTTGAAGTCCGCCGTGATGCCTTGCGCATCGTCATAGGCAGCGATCAGCACATCGGGCGATTTGAGCCGGTCCATCCCGATCAGCAGACGCGCGCCGAGGCCCAGCGTCGCGCGCATGTCGCGCAACAGATCGACGGCGCGCTCCGCCGTCAGATTGCCGATGGTCGAACCGGGGAAAAATCCAAGACGCGGCAGGCCCGCGATCGCGGCCGGCAGCGCCACAGGGTGGGTGAAATCCGCTTCTACCGGATGAATGTGCAAATCGGGAAACTCCTCGCCCAGCGTTTCCGCTGATTGCCGCAGGAATTCGCCGGAGATATCGATGGGCACCCACGCCGCAGGTTTCAGCCAGCGCAACAGCGTCCGGGTTTTGGTGGCGGCGCCCGCGCCGAACTCGATCACGGCATGATTGGGGCCAATCTGCGCCGCCAGCCCGGGGCCGGCCTGCTCCAGGATCTGCATCTCTGTTCGGGTCGGATAATATTCCGGCAGCAGGGTGATTTCCTCGAACAGTTCGGAGCCGCGCTGGTCATATAGCCAACGCGCCGGAATCGCGCGCGGGCGCGCTCGCAGGCCACGCAATACATCGGCGCGAAAGGCCGGGTCCGCGCCCGTCACCACAAGCGGGGCGTTATACATCCTTGGCGAGCCTCAGGCCGGTGAACTGCCAACGCTGATGCGGGTAGAAGAAATTGCGATAGCTGGCCCGGATATGCCCGCGTGGCGTGGCGCAGGACCCGCCGCGCAACACGAACTGGCCGCTCATGAACTTGCCATTATATTCGCCGACCGCCCCTTTCGCCGGGCGGAAACCGGGCCAGGGGCGATACGGGCTGCCTGTCCATTCCCAGACAGTGCCGAAAAATCCGGGGCCGGTTTCCGGGCGCGGCGACACCGAGCCAGGGGCTTCGAACTGTTGGCCTTCTGCCGGATCATAGCGGCCGGCGGCCTCTTCCCATTCTTCCTCTGTCGGCAACCGGCATCCCGCCCAGCACGCATAGGCGTCAGCTTCATAAAAGCTGATATGGGTGACAGGTGCTGCCGGATCGATACGATGCCGCCCGTGCAGGCCGAAGCTGGTCCAGCTTTTGCCGTCTGGCTTCCAGTAGAGCGGCGCATCGATGCCTTCGCGGCAAACCCAGGCCCAGCCGTCGCTGAGCCAGTGGCGCGGGCTGCGATAGCCGCCATCCGCGATGAACTCCGCCCATTCGCCGTTGGTGACGCAGCGGTCCGCCAGTGCATGCGGATGCAACAACGCCTGATGGCGCGGCCCTTCGCAATCGAAAACGAAACCGGTTTCGCCATCGTCGCCAATCTCGACGATACCACCGGGGTGGGGCAACCAGCCGATGGGCCGGGGCGGGGCGCTGGCTGGCGTCGGCTCAGCCGGGAACAGCGCCGGTTCCAGCGGATTGGTCGAAAACAGATGCAGGATGTCGGTCAGCAATAATTCCTGATGCTGTTCTTCGTGGTGACAGCCGAGTTGCACCAGCTGCAACGCCGCGTCCGCAAGTTCGGGCAGCGCTGCCACCAGCGCCTGATCGACGTGGGCGCGCCAGGCGCGAACTTCCTTGAGGGTCGGGCGCGTCAGCATGCCGCGCGCCGCGCGGGCGATCCGCGCGCCTTCCGTCTCATAATAGCTGTTGAACAGAAAGGGGAATTGCGGGTCGTACAGCCGGTAGCCGCGCACATGATCGCGCAGGATAAAGGTTTCGAAAAACCATGTGGTGTGCGCCGCATGCCATTTCGCAGGAGACGCGTCGGGCATCGACTGCACCGTCGCGTCGGCGTCGCTCAAGGGCGCGAGCAGGGCGAGCGTTCGCGCCCGCACGGAAAGATAGCGCTGTTGCAATATATGCATGCGGTTGTCCGGAGCAAGGCTGGCATCCATGCGGCGGCGGACTCCCCTTTTCATGGCTGACGTTGATGCTAACCGCGCCCGAGCGGATTTGGTGCATGCGGCGCGCCAAATTTTTTGGCGGGGCGGCCGATTCCGTGGCATGATGACGCCCCATCTGCGGGAGGCCCATGCGATGTCTAACCTGCCCCGGCTTCGGCTGCATATCCCGACCCCGCCGGCGCGGCCCGGCGAGCCACCGCGTTTCGATCATCTGGATATCGCCGCCGCAGGCGCCGTCCGCCGGCCCGACAGCGCCGCCCCCGGACAGGAAATGCGCGATCTGCCCTACACGCTGATCCGCGTGCTGGATGATGCGGGGGCGGCGGTCGGGCCGTGGAATCCGGGCTTGTCCCCCGACACGATGATCCGGGGCCTGCGCGCCATGCTGTTGACGCGGCTGTTCGACGACCGGATGTTTCGCGCGCACCGTCAGGGCAAGGCGAGTTTCTATATGAAATCCACCGGCGAGGAGGCCATAGGTGCGGCGCAATCGCTTGCACTGGATCGGGCGGATATGTGTTTTCCCACCTATCGGCTGCTCAGCTGGCTGATGGCGCGCGATTATCCACTGATCAATCTGGTGAACCAGATATTTTCCAATGCCGGTGATCCGCTGCGCGGCCGGCAACTGCCGGTGATGTATTCGGCCCGGGATTATGGTTTTTATTCGATTTCCGGCAATCTGGGCAACCGCATCGGCCATGCCGTCGGCTGGGCGATGGCGTCCGCGCTGAAAAGAGATGACCGCATCGCACTGGCGCACGTGGGAGAGGGGACGACCGCCGGCGGCGGCTATCATGAGGCGTTGACCTTCGCCGCCGTCTATCGCGCGCCGGTGATCCTGTGTATCGCCAATAACCAATGGGCGATTTCAAGCTTTTTCGGCTTCGCCGGGGGCGAGGCGACCACCTTTGCCGCCCGCGCCATCGCCGGCGGATTGCCCGGGTTGCGGGTAGACGGCAATGATTTCCTTGCCGTGTGGGCGGCGACCCTGTGGGCCGCCGAACGCGCCCGCACCAATCATGGCGCAACGCTGATCGAATTTCTCACCTATCGCGGTGGCGGCCATTCGACCAGCGACGACCCTTCCCGCTACCGGCCCGCCGATGAATGGGAACACTGGCCGCTGGGCGACCCGATCGAGCGGCTGAAACGGCATCTGATCCATATGCGCGCATGGGATGAAACCCGCCACGCGGAGCTGACCGCGCAAGTCACCGACGCCATTGCCGCCGCCGTTCGTGAAGGGGAGGCGATTGGCACCCTCGGCCAGTCCCGCCCGGATCTCGATGCGATGTTCGACCAGGTTTTCGCCAAACCGGATTGGCGATTGATCGAGCAGCGGCGCGAGGCGGGGCTTTGACATGCCGACGATGAACATGGTCGAGGCGCTGAATGACGCCCTCGACGTGATGCTGACGGCAAATCCCGATGTGCTGATCTTTGGCGAGGATGTCGGCTATTTCGGCGGCGTTTTCCGCGTGACGGACAAATTGCAGCAAAAACATGGGATTGAACGCTGTTTCGATACGCCGATCGCGGAAGGCGGGATTGCCGCCATCGCCATCGGCATGGGTGCTTATGGCCTGCGCCCGGTCGTGGAAATCCAGTTCGCCGATTATATCCTGCCGGCGTTCGATCAACTGGTGTCGGAGGCGGCGCGGCTGCGCTATCGCTCCAATGGCGAGTTTACCGCACCGATCACCGTGCGCGCACCCTATGGCGGCGGCATTTTCGGCGGCCAGACCCACAGCCAGAGCCCGGAGGCGATTTTCGCGCATGTAACCGGCCTGAAAACCGTCATCCCGTCCAACCCCTATGACGCCAAGGGCCTGCTGATTACCGCCATCGAATGCGACGACCCGGTAATCTTTCTCGAGCCCAAGCGCCTGTATAACGGCCCGTTCGACGGCCATCATGATCGTCCACTGACCGGCTGGGCGGGCCATGCGAAAGCCGAGGTGCCGGAAGGCCATTACAGCGTGCCCTTCGGCGTGGCGGATATTGTGCGTCCGGGGCGTGACGTGACCGTCCTCGCCTATGGCACGATGGTGCATGTGGCGCTGGCGGGTATCCTGGAAAGCGGCATAGACGCCGAACTGATCGATCTGCGCTCCATCGTGCCACTGGATATCGACACCATCACCGCATCGGTAAAGCGCACCGGGCGCTGCGTGATCCTGCATGAAGCTTCGCGTTTTGGCGGCTTTGGCGGAGAACTGTCGGCGCTGGTGCAGGAGCGCTGTTTCTATCATCTGCAAAGCCCGATCCGGCGGGTGACGGGCTGGGATACGCCCTATCCCCATGCTTTCGAGTGGGATTATTTCCCGTCGCCCGCCCGGCTGGCCGCCGCACTTGCCGCCGCGATGGAGGATTGAGCATGGGCATCTATCTCTTTCGCCTGCCCGATATCGGCGAAGGCGTGACCGAGGCGGAAATCACTGCCTGGTATGTGAAACCGGGCGACAGGGTGGAAGAGGACCAGAGCCTGGTCGATGTGATGACAAGCAAGGCCACGATGGATTTGACCTCGCCTGTCGCCGGCATTGTAACCACCATTCACGGTGAAGTGGGCCAGAAGCTTCCCGTCGGCGCGACGCTCGTGGAACTGGAAATCGACGGGGCGGATCATGCGGGGGCGACAGAGGAAGCCGTACCGCCGCACCCGCTGGCGGCTCCCGCCACGCGGCGGCGCGCGCGCGACATGGGGATTGCTCTGGAAGATGTTGCCGGCACCGGGCCGGAGGGCCGCGTCCTGCCGCAGGATCTCGATGCGCTTGCCGCGGCGGCACCGGCGGGCCCGGGCATCATGGAAGTGCCGGTCATCGGTTTGCGCCGCCAGATCGCGGAAAAGCTCGAACGGACGAGCCATATTCCGCACTTCACCTATGTCGAGGAATGCGACCTTACCGAACTCGAAGCGCTGCGCGCCGAATTAAACGACAGCGCACCCGATCAACCGCATCTGACCTTGCTGCCATTCTTCATCCGGGCGCTGGTAAAACTGCTGCCCGCTTTTCCGCAACTGAACGCGCGTTTCGATGACAAGTCCGGTATCTTGCGTATGTCCGACGCGGTGCATGTCGGCATTGCCACACAAACCCCCTCCGGTCTCTTGGTGCCGGTCCTCCGTCATGCGGAAACGCGGGATCTGCGCGCCACCGCCGCCGAACTCAAACGCATCACCACCGCTGCCCGAGATGGCCATGCGCCCGCCGATCTGCTTTCCGGCTCCACCATCACGCTGACCTCGCTGGGGTTGCTCGGCGGCATCGCCGCCACGCCGATCCTGAACGCGCCCGAAGTCGCCATTATCGGCCCCAACAGGCTGATAGAACGCGCTGTGGTGCATGGCGGGTCGATCCGGGTGCGGCAGATGATGAACATTTCCGCCTCTTTCGATCACCGCATCGTCGACGGGCATGATGCGGCGCATTTCATCCGGAAACTGAAACGCCTGCTCGAACATCCGGCGCTGATGTTCATCGCGGAGTGAGGCGCGCTTACCGCGCCCGCGCCGTCAGATAGAGCAATTGCACTTCCACCGGCACCTTGCCGTCATCCCCGGCGAGGCCTGCGAAATGTGCTTCGGCGGCGGCCCAGCGGGAAGGCGTGGTCAAGCCTCGCTGGCGGGTGGCGAGCCAGCCGCTGTCGCCCATGCCGCGCACGTCGCGGGCGAGGTCGGCGAGGCGGCGATAGCGGATGGTGACGGTGTCGATGTCGACGACGGGATCGCCGAGGCCGGCGCGTTGCAGCAGGCCGGCGGCTTCGGCGGGATCGACCGTCGGGCCGAGGCGGGGCGCGACCCCCCGTCCGCTGGCGGCGTCGGCCGTCAGAAACGCCTCGCGGACGGCGGCGAGCGAATAGCCGCCGGGGAATACCGCGAACAGCCGGCCGCCGGGTTTCAGCGCGCGGCGGCCCAGGATCAGCGCGCCGGGCAAATCATTGACGCCATGCAGGCTCATCATCGCCACAATACGGCCTATGCTGGCGTCGGCAATCGGCAGCCGGTCCTCATCGGCCTGGATACCGCCGAAGGCACGGGCTGCGGCATAGCCGGGATCGAGCGCAAGGCATCGGGCGGCGGTGGCGTGAACAGGCCGATGCGCAATTCAGGGCCAGGAGAATCATCGCCGGCCAGTTCGACCCGGGCCAGCAATTCGCTTTCCGCATGGCGGTGCAGGAAATCATATTCCTCGCGCCCCGCAAAGGCGCGGTCCCGCGCAAGGCGCCGGGTGCGGCGGTCGAAGATGTCCGTGTGGCGATTCTGGCTGTCGTTCAATGGCTTTCCTCGATTATGGTAAACAGATGTACATGCGCGCGTTCACCGGCCTTGCCGATTTGTTGATGCCTCCGGTCTGCACCGGCTGCAAGCAACCTCTGCAATCGGCGCGCGGCTATTGCGCGGATTGCTGGTCTGCGCTCCGCCCCGTGGCGGACCCGGTGTGCGAGACATGCGGCGATCCGATGCCCACAGGCTATCGCACGGAAAGCATATGCCTCTCCTGCCATAAGACGCCGCCACCCTTCGATGCCGCCCGCGCGCCTTATGTTTATACGGGCACGGCGCGGGAAACGGTGCTGAAGTTCAAATATGGCCGTGAACAACTGGCGCGGCTGATGGCTCCGGCGATGCTGCGTGCCGCCCGGCCCTTGCTGATGGAGGATACATTCCTCGTGCCCGTACCGCTGCACCGCTGGCGGCTGGCGGCTCGTGGCTATAATCAGGCTGGCCTGCTCGCCCGGGAGCTGGCGAAGGCGGGGGCGGGCAGACTGCTTCCGGATGCGCTGCGGCGCGTAAAGGCCACATCCAAGACGATCGGCGCGGGTCGCGAAGCGCGTTTCCGGATGATGGCGGGTGCGTTCGCCGTGCCCGATTCCGCCCGTCCGCGGTTGCAGGGCGCGCATGTGCTGCTGGTGGATGATGTCCTGACCACGGGGGCAACGGTGTCGGCGGCGGCGCGCACCTTGCGGCGCGCAGGCGTCGCCCGCGTCGATGTAATCACCTATGCACGGGTTGCCCCGGATGATAGCTCCACCTACCTGATCGCATGAGATTTGAGAGGAACCGATGGCCAACATTGAAATCTACACCAAATCCACCTGTGGCTATTGCATGCGCGCGAAGACGTTGCTGGACAGCAAGGACGTGGAATATACCGAATATGAGATCAGCGCCGGCGGCCCGAAGCGCGCCGAGATGATCGAACGCGCCCATGGCCGTACCACCGTTCCGCAAATCTTTATCGACGGTCGCCACATTGGCGGCTGCGACGATCTGATGGCGCTGGAGCGCGCGGGCAAACTGGAACCGCTTCTGACGGCGACCGCGGCGGAGTAAAAATGCTGAAAGTCGGCCTTGTCCAGACCTGCACGGGGATTGACCCGCCAGCCAATGCCACGATGCTCGCATCGGATGTGAACCGGCTGGCGGATCAGGGCGCGGAAGTGATTTTCACGCCGGAAATGTGCGGGCAACTCGATTCCAGAGCCCGGCGGCTGGCCGAAAATGGCCACAACGCTGAACGTGAGCCGACGCTGAAGGCGCTGCGTGCCGTGGCGGCGGAACGCAAGGTCATGATCGCCATCGGCTCGCTGGCCATTGCCACCGGTTATGGGCGTTTTGTCAACCGCAGCTATGTGATCGGCCCGGACGGCGACATTCTGCAGCAATATGACAAACTGCATCTGTTCGACGTCGATCTGCCCAATGGCGAAACCTATCGTGAATCGAAGGTCTATGATGCGGGTGACGCCGTGCGCCTCGCCTCCCTGCCGTGGGGCAAGCTGGGCCTGACCATCTGCTACGATCTGCGCTTCCCGCAACTGTTCGCGTCTCTCGCTCTGGCAGGCGCGCAGGTGATCGCCGTTCCCGCAGCCTTTACCCGTCAGACGGGCGAGGCACATTGGCATGTGCTGCTGCGTGCCCGCGCCATCGAAACGGGGGCGTTCATCGTGGCGGCGGCGCAGAGCGGTCAACACGAAGATGGCCGCGAGACATTTGGCCATTCGCTGGTTATCGACCCATGGGGTCAGGTAATACTGGACATGGGAACAGAGCCGGGGATCGCTACAGCCGAACTCGATCTTTCACGGGTAGATGATACGCGCGCGCGGATTCCCAGCTTGCGGCATCGTCGTTCCCTGCCGCATGCGGAAGTTGCGCCATGATTTTGTTCGATCTGAAATGCGGCCAGGGCCATGTGTTCGAAGCCTGGTTTGGTTCGGGCGAAGATTACGAGGCGCAGAAACAGCGCGGTCTGGTGTCCTGCCCTGTCTGCGATGATGCTCAGGTGGAAAAGGCTGTGATGGCTCCGGCGGTTTCCGCCAAGGGCAACAGCGTTCAGGCGGATAATGTAGCGCGCGAAAAATTCCGGCGGCTCATGCAGTGGCAACGCCAGATCGAGGCCAATTCCGATAATGTCGGCCGCCGCTTTGCCGAGGAAGCCCGGTTGCGCCATGCCCTGCCGGAAAAGGATCAGCCCGCACGCGGCCTGATCGGCGAGGCGACGGTGGCGGACGCGCTGGAACTTCTGGAGGAGGGGATTTCCGTCTCTCCCTTGCCGTTGCCGTTGCGCCGCCCGGCTCAGGCCTGACGGCGCTTCAGGTGGTGAACACCACCGTCTTTGCGCCGTTGATCAGCACCCGGTCGTCCAGATGATAATGGACGGCGCGCGCCAGCACACGGCGCTCGATGTCCCGGCCTTTTTGCACCAGCATTTCGGGCGTGTCGGCGTGGGTGATCGGCTCGACATCCTGCACGATGATCGGCCCTTCATCCAGATCGCCGGTCACATAATGGGCGCTGGCGCCGATCATCTTTACGCCGCGCGCATGGGCCTGGTGATAGGGGCGCGCACCCTTGAAACCGGGGAGGAAGCTGTGGTGAATATTGATGCAGCGCCCGGTCAGAAACGCCGCCATTTCGGCGGATAGAATCTGCATATAGCGGGCGAGCACCACCAGCTCCGTCCCGGTCTCCTCGATGATTTCGCGCACGCGCGCTTCCTGTTCGGCCTTTGTTTCACGCGTTACGGGCAGATAGTGGAAGGGGATATCGCGCATCATCGGCACATTCAGCGCCTCTTTCGGGTGGTTGCAGATGATGCCGCTGATATCCATGGGCAATTCACCGATGCGCTGGCGATAGAGCAGATCGGCGAGACAGTGATCGAATTTCGACACCAGCAACAACACGCGCGAACGATGGCCGCGCGGATTGATCCGCCAGCTCATGCCGAGCGGATCGGCAACGGACGCGGTGAAATCGGCGCGCAGTTGGATGATGCTTTTTTCCACCGGCCAGTCGAACACCACGCGCATGAAGAATTTGCCGGTTTCGGTATCGTCGAATTGCTGGGCTTCGAGGATGTTGGCGTCCTGCCGGAACAGGAACCCGGCAACGGCGGCCACCAGCCCTTTTTGATCCTTGCAGGAAAGGGTCAGGATATGCGCGTTCGTCAAGATTTTCTCCATGCTGCTCTTTTGCCTCGCCCCATGCGGCAGGAGCCAGCGGAGAACAAGGGCCTCCTCAGCGACACTCAGGCGCACCGGCAAGGGCGCAATCGGGCAAGGTTTCCGGCATGGTCGTCCATAGCCAGACGTTGACGAGGATCACCAGCGCCGCCATCAGCATCAGAACGGCGCGTTTGCGATCGGCGCGCCACTGGTGCCAGCCGCCGGCCAGCAGCAGGAAGGCGGTGATTACCGCAATGCTTTGCATGATTGCTGTCATGGAGCGATCCCTGCCATGGTTTGCGCGATGGCGCGAGCCCATTGCCGGCGGCGGGAGAGCCGGATTTCCGCAGTCTGGCGCGGGGTGAAGCGCCGGTCGGCATGCACCATGGTGTGGGCCGCAGCCGCCAGATCGGGGAAGATGCCAGCGCCGACACCCGCCAGCATCGCCGCACCCAGCGCCGTGGTTTCGACGGTACGGGGGCGGTCCACCGCCAGGCCTGTCGCGTCGGCAATATCCTGGCACAGCCAGTCGTTCGCCGTCATGCCGCCATCCACCCGCAGGTTCCGTGGCACGACGCCATCGGCGGCGAAGGCATCAAGGAGATCAGCGGTTTGCTGCCCCATGGCTTCGAGGGTTGCCCGAACGATATGCGCACGGCTGGTTGCCGCGGTAATCCCCGTCAACAGCCCGCGCGCATGCGGCTGCCAATGCGGCGCGCCAAGGCCGACGAAGGCGGGAACGAGGGTGACGCCGCCGCTATCGGGCACCGATTCCGCCAGCGCCGCCGACTCCGCCGCCGTATCGAGGATACCCAGCCCGTCGCGCAGCCATTTGACGGCATTGCCGCCAACGAAGATCGAGCCTTCCAGCGCATAGGCCAGCGGGTCGCTGCAAAGATAAGTAGCCAGCAGACGATTGCGGCTGTGGGGTGGTTCATCCCCGGCATGGGCCAGCATGAAAATGCCGGTGCCATAGGTGCATTTGATCATGCCGGGGGCAAGGCACGCTTGCCCGATGGTGGCGGCTTGCTGATCGCCGGCCATGCCGGTGATCGGCAATGTACGGCCTTCCACCCGCGCCATGGCGATCGCGCCGCTGGTGCCGGTGATTTCCGGCAGGGCCCGGCGCGGCACGTCGAACAGCGTGCACATTTCATCGGACCATTCCCCGCTGGAAAGGTCCATCAACTGCGTGCGGGATGCATTGCTGCGATCCGTCAGATGGCGCTCGCCACCCGTCAGATTCCACACCAGCCAGCTATCCACCGTGCCGACGCGCAAATCGCCCGATTCGGCGGCGGCAGCCACCGCAGGCCAGTTGGCGATGGCCCAGCCGATCTTCGACGCGGAAAAATAAGGATCGAGCAGCAGGCCTGTCAGGGCCTGGACGCGCGGTTCATGCCCGGCGGCACGCAGGCGTTCCATCCTGTCGGCGGTGCGCCGGTCCTGCCAGACGATGGCGGGGGCGAGCGGCTGGCCCGTCGCACCGGACCAGAATACCACCGTCTCCCGCTGATTGGCGATGCCGATGGCGGCAAATCGCTCCACACCGACGGTTTCCACCAGTTCGGCGAGCGCATCCAGCGTCAGATCGCGAATTTCGCTGGCGTCATGCTCCACCTGGCCGGACGCCGGCCAATGCTGCGTCAGCGGGCGTTGCGCCATCGCGACAATCACGCCATCCGGGGCAAAGGCCAGCGCGCGGGTAGATGTGGTGCCGGAATCAAGGGCAAGCAGCAGATCAGCCATGGCCCATAGCTAACGCTCAAATCTGCACATGCAAAATGGCGAATGATGCTTGCGCGCGATGCCGCCTCCTGCTAGGGGCCGCCCTTCTACCAGCGGGCCGAAGGGCCTGGCTCAGGCGGCGTGCGGTCGTGGCGGAATTGGTAGACGCGCAGCGTTGAGGTCGCTGTGGCCGAAAGGCTGTGGAAGTTCGAGTCTTCTCGACCGCACCATCACTTGAAAAATCAGGGATAACCGAATTTCAACGGATGACGACGTCTGCAACGCCGTCATCCAAAAGAGAAGCCGGTTCGAATCCGGCTGCGACGTTCATTGTCGGATTGGTAGCTGGAAAATACAGGGCGCCGAGTTGGGAAGTCTGGATCCCGAGGCCGCCTAGGGATGTGCTGGAGCAATTTTTACCCTGGTTGCAAGCCAGACCGACATGGCGATCAGGCAATATGAACCTGTGTTCCGGCACCCGCCGCCTGCGCGATACCGGCGGGTGGCGCGGAATCTGTTACCAGATCATGTACTTCATGGTGTTGCGCCACTTGCAAGCGGCCCCCTCGGGCGAATTTGGTGGAGTCGGCCAGGATCATCAGACGGCGGGCGTTCTCGATCAGCGCGCGCTTGAATGTGGCTTCGCCGGCGTCGAAATCCAGATAGCCATGGGTTTCGTCGATGGAGCCGATGGAAAAGACGGTGATGTCCGGCACGAAACGGCGGCAGTAGCTGATGGCTTCGGGTCCGAAAGAGGCGCCGTAATGGGGCGAGATTTCGCCGCCGGCCATAAACAGACGCTGCCCGGATCTGCCGGTTACTTCCTGAGCAATTTCGACACTGTTGGTGATAATGGTCAGATCGCGCAGACCTTGCAAGGCTCGTGCCAGCCAGAACGCCGACGTTCCCGAATCCAGCAAGATCGTCATCCCCGGCTGGATGAATTCGGCGGCACGACGGGCGATGCGCTGCTTCAGCGCCGCTTCGATGCGCACGCGCTGACGAAAAGGTCCCTCGAGCATATGGTTCGGCAGGCTGACGCCACCATGTGTTTTCTGTACGTGTCCGCCCAGTTCCAGTTGCCGCACATCGCGGCGGATCGTCTCTTCCGAAACGTCAAATCGCCGCGCCAGATCGCCGACGGACCAGAATGGCTGGCCATCCAGCAAGGTCAGAATTCCAGCGATTCGCGCACTTTGGTTGAGCCGCGGCGGCTGTCGACCGGTCGATTCCATCATACTCATAATATCACCGTATCAACATACATTCAGGGCTTGAAGCAACCTAAAACCACATGCGTGGGCAAAATGCCACAAAATGTCACAAAAGCGAAACTCGAATCCCTTAATAGCAGCGCCGGACGGGGGCGGGCTTTCCGTCCACTTCAGGGAGAGTTTGAAATGAAGATGGTGAAACTGGCATCGCTTTCACTGCTGGCGGCGGGCAGCGCGCTTCCGGCCATGGCTATCGCGGAAACCAACGCCGATATGGCGAGCAACGCCGCTGTGGAAGCGAATGCGGATTTCAGCGCCGATATCGTTGTGCGCGGTTATGTCGAGTCGCTGGGCTATGCGCGGGATCTGAAACGCGAATCCGTCATTACGAAGGACGTGATTGTCGCCGAGGACATGGCGAAGTTTCCCGAACTGAACTTGGCTGAATCGCTGCAGCGCCTGCCGGGTGTGCAGATCACCCGTGAGGCGGGTGAAGGCCGGCGCATTTCGTTGCGCGGCCTCGGATCGGATTTCGCCCGCGTGCAACTTAATGGCATGGAAGTGCTGGGCAACGTCGATTCCGCGCAGGATAGCCGGGGTCAGCGGACCCGCGACCGCGCGTTTGACTTCAATATCTTCGCATCGGAACTGTTCCAGCGGGTTGAGGTCGAAAAGACTTATGAGACAGCACAGAAAGAAGGCGGCATGGCCGGCACCGTCGGTCTGTTCACCGGCAAGCCGTTCGATTATGGCCTGGGCAGCAAGGGCGCCATCTCGTTGAAGCTGGGCACGAACCAATATACCGACGACGCGCAGCCACGCATCGCGGCGCTGTACAGCTATAACTGGGACAATGAGTTCGGTGTGGCGTTCTCCGTCGCCTATGCGAAGCGCAAGACCACCGAGCAGGGCCACAACACATATAATTATTCCCGCCCCAACGCCGCGACCATGACGCGCCTGGTCGCGCAGGGGCTGGATATCTCCGGTCTGAGCCAGGCGCAGCAGGACAAGTTCCTGTCCGGCGATCTCTATTTCGCGGACGGCAACCGCATTTCCTCGTGGAATGCCGATATGCAGCGCCTCGGTCTGACCGGTGCGGTGCAGTGGCAGCCGGCGGACAATTTGCTGCTGACGGTCGATGGACTTTACGGCCAGTTCCGCACCAAGCGCGAAGAACTGCACCTGGCGACGCGACCGCTCTCATCCTCCGGTTCTGTCTCGTTCGACACGCCCGCAGGCGGCGTCTGGCCCGGCATGTTCCAAACTGCGTCCGTCATCAACGATCTGGCATGGGACAGCAGCAATTACGTTACGCTGACCGACGTGACCGGCACGACGTTCGGCAGCGAAAACCGCCGCTCCAAAAATAAAAATCGCTTCTATCAAGGGGTCATGAACGCAAAATGGGACGCGTCCGACCGTCTCTCGGTGGACATGCT
>Ga0172382_10000173_pt1 | contig 114306 bp, 123 predicted proteins | sample Leawel138RmetaG_FD_122245 | JGI IMG/M metagenome (GOLD analysis project Ga0172382, IMG submission 122245) | Leachate microbial communities from a municipal landfill in Southern Ontario, Canada - Leachate well 138R metaG | ecosystem: Engineered > Solid waste > Landfill > Unclassified | place... | reverse complement strand
GGAGCGCGGCCTGCTGCGCAATCGTGCGCTGGGCTTCGTCTATCAGTTTCACCACCTGCTGCCGGAATTCACCGCGCTGGAGAACGTCTGCATGCCGTTGCTGATCGGCAAGGTGGCGATCCCGGAGGCGCGCCAGCGCGCCGGCGAGCTGCTGGCCCGCGTGGGGCTGGGTTATCGCCTGGAGCACAAGCCGGCCGAGCTGTCCGGTGGTGAGCGCCAGCGGGTGGCGATCGCCCGAGCGCTGGTCAACCGGCCGGCGCTGGTATTGCTCGACGAGCCGACCGGCAACCTGGACCACCACACCGCGCAGGGCATTCAGGACCTGATGCTGGAGCTGAGCACCTCGCTGCGTACCGCGTTCCTGGTGGTTACTCACGATCGCCAGCTGGCGGCGCAGATGGATCAGGTTCTGCGCCTGGAAGACGGCCGGCTGGTGGCTGAATAATGTTCCGCCCGCTGAGCGTCTTCATCGGCAGCCGCTATACCCGTGCCAAGCGGCGCAATCACTACATCTCGTTCATTTCCCTGACCTCGCTGATCGGGCTGTCGCTGGGCGTGCTGGCGATGATTCTGGTGCTGTCGGTGATGAACGGCTTTCAGCGCGAGATGAGCGCGCGGATTCTCGGCATGGTGCCGCACGCCACGATCGACGGGGTCCAGCCGCTCGACGACTGGCAGGCGCTGGCGCAGCGGCTGCGGACGCACCCCGAGGTGCAGGCCGCGGCGCCGCTGACCCAGCTCGAGGGCATGCTCTCGTTCAAGGGCAGCATGCAGCCGATCCAGGTCAGCGGTATCGAGCCGGAGGTCGAGGGCGATGTGTCGATCGTCGCTTCACGCATGGTCGCCGGCAGCCTCGACGATCTCCAGGCGGGCGAGTTCGGCGTGATCATCGGCATGATCACGGCCCGGCGCTTCGGCCTTTCGGTGGGCGACAAGCTGACCCTGATCGTGCCGGAAGTCAGCGCAACCCCCGGTGGCATCACTCCGCGCATGCAGCGTTTGAACGTGGTTGGCGTGTTCAAGGTCGGCGCCGATCTGGATGGCAGCCTGGCGCTGATCCATCGCTCCGACGCCGCGCAGATTCGCCGCTGGCAGCCGGAGCAGGTGCAGGGCGTGCGGGTCAAGCTGAACGACCTCTATCGCGCACCGCAGGTGGCTGGGCAATTGCTGGCTCAGTTGGGCGAAGGCTACCGTGCGGAGGATTGGTCGCACACGCAGGGCAGCCTGTTCAGCGCGATGAAGATGGAGAAGACCATGATCGGCGTGCTGTTGATGCTGATCGTGGCAGTCGCGGCATTCAACATCATCGCCACGCTGATCATGGTCGTGGCCGATAAACGTGCGGACATCGCCATCCTGCGCACGCTGGGCGCAACGCCACGGCAGATCATGGCGATCTTCATGGTGCAGGGCAGCCTGATCGGCATCAGCGGTACGTTGATCGGCATCGTGCTCGGCGTGCTCGGCGCATTGAACGTGAGCGAGCTGGTGGGCTGGCTGGAGCGAGTGACCGGCCAGCATATCTTCAGCTCCGACGTGTACTTCATCAGCACGCTGCCATCGGAGTTGCGCTGGGAGGATGTGGCGATCGTCGCCGTGGCGGCGCTGAGCCTGAGCTTTCTGGCGACGCTGTATCCAGCCTGGCGCGCCGCGCAGACGCAGCCGGCGGAGGCGCTGCGTTACGAATGAGAGCGGCGCTCAGCGCCGGCCGTTCTGCCGCCGGCGCCAGCTCCGTCCGACCCACCAGCGCCAGTAGGCCTGCGTGCCAACATAGCCGAGCACGGCAAAACCGATTGCCGCGACCAGCGAGCCGAGGTACAGCGGTTGCCAGTTGTTCTGCAGCAGCTGCGTCACCCAGGCGAGGGTGAGTTCTTCCGGCATGCTCAGGGCGGGCGCATCCATCAGCCAGGCACCGAGCTTGTACGTGCAATAGAATACCGGCGGCATCGTCAGCGGATTGGTCAGCCAGACCAGGCCGATGGCGATCGGCAGGTTGGCTCTGGCTGGCAGGGCGCAGCTCGCTGCCGCGAGCATCTGCATGGGCATGGGAATCAGCGCCCAGAACAGGCCGATGGCCATCGCCCGTGACACCGAGTGGCGGTTGAGATGCCAGAGGTTGGGATCGTGAATCAGCGCGCCGAGAAATCGCAGCGACTTGTTAGTCTTGATGCGGTCGGGATGCGGCATGTAGCGTTTGAAGAAGCGACGCGGCATGGAGATTCTCGGGCGGACGGAGCTCGGCGAATTATGCGCCGTTTACCGCGCAGGATCGGCAGCGGTTTTGTCACATAAGGTCTCCTGTCCGGCATGGCCGGCAGGCACCGTACGGCTTCCGGGGAATGGATTCCGAGGAGGGTAGGAACATGCGGGCAGGGATGCTGGCATTGGCCATGGGTTTGTTGTTGCCGCGTTTTCTGCCCGGGTTGCCTGCGGCTTGGGTATTGATTGTGCTGGGCTTGCTGGGGCTGCTGTGCCTGTTGCGGCAAGCGTCCCGGCCGTTGGCCTGGCTGTGTTTCGGCCTGCTCTGGGCGTGTATGCAGATGCAGGCGGCGTTGGACGAACGGCTCGCCAGCGAACTCGATGGCCGCACGTTCTGGCTCGAAGGTCAGGTGCTCGGTTTGCCGGCCGTGCAGGACGGTGTGGTGCGCTTCGAACTCGGCGATATCAGCTCGCGGCACGCCGGCTTGCCGGCGCGCTTGCGCCTGGCCTGGTATGGCGGTCCGCAGCTGCGTGCCGGTGAGCGTTGGCGGCTGGCAGCGCGGCTGAAACGCCCGCACGGACTGGTTAACCCGCATTCGTTCGATCATGAGGCCTGGCTGCTGGCGCGCCACATCGGCGCTACCGGAACGGTCAAGATCGGCGAGCGCCTGCAGGAAGCAGCTGGTGCCGGTGGCTGGCGCGATCGCTTGCGTGCCCGGCTATTGACCGTCGAGGCGCAGGGGCGGCAGGGCGCGATCGCAGCGCTGGTGGTCGGCGATAGCTCGGGCCTGTCACCAACGGACTGGCGCATCCTGCAGGACACCGGCACGGTGCACCTGATGGTCATCTCCGGCCAGCATGTCGGCTTGCTGGCCGGCCTGCTGTACGGGCTGGTGGCGCTGCTGGCGCGCATCGGTTGGTGGCCGCGACACCTACCGTGGCTGCCCTGTGCCTGTACGGCGGCATTCGCCGGTGCACTCGGTTACGGCTGGCTGGCAGGGTTCGAGGTGCCGGTCCAGCGGGCCTGCGTGATGGTGGCGGTGGTGCTGCTCTGGCGCCTGCGCTTTCGTCAGTTGGGCGTCTGGCTACCGCTGCTGATCGCCCTCGACGGTGTCCTGCTGTTCGATCCGTTAGCCAGTCTGCAGCCGGGGTTCTGGCTGTCGTTCGGTGCGGTCGCCTTGCTCGCCCTTGTGTTCTCCGGGCGACTGGGTGCCTGGCGCTGGTGGTTGACGCTGCCGCGTGCGCAGTGGGCGATGGTGGTGGGGTTGCTGCCCTTGATGCTGGCGCTGGGGTTGCCGATCAGCGCCAGCGGGCCATTGGCGAATCTGCTAGCAGTGCCCTGGGTTGGCCTGACGGTGCCCGTGGCGCTGCTCGGCACCGTGTTGCTGACGTTGCCGGGCATCGGCGAAGGCTTGCTGCTGCTGGCGGGCTGGTCGCTGGCATGGCTGTTCCAGTCGCTGGAGTTGCTCGCCGACTGGCAGGCAGCCTGGATAGTGGAAAGTCTGCCGCTCTGGGCCTGGTCGCTGGCGACAGTGGGAGCGCTGGTGTTGCTGCTGCCCGCCGGCGTGCCGTTCCGTGCGCTGGGCGCGCTGCTCCTGCTGCCACTGCTGTATCCGTCGACGCCGCTGCCGCTTGCCGGCAAAGCCGACGTCTGGGTGTTCGACGTGGGACAAGGCCTCTCGGTGCTGGTGCGCACCCACTCCCATGCGTTGCTTTACGATGCCGGTCCGCGCCATGGCGATTTCGACACGGGCGAGCGAATCGTCTTCCCGTCGCTGCGGCGGCTGGGAGTGGAACGGCTGGACCTGCTGCTGATCAGTCATGCCGACAGCGATCATGCCGGCGGCGCGGTGGCCATGCAGCGACTGCTGCCGCCGCGGCGAGTGTTCAGCGGCGAGCCGGCGCGCCTGCCTGCGATGTTGCAGGCGCAATCCTGCGATAACCAGAGCTGGCAGTGGGACGGCGTGCACTTCGCCCTCTGGCGCTGGGCGCAGGCGGCGGACGGCAATCAGTCTTCCTGCGTGCTGATGATCGAGGCCGAAGGCGAACGCCTGCTACTGACCGGCGATATCGATGCGCGGGCGGAACAGGCACTGGTGCAGAGCGACTGGCCGCTGGCGGCGCACTGGCTGCTGTTACCGCATCACGGCAGCAACAGTTCCTCTTCGCCGGCCTTTCTCGCGGCGGTACGGCCGCAGAGCGCGCTGATCTCGCGCAGCCGTCACAACGCGTTTGGCCATCCGCACCCTGCGGTCGTCGGGCGCCTGCGGGACGTGGGCGTGCGGCTGTACGACACCGCCGAGTCAGGCGCGCTGAAGGTTGAGCTGGGGGCGTTTCGCGACGCGCGCGGTTTGCGCGAGCAGCGGCGATTCTGGCGGGAAAAATGAGAACGGCGGCGGTCGGCGGGTTGCGGACCCTATGCTAGAGTGGCGCCACTTTTTCGAGGGGGATTCGTCTCGTGTGGGAGCTGGTCAAAGCGGGCGGCTGGATAATGCTGCCGATCATTCTGTGTTCAATCGTCGCCGCCGCGATCATCGCCGAGCGGCTGTGGACGCTGCGTCCGAGCCGTGTCACGCCGCCGCATCTGCTCGGTCAGGTGTGGAAGTGGATCAAGGAAAAGAAACTCAGCAACCAGCAGCTCAAGGAGCTGCGCGCCGATTCTCCGCTGGGCGAGATCCTCGCCGCCGGGCTGGCCAATTCCAAGCGCGGCCGCGAGATCATGAAAGAGTGCATCGAGGAAGCTGCGGCCCGTGTGGTGCATGACCTGGAGCGCTATCTCAATGCGCTCGGCACGATCGCTGGCATCGCGCCATTGCTCGGCCTGCTGGGTACCGTGCTGGGTATGATCGAGATATTCAGCGCCTTCATGGGTTCGGGCATGGCCAATGCGCCACAACTCGCCGGCGGTATCGCCAAGGCGCTGATCACCACCGCGGCCGGCCTGATCGTGGCGATTCCGGCGCTGTTCTTCCATCGCTTCCTGCTGCGTCGCGTCGATGAGCTGGTGGTCGGCATGGAGCAGGAGGCGATCAAGCTGGTCGAGGTGGTCCAGGGCGATCGCGATGTCGATCTGGACGAGGGCAAGGCGTGAAATTCCGGCGCAAACCGCGGGAGAACGTCGAGATCGGCCTGGCGCCGCTGATCGACGTGGTCTTCATCCTGCTGCTGTTCTTCGTGGTCACCACTACCTTCACCCGTGAGACGCAACTGCAGGTTGATCTGCCGGAAGCGGCCAGTGGCACGCCGCCGGAGCAGACCGAGGTCAAGCAGCTGGAAGTCGTCATCGATGTCGACGGCAACTATTCGCTCAACGGCAAGGCACTGCTCAAGAGCGACCTGAGCTCGCTGATGGCCGCGCTGAGCAAGGAGGCTGAGGGCGACAACAGCCTGCCGATGATCATCAGCGCGGACGGCAAGACGCCACACCAGGCGGTCATCACCGCGATGGATGCGGCCGGCAAGCTGGGCTTCGCGCATCTGCGCATCACCACCGTCGAGGCGCAGGCTGCGCCTTGATGTCGTTCGCCGAGCGGCTGCAGCGCGCCTGGTATCGCGGGCATCCCGCACTGCGCCTGCTGGCGCCGCTGGAGACGCTCTATCGGGCGGTCGTCGAACGCAAGCGCCGGCGCTTCTTGGCCGGGCAGGGCGACAGCTACCGGGCGCCGGTGCCGGTCATCGTGGTCGGCAACATCACCGTCGGCGGTACCGGCAAGACCCCGCTGATCCTCTGGTTGATCGAGCATTGTCGTGCGCGCGGCCTGCGAGTCGGGGTGGTCAGTCGCGGCTACGGCGCGACCCCGCCGGCGCTGCCGTGGCGAGTGCGGGCGGAACAGGCGGCGCGCGAGGCGGGCGACGAACCCCTGCTGATCGTGCAGCGAACCGCCGTACCCCTGATGATCGATCCTGACCGCACCCGCGCTGTTCGTGCGCTGTTGGCGAGTGAGCCGCTGGATCTGATCCTGTCCGACGACGGCCTGCAGCACTATCGCCTGGCGCGCGATCTGGAGCTGGTGCTGATCGATGCCGCGCGCGGGCTCGGCAATCACCGCTGCCTGCCGGCCGGGCCGCTGCGCGAGCCGGCCGAGCGCCTGCTGACGGTGGATGCGGTGTTGTGCAATGGCGCGCAGGCGGACGCTCCGGAGGGCTATGCCTTCCGCCTGCAGCCTTCTGCGCTGATCGAGCTGCACAGTGGAGAACGCTGGCCACTCGACCATTTTCCGCCAGGGCAGAGCCTTCACGCCGTCGCGGGTATCGGCAATCCGCAGCGTTTCTTCTCCACGCTCGAGGCGCTACACTGGCGCCCGATTCCGCACGCCTTCGCCGATCATGCCGCCTACAGCGCGCAGCAGCTGCAGTTCGCTCCCGAGCTGCCGCTGGTGATGACCGAGAAGGATGCGGTGAAATGCCGGGCGTTCGCGCCCCCGGGCTGGTCCTATCTGCAGGTCGAGGCAGCGCCCTCGGCGGCGTTCGTGGCCTGGTTTGACGAGCAACTGGCCCGATTGCTGCCCGATCACTCATAAGCCGCCCGATCTGCCGGTGCAGTCGGCTGCTTTCCAAGGACTGCGCATGGACACCAAACTCCTCGATATTCTGGCCTGCCCGCTGTGCAAGGGGCCGCTGAAGCTGGCCGACGACAAATCCGAATTGATCTGCAAGGCCGATGGCCTGGCCTTCCCGGTGCGTGACGGCATTCCGGTGATGCTGGAAGGAGAAGCCCGTACCCTCGACGTGGACGAGCGTCTGGACAAATGAGCACCTCCTACACCGTGGTGATTCCGGCTCGCTACGCCTCTAGCCGCCTGCCGGGCAAGCCGCTGCAGGATATCGCCGGCAAGCCGATGATCCAGCACGTCTGGGAGCAGGCCCGCCGCAGCGCCGCGCAGCGGGTAGTGGTGGCGACTGATGATGAGCGGATTCTCAGCGTTTGCGGCGCCTTCGGTGCCGAGGCTGTGCTGACGCGCGTCGAGCACAATTCCGGGACCGACCGTCTGGCCGAGGTGGCCTGCCTGCTCGGCCTGGATGCCGAGGCCATCGTTGTCAACGTGCAGGGCGACGAACCGCTGATCCCGCCGGCTGTCATCGACCAGGTTGCGGCGAATCTGGCGGCTTATCCTGAGGCAGCGATCGCCACCCTGGCCGAGCCGATTACCGATGCGGCGACGCTGTTCAATCCAAACGCGGTGAAGGTGCTGGCGGATGTCAACGGCCTCGCCCTGACCTTCAGCCGCGCGCCGCTGCCGTGGGCGCGCGATGCCTTTGCGCAGAATCGCGAGGCATTGCCGCAAGGCGTGCCGTACCGCCGGCACATCGGCATCTACGCCTATCGTGCGGGGTTCCTGGCCAACTTCGTGGCCTGGGGGCCTTGCTGGCTGGAAAACACCGAATGCCTTGAGCAGCTGCGGGCACTCTGGCATTGCCAGCGTATCCACGTCGCCGATGCCATCGAGGCGCCGCCGGCGGGCGTAGATACGCTCGAGGACCTCGAGCGGGTCCGGCGTCTGCTAGGACATTGAGCATGAAAGTGCTGTTCGTCTGCATGGGCAACATCTGCCGCTCGCCGACTGCCGAGGGCGTGTTTCGTCATCATGTGCAGTTGGCCGGTTTGCAGGATCGGATCGAGATCGATTCGGCCGGTACTGACGACTGGCATGTCGGCAGGTCGCCGGACAGCCGGACGCGCCAGGCGGCGCAGCGTCGTGGTTATGACCTCGACACGCTGCGTGCACGCCAGGTGGAGGTTGAGGACTTCCGTCGCTTCGACCTGATCCTGACCATGGATCACGACAACCTGGCGCGTCTGCAAGCGCTGCGCCCGACGGATGCGACGGCCGAGCTCGACTTGTTCCTGCGTCGCTACGGTGTGGCAGGCGATGTGGTGCCCGACCCCTACTACGGCGGTGCGGATGGATTCGAGCAGGTGCTCGACCTGATCGAACAGGGCTCGCAGGCGTTGCTCGCAGAAGTTCGGGAGCGCCTGTGAATCTGCGGGTCGACGAGTGGCGCTCGCTCAAGCCGTTCAACACCTTTGCCGTCGAGCAGCGTGCCCGCCTGTTCGCCGAGGCGCATGACGATGCCGAGGTCGGCCAGGCGCTGACGCTCTCGAAAAGACACGACCTGCCCCTGCTGGTGCTCGGTGGTGGCAGCAACCTGTTGCTGACACGCGATGTCGAAGCGCTGGTGCTGCGCATGGCCAGTCGAGGCAAGCGCATTGTTGCGGAGCAGGACGGCAGCGTACTGGTCGAGGCCGAAGCGGGCGAGCCGTGGCATCCCTTCGTGCTCTGGACGCTGCAGCAGGGGCTGGCTGGACTGGAGAATCTCAGTCTGATTCCCGGCACCGTAGGGGCAGCGCCCATCCAGAACATCGGCGCCTACGGCGTGGAGATTGGCGATCTGCTGGCGGGCATCACCGCACTGGATTGCGAGACGGGCGCGTTGCGCGACTTCAGTCCGGCCAAGTGTGCGTTCGGCTATCGCGATAGCCTGTTCAAGCAGCAACCGGGTCGCTACCTGATCCTGCGCATGCGCGTGCGGCTGCATCGGCAGGCTGCCCTGCATCTGGAGTACGGGCCGATCCGGCAGCGTTTGGCGGAGCAGGGCATCATCGCGCCGACGCCGCTGGATGTCAGTCATGCGGTCTGTGCCATTCGCCGCGAGAAGCTGCCGGACCCGCGCGAGCTGGGCAATGCCGGCAGTTTCTTCAAGAATCCGCTGGTGTCGGTGGAGCTGGCCGAGCGGCTGCGTGCCGCCCATCCGGGGCTGGTTGCCTATCCGCAGCCGGATGGTCAGGTCAAGCTCGCCGCCGGTTGGCTGATCGAGCGGGCCGGCTGGAAGGGCTACCGCGAAGGCGACGCGGGCGTGCATCGTTTGCAGGCGCTGGTGCTGGTCAACTATGGCCAGGCCACGGGCGCGCAGCTGCTGCAGTTGGCGCAGCGTATCCAGAGCGATATCGCCAGCCGCTTCGGGGTGGCGCTGGAGATCGAGCCGAACGTCATCTGAGTCGCTCGCGTCACGCGATTTTCGGCTCGAAGCTTTCCGCCTGCGCCATTCGCCACATCCGCGGATAGAAGTCGCCCTGCAGGTTTTCGGCCAGCAGTTCCCCGGGGGCGAGGAAGGTGTGCAGCTGAGAGAAGAGCTTGATCTCGGTGGCTGACATCCGGCGCGCCAGATGCTTGGCCTCCAGTTCGCTCGGATGCGACAGCCCGGCCGCGGCGAGCATCTCGGCCAGCGCCTTGAGCGTATTGCGATGGAAGTTGTGCACTCGCTCCGCCTTGTCCGGCACCACCAGTGCGCGCTGGCGCAGCGGGTCCTGGGTGGCTACGCCGGTGGGGCACTTGTTGGTGTGGCACGACTGCGACTGGATGCAGCCGATGGCGAACATGAAGCCGCGCGCCGAGTTGGCCCAGTCGGCGCCGATGGCCAGCACGCTGGCGATATCGAACGCGCTGACGATCTTGCCGCTGGCGCCCAGCTTGATGTGCTCGCGCAGATTCAGGCCGACGAGCGTGTTGTGCACGAACAGCAGGCCTTCGCGAAGCGGTACGCCGATGTGATTGGTGAACTCCAGCGGTGCCGCACCAGTGCCGCCTTCCTTGCCATCGATCACGATGAAATCTGGCAGGATGCCGGACTTGAGCATGGCCTTGGCGATTGCCATGAACTCCCACGGGTGGCCGAGGCACAGCTTGAAGCCCACCGGCTTGCCGCCACTCAGTTCGCGCAACTGGGCGATGAATGCCAGCAGCTCCAGCGGCGTGCTGAAGCTGCTGTGGCTGGCTGGCGATACGCAGTCCTGGTCCATCGGCACGCCACGTGTCGCGGCGATTTCAGCGGTGATCTTGTGTCGCGGCAGAATGCCGCCGTGGCCCGGCTTGGCGCCCTGGCTCAGTTTCACCTCGATCATCTTCACCTGCGGATCCACCGCCTGCTGGGCGAAGCGTTGCGGATCGAAGCGCCCCTGTTCGTCGCGGCAACCGAAGTAACCGCTGCCCAGTTCCCAGATCAGGTCACCGCAGTACTCGCGGTGATAACGGCTGATGCTGCCTTCGCCGGTGTCGTGGGCGAAGTTGCCGAGCTTGGCGCCACGATTGAGCGCGCGAATCGCGTTGGCGCTGAGAGAGCCAAAACTCATCGCGGATATGTTGAAGATCGACGCGCTGTAAGGGTGGCGGCATTGCGGACCGCCGATGCTGACGCGAAAGCTCGATGGATCGCTGTGGGGCGCCGTGCGGATCGAATGACCGATGAACTCGAAGCCGGCGCCGTAGACGTCGGTGAGGGTACCGAAGGGCTTGTCGGCCACTTCGTTCTTCGCGCGCGCGTACACCAGCGAGCGTTGTGCCCGGGAAAAGGGCAGGGGATCGCTGTCGTTCTCCAGCAGGTACTGGCGGATTTCCGGGCGGATGGTCTCGATCAGGTAGCGCAGGTTGCCGAGGATCGGGTAGTTGCGTCGCACGGCCTGCCGGGGTTGCAGCAGGTCCAGCGTGCCGATGGCGCTCAGCAATGCCGTGACCAGCGTCAGCCCCCAGACATGTTCGAGCCACGGCAGGCTGAGCAGCGTTAACAGCAGGCAGAACGCGTAGAAGGCGTAACGGTTCATCAGCGACAGATTCATCGGCATCCTCGGGTTTGCGGGAATCGCACGGCGCGTGGATGGTGCGCTGCCGGCAAAATGCCGGCTATTGCGCTTTGGTCGGCTGAGTCGTGCTTGATCGCCGCCTGTGAATGAAAAAAGGGATGCCGAAGCATCCCTTTTCTCGTCTTGGCATGGATCAGGCCTGAGGCTTGTCCTTGTCGTTCTGCTCGCCTTCTTCAGGCAGCGGTGCCTGCTCGACTTCCGGCGCAGGCTCCGCGGCAGCGTCTGGCTCGTAGGCCGACACAGTCTGCTCCGGTTCGCTCGGGGCTGCTTGCGATTCAGACTGTTCCGAAGCCTGCACCTCTGCCTGTGTCTCGATTTGCGGTACGGCAATCTCGGGCTCGCTCACGACGATCTCTGCGGCGGCCAGGGGCTGCTGCGCGAGGCTCGGAACTTGTTGCTCGGGTTGCTCCTGCGCCGTGGCGGCCAGTGCCGCAAGACGCTCGGCTTCGCGCTGACGACGGCGTACCTCACGCGGGTCGTTAGGTGCACGGCCACTCGGCGCGACTACCGGTGCTGCTTGCTCGACGCTCGGCTCGACCGACGCAGGCACTTCCGCTGCCGGCTCGATGACCGCAGTTTGCGGCGTTTCCGTAATGGCTTCAGCTGCGACGACCGGCTGCTCTTCAACCGTTGCCGTCGGGTATTCGATCGCAGCTTGCGGCAGTGCTTCCTCCGCGACAGGCGCGCTCTCGACGACCGCTTCGGCCTCTTCAGCAGTGGCGACTTCCGCTGCCGGCGAGACTTCGATCTGCGGCTCCGCTTCGGCGCTCGCAACGATGGCGGCGGCCGTGGCAGCGATAGCGATGTCCTCGCTCTTTACCGGCGCATTGTCTTCGCCAGCTTCGGCGATTTCGTTGCCATCGGCATCACGCTGGCGCTCGCGGCGATTGCTGCGGCGGCGCTGACCGCGGGAGCGGCGACGGGGACGTTCGCCGTCGGCGGTTTCCTGGTCCTCCTCGACGCTTTCCTCGTTCTGCTGCAGCTCTTCCTCGTTGGATACCTGCTCGGCGCGCGGCTTGCGCTCCTCGCACGGTGGTCGGGGCTTGCGTTCGGTCAGCTCTTCGCTCGGGGTCTCCAGTGCGCTGGCTTCATCCAGCGGCGCGCGCAGTTCGCGCTTGCGCTCTTCGCGCGGCTGGCGTTCTTCACGCGGGCCGCGTTCACGGCGCGGTTGGGCCTCGGCAGTTTCTACCTGCTCGCGGGGCTTGCGCTCTTCGCGCGGCGGTCGCGGCTGGCGTTCTTCGCGCGGTTGACGCTCCTCACGTGGCTGGCGCTCCTCACGAGACTGGCGCTCTTCACGGGGCTTGCGCTCCTCACGCGGAGCGCGTTCCTCGTCGCGACCACGGCCGTCACGGCGGCGGTTCTGCTGACGCCCGCTGCGGCGCTCTTCATTGCGCGGCGTGCGGTTGCCGGTCGGCTTGGTCTCAGTGGTGACGGCAGCCTTCGGCTCTTCCGGCTTGCCAGCGAACAAGCCGACCAGCGATTTGATCAGGCCCTTGAACAGGCTCGGTTCGGGAGCGGCGACAGGGGCTGGCGTCTCGACAGGTGTTGCTTCAGTGGTGACCGGCGCGGGGGTGCTGCGCTGCGGCGCAGTCTTGACCGCGGCCTCCTGGCGCACCAGCGTGCGGGTCGAGCTGACCGGCTGGATTTCCTCGGCTTCGCTGTGGCTCATCTCGTAGCTGGCGTGGCCGGCGGCGATTTCCGGGCTGTCGTCACGCAGGCGCTGGACTTCGAAGTGTGGCGTTTCCAGGTGATCGTCCGGCAGGATGAAGATGCGCGCGCGGGTGCGCAGTTCGATCTTGGTGATGGCGTTGCGCTTCTCGTTGAGCAGGAAGGCGGCGACCTGGAACGGCACGCGGGCGCGAACCTCGGCGGTGCGGTCCTTCAGCGCTTCTTCCTCGATCAGGCGCAGAATCGCCAGCGACAGCGATTCGACGTCGCGGATGATGCCCTGGCCGTTACAGCGCGGGCAGACGATGCCGCTGGTTTCGCCGAGCGACGGACGCAGGCGCTGACGGGACATTTCCAGCAGGCCGAAACGCGAGATGCGGCCGACCTGGATGCGCGCGCGGTCGGCTTCCAGCGCTTCGCGCATCTTCTCTTCGACGGCGCGCTGGTTTTTCGCCGGGGTCATGTCGATGAAGTCGATGACGATCAGGCCGCCGATGTCGCGCAGGCGCAGCTGGCGGGCGATTTCTTCGGCTGCTTCCAGGTTGGTCTGCAGCGCAGTTTCCTCGATGTCGCCGCCCTTGGTGGCGCGCGCCGAGTTGATGTCGATGGACACCAGGGCTTCGGTCGGGTCGATGACGATGGAGCCGCCGGACGGCAGTTTCACTTCGCGCTGGAAGGCGGTCTCGATCTGACTTTCGATCTGGAAGCGGTTGAACAGCGGCACGGAGTCTTCGTACAGCTTGATCTTGCTGGCGTACTGCGGCATGACCTGCTGGATGAAGGAAAGCGCTTCGTCCTGTGCCTCGACGCTGTCGATCAGCACTTCGCCGATGTCCTGGCGCAGGTAGTCGCGGATGGCGCGGATGATGACGTTGGATTCCTGGTAGATCAGGAACGGCGCGGCGCGGCCCTGCGAGGCGTCCTTGACGGCGGTCCACAGTTGCAGCAGGTAGTCCAGGTCCCACTGCAGCTCTTCGCTGGAGCGGCCCAGGCCGGCGGTGCGAACGATCAGACCCATGTCGGCCGGCACGTTGATGCCGTTGAGCGCTTCACGCAGTTCGTTACGCTCTTCGCCTTCGATACGGCGGGAGATACCACCCGCGCGCGGGTTGTTAGGCATCAGTACCAGATAGCGGCCGGCGAGGCTGATGAAGGTGGTCAGTGCTGCGCCCTTGTTGCCGCGCTCTTCCTTTTCGACCTGGACGATGACTTCCTGGCCTTCCTTCAGTACTTCCTTGATGTTGACGCGGCCTTCGGGGGCCTTGGAGAAGTACTCGCGGGAGATTTCCTTGAGTGGGAGGAAGCCGTGGCGCTCGGCGCCGAAATCGACGAAGGCAGCTTCCAGGCTGGGTTCTACACGGGTGATTTTGCCCTTGTAGATGTTGGCTTTCTTCTGTTCGCGTGCACCGGACTCGATGTCCAGGTCGAACAGCCGTTGGCCATCAACCAGTGCGACACGCAACTCTTCGGGCTGAGTTGCGTTAATTAGCATTCTTTTCATGTAGTACCGTCGGTTTCCGTGGCGTCCGGAAACGGCGTTCGGCACACACGACTCTCGCGGTCGGTGTCAGGTGAGTCAGGAATGGTTGTAAGGCACTCCAGTGTCCAGCGATGAGCGGCCAGATGGGCCGGCGTCGCGACGACGTCTCCTGCTTTGCTGTCGGAACAGCAGCAAATGCTTGGGGAGGAGGAATCAGACATCGGTAGCGGACGATTGATGAAGCGTCTGTGAAAGCCCTTGCTACGCAAATCCGATGCTGTGCATCTCCACCCAACACGCATACTTCGAAAATCGGGTGCCGCTCGCAGAATCCGGGGAGCGGGTTGTCGATTGTCGCGATTCCCCAACCTGGGGGCACGCATCATGTCTTCAAGGCTTGTTTCGTATCCTCACCATATTGGGAAGATGCGCCGGACAGCCTCACGTCCTCGAACATTTTTTCCGATCAAGGTTGGCGATATCGTTGCATCCCATGATCCGGCCGCTTTTGGCGGCGTTCGCGACTATAGCAGCAATGTTTAAGTGCTTCAATTCCATGAAAATTGATATGATCTCGCGATGACCAATACCCCCTCCCAGACCTCCGGCGTGCAAATGCTCGAGGTCGCGCCGGAACTTGCCGGCCAGCGCATCGACAATTTTCTCCGCACCCAGCTAAGAGGCGTTCCCAAGACGCTGATCTACCGCATCCTGCGCAAAGGCGAGGTGCGGGTGAACAAGGGGCGGGTCAAGCCCGAATACAAGCTGCAGGCAGGCGATCTGGTGCGCGTCCCGCCGCTGCGCCTGGCCGAACGCGACGAGCCCGAGCCGTTGGCACAGGGCCTGCTCGAGCGGCTCGAGGCGGCAATCGTCTATGAGGACAAGGCGCTCATTGTGCTGAACAAGCCAGCCGGCATCGCGGTGCACGGTGGCAGCGGGCTTAGTTACGGCGTGATCGAGGCCTTGCGCCAGTTGCGACCGGATGCCAAGGAGCTCGAACTCGTGCACCGTCTGGATCGCGATACGTCCGGGCTTCTGATGATTGCGAAGAAGCGCAGCATGCTGCGTCATCTGCATCGGGCGCTGCGCGGTGATGGTGTGGACAAGCGCTACATGGCGCTGGTGCGTGGCCGATGGGAAACCTCGAAGAAGCAGGTGAATGCGCCGCTACTGAAGAATACGCTGCGCTCTGGCGAGCGCATGGTCGAGGTGACCGAGGACGGCAAGGAGGCGCTGACGCTTTTTCGTGTTCTGCGACGCTTCGGTGACTTCGCGACGCTCGTCGAGGCCCGACCGGTGACCGGACGCACCCATCAGATCCGCGTGCATGCCCGCCATGCCGGACATAGCATCGCCGGTGACAGCAAATACGGCGATGAAGAGTTCACCCGCGAGATTCGTGAACTTGGCGGCAAGCGGCTGTTTTTGCACGCCTATGCGCTGCGGGTGCCGTTGCCGGATGGCGGCGAGCTGGCGCTGGAGGCGCCCGTGGACGAAGTCTGGGCGCGGACGCTGGAGAAGCTTGGTGAGTAGATACCAACTGCTGATCTTTGATTGGGATGGCACGCTGGTCGACTCCATTGGGCGTATCGTCGAATCGGTACGGGTGGCTGCGCGTGCTTTCGATCTGCCGCCACGCGACGATGTTTCCATCAAGGCGATCATCGGCCTTGCGCTGACGGATGCGATTGCCACGTTGTATCCGCATATCGATGATCCCGTTCTGATCGAGGAATTTCGTCAACGCTACAGCGAGCATTATCTTGCCCTGGAGGCGCAGCCTTCGGCGCTCTACCCCGGGGTAGCGTGTGCGTTGCAGGGATTTCGCGAGCGCGGCCATCTGTTGGCTGTCGCCACCGGCAAGGGACGCAAGGGGCTGGATCGAGTGCTGGCAGGGCAGGGCTGGACGGACTTTTTCGATGTCACGCGCTGCGCCGACGAGACGGCGGGTAAGCCTGATCCACTGATGATCGAGGAAATTCTTGTGCATTGCGGCATGCGTCCGGAGCAGGCGCTGATGATCGGCGACTCGGTATTCGATCTGCAGATGGCGCGGCGGGCGGGGGTCGATAGCGTGGCGGTCGCTTACGGTGCGCAGCCGGTGGAGAAGCTTCAGGCGTACGGTCCGCGCCTGGTGATCAATCGTTTTGCAGAGCTGGCCACCTGGTTGGGTGAGTCGCAAAGTAGTGAGGTGAATGAGCATGTCGGATGAATGGAAGGCGCCGATGAACGAAGGGCGTGACGAGCGCAGTAGCTGGAAGCTGCTGGAGAACACGTTGCAGGCAGGTATCCAGGAGCAGCGGCGCGCCAGGCGCTGGGGCATCTTCTTTAAACTGCTGACCTTCATCTATTTGTTCGGTGCGCTGATGGTGTTTTCGCCGGCGTGGCAGCTCGGCAAAGACAAGGCAGCGCGGGAAAGCCATACCGCCGTCATCAATGTGCGCGGCATGATTGCCGACGAGGAGTCCGCTAGCGCTGACAATATCGTTGGCGCTTTGCGTGCTGCATTCGAGGATACGAATACCAAGGGCATCGTTCTGCGAATCAATAGTCCAGGCGGCAGCCCGGTACAGTCGGGGTACGTTTACGACGAAATTCGTCGGTTGCGTAGCGAGTACCCGGCCATCAAGGTTTATGCCGTGATTACCGACCTGGGAGCGTCCGGCGCTTACTACATTGCCAGCGCAGCGGACGAGATCTATGCGGACAAGTCGAGTCTGGTTGGTTCTATTGGCGTGACGGCGGCGACCTTCGGTTTCGTCGAGGTCATGCAGAAGCTGGGTGTGGAGCGGCGCGTCTACACCTCTGGCGAGCACAAGGCATTCCTCGATCCGTTTCAGCCGCAGAAGCCGGAGGAAACCGAGTTCTGGCGTGAGGTACTGGCGACAACGCACCGACAGTTCATCGATAGCGTCAAGCGTGGGCGTGGCGATCGCCTGCAGGTGGCCGCGCATCCCGAGCTGTTCTCAGGATTGGTCTGGTCGGGCGAGCAGGCCCTGGAACTTGGTCTGATCGATGGTTTGGGCAGTACGGCGCACGTGGCGCGTGAGGTGATCGGTGAGCCAGAGCTGGTCGACTTCACCGTGAAGGAATCGCCAATCGACCGCTTCACCAAGAAGCTCGGCGCGGGCGTCGCCGAGCGGCTTGCGCTGCTGGTCGGTCTGCAGGGGCCAGCGTTGCGCTAGTGGCTGTGCGTCAGGGTAGTTCCACTCCCTCGGCCAGAAGCATGTCCACCAGGCGAATCAGAGGCAGGCCTATGAGACTGGTAGCGTCCTCGCCCTCGGTGGCGCGGAACAGGCTTATGCCCAGGCCCTCGGCCTTGAAACTGCCGGCGCAATCGTAGGGTTGCTCGATCTGCAGATAACGCTCGATGCGCGCGTCGTCCAGTTCGCGGAAGTGGACTGTGAACGGAACGCAGTCGATCTGAATGCGCCCGCTGCGACTATCGAGTAAGGCTAGGCCGGTGAGAAAGCGAACAGTGGTGCCGCTGGCGGCCTGCAGCTGACGTCTGGCTCTTTCGAACGTGTGGGGTTTGCCGAGGATGCTGTCGCCCAGTGTTGCTACCTGGTCGGAGCCGATGATCAGATGATCGGGGTGGGTTTCGGCGAGTGCTTGTGCCTTTTGGGCGGCCAGACGGCACACCAGTTGTTCGGCTGATTCGCCAGGATGTGGAGTTTCGTCGATGGCTGGGGCGCAGCTTGTGAAAGGCAGGCGCAGGCGTGAAAGCAGTTCCTGTCGGTACTTGGAACTCGAAGCAAGCAATAGTCGGCGCATGTGTCCTTCCTTTTATATATGGATGGGCAATTCTATGCGCGCGGTGTGGCCAGCGGGCTGAATTCCTTTGACAGTCATGGGGCGCATCCATAGAATGCCGCGCTTATGTTGAAAGGACCGATACCTCCGCACATTGATCCGCGCAAGCTTGCAGATCGGGCGGCTAGCCTGCAGGGCGAGCTAAGCCTGTCGCAGCTTCAGCGACTCGCTGAGTCTCTTGAAGATGATCAGGGTGTGGTGCGTGCCAGTTTTTCGTTCGGGCGCGACGAGCAGCGTACTGCGGTTATCCACAGCCAGCTCGATGTTGACGTCAAAATGGTTTGCCAGCGTTGTCTGGAGCCGGTTGTTTTGCCCATTCACAGCGAATGCGACTACGCCGTTGTTAATGAGGGGGCGAGCAGCCAGCACCTGCCCAAGGGCTATGACGTGCTGGAAGTGGGAGAAGATCCGTTGGATCTGCTGGCGCTGGTCGAAGACGAGCTGTTGCTCGCTCTGCCGATTGTTCCACTCCATGATCCTGAAATTTGCCAGCCGCCGGTTGGGCCAGACGAGCCTGAGCCGAGTGAGGACGAGGTAACGCGGTCCAACCCGTTCAGCGTACTGGCGCAGTTAAAGCGTGACCCAAACGTTTAGGAGTTGATCCAAATGGCTGTTCAGCAGAACAAAAAATCCCGTTCCGCTCGCGACATGCGTCGTTCCCACGATGCTCTGCAGGCGAACGCTCTGTCCGTGGAAAAGAGCACTGGTGAAGTCCACCTGCGTCACCACGTTTCTCCGGACGGTTTCTACCGTGGTCGCAAGGTGATCGACAAGGGCGCTGACGAGTAATCCTTGTCCGCTCCGGTCATCGCGATCGACGCAATGGGCGGGGACTACGGTCCCCGTTGCATTGTTCCGGCCAGTCTGTCCTGCCTGGCTGACCTCCCCTCGCTGCATCTGGCTCTTGTCGGCCAATCCTCCCTTCTGGAACGCCTCATCGCCGAGCACTCATCGGTCGATCGCACACGTCTGCAGATCGTTGACGCCGAGGACGTTATCGGTATGGCCGAGCGTCCGGCGCAGGCTCTACGCGGCAGATCGCAATCATCGATGCATGTCGCGCTGGAGCTCGTGCGCGACGGGCGGGCGCAGGCCTGTGTCAGTGCTGGCAATACCGGTGCGTTGATGGCCTTGGCGCGGCAGGTGCTGAAAACGCTGCCAGGCATTGATCGCCCTGCGATGGTGACTGCGATCCCGACGCGCGCAAAACCCTGTTTGTTGCTCGATTTGGGAGCTAACGTCGATTGCGCTGCCGAGCAGTTGCAGCAATTTGCGGTCATGGGATCGGTTGCTGCACAGGCTTTGGGTGTCGATCGTCCTCGCGTTGCCCTGCTGAACATCGGAGTCGAAGAGGTCAAGGGTAACCAGCAGGTCAAGCTTGCGGCCACCTTGTTGCAGCAGATGCAGGGGCTCAACTTCATCGGCTTCATCGAAGGCGATGGTCTGTATCGCGGCGAAGCGGATGTCGTGGTGTGTGACGGCTTCGTCGGCAATGTTTTGCTCAAGTCCAGTGAGGGGCTGGCGGAGATGGTGATCGCCAGGGTGGAGGCGCTTTTTCGGCGGTCGCTTGCCGCACGCGTCGTTGGCGGGCTGGCGTTGCCGATGCTGCGTCAGTTGCGCACGGAGCTGCGACCATCACGCTACAACGGCGCCAGTTTCCTCGGCCTTCAGGGGATTGTGGTAAAGAGTCATGGCAGCGCCGGGGAGGCTGGCTTCAGGTCCGCTATCCTGCGTGCGGCGGAAGATATCCAGCATGACCTGCCTGGCCATTTGCGCGAGCGCTTGGCGCAGGTGCTGGGATCGGACAATGTGACTGCGTCCGGTAGTCGACCATCCAACTGAAATTCGCGACGCCTGTCTTCAGGTGCGCGTAACAGACGATCAGAACCATAAGAGAGCTGCTTCATGTCCGCATCATTCGCTTTCGTCTTTCCTGGTCAGGGTTCGCAGTCGCTCGGCATGCTCGCCGAGCTGGGCGTCCAGCAGAGCCTCGTCATCGACACGTTCGCCGAAGCCTCGGCGGCACTTGGCTATGACATCTGGGCGTTGATCCAGCAAGGTCCGGAAGAACAACTGAATCAGACCGATAAGACCCAGCCGGCCATCCTGGCTGCATCGGTGGCGCTGTGGCGTCTGTGGCTGGCCGAGGGCGGCGCACGTCCCGCCTTCGTTGCCGGGCACAGTCTTGGTGAGTATTCCGCGCTGGTCGCCGCGGGCAGTTTGCCGTTCGCCGAAGCGGTGAAACTGGTCGAGCTCCGTGGCCAGTTGATGCAGCAGGCGGTGCCGGCTGGTATGGGTGGAATGGCGGCGATTCTGGGGCTCGAAGACGCCGACGTGCTGGCGGCCTGTGCCGAGGCGGCGCAGGGCGAAATCGTCAGTGCAGTGAACTTCAACGCTCCCGGGCAGGTTGTGATCGCCGGCAATGCGGCCGCCGTCGAACGCGCCATCGAGGCCTGCAAGGCACGTGGCGCCAAGCGTGCGATGGCGCTGCCCGTGAGTGTGCCTTCGCATTGTGAGTTGATGCGGCCCGCGGCCGAGCGCTTCGCAGATGCGGTTGCCGCTGTGGCCTGGCAGGCGCCGCAGATTCCGCTGGTCCAGAATGTCAGCGCAGCGGTCGTCGCCGATCTGCAAACGCTTCAGCGCGATCTCCTGGCTCAGCTCTACAGTCCGGTGCGCTGGGTCGAGTCGATGGTTGCGCTCAGCGAGCGCGGCGTGGCGGATCTGGTCGAGTGCGGCCCCGGCAAGGTGCTGTCCGGGCTGAATAAGCGCTGCGTGAAGGGCATCAACACCTACAACCTCGACACCCCAGAAGCCTTCGCCGCCACCCGCGCTGCGCTGGCCTGATCAAGGAGAATGCTATGAATCTGCAAGGCAAGGTGGCGCTGGTCACTGGCGCTAGCCGTGGTATCGGCCAGGCCATCGCCCTGGAGCTGGGGCGCCAGGGCGCCATCGTTATCGGCACGGCCACCACACCGTCAGGTGCCGAGCGCATCGCCGAAACCCTGAAGGCGAATGGCATCGAAGGCGCCGGCCTGGTGCTCGACGTCGGCAATGACGAATCAGTCGCCAGTACACTTGAACACATTCAGCAACATCTTGGGCAGCCGGCCATTCTGGTCAATAACGCCGGGATCACACGCGACAATCTGATGCTGCGGATGAAGGATGATGAGTGGTTCGACGTCATCAACACCAACCTCAACAGCTTGTACCGTCTTAGCAAGGCCGTGCTGCGCGGCATGACCAAGGCGCGTTGGGGGCGCATCATCAACATCGGTTCGGTGGTGGGTGCAATGGGTAACGCGGGGCAGGTAAACTACGCCGCCGCCAAAGCCGGCCTCGAAGGATTCAGTCGTGCCCTGGCGCGTGAGGTGGGATCGCGGGGCATTACGGTCAACTCCGTGGCGCCGGGCTTCATCGATACCGATATGACGCGTGAGTTGCCGGAGGCCCAGCGTGACGCCTTGCTGGGACAGATCCCGCTGGGTCGTCTCGGTCAGGCTGAGGAAATCGCCAAGGTCGTTGCCTTTCTGGCTTCGGATGGCGCTGCCTATGTCACCGGTGCCACGGTTCCGGTGAACGGCGGCATGTACATGAGTTGAATGTGACGCCGGGCGTGACTCGGCAGTCATAATGACTGTTTTAATCGCTATAAGCTGCGAAACGTTTATAGACAGATGGTTGGAAGTGGGTTCATGCTTGCCCGCTTTCAGCTTGAAATGCGGAAAACGCTTTCTATACACTACCGCGCAGACCAGCTGCCTGCTTTTTCCATAGGAGTGAAAACAAGGTATGAGCACCATCGAAGAACGCGTCAAGAAAATCGTTGCCGAGCAACTTGGCGTTAAAGAAGAGGAAGTTACCAACAGCGCTTCCTTCGTCGAAGACCTGGGTGCCGACTCTCTTGACACCGTCGAGCTGGTGATGGCTCTGGAAGAGGAATTCGAGACCGAGATTCCGGACGAGCAAGCTGAGAAGATCACCACCGTTCAGGAAGCCATCGATTACATCAACGCGCACGCGCAGTAAGTTGTAGTCCTGCTTCGGAACTAGGAAAGCCGCACTGCCTTGCACGAGGTAGTGCGGCTTTTCTTTGAGAGTCGATTCGCGGTGCGGCGATGCATGTTCGCTGCAGCCGTGAGTGTTCCCGCGCTCATCGGATTACCGGCGGGAGCTGAGCCAAACGTCAGGGTATAGGAGAATTGCTGTGTCGCGTAGACGCGTCGTGGTTACCGGTATGGGCATGCTATCGCCGCTGGGCAACGATGTGCCGAGCAGCTGGCAGGGTATCCTGGCCGGCCGCAGCGGCATCGGCCTGCTTGAGCACATGGATCTTTCCGCCTATTCCACGCGTTTTGGCGGTTCGATCAAAGGCTTCGAGGTTGAGCAGTACCTGCCGGCCAAGGAGGCACGCAAGCTCGACCTGTTCATCCAGTACGGCCTTGCAGCCAGCTTCCAGGCCGTTCGTGATTCCGGTCTGGAAATTACCGACGCCAACCGCGAGCGTATCGGCGTCGTCATGGGCTCCGGCATTGGCGGGCTGACCAATATCGAGAACAGCTGCAAAGCGCTGATCGAGCAGGGGCCGCGGCGTATCTCGCCGTTTTTCGTTCCCGGCTCGATCATCAACATGGTGTCCGGTTTCCTGTCCATCCACCTGGGGTTGCAGGGGCCGAACTATGCAATCGCTACCGCCTGCACTACCGGCACCCACTGCATCGGCATGGCGGCGCGCAACATCGCCTACGGTGAAGCGGATGTAATGGTTGCCGGCGGTTCCGAGATGGCGGCTAGCGGTCTGGGCATTGGCGGGTTTGCTGCTGCGCGCGCGCTGTCGACGCGTAACGATGATCCTGCCGCCGCCAGCCGTCCATGGGATCGGCAGCGTGATGGCTTCGTGCTGTCCGATGGTGCCGGCGCGCTGGTGCTCGAGGAGCTGGAGCATGCCAAAGCGCGCGGTGCGCACATCTATGCGGAGCTGATCGGTTTCGGCATGAGCGCTGACGCGTTCCACATGACCTCGCCGCCGGACGACGGCGCTGGTGCGGCACGCTGTATCCGCAATGCATTGAACGATGCCCGGCTCAACGCCGCCGAGGTGCAGTACATCAACGCTCATGGCACCTCTACTCCGGCAGGAGACAAGGCCGAGGCAGCGGCGATACGCAGCGTGTTCGGCGATCATGCATACAAGCTGTCCGTGAGCTCGACCAAATCGATGGTTGGTCACCTGTTGGGGGCGGCTGGCGCGGTCGAGGCGATTTTCAGTGTGCTGGCGATTCGTGATCAGGTGGCGCCGCCGACCATCAATCTGGATGAGCCGGACGAGGGCTGTGATCTGGACTTCGTGCCACTCCAGGCGAAGCCGATGCCCATCGATGTGACGATTTCCAACTCGTTCGGTTTTGGCGGCACCAACGGCTCGCTGGTGTTCCGCCGGTTCGCTGAGTGAAACCCTGCTGGATCGACGGACAGCCTGCTACCGGGCTGCCCGTCGATGATCGCGGCCTGGCCTATGGCGACGGCCTGTTCGAAACGATCAAGGTCGTGCGCGGCAAGCCGCAGTTGCTCGAACGTCATCTGCAGCGGCTGGACGAGGGTTGTCGGCGGCTGGCTATCCCTCTCGATCTGCCGCTTGTCAGAGCAGAGCTACTGGCATTCTGCGGTGAACTCGACACTGGAGTGGCCAAACTTACGGTCACCCGTGGTGCCGGCCGCCGCGGCTATGCACCTCCGCATCCCTGCTCTCCGCGGCGCCTGCTGCTCGCCTCGTCACTGCCGGCCTATCCGGTACAGAACGGGCAGACAGGCGTACGTCTGTTTCCCTGCGCGACGCGGCTTGCCGAGCAACCGCTGCTGGCGGGGCTCAAGCACCTCAATCGTCTGGAGCAGGTTCTGGCCCGTGCCGAGTGGCAGGATTCGACCTATGCCGAGGGGTTGATGCGCGATAGCTCGGGACGGGTGATCGAGGGCGTCTTCAGCAATCTGTTTATCGTGCATGACGGTGTATTGCTCACCGCAGCGTTGCAGCGCTGTGGTGTCGCTGGAGTGATGCGTGCGGAACTCATCGAACGCGCGAAGCAATTAGGAGTTGCCGTGGTCGTGCGCGATCTGGCGTACGAGGAGCTGCTGGCGGCCGATGAGGTGTTGCTGTGCAACAGTCTCTACGGTATCTGGCCGGTGATGGCGCTGGCCGGGCATACCTGGCCGGTGGGCGTTCTGACCCGTAAACTGCAAGTGGCCATAGCCGACCTGTCGAGTGTCTCGTGATTCGTAAACTTCTCATTTCGCTTGGGCTGGTCGCGTTGCTGGCGCTCGCCGGCCTCGGGCTCTTTGCCTGGAAGCAGTACTCCGCGCTGGAACAGCCGTTGGCGCTGGAGGAGCTGCAGTTGCTCGACGTCCAGCCCGGTGACACGCCCAGTGGTGTATTCCAGCGGTTGGAGACGCAGGGCTTGTTGCGTGATTCGTTCTGGCTGCGTGTTTACTGGCGGTTGAACCTGTCCGGTCAAAGCCTGCACAGCGGCGAATACAGGCTGACGCCCGGCATGAGCGCGCGCGATCTGATCGGGCTCTGGCAACGCGGCGAGGTGGAGCAGTACAGCCTCACCCTGGTAGAGGGCTGGAATTTCCGTCAGCTGCGCGCTGCCCTCCAGGCGCAGCCGAAACTGCAGCAGACCCTGCAAGGGCTTGCGGATGCAGAGGTCATGGCGCGTCTGGGGCAGCCCGACCTGCATCCTGAGGGACGCTTCTTTCCCGATACCTATCGTTTTACCCGGGGTACCAGCGACCTCGACTTGCTGAAACAGGCCTACACGCGCCTGGAGCAGGTGCTCGCGGAAGAATGGCAGCAGCGCGCGCAAGGACTGCCTTACCAGGACGCCTATCAGGCGTTGATCATGGCCTCGATCATCGAGAAGGAAACCGGAGTGCCGCAGGAGCGCGGCGAAATCGCCGGTGTATTCGTGCGTCGCCTCGCACGCGGCATGCTGCTGCAGACCGATCCCACGGTGATCTATGGCATGGGCGAGAGCTATCGCGGACGCATCAGCCGCAACGACCTGCGCCGGCCGACGCCTTACAACACGTATACCACCGCCGGTCTGCCGCCGACGCCGATTGCGATGGTCGGGCGCGAGGCGATTCACGCCGCGCTGCATCCGAAGGAGGGGCGCAGTCTCTACTTCGTCGCACGCGGCGATGGCAGCCACGTCTTCAGCGATACCCTCGACGAGCACAATCGCGCGGTACGTCAGTATCAACTCAACCGGCGTGCCGATTATCGGTCCAGCCCGGCACCTCAACCGGCCCCGAGCGCCAGCGAGCAAGCACAGTGACAGGACTTTTCATCACCCTGGAAGGGCCGGAAGGCGCCGGCAAGAGCACCAATCGTGAATATCTGGCCGAGCGGCTGCGCGCTTGCGGGCTGGATGTGGTGCTTACCCGCGAACCCGGTGGTACGCCGCTGGCGGAGCGGATTCGCGAGCTGCTGCTGACGCCGGCCGACGAGCTGATGGCGGACGATACCGAGCTGTTGCTGGTCTTCGCTGCGCGCGCCCAGCATCTGGCACAAGTGATCCGCCCTGCGTTACAGCGTGGCGCTGTGGTGCTCTGCGACCGCTTCACCGATGCGACCTATGCCTATCAGGGGGGCGGTCGTGGCTTATCGGTGGAGCGGATTGCCCAACTCGAGACCTTCGTCCAGGGCGATCTGCGACCGGATTTGACGCTGATCTTCGATTTGCCTGTCGAGATCGGACTCAGCCGCGCCGCTGCGCGTGGCCGGCTGGATCGCTTCGAACAGGAAGGGCTGCGATTCTTCGAGGCAGTGCGCCAGGCCTATCTCGCGCGCGCGCATGCCAGCCCAGCGCGCTATCGCGTGATCGATGCGGCGCAGCCTCTGATCCAGGTGCAGCAGGCCATCGATCTTCTCGTCCCCGAATTGCTGGGGCGCTTCGATGGGTGAGGTGCTGGCCTGGCAACGTGGGCTCTGGCAACAACTGGCGGGGCGCACGCAACATGCTCATGCCTACCTGCTGCACGGTCCGCGCGGTATCGGCAAGCGGATGCTCGCCGAACAGTTCGCGGCGTCTCTGCTCTGCCAGAATCCCTCCGCAGCGGGCGCCTGCGGCCGTTGCAAGGCCTGTCTGTTGCTGGCGGCACATACGCATCCGGATTACTACGTGCTCGAGCCGGAAGAAGCCGACAAGGCGATCCGTGTCGATCAGGTGCGCGATCTGGTTGGTTTCGTTACGCAGACGGCGCAGCTCGGCGGGCGCAAGATAGTGCTGCTTGAGCCCGTCGAGGCGATGAATCTGAACGCCGCTAACGCCTTGCTCAAAAGTCTGGAAGAACCGTCGGGCGAGACGATTCTGCTGCTGGTCAGCCACCAGCCCAGTCGCCTGTTGCCAACCATCAAGAGCCGTTGCGTGCAGCAGGCCTGTCCACTGCCATCCCACCAGCAGAGCCTCGAATGGCTGGCGAGCCAGCTGCCCGAACTGGCCGCTGAACTGCGCGAGGAGTTGCTGGCGCTTGCCGGTGGCTCTCCGCTGCTGGCAGCGAAGCTGCACGGGCAATCGGTGCTGGAGCTGCGGGCGCAGGTGGTCGAGGGTGTGAAGAAGCTGCACAAGACGCAGCAGTCGCCGAGCCAGCTGGCGGAGAGCTGGAATGCCTTGCCGTTGGGGCTGCTATTCGACTGGTTTTGCGAATGGGCACACCTGATTCTTCGCTATCAGATGACCGGTGATGAAGCCGCGCTCGGCGCTGCCGATATGAACAAGGTCTTGCAGTACCTCGGCCAGAAAGCTTCACGCGAAAACGTCATGGCGCTGCAGGACTGGTTGCTGGCACAGCGGCACAAGGTGCTCGGCAAGGCCAACCTCAATCGTGTCCTGCTTCTCGAAGCACTGCTGGTGCAATGGGCAAGCCTGCCAGGGGCACGCTAGAATCCACCGGACGCGGCTTGCGCCGGAGCGTCAACAATCCTAGGAAATCGCATGAGCCTGCCAGCAAACCTCGGTCCGCGTAACGGCATTCTGTCCCTGACCATCAAGGACAAGTCCGTGCTGTATGCGGCCTTCATGCCCTTCATCAAGAACGGCGGATTGTTCATTCCGACGAACAAGAGCTACAAGCTCGGCGACGAGGTCTTCATGCTGCTCAATCTGATGGATGAGCCGGAGAAGATCCCGGTCGCCGGCAAGGTTGTGTGGATCACTCCCAAAGGCGCGCAGAGCAACCGCGCGGCGGGGGTCGGCGTGCAGTTCAATGACGGCGACGCCACGGCCCGCAACAAGATCGAGACCTACCTGGCCGGCGCGCTGAAATCCGATCGTCCGACCCATACCATGTGACCGGCGGGCGCTGAGCGACCCCAAGCCTGCACGCGTTTACCTTACAATCGCCGCCTTTCCCAACCAGGCGATAAGCGATTTCCCATGCTGGTAGATTCCCACTGTCATCTGGACCGACTCGATCTCGCCGCTCATGGCGGTTCGCTCGATGCGGCGCTGGACGCGGCACGTGCGTGCGGTGTCAGACATTTTCTCTGCATTGGCGTCAGTGCGGACAATGCGGCCGCGGTCAAGGCCATCGCCGAGCGGCATGCCGACGTCGATTGCTCGATTGGCGTGCATCCGCTGGATCTGGAACCGGGAGCGCAGCCGGCGCTGGATTGGCTTCTCGCTGAGCTGGCTCATCCGCGGGTGGCCGCCATTGGCGAAACCGGCCTCGATTACCACTACGAGCCGCAGGCTGCCGAGCACCAGCGCGAGTCATTCCGTCTGCATCTGCAGGCTGCGCAGATCACGGGCAAGCCGGTCATCGTGCATACCCGCGAAGCGCGTGCCGATACCCTGGTGCTGCTGCGCGAGGCCGCGTTGCCGCAGGCCGGTGTGCTGCACTGCTTCACCGAGGACTGGGACATGGCCAGAGCGGCCCTCGATCTGGGGTTCTACATTTCGCTGTCCGGAATCGTCACGTTTCGCAATGCGGACGCGCTACGCGACGTGGCGCGGCGGATACCGGCCGACCGCTTGCTGGTGGAAACCGATGCGCCGTACCTGGCACCGGTGCCTCATCGCGGCCAGCCCAACCTGCCGCAGTACGTGCGTGAGGTCGCGGAATTTCTCGCGCACTGGCGTGACGTACCCTTCGAGCGTTTTGCCGAACAGACCACGGCCAACTTCCGCCGCCTGTTCCCGCTGGCGCACGTCGCGCCTTGATTGCAGAGGGCTGAGTGGGCGTTCGGGCGTGTACAATGCGCGCCGCTTGTGCTCATGGCTCTGCGCCATCGAGCGTAATCCGATGCGTTGGCTAGATGCTCGGAGTTTCGTCGCTGCCGACACAGTGTCGGCGGCCCCACAACCGTCACAGAAGGTGACGCAATGACTCGCGACACACTGCATACCGGCCCGCTCCAGCGTGGCCTGAAGAATCGCCATATCCAGCTCATCGCGCTCGGTGGCGCCATCGGTACCGGCCTGTTCCTGGGATCGGCCGGGGTGCTGCGCAGCGCCGGTCCGTCGATGATCCTGGGTTATGCCATTGGCGGCCTGATTGCTTTCCTGATCATGCGTCAGCTCGGCGAGATGATTGTCGAGGAACCGGTCGCCGGCTCGTTCAGCCATTTCGCCCATCAATACTGGGGACCGTTCGCCGGTTTCATGTCGGGTTGGAACTACTGGGTCCTCTACGTTCTGGTAGGCATGGCCGAGCTGACGGCAGTCGGCAAATACGTGCAGTTCTGGTGGCCGGAAATACCCACCTGGGCGACGGCGGCAGCCTTCTTCGTGCTGATCAACCTGATCAACCTGACCAACGTGAAGGCGTTCGGCGAGGCCGAGTTCTGGTTTGCCATCATCAAGGTCGCGGCAATCATCGGCATGATCATGCTCGGACTGTTCCTGCTGTTCAGCGGACAGGGCGGCGAGCAGGCGAGCATCAGCAACCTGTGGAGTCACGGCGGGTTCTTCCCCAACGGTATCCACGGTCTGGTCATGGCACTGGCCATCATCATGTTCTCGTTCGGCGGACTGGAATTGGTGGGGATCACCGCCGCGGAGGCAGCCGATCCGAAAACGGTGATTCCGAAGGCGATCAACCAAGTCGTCTATCGGATTCTGATCTTCTACATCGGCGCGCTTACCGTGCTGCTGACGCTTTATCCGTGGGACAGTCTGCTGGAAACCCTGGGTTCGGCGGCCGACCCCTACAGCGGCAGCCCGTTCGTGCAGATCTTCTCGCTGATCGGCAGCGATACCGCCGCGCATCTGCTCAATTTCGTCGTGCTGACCGCCGCGTTGTCGGTTTACAACAGCGGCGTGTACTGCAACAGCCGCATGCTCTATGGCCTGGCCGAGCAGGGGGATGCTCCCCGCGCGTTGCTCAAGGTCAACCGGCGTGGCGTACCCGTGCTGGCGATTGGCGTCTCGGCGGCGGTTACGCTGCTGTGTGTGCTGGTCAACTATCTGGCACCGCAGAATGCACTCGAACTGCTGATGTCGCTGGTGGTGGCCTCACTGGTAATCAACTGGGCGATGATCAGCTTGGCGCATCTGAAATTCCGCAGGGCGATGCAGCAGCGCGGCGTCGAGCCGAGTTTCAAGGCATTCTGGTTCCCGTTCAGCAATTACCTGTGCCTGGCGTTCGTGGTCGGCATCCTGACGATCATGCTGTTCATCCCGGGTATCCGTCTGTCGGTTTACGCTATTCCGTTCTGGGTGGCCTTCCTCGGCCTGTGCTTTCAGATACGCCGCACGCGTATCGCCCGGACGGCCTAAAAAAACCCGGCTTCCCTGAACGGGGAGCCGGGTCAAGACCATTAGGAGTATGAGAGCGTGTTCCTCACGCTCTCAGCTGGTCAGGCAGTGGGGGGAATGCCTCACCAGTGCTCTCAAGTATTAGTCTGTTCGAAAGATTTCGCCGCCAATAGCGGCGATTTTGTTAAATCTATTTGGAATACATCCGCTGGCGATTCATCGCTCAAGCGCGTGCCAGGCGGGCGACCACCGCCAGGGTTTCATCGATGATCCGCTCCTCGGTGTAGAAGTGCGGTGAAAAGCGCACGCCGCCACCGCGCAGCGCGCACACGATCTGTTCGGCTTTCAGTTGCTCGAAAAGCGTTTGATTCGACCCGCTGTCCAGGCGGAAGGTGACGATGCCGGAGCGACGTTCCCGGAGCCCGGGACTCAGCAGTTCGATGCCGTCGATGCCTTTCAGACCTTGGTGTAGCCAATCGATACGCTCAGCCAGTCCGCTGGCAACCTGTGGCATGCCGATCTCCTCGAGCAACGACAGGCTGGCGTCCAGCGCCATCGCGCCAAGCATGTTCGGGCTGCCGCACTCAAAGCGCCGGGCGCTGTGGGCGGGCTCCCATTCGCTGCGCTCATAGTCGCCGGCATGCTCGAGCATGTGCCAGCCGAATTCGTGCAGCGTGAGGCGCTCGCGCAGATCGCGACGGCAATAGAACACGCCGAGCCCCTCCGGTCCCAGCATCCACTTGTGTCCATCCGCCATCGCAAACGCGCAGCGGCTTTGTTGCACGTCGAAGGGCAGGGCGCCGATCTGCTGAATCGCATCGATACACAGCAGCACGCCCCGCTGCTCGCAGCCTTCGCCCAGGCGCTGGAGGTCAAGACGCAGGCCGCTGGCATATTGCACGGCGCTGATGGCCATCAGGCGTACCCGCGGACCGCAGGCGGCGAGCAAATCGGCTTCCGGATCGGCACCCTTAAGACTGACCTGGATGACCTCCACGCCTTGCGGGCGCAGTGCCTCCCAGACCACTCGGTTGGATGGAAACTCCTCATCGCTGATGATGATCTGGTCGCCGTGTTGCCAATCCAGGCCGAATGCTACGAACGACAGGGCTTCCGAGGTGTTCTTGACCAGCGCGATGTCCGCGCTGCCGGGCGCATTGATCAGCCGCGCGAGGCGCTCGCGCAGGCGCTGTTCGGTTTCCAGCCATTGTGGATAGTCGCGGGCGCCGATAGTCATATTCTGCTCGGCGAAGCGCGAGACGGCCTGCGCTGCCCGCCGAGGCCAGGGTGCGACGGCAGCATGGTTCAGATATCTCAATCCGACCGGATGAGGAAATTCGTCACTGAATTGAATCATTGTTGGATGCCTCGTGCATTCGATGACTGGATAGGCATAATGGCTACCTCGTTTTTCACGCCAGCAGCCCTCCATGCAGACAGAATCCCGGAAGGTTCGCGAGTTTCGTCGTCGCGAACAGGAAATACTCGACATCGCCCTGCAGCTGTTTCTCGATCAGGGCGAAGACAGCGTCACGGTCGAGATGATTGCCGATGCCGTCGGAATCGGCAAAGGCACCATCTACAAGCACTTCAAGTCCAAGGCCGAAATCTACCTGCGGCTGATGCTCGATTATGAGCGTGACCTGAACGCGCTGCTTCATTCCGAAGATGTCGACCGTGACAAGGAAGCATTGTCACGGGCCTATTTCGAGTTCCGCATGCGCGATCCGCAGCGCTACCGCCTGTTCGACCGGCTGGAAGAGAAAGTCGTGAAGGGCAATCAGGTGCCGGAGCTGGTGGAAGAGCTGCATCGCATTCGCGCCTCCAACTTCCAGCGTCTGACTCAGCTGATCGAAGGCCGCATCGCCGAAGGCAAGCTCGAAGACGTGCCGCCGTATTTCCACTATTGCGCGGCCTGGGCGCTGGTGCATGGCGCGGTCGCGCTGTATCACTCGCCGTTCTGGAGCAATGTGCTAGAGGATCAGGAAGGGTTCTTCCAGTTTCTCATGGACATCGGCGTGCGCATGGGCAACAAGCGCAAGCGTGATTGACGGATACCGGCGGGTGGTATGGCGTGGATGCTGCATTCAGGCAGCGACGTGCCGGCTTCCCGTCGCCGGCTGGAGAATATGCAGATGCGATTGCTCTACGTAGTGCTGGGCGCCCTGACCCTGACCGGCTGCATGAAGGTCAGCGATATGGCCGAAGGCACCCGCTATCACCTGCGCGACGCCGGTATCCTCGACCACAGCCAGACGCGCCGTGCCAGCCCGTGGCGTTTGCAGGCCGATTCCTTCATCTATATTGCGCAGGGGCCTTTCACCCCGCCGGGTAATGGCTATCCGCGTCCTAATGTGGTCGCCGAGGAGGCGTTCGCCGGGTTCGTCGAGTATTTCCCGATGGTGCGTCGCGCGGCGCAGCCGGTCGGCTTCGAAGACGCGATGGCGCAGGCAACGGCCGTCGGCGCGCACTACGTGCTCTATACGCGGTTCGCCGCGGCGGATGACCGTATTGGCAGTTTCGATGAGCTGAACGAACAGCGTGCCGTCGATCGTCTGGGGGTCGACAGTGGCGTCGTGCAGCTGATGCTGGTCGAGACCGGCACGCGTTATCTGGTCGATACTGCCCGTATCCGTGCTCGCGGCGGGCTACTCAATCTGTACGATGCCAAGCCTGACGAGCTGCTCGGCCCGCCGTTGCGAGATTATGCGCGGCGTCTGCTGGGGCTCAGCGACTGAGTGTCGAGTGTCGATGGGCGACGCGGAGGACCATATCAATGAGCGAATCTACGAAAGCCACCGAACTGCTGGGACAGATCCCGAAGGGCGAGGTGCGTGGACTGCCGCCGGTGCATCTCTGGAATCCGCCATTCTGTGGCGACATCGACATGCGCATTGCCCGCGATGGCAGCTGGTATTACCTCGGTACGCCGATCACCCGGCCGGCGATGGTGCGTCTGTTCTCCACCGTGTTGCGGCGTGATGGTGAGGGGTACTTTCTGGTTACGCCGGTCGAGAAGGTCGGGATACGCGTCGATGACGCACCGTTCGTGGCGGTGCGCCTGGAGGTGACGGGGCAGGGTGAGGCGCAGCAGCTGCGCATGATCACCAACGTCGAGGATGAGGTCCTGGTTGGCGGCGAGCATCCGCTGCGCGTCGAACTGGATCCGCAAACCGGCCAACCTTCTCCCTATGTGCATGTGCGTGCGAATCTGGAGGCGTTGGTTCATCGCAACGTGTTTTACGAACTGGTGGAGCTGGCGGTGCCACGTCTGCTCGACGGGGAGAGCTGGCTGGGTGTCTGGAGTGGCGGCGAGTTCTTCCCGCTCGGGCGGGCGACGGAGTAGCGCCGCGCGGCGGCTCGGCAAGAATGTCACCTCGACGAAAAAAGGCTCCCGAAGGAGCCTTTTTTCGTTGACGCTTTATTTACATGTTGGGGTAGTTCGGGCCACCAGTGCCTTCCGGCGCCACCCAAGTGATGTTCTGCGCCGGGTCCTTGATGTCGCAAGTCTTGCAGTGCACGCAGTTCTGCGCGTTGATCTGGAAGCGTTTGCTGCCGTCGTCGTTGCTGACGACTTCGTACACGCCCGCCGGGCAGTAGCGTTGTGCCGGCTCGTCGTACAGCGGCAGATTCTTCTCGATCGGGACGCTCGGATCGGTCAGCCGCAGGTGGATCGGCTGGTCTTCCTCGTGGTTGGTGTTGGAGAGGAATACCGAAGAGAGCTTGTCGAAGCTCAGTTTGCCGTCTGGCTTCGGATAGTCGATCTTCTTCGCCTCGGCGGCCGGCTTGAGGCAGGCATGGTCCGGCTTGCTGTCGTGCAGGGTGAAGGGGATCTTGCCACCGAAGATGTTCTGGTCAATGAAGTTGAATGCGCCGCCCATGATTGCGCCCCATTTGTGGATGGCGGCGCCGAAATTGCGGCTCTTGTACAGCTCATCGTACAGCCAGCTATTTTTGAAGCCTTCCTGATAGGCGGTCAGTTCATCGCCGCCCTCGCGCCCGGCCAGCAGCGCATCGGCAGCCGCTTCGGCGGCAAGCATGCCGGACTTCATTGCCGTATGGCTGCCCTTGATCTTGGCGAAGTTCAGGGTGCCGGCGTCGCAGCCGATCAGCGCACCGCCGTTGAATACCATCTTCGGCAGGCAGTTCAGGCCGCCCTTGGCGATGGCGCGGGCGCCGTAGGACACGCGCTTGCCGCCGTCCAGGTACTGCTTGATCACCGGGTGATGCTTGTAACGCTGGAATTCGTCGAACGGCGACAGGTGCGGGTTGCTGTAGGACAGATCGACGATCAGGCCTACGACCACCTGGTTGTTCTCCAGGTGATAGAGGAAGGAGCCGCCCGTGTTGTCGTCGTCCAGCGGCCAGCCAGCGGTGTGTACGACCAGCCCCTGCTCGTGCTTGGCCGGGTCGATGTCCCACAGCTCCTTGATGCCGATGCCGTAGTGCTGCGGATCGACGTTGGCGTTGAGCTGGAAACGATTGATCAGTTGCTTTCCGATATGGCCGCGGCATCCCTCGGCGAACAGCGTGTATTTCGCGCGTAGCTCCATTCCCGGAGTGTACATGCCGTCCTTCGGGTTGCCTTCGCGATCGACGCCCAGATCACCGGTGATAATGCCGCGTACCACGCCTTGCTCGTCGATCAGCGCTTCCTGAGCGGCGAAGCCCGGATAGATTTCCACGCCGAGATTCTCGGCCTGCTGTGCCAGCCAGCGGCACAGATTGCCGAGCGAAATGATGTAGTTGCCCTCGTTGTGCATGGTCTTGGGAACCAGGGCGTTGGGCAGTTTGCTGGCGGCGTCGGCGTTCTTGAGCAGATAGATGTCGTCGCGCTTGACCGGAGTGTTCAGCGGGGCGCCAAGTTCTTTCCAGTTGGGGAACAGTTCGTCCAGCGCGCGCGGCTCGAAGACCGCGCCGGAGAGAATGTGGGCGCCTACTTCGGAACCCTTTTCGACGACGCATACACTGATTTCCTGACCGGCATCGGCGGCTTTCTGCTTCAGGCGGCAGGCTGCGGACAGGCCTGCAGGGCCGGCGCCGACGATGACAACGTCGAATTCCATGTATTCGCGTTCCATTGGGCTTTCTCCTAGTCAAGGCTTGTTTGTTATGTGAGTGGCAAAGGCACAATCGTTCCCTGATCGAACCGGCCGGCGCATTATATATAGACGCTCGAACCGGTCCAATACAAACGTTTGTTTGAATTTTTCCGAAGCCTGTTAGAATCGCCCGCACCGCACGGTTATGACGGGGCATATGCGTTGTTGACCCCATCCGCGGCCTGCGGTCAAGATACGAACGGTTTGCGCTCGCCGCACAGGCAAATGACTGACGATCCCAGAGCCTTCGCGCCGGGTTCGGTTCGGTTCGCCTCGGCGAAATTCTATTCACCGGAGAGTAACGAGGAATCCATGAAGGTTCTTGTAGCTGTCAAACGAGTGGTCGACTACAACGTCAAGGTTCGCGTCAAGGCGGACAACTCCGGCGTCGACCTCGCCAACGTCAAGATGTCGATGAACCCCTTCTGCGAAATCGCTGTGGAAGAAGCCGTGCGCCTGAAAGAGAAGGGCGTGGCGAGTGAGATCGTTGTCGTCACCATCGGTCCGGCCGCTGCTCAGGAGCAGCTGCGCACCGCGCTGGCACTGGGCGCCGACCGCGCCGTGCTGGTTGAGTCCGCGGATGAACTGAGCTCCCTGGCCGTCGCCAAGCTGCTCAAGGCAGTGGTCGACAAGGAACAGCCGCAGCTGGTGATCCTCGGCAAGCAGGCCATCGACAGCGACAACAACCAGACCGGCCAGATGCTGGCCGCGCTGACCGGGTACGCCCAGGGCACCTTCGCCTCCAAGGTGGAAGTGGCTGGCGACAAGGTCAACGTCACCCGTGAGATCGACGGCGGCCTGCAGACCGTCGCGCTGAGCCTGCCGGCAATCGTGACCACCGACCTGCGCCTGAACGAGCCGCGCTACGCGTCGCTGCCGAACATCATGAAGGCCAAGAAGAAGCCGCTGGAAACCCTGACCCCGGATGCGCTGGGCGTCGCCACCGGCTCCACCGTGAAGACCCTGAAGGTCGAAGCGCCGGCTGCCCGCAGCGCCGGCATCAAGGTCAAGTCCGTGGCAGAACTGGTCGAGAAACTGAAGAACGAGGCGAAGGTAATCTAAATGACTATCCTGGTTATCGCTGAACACAACAACGCCGTCCTCGCGGCCGCAACCCTGAACACCGTGGCGGCAGCCGCGAAAATCGGTGGCGACATCCATGTGCTGGTCGCTGGCTCCGGCTGTGGCGCCATTGGCGAGGCAGCTGCCAAGATCGCTGGCGTTTCCAAGGTGCTGGTTGCCGACGATGCCGCTTATGCCCATCAGCTGCCGGAAAACGTTGCGCCGCTGATCGCCGATCTGGCGAAGAATTACAGTCACGTGTTGGCCGCAGCCACCACCAACGGCAAGAACTTCCTGCCGCGCGTCGCTGCGCTGCTGGATGTCGACCAGATCTCCGAGATCACGTCGGTCGAAAGCGCTGACACCTTCAAGCGTCCGATCTACGCCGGCAACGCCATCGCCACCGTACAGTCCACCGCACCGATCAAGGTGATCACCGTGCGTACCACAGGCTTCGACGCGGTCAGCGGCGAAGGTGGTTCGGCTGCCATCGAGCAGATCTCCGGCAGTGGTGACGCGGGCAAATCCTCCTTCGTCGGCGAGGAGCTGGCCAAGTCCGACCGTCCCGAGCTGACCGCCGCCAAGATCGTCATTTCCGGCGGTCGCGGCATGCAGAACGGCGAGAACTTCAAGCACCTGTATTCGCTGGCCGACAAGCTCGGCGCGGCGGTAGGCGCCTCGCGTGCCGCGGTCGACGCCGGTTTCGTGCCCAACGACATGCAGGTCGGCCAGACTGGCAAGATCGTCGCGCCGCAGCTGTATATCGCCGTTGGTATTTCCGGTGCCATTCAGCACCTGGCCGGTATGAAGGACTCCAAGGTGATCGTTGCGATCAACAAGGACGAGGAAGCACCGATCTTCCAGGTTGCCGATTACGGCCTGGTCGGCGATCTGTTCGAGATCGTGCCGGAGCTGGAAAAGCTGGTCTGATTCGTCAGCCGCCAAAAAACCCGCTTTCGAGCGGGTTTTTTTATGCGCGAACGGCAGGGCGGCCAATGCTAAGATCACGCCGCGTCGCGTTCGTGTGCTCCTTCAAAAGGTGTCGTTCATGGGGTTTGGCCTTCTGCTGAAATCGGTTCTGGTTGCGCTGCTGGTGGTGCCCTCGCTGGCGTTCGCAGTGGGTAAATGCGAGCGACTGGTTGCCACCGGGGCAGCGGACAACCCACCGTTTCTCTGGCGCGACCCGCAGAATCCGCAACGGCTGCTGGGCGCCAACGCCGAGCTACTGAAGCAGATCGGCAAGTCCCTCGGGGTGAAGGTCGAATTGCTCTACAGCGGCGACGCCAGCAAGGCGCTCGACGAAGTGCGCAGCGGTCGGGTCGATATCCTGGCCGATGCCCGGCTGGTGACGCAGCGCCTGGACGAGATGGATTTCGTTCATCCGTCCATCGCGTCGCTGCAGACAGTGGCCTGGGTGCGCAACGAGCCGGGTTTCTTCTATGCCACGCGCGACGACCTCGCCGGGCATGACGGACGTTTCGTCAGCACCAGTCGATTTGGTCGCGAGTTCGATGCTTTTGCCAGACAACGCCTGACGCTGCAGGCGGATGCTTCGTTGACACAGGCGATGGGGCAACTGCTGGCCGGCAAGACCGACTACGTCCTGCACGAGCGCTACAGCGCGCTTGCCGACATGGGCGCGCTGGGGCTGCTGGACAAGGTGCAGCGGCTGGAGCCGCCGGTGCTCAGCCATGAGATGCATCTGGCCATCTCCCACAACTCCGCCTGCAACGACGCCTGGCTGCGCGGACAACTGGCGCTGAAGATGACAGAACTGCGCGCCGCCGGGATACCCGAGCAGCTGCTGGCCAGCAATCTGGAACGCTGGAAACTGCAGCAGGTCGGAACGGCGAAGGCGTCGCAACAGTAGGACATCCTTGTGAAGAAACTCTCCTGTCTCTTATTCGGGCTGGCGCTGGCCGTCCTCGGTGGTTGCGCCAGTGATCCGGCGCCGCTCGAACAGATGCGTCTGACCGAAAAGGCCGTGCAGCAGGCACGGGCAGTCGGTGCCGACGAGCATACGGCCGAGCTGATGCTCGCTGAGCTGAAGCTGGCCGCTGCCCGTGCGGCCATGAACGACGAGGACTTCCGGCAGGCGCGCCTGCTGAGCGAGCAGGCTGAGCTGGATGCGCGCCTGGCCGAAGCGCGGGTGCTGAATGCCAAGAGTGCCAGCCAGATTGCCGAGCTGAACCGCAGCATCGAGCGCCTGCGCCAACAACTGGGGGATCTGCGGTGAGCCGGTTTCGTCGACAGGCGCTGATCTGCCTCCTGCTGGGCGGGCTGGCCGGTTGCGCCAATCCCGACCTCGAACAGCAGCTTTCCCAGGCAGCAGAGAGCTACACCAAGGTCAGCAGCGACACGCGGATCCAGCGTGGGGCGCCGAAGGACGTCGTGCGCGCCGGCGAATCGCTGGCGCGGGCGCAGCGCTTTGCCGAGTTCTGGGGCGGCGCCGAGGACGCCCTGCATTATTCCTACCTGAGCCTCAGCTACAGCGAGATCGCCCGGCAGCACGGTACGTTGCTCGACAACCAGCAGCGCATCGTACAACTGCAGATGGAGCGCCAGCGCCTGCGCGACATGCTGCGCGACGCCCGCCTGTTGAGTGCGCAGCAACCGGGGCGCTGGGGTGATGACCAGATCATCAGCATGGCGGCGACCGAGACCGATCGCGGGCTGGTGATGACGCTCGGCGATGTGCTGTTCCGTGCCGACAGCGACGAACTGGGCCGCGAGGCCAATCGGACGCTGCTCAAGCTGGCGCATTTCCTCGAACTCAACCCGCAGCGGCGGGTACGCATCGAGGGCTATACCGATAGCCGCGGTGACGCCGACCGCAACCTTGCGCTGTCGAAGGCGCGCGCTGAGGCCGTCGCCGAGGTGCTGACCGATCTGGGCATCGCTTCGCAGCGCATCGAGATACGCGGTTACGGTGAAGCCTTCCCGGTTGCGGAAAACGCTTCGGCGCGCGGTCGTGCGCAGAATCGGCGCGTGGAAATCCTCTTTTCCGATGCGCAAGGCGAGCTGGGGCCTGATCGCTGAAACATCTGTTTCGCCCACTCGCGATGTAACTGTATTGGTTTGACTCTTCGTTGCTGAGCTACTGTTACGGTTCAGTTCGCGGGGATCGGCAAAATGACCAATCTGTTGCTCTATCAGCGCATCGCTCAACAGCTGGCCGAGGATATCCGGCGCGGCGTCTATCGCCCGGGGGAGCGTGTGCCCTCGGTGCGCAAGATGAGCCAGCAGCTCAACGTCAGCCACGCGACGGTGCTGCAGGCCTACGCCAACCTGGAAGACCAGGGCATGATTCGCGCCCGTCCGCAGTCGGGCTTCTACGTGCACCAGACGCCCATGCTGACTGCGCCGACGCCCGACATCGCGCAGGTCGAGCGGCCCACGCTGGTCACCCGCAGCAGCATCATCAACCAGGTGCTCAACGAGTCGCGCCGCGAGGGCCTGATTCCGCTGGGCGCTGCCGTTCCGCATGTCGACTACCTGCCGGTGCGTGCGCTGCACCAGCAGCTGGCCAAGGTGACCCGCTTCCACAGCCCGCGGGCCTTCAGCTACATGTTCAGCCCGGGTTACGAACCGCTGCGCCGGCAGGTGGCGATCCGCATGCGCGACGCCGGGGTGCTGGTCGATCCGGCCGAAGTGGTGATCACCCACGGTTGTGTCGACGCGCTGCAGATGTCATTGCGCGTGCTGACCCGGCCCGGCGACCTGATTGCCGCCGAGTCGCCGACCTATTACGGCCTGCTGCAACTGGCGGACCTGCTGGGGCTGAAGGTGATCGAGATTCCCAGCGACCCGGACACCGGCATGAGCCTCGAGGCGCTGCAGCTGGCCGCCAGCCAGTGGCCGATCAAGGCGCTGGTGCTGACCGCGCGGCTGAGCAACCCGCTGGGCGTGAGCATGCCCGACAGCCGGCAGAAGCAGCTGCTCAACCTGGCGTCACGCTTCGACATCCAGATCGTCGAGGACGATATCTACGGCGAGCTGATGTTCGAGCAGGGTCAGTACAAGGCGCTCAAGTCCAATGACCGCGAAGGCCGGGTGATCTATTGCTCGAGCTTCTCCAAGACCCTGTCGCCGGGCGTACGCATCGGTTGGATCATCGCCGGCCGGCACCAGGCCGAGGTGCAGCGCCTGCAGACGTTCAGCACGCACTCGGCGTGCAGCGTGACGCAGATGGGCGTGGCCGCTTATCTGGAGAATGGAGGCTATGACCGCCACCTGCGCTTCATCCGGCAGGAGTACCGCAAGAACCTGTCGGCGTTCCAGCTGGCGGTGCAGCGTTACTTTCCCGAAGGCACGCAGATGACCCGGCCCAAGGGCAACTTCATTCTCTGGGTCAGCCTGCCGGCACGGGTCAACACCAAGGACCTGCAGGTGCGTGCGCTGGCGCAGGGCATCAGCATCGCGCCGGGGCTGATCTTCAGTAACACCGAGCAGTTCAATCACTGCATCCGGCTGAACTGCGGCCTGCCCTGGAACCGCGAGACAGAGCGGGCGCTGAGTACGCTCGGCGCGCTGGCCGTCGAGCTTTGCCGGGAGGCACAATAGCGCCGCGCCCGGTATGCGCGAACGAGAGGAGCGGCGCTGCGATGATCAAACCCCTGTGGCTGGCAGGTGCGCTGCTTGTGCTGACCGCCTGCGATAAGGAGCCGTCCACACCGCCGGCGCCAGCGAAGACCGCGCCGCCCGCGCTGCAGGCGCCGGCCGCACCGCAGCAGGCCGAGGAAACGCCGCCGGATCTGAAGATCGAGGTGGCGCCCGCAACTGAACAGGCCGACGAAACGAAGCCGCCCGTGCAGATCAGCGTACCGAAGCCGTCACCCGCGGCGCCGGCGCACAAAGTCGCGACTCCCGAGAAGCTTGAGAAGATCGAAGAGATCGAGTTGACCACCCCCCGGCTCGACCTGAGCCTGCCGGAAGACTGGGCCAAGGAGTTCGGGCACGACGAGTCCGCGCCGGCGATGAGCCTGCTGCCGCCGCTGTTCAGTGAGCCGACGCAGTCGGTACAGATGAGCGGGCGGCTGATCACCGGCGACGAGGAAGACGATCCGCTGATCGAAGGCGCGGAAATCCAGTTCGAATTCAAGCGCTGAGCGCGGCCGGACGAACCGCGCCGCTCACGGCGCCCGGCGTGCCAGTAGCGTCAGCAGCGCATCGGCCGCCAGCGGCCGGCTCATGTGGAAGCCCTGTACCTCGGTGCAGCCGTCGGCCTGCAGCAGGCGCAACTGCTCGGCGGTTTCCACGCCCTCGGCGGTGACCTGCAGATTCAGCCCGCGTCCGAGATCGATCAGTGCGCGAACGATCGAGTGATCTTCGGCATTCTGCTGCATGCCGCCGACGAAGCTTGTGTCGATCTTGATCACGTCGAACGGGTAGGTGCGCAGGTTGCTGAGCGACGAATAGCCCGTGCCGAAATCATCCATCGTCAGTCGCACGCCCAGCGCCTTGAGGCTGCTGAGCAGCGCCAGGGTGCCGGCGTTTTCCTGCAGCAGGGCGCTCTCGGTGATTTCCAGCTCCAGCCGGCTGGCGGGCAGGCCGCTTTCGGCCAACGCGGCCTTTACCTCATCCAGCAGTTGCTCATGGCGCAGCTGCAGCGGAGAAAGGTTGACCGAGACCACCAGACCGTCCGGCCAGGCTACGGCGTCGCGGCAGGCCTGGCGTAAAACCCAGTTGCCCAGCGTGGCGATCAGGCCGGTTTCTTCGGCGAGCGGGATGAACGACTCGGGTAGCAGCAGCCCGCGTTCTGCATGCGGCCAGCGCAGCAGGGCCTCGGCGCCGATGATGTGCAAGCCCGCGCTGCGGTAGCGCGGCTGGTAATGAATTTCGAAACGTTCGTCGGCAATCGCCTGACGGAGCTCGTCTTCCTGTCGATGGCGATCGTTGGCGCGATTGTCCAGTTCGCGCGTGTACGGATGCCAGATGCCGCGGCCGTTGGCCTTGGCCTGGTACAGCGCGATGTCGGCGCAGCGCAGCAGCTCGCTGGCCAGCAGGCCGTCGCCGGGCGCCACCGCGACGCCGATACTGGCGCCGACGTAGATCTTGTGTCCCTCGTAGAAGAACGGCTCGCTGATAGCGGCGATCACTCGCTCGCAAAGCCGCGCGATGTCCTCCGGCGCGCCCAGACGGCCGAGCACCATGACGAACTCGTCGCCTCCCAGGCGGGCCACCAGATCATCGTCGCGTGTGCATTGCTTGAGGCGCTGGGCGACCCCGATCAGCACCTCGTCGCCTGCGGCGTGGCCGAGTGTGTCGTTGACCGGCTTGAAGCGGTCCAGATCGAGATAGAGCACCGCCAGCCGGGAGGTGCCGCGCAGCGCCGCCAATCGGCCTTCCAGGTGGTCGCGCAGGCGGGCGCGGTTGGGCAGCCCGGTCAGCGCGTCATGTTGCGACAGATACTGAACGCGGGCCTGGGCGCGGGTTTCCTCGGTAATGTCGCTCGCGGTGCCGCGATAGCCGCGCAGCTGACCGTCATCGCGGATCGCCCGCGCGGCCAGTCGGCAATGCCGCTCGCGACCGTCCGCGGCGCGGTAGCTGCACTTCAGTACGCTTGCATGCGGAGCCTGCAGCCACTCGTGCAGCGCGGCGTGGTCGCTGATCAGCAGGTCGATCAGCGGACGGCCGATCCAGTTGCCCGGAGCGTGGCCGGTGATTTCCTCGAATCGGCTGGAGAGATAGGTCAGGCGCACCTGTGCATCGGTTTCCCAGATCCAGTCGGAGGCGGCCTCGGCGACGTCGCGAAAGCGCGCTTCACTGGCGCTCAGTTCGCGACTCTTGCTCGCCAAGCGGGCGTAGTTGGTGTCCATCATCTGTACCGTACGCAGTGCCAGACGGCCCAGCAGCCAGATCAGCCCGCCCAGCGCCAGCGCCGCCAGCGCGAGCGTTGGCAGCGCCACCCAGAGCATCCGTCGTCCTGGCTGCGCGGGTTTCCAGGTCAGGGGCCGCGCGCTGCCGTCTTCCAGCATCAGCGGCATCTGTGGTGCCATGCGCGGCGTGTCGGCATCCGCTACGCGCAGCGCGTCGACGGCGTAGTCCTGGCCGAGCTCAGCGAGGCGGGCGGTATCCAGCACATCGACGAACAGCACGATCGAGGCCGGCGTCGCGGCAGCCTTGACCGTGCTGTCTCCTGGCGAGAGCACGGCCGCGGCCACCATCGCCGGCGTGCCATCGACCGACAGCAGGCCGACCACCCCCTGTTCGTGGTCGAACGCCAGGCGTGCGCGCGCCAGCAGCAGCTCGAGGCCCCCCTGCAACCACCGGTAGGCGTCGACCGAGCGCAGCTCGCCGTCGATCACCGCATAGGACGTTTCGCCCTGCGGTGTCACCAGCAGCAGGCCTTCATAACCGAAGTCCTCGTAGAGCGAGGCGCCGAAGTTGGCTTGTGTATAGGCCCAGTCGATGCTCACCGGGCCGTTGAGGTGCGCATAGGCGTCACCCCAGAAGGCGTAGTCGACCACCGAGCGGCCCATCCACTCGCGCTGCCCCTCGATGGCCTTGCCGGTGAGGAAGCGGCTTTGCGCTAGCGCATCTTCGTCGATGCTCGTGGCGATCCGGCTGACCGCAACGCTGGCGCCGAGCAGCGCGCAAAGCAGCACGCCGACCGCGCCGGGCAGTATGCGGCGGGTAAAAATGGCGCGGGCGTGGAGGCGGTTTTCTTCGATATCGGGCGGGGCTGCTGGCATGCGCATTCATCTGGAGGGAAAGGAAAAATCGGCGCGACGACCTGGGCAGGCGCTGCCACCGATGCGCGTGTTGTGCTTCCTTTCACCTCGCCGCGCGAGCGGCGATTGCGCTGCTGCAGCCCTAGCGGCGACCGGGGTCAGCGGTCGCGTGCGTCCTGTGCGTCTGCTGCGGCATTGCGCTCGGCAATGCGCTTCTTCTGTTCTTCGCTGAGGGGAATCTTGCGCGCCGTCGAGCGCAACATGAGCAGGCTGCCGACGATAGAGCCGAGCGCTACGGCCAGAATCAGCCAGAAGTACCAAGGCATGGCGTACCTCCACAGACGAAATAGACGAAGCCGCAGACCTGATTTGCGGACAGCGTCACTTTACGCTGCGCCGTAGTATGGGTCACGTGCGATCCGGTTTGTCGGCGCAAGCGGCGGGGGCTTTAGTTCGACCGCAGATTTTCTGCGACAATGCGCGCCGAATTTTGCCGAGGACCCCGTCATGACTTGCCAGACTCCGATCATCGTTGCGCTCGACTTCCCTTCGCAGGACGCCGCCCTGGCGCTGGCGCAGCAGCTCGATCCCGCGTTGTGCCGGGTCAAGGTCGGCAAGGAGCTGTTCACCCGCTGCGGCCCGGCGGTGGTCGAGGCGCTGCGCGCGCGCGGCTTCGAGGTGTTCCTCGACCTGAAATTCCATGACATTCCGAACACCACGGCGATGGCGGTCAAGGCAGCCGCTGAGCTGGGCGTATGGATGGTCAACGTGCACTGCTCGGGTGGCCTGCGCATGATGGCGGCCTGCCGCGAGACGCTGGACAAGATCGGCGGGCCGGCGCCGCTGCTGATTGGCGTGACCGTGCTGACCAGCATGGAGCAGGCCGATCTGGCTGATCTCGGCCTGGACATCGCGCCGCAGGAGCAGGTGCTGCGCCTGGCCGGTCTGGCCGCGCGAGCCGGTCTCGACGGCCTGGTCTGCTCGGCACAGGAAGCGCAGCCGTTGAAGGCGCAGTACCCGCAGCTGCAGCTGGTGACGCCCGGCATTCGCCCGGCCGGCAGCGCCCAGGACGACCAGCGGCGGATCCTCACGCCGGCGCAGGCGATGGCCGCCGGTTCGGACTATCTGGTCATCGGTCGGCCGATCGCCCAGGCCGTCGATCCGGCGCAGGCGCTGGCCGCGGTCGTCGCCGAGCTGGGTTGAGCGCTCAGCCGACCTTGAGCACCAGCTTGCCGAAGTTCTCGCCGCTGAAGAGTTTCAACAGGGTTTCGGGGAAGGTTTCCAGACCCTCGACGATGTCCTCCTTGCTCTTCAGCTGGCCGCCGGCCAGCCAGCCGGCCATCTCGCGCATCGCCTCCGGGTAGCGCGCCATATAGTCGGTCACCACCATGCCTTCCATGCGCGCACGGTTGACCAGTAGCGACAGGTAGTTCGCCGGTCCCTTGACCGCCTCCTTGTTGTTGTACTGACTGATCGCGCCGCACAGCACCACTCGCGCACCGACGTTGATGCGAGTGAGCACGGCGTCGAGGATGTCGCCGCCGACGTTGTCGAAATAGACGTCCACACCCTGCGGGCATTCGCGCTTCAGGCCCGCGGCCAGGTCCTCGTGCTTGTAGTCGATGGCACCGTCGAAGCCCAGCTCCTCGGTGAGGAAGCGACATTTGTCGGCGCCGCCGGCGATGCCTACCACCTTGCAGCCTTTGATTTTGGCGATCTGCCCGGCCACGCTGCCCACCGCGCCGGCAGCGCCGGACAGCACCACGGTATCGCCGGCCTTCGGCTGGCCGACGGCGAGCAGGGCGAAGTAGGCGGTCATGCCGGTCATGCCCAGCGCCGACAGGTAGCGCGGCAGCGGCGCCTGCTGCGGGTCGACCTTGTAGAAGCCTTTCGGCTCGCCGCGAAAGTACTTCTGCACACCCAGCGGACCATTCACGTGGTCGCCGACGGCGAAGCCCGGATGCTGCGATGCGATCACCTTGCCGACGCCGAGCGCGCGCATCACCTCGCCGAGGCCCACCGGCGCGATGTACGACTTGCCCTCGTTCATCCAGCCGCGCATGGCCGGATCGATGGACAGGTATTCGACCTGCACCAGAATTTCGTTGGGGCCGGGCTCGCCGGTTTCCGCCTCGGCAAAGCGGAAGATGTCGCGCGTCGGCGCGCCGATGGGGCGCTGGGCCAGCAGATACTGTTGATTGAGCATGTCGAACAAGCCTTCGTTGAGCGAAAAGCTTGGTTTAGCCGCCGCTGCGCGTGACCGCAACATGCATCCGTCGGCGCGTATGCACTGGCATCCAGAGCGGTGATATCGGCGTCGCGGGTTTCGCGGAGCGGTATAACAGTGACCGCTTATGGTTTCGCGGTCACGTCAGGACCCGGCGCCAGGTTCAATCTCTCGTTCAGGAGCTTCAGCATGAGCATGAAATTCTCCGGTCAGGTCGCCCTCGTCACCGGCGCAGCGGCGGGCATCGGCCGCGCCACCGCGCTGGCCTTCGCCGAGCAGGGCCTCAAGGTCGTCCTCGCCGATCTCGATGACACCGCTGGCGAGGCGGCCGCCGCGGCGATTCGGGAAAACGGCGGTGAGGCGTTGTTCGTCCGTTGCGACGTCACCCGTGACGAACAGGTTAGGGCCTTGCTGGAGCAGGTCGTGGGCCGTTTCGGCCGGCTCGACTATGCCTTCAACAACGCCGGTATCGAGATCGAGCAAGGCCGGCTGGCCGAAGGCAGCGAGGCGGAGTTCGACGCGATCATGGGCGTCAACGTCAAGGGCGTGTGGCTGTGCATGAAGCACCAGTTGCCGCTGATGCTGGCGCAGGGCGGCGGCGCCATCGTCAACACCGCCTCGGTGGCCGGCCTGGGTGCGGCGCCGAAAATGAGCATCTACTCGGCATCCAAGCATGCGGTGATCGGCCTGACCAAGTCGGCGGCCATCGAGTATGCGAAGAAGGGCATCCGGGTGAATGCGGTGTGTCCGGCGGTGATCGACACCGACATGTTCCGCCGTGCCTATGAGGCCGATCCGCGCAAGGCGGAGTTCGCTGCGGCGATGCATCCGGTTGGGCGCATCGGCAAGGTTGAGGAGATCGCGGCGGCGGTGCTCTATCTGTGCAGCGATGGCGCGGCGTTTACCACAGGCCATGCGCTGGCGGTGGATGGTGGAGCGACGGCGGTTTAGCGTTCTGGGTGCGGGGAGCTGGGCGATCCGCGAGTGCGCGGATGCCTCGGGTTTCGCCCTGCAGGTCAGCGTGCCTGCTGCCGGGCCGCCCCGGAGCGGCGCGGAAACCAGGCGCGCTCAGCCCCGCTTGCTTAGCACCAGCAACGTCACCACCCCCGCAATCAAGCCCCACAGCGCCGCCCCGATGCCGAACAGCGTCAGTCCCGATGCCGTGACCATGAAGGTGATCAGCGCCGCCTCGCGCTCATGCGGCTGCTGCATGGCCTGGGTCAGCCCCGCACCGATCGAGCCGAGCAGCGCGAGCGCCGCGATCGACAGCACCAGCGCCGCTGGAAACGCCGCGAACAGCGCTGCCAGGGTCGCGCCGAAGATGCCGGCGATGCCATAAAACACCCCGCACCACACCGCCGCCGTGTAGCGCTTGCGCGGGTCGGGATGCGCCTCGGGGCCGGCGCAGATCGCCATGGTGATCGCCGCCAGATGGATGCCGTGCGAGCCGAACGGTGCCAGTAGCACCGAGGCGATGCCGGTCACCGAAATCAGTGGCGAGGCTGGCACGTCGTAACCCTCGGCGCGCAGCACTGCCAGCCCCGGCATGTTCTGCGACGCCATCGCGATGACGAACAGCGGGATGCCGATGCTGAGAATCGCGGCAAATGAGAGCGCCGGCGTGGTCCATACCGGCACCGCCAGTTCCAGACGCAAGTCGCGGAAATCCAGCAGCCCTTGCACGGCCGCCAACACGCAGCCGACCACCAGCGCACCCGGCACCGCATAGCGCGGCAGCAGCCGTTTGCCCAGCAGGTAGGTGAAGAACATGCCCAGCACCAGCAACGGCTGGGCCGGCACGGCGCGGAAAATCTCGCTGCCGATATTGAACAGCACGCCGGCCAGCAGCGCCGCGGCGAGCGACGCGGGGACGCGGCGCATCAACCGTTCGAAGCTGCCGGTAAGCCCGCACAGCACGATCAGCGCCGAGGCGAAGATGTAGGCGCCAATCGCCTCGGCATACGGTACGCCGGGCAGACTGGCGATCAGCAGGGCGGCACCGGGCGTTGACCAGGCGACCACCACCGGCGTGCGGTAACGCAGCGACAGGCCGACGCTGCAGATCGCCATGCCGATCGACAGCGCCCAGATCCACGAGGAAATCTGCCCGGCGCTCAGACCGGCTGCCTGGCCGGCCTGGAACATCAATACCAGCGAGCTGGTGTAGCCGGTCAGCATGGCGATGAAGCCGGCGACGACGGTCGAGGGCGAGCTGTCGCTGAGGGGACGCAGTCCAAGGCGGGCGGATTCGGTCATGGTGCTTGTTCTTGTGGGGCCGACGGGACGCCGCCGGTCGGGCCGGGACGCATCTGCAGGCTAGCCTACCGGCACGGTGCGCGCGGCATGCAGTACAGCCGGCGGCGGGTTCGACGGAACAGTGTCGGTGTTCGCAGTCGGACGAAGGTAGGTGCCGGTGGCAGGGCATGTCACAGTTTCTGGCACCCTTGTTGCTATCTACTCACTGCCTGCCACGTAGCGTCAAAAAACCGTGGCTGTTGGAGGAAGTAGATGAGTCAGGGTGTCCAATTCAATCGCTTGATGCTGGAAATGCGGGCCATGCAGACCGATGCCATGGCGCGCACCAAGCCCGAGGCGCCGGTACAGGAAGCTGGTGCGCCGAGCTTCTCCGACATGCTCGGCCAGGCGGTGAACAAGGTGCACGAAACCCAGCAGGTTTCCAGTCAGATGTCCTCTGCCTTCGAGATGGGGCAGGGCGGCGTCGACCTGACCGAAGTGATGATCGCCTCGCAGAAGGCCAGCGTTTCTTTCCAGGCCCTGACCCAAGTGCGTAACAAGCTGGTCCAGGCCTATCAAGACATCATGCAGATGCCGGTGTGAGGCGGATTGAATTATGGCTGATGCGGTGAGCAACGTTCCGGTGCAGAGCGGCGCGGTAGAGGCGAAGAAGCCGCTGCTGGGACTGTCGTTCCTGGAAAACCTCTCCGAGATGTCGATGCTGCGCCAGATCGGCCTGCTGGTCGGGCTGGCCGCGAGCGTCGCCATCGGTTTCGCCGTGGTGCTCTGGTCGCAGCAGCCGGACTATCGCCCACTGCTCGGCAGCCTCGCCGGTATGGACGCCAATCAGGTGATGGAGACGCTCGCCGCGGCGGATATCGCCTACACCGTCGAGCCCAATTCCGGTGCGCTGCTGGTCAAGGCCGACGACCTGGCACGCGCCCGGCTGAAGCTCGCCGGTGCCGGCATCGCGCCAGCCGACAGCAACATCGGTTTCGAGATCCTCGACAAGGAGCAGGGCCTGGGTACCAGCCAGTTCATGGAGGCGACCCGTTACCGGCGCGGCCTGGAAGGCGAACTGGCGCGCACCGTGTCCAGCCTGAACAACGTCAAGGGTGCCCGTGTGCACCTGGCGATTCCCAAGAGTTCGGTGTTCGTCCGTGACGAACGCAAGCCCAGCGCCTCGGTGCTGGTCGAGCTGTACCCGGGCCGCTCGCTGGAGCCGAGTCAGGTGATGGCGATCATCAACCTGGTCGCCACCAGCGTGCCGGAGCTGAGCAAGTCGCAGATCACCGTGGTGGACCAGAAGGGCAACCTGCTGTCCGACCAGCAGGAGCTGTCCGAGCTGACCATGGCCGGCAAGCAGTTCGACTACAGCCGGCGCATGGAAGGGCTCTACACCCAGCGCGTGCACAACATCCTGCAGCCGGTGCTGGGCAGCGGCCGCTACAAGGCGGAAGTCTCGGCGGACGTTGATTTCAGTGCGGTGGAGTCCACCTCGGAAACCTTCAACCCTGACCAGCCGGCGCTGCGCAGCGAGCAGAGCGTCAACGAGCAGCGCCAGAGCAGCCTGCCGCCGCAGGGCGTGCCCGGTGCGCTGAGCAATCAGCCGCCCGGACCGGCTTCCGCGCCGGAACAGGCCAGGCAGCAGGCCGCCGCCGCGGGCGCCGTGGCACCCGGTCAGCCGCTGCTGGATGCCAACGGTCAGCAGATCATGGACCCGGCGACCGGCCAGCCGATGCTGGCGCCGTATCCCTCGGACAAGCGCGAGCAGGCCACCCGCAACTACGAGCTGGATCGCTCCATCAGCTACACCAAGCAGCAGCAGGGCCGCCTGCGCCGGCTGTCGGTGGCGGTGGTGGTCGACGACCAGGTCATGACCAATGCCGCCGGAGAAGTCACCCGTACGCCGTGGACGGCCGACGACCTGGCGCGCTTCACCCGTCTGGTGCAGGACGCCGTGGGCTTCGATGCCAGCCGTGGCGACAGCGTCAGCGTGATCAACACCGCCTTCGTCGCGGATTCCTTCGACGATGCGGTGATCGATATCCCGTTCTACTCGCAGCCGTGGTTCTGGGATGTGGTCAAGCAGGTGCTGGGCGTGCTGTTCATCCTCGTGCTGGTGTTCGGCGTGCTGCGTCCGGTGCTGAACAACCTGACCCATGCCGGCAAGGGCAAGGAACTGCAGAACATTGGCGACGGCGATGTCGAACTGGGAGACATGGACGGCGTCGACGGTGCGCTGGCCAACGACCGCGTCAGCCTGAGCGGTCCGCAGAACATCATGTTGCCGAGTCCGAGCGAGGGATACGAAGCCCAGCTCAACGCGATCAAGAACCTGGTGGCCGAAGATCCGGGACGGGTCGCCCAGGTGGTGAAAGAGTGGATCAACGCCGATGAGTGAGAACCGGGTTCAAACCAAGCTCAACAAGGTCGACAAGGCCGCCATCCTGCTGCTGTCGCTGGGGGAAACCGATGCCGCGCAGGTGCTGCGTCACCTCGGTCCGAAGGAAGTGCAGCGGGTCGGCACGGCGATGGCGCAGATGCGCAACATCCACCGCGAGCAGGTCGAGCGGGTGATGAGCGAATTCGTCGAGATCGTCGGCGACCAGACCAGCCTCGGCGTCGGCTCCGACGGCTACATCCGCAAGATGCTCACCCAGGCGCTGGGCGAGGACAAGGCCGGCGGTCTGATCGACCGCATCCTGCTGGGCGGCAACACCAGCGGCCTGGACAGCCTGAAGTGGATGGAACCGCGCGCCGTGGCGGACGTGATTCGCTACGAGCACCCGCAGATCCAGGCGATTGTCGTGGCCTATCTGGACCCCGATCAGGCCGGCGAGGTGCTGTCGCACTTCGACCACAAGGTGCGTCTGGACATCGTGCTGCGCGTGTCGTCGCTCAACACCGTGCAGCCGGCGGCGCTGAAGGAACTCAACCTGATCCTCGAGAAGCAATTCTCCGGTAACACCAACACCAGCCGCGCCAGCCTTGGCGGCGTGAAGCGTGCCGCCGACATCATGAACTACCTCGACAGCTCCATCGAAGGCCAGCTGATGGACGCCATCCGCGAAGTCGACGAGGACCTGTCCACGCAGATCGAGGACCTGATGTTCGTCTTCGACAACCTGGCCGACGTCGACGACCGCGGCATTCAGATCCTGCTGCGCGAGGTTTCCTCCGACGTGCTGGTGCTGGCGCTCAAGGGGGCCGACGAAGCGATCAAGGAAAAGGTCTTCAAGAACATGTCCAAGCGTGCCGGCGAACTGCTGCGCGACGACCTGGAGGCCAAGGGCCCGGTGCGCGTCAGCGAGGTCGAGAACGCGCAGAAGGAAATCCTCACCATCGCCCGCCGCATGGCCGAAGCCGGGGAGATCGTCCTGGGTGCCAAGGGCGGCGAGGAAATGGTCTAAGCCGTGGCCAAGGAAAATCCCAGCGATGTGATCCGTGCCCAGGACGTGCGGCTGTTCGACCGCTGGGCGTTGCCCAGCTTCGACGCCGAGGGTGCGGCAGCCGAAGAGTCCGTCGAAGCGGAACCGATCGTCGAAGAGCTGGCGCACAGCGAAGAGGTACCTGTCGAGGAAGTCAAACCCTTGACACTCGACGAGCTGGAAGCGATTCGCCAGGAGGCCTACAACGAAGGCTTCGCCACCGGCGAGAAGGACGGCTTCCACGCCGGCCAGCTGAAGGCGCGCCAGGAGGCCGAGACGGTGCTGGCCGCACGCCTGCAGAGCTTGGAGCAGTTGATGACGCAGTTGCTCGATCCAATCGCCGAGCAGGATCGCAACCTCGAACACGCCCTGGTCACACTGGTCAGCCACCTGTCGCGCGAGGTGATCCAGCGCGATCTGCTGATCGATTCCAGCCAGATCCGCCAGGTGCTGCGCGAGGCGCTCAAGCTGCTGCCGATGGGCGCGCAGAATGTGCATGTTCACGTCAATCCACAGGATTTCGAGATGATCAAGGCGCTGCGCGAGCGCCACGAGGAGAGCTGGCGGATTCTCGAAGACGCCAGCCTGCTGCCCGGCGGTTGCCTCATCGAGACCGAACACAGCCGCATCGATGCCAGCGTCGAGACGCGCCTGAGCCAGGCGATCAAGCAGCTGTTCGAGCAACAGCGCGAGAACGCCACCCATCCGCCGGCGGCTGACCTGCACCTCGATCTGGACCAGCCCGATGCGCCTTGACCGGGTCAGTTTCGCCCGGCGCCTGGCCTGCTACACCGAGGCGGTCAAGCTGCCCAGTCAGCCGATTCTCGAAGGCCGTCTGCTGCGCATGGTCGGCCTGACGCTGGAGGCCGAAGGCCTGCGCGCCGCGGTCGGCAGCCGCTGCCGGGTGATCAACGACGACAGCTACCACCCGACCGAGGTCGAGGCCGAGGTCATGGGCTTCTCCAGCGGCAAGCTCTATCTGATGCCGGTCGGCAGTCTCGCAGGTATCGCGCCGGGGGCGCGGGTGGTGCCGCTGCCCAACACCGGTCGCCTGCCGATGGGCATGTCGATGCTTGGCCGGGTGCTCGACGGCGCCGGCCGCGCGCTGGACGGCAAGGGCGGCATGCGCGCCGAGGACTGGGTGCCGATGGACGGCCCGGTGATCAACCCACTCAAGCGCCATCCGATCAGCGAGCCGCTGGACGTCGGCATCCGCAGCATCAACGGCCTGCTCACCGTCGGCCGCGGCCAGCGCCTGGGCCTGTTCGCCGGTACCGGCGTCGGTAAGTCGGTGCTGCTGGGCATGATGACCAAGTTCACCGAGGCGGACATCATCGTCGTCGGCCTGATCGGCGAGCGTGGCCGCGAGGTCAAGGAATTCATCGAACACATCCTCGGCGTGGAGAGCCTCAAGCGCTCGGTGGTGGTCGCTTCGCCCGCCGATGAGGCGCCGCTGATGCGCCTGCGCGCCGCACAGTACTGCACGCGCATCGCTGAGTACTTTCGCGACAAAGGCAAGAACGTCCTGCTGCTGATGGATTCGCTGACGCGCTACGCCCAGGCCCAGCGTGAAATCGCCCTGGCCATCGGCGAGCCGCCAGCGACCAAGGGCTATCCGCCATCGGTGTTCGCCAAGCTGCCGAGCCTGGTCGAGCGCGCCGGTAATGCCGAGCAGGGCGGCGGTTCGATCACCGCGTTCTATACGGTGCTCTCCGAAGGCGACGATCAGCAGGACCCGATCGCCGACGCCGCGCGCGGCGTGCTCGACGGCCACATCGTGCTGTCGCGTCGGCTGGCCGAGGAGGGCCACTACCCAGCCATCGATATCGAAGCGTCGATCAGCCGGGTCATGCCGCAAGTGGTCGATGCCGAGCATGTGCGCGCCTCGCAGCGTTTCAAGCAGCTGTGGTCGCGCTACCAGCAGAGTCGCGACCTGATCAGCGTCGGCGCCTACGTGCCCGGCGGCGACCCGGACACCGACCTCGCCATCGCCCGCCAGGCCGAGATGGTTCGCTATCTGCGCCAGGGGCTGAACGAAAGCGAGCGGCTGGAGGAAAGCGCGGCACAGCTGGCCGCGGTATTCGCGCCGCGTCAGGGCGCGTAATCCGTGGCAACCAGTCGTGCCGACCGGTTGGCGCCGGTGATCGAGATGGCGCAGAAGGCCGAGCGCGACGCCGCGCGTATGCTCGGCCAGGGGCAGATGCAGCTGTCGCAGGCCGAGGCCAAGCTCGGCGAGCTCGAACAGTATTTCAGCGATTACCAGCAGCAGTGGCTGCGCCAGGGCAGCCAGGGCGTTTCCGGCCAGTGGCTGATGAACTATCAGCGTTTTCTGTCCCAGCTCGAATCGGCCATCGGCCAGCAGCAGCGCAGCGTGGCCTGGCATCGCGACAACCTGTCCAAGCTGCGAAGCCAGTGGCAGCAGCGACATGCGCGGCTCGAAGGGCTAAGCAAGCTGGTGGAGGGTTACTTGCGCGAGGCGCGCGTCGCGGCCGACAAGCGTGAGCAGAAACTGCTCGACGAGTTCTCGCAGCGGCTGGCAGGACGACCGCGGCAGGATTGAGCTTGCCGCTGTAGGGTCTGAATGCTAAATCTTCTCGGGTATCATCGCAGCAGCCCGCGACAGATCGCTGGTACGCGCCCATTCAGCGCCGTGCAGCCTCGCCCGGTTTGCCGGCAGGCACAGTCGTTTTCACGTGGCGCATGGCGGTCTGGCAAGACCCCGTTTCGGATCAGGGAGTGCTACATGACCATTACTTCTCAACCATCGGCCGATGGGCGCGAACTGACGATCGCCATCAGCGGACGCTTCGATTTCAACGCCCACCAGGCATTCCGCGATGCGTACCAGCGTCAGGACGTCACGCCCGAGCGCTATGTCGTCGATCTGCAGGGCGCGACCTATCTCGACAGCTCGGCGCTCGGCATGCTGTTGCTGCTGCGCGACCATGCCGGCGGCGATGAAGCCGACGTCCGGCTGCTCAACTGCAATGCCGACGTGCGCAAGATTCTTTCGGTGTCCAACTTCGAACAATTGTTCGTGATCGCCTGAGGTGCCGATGCGCCTGACCATCCTGATCGCCGAGGACAGCCCGGTCGATCGGATGCTGCTGTCGACCATCATCGCCCGTCAGGGCCACCATGTGCTGACCGCCGGCGACGGCCTGGAAGCCGTAGCGCTCTACGAACGTGAGCGTCCGCAGCTGGTGCTGATGGATGCGCTGATGCCGCTGATGGACGGCTTCGAGGCGGCGCGGCGGATCAAGAGCCTGGCTGGCGACGAGCTGGTGCCGATCATCTTCCTCACCTCGCTCAGCGAGAACCAGGCGCTGGTGCGCTGTCTGGAAGCCGGTGGCGACGACTTCATCGTCAAGCCGTACAACCCGGTGATTCTCGAAGCCAAGATCAAGGCCATGCATCGGCTGCGTCGACTGCAGGCGACGGTGGTCGAGCAACGCGACCTGATCGCCCGGCGCAACCAGCAGCTGCTCGACGAGCAGCGGGCGGCCAAGGCGATCTTCGACAAGGTGGCGCATGCCGGATGCCTGGGCGCGCCGAACATCCGCTACCGGCAATCGCCGCGAGCGCTGTTCAACGGCGACCTGCTGCTGGCGGCGCAGTCGCCGACCGGGCAGATGTTCGTGCTGCTGGGCGACTTCACCGGCCACGGCCTGCCGGCGGCGATCGGCGCCATGCCGCTGGCCGAGACCTTCTACGGCATGACCGCCAAGGGCTACGCGGCCAAGGACATCCTTCGTGAGCTGAATGCCAAGCTCAAGCAGATCCTGCCGGTGGAGATGTTCTGCTGCGCCACACTGCTGGACATCAACCTCACCCAGGGCGTGCTGAATGTCTGGAACGGCGGGCTGCCGGACGGCTACCTGATCCGTCCCGACGGCGAGCGCGTAGCACTGGTGTCGCGTCATCTGCCGCTGGGCGTGCTGGCACCAGGCGCGTTCGATGCGCACTTCGAGAGCCACCCGCTGAAACTCGGCGACCGCCTGCTGCTGCTGTCCGACGGCGTGGTGGAGAGCAGCAATGCGCGCGACGAGTTGTTCGGCGAGCAACGCCTGCTGGCCGTTCTCGATGCCAACCACGATGCGAAGCGGCTGTTCGACGAGATCGAGGAGGCGCTGCTGGCGTTTCACGGCCAGCTGCGCGACGACCTCAGCCTGGTCGAGGTCGATCTGAGCGAGAAGATGGCGGCGCTGCAGCTGCCGTTGTCGTTCGGTGCGCCGAAGGAAGGCCGGCCGGCCGACTGGTCCGGGCGCTTCGAGCTGCGTGCAGCCAGCCTGCGCGCCGGCAATCCCTTGCCGCTGTTGCTGCAGGTGCTGCTGCAGGTCCATCAGCTGCGGCCTCGCGCCGGCGCCGTTTATGCGGTACTGGTCGAGCTGTATTCCAACGCGCTGGAGCACGGCGTGCTCGGCCTGGATTCGGCGCTCAAGCGCGATGCCGCCGGCTTCGCCCGTTATTACGAGGCGCGCAGCGAGCGTCTGGCCGCGCTGGTGGACGGCTACATCCGTCTCGAACTGGATATCCAGTGCGACGCAGCGGGCGGTCGCCTGCGCATCGGCATTCAGGACAGCGGCGCGGGCTTCGATGTCGAGCGCGCGCTGGGCGAGGCGCGCGGCGTGGAATGTCTGCGTGGACGGGGATTGCAGTTGATCCGTCAGCTCAGTGACGGTTTCGCCTGGCAGGCCGACGGGCGCGGACTGAGCGTGGAGTTCCGTTGGTCGGCTCAGGCATAATTCAGCGCCTTTCTCCCAGGAGCGGATCTGTGTCCATTCCTCATCTCGACAATGCCGTACTCGTCACGCTGCAAGCGGTCATGGAAGGCGAGTACCCACTTCTGCTGGACACCTTCCTGGCCGACTCCGAGGAGCGCCTGCGCCTGCTGCGCCAGGCCTTCCAGGCCGGGGAGGGCGAGACGCTGCGGCGTGCGGCACACAGCTTCAAGGGCAGCTGCAGCAACCTGGGCGCCGCCGCGCTGGCCGATCTGTGCTGCCAGCTGGAGACCCTGGCCCGCGAGCAACGGCTGGTCGAGGCGCCGGCGATGATCGAGCGGATCGAGCGCGAGTTCGCCATCGTCGGCATCCTGTTTCGCGCCGAGCGTCAGCGCTACGGCTGAACGGACGGCTCTCTGACGGTTTTGCTGGCCCGGAACTTGCTCAAGGTTCTGCACGAACCACACTGAGCGGAATGTTTCATGGCCGTTTCCCCCGATCTGTTGCTCAAGTCCCCGACTCTCGAAGTGCGTCCCAAGGCCGCCGCCGCGCAACCGTCGCCGGCGCCCGAGGCGAGCGATGGCAAGCGTTCCAGCTTTTCCGAGGTGTATGCGCGCGAGCGCCAGACCAAGCCTGTCGAGCGCAAGGACGATGCTTCTGCATCGTCGCGCGAGCAAGTCGACGAGGAGCAGAGTGCCGGCGAGCCGACGGCAACCGCCGACGCCGAGAAGCCGACGGTTGCCGAGAGCGGCAATTCCTTGCCTGGCGAGGAAGCGAGCGATGAGCCGCTGCCGGAGGGCGAACTCGATCCGCTGCTGCTGTTCGGCCTGAATGGCCAGTTGCCGGCGCCCGAGCCGGCCGCCGCTCAGACCGAGGCCCTGACGCTGATGCCAGGGCTGGGCCAGACGCAGCTGACACCGCCGCTCGCTGATGCCGAGACGCAAGTGTCGGAAGATGTTTCCGGCGAGTCGGCGACCACCGTCGCGGCACCGGCCCTGACGCTGAAGGCCGCGCCCACCGCCGTTTCGCCAGCCGCTGCGAGCGAGACCGCGGCACCCGCCGAGGACGACTTCGCCAGTCTGCTGCAAGCCAGCAGCGAGCCCGAGCCGGAAGTCGAGCTGGAGGTTGCGCTGAGTGAAGTCTCGAAGGGCCTGGATGCGCCGCAGGACAGCCGTCAGCCGGCCGATCCGGCGCTCGGCCGTGCCAGCCCGCTGAGCCAGGCGATCACCCAACAGATTCAGCAGGCGCAGCGCACGCCGCTGGTACCGGGGCAGCCGGTGGCGATGCAGCAGGCCGGCTGGAGCGAGGCGGTGGTGGATCGGGTGATGTGGCTGTCCAGCCAGAACCTCAAATCGGCGGAGATCCAGCTCGATCCGGCTGAACTGGGGCGGATGGAGGTGCGCATCGAGATGAACCGCGAGCAGGCGCAGATCACCTTCCTCAGCCCGCATGCCGGCGTGCGCGATGCGCTCGAAGGGCAGATGCAGCGCTTGCGCGAGATGTTCGACCAGCAAGGCATGAGCATGAACGTCAACGTTTCCGATCAGTCCCTGGCGCGTGGCTGGCAGGGCCGCGGCGAAGGCGAAGCGGGGCGCGGTGGCGCGTCGCCTGCCGCGACGGCGGGCGACGACGAGCAGCTGCAAGGCGTCAGCGAAGTCGCCAGCAATCGTGCCGTGGGCAACCGCGGGCTGGTGGATTACTACGCCTGACCGGCCGCCGCCGGTTTCCCGTCGCTCTGGCGCGCAGGCCCGTCTCGCGCCGGAGCGTCATCTATCTTCCTTCGGGCGTGCCGGGCGGCGCCTTCAGGGATGCCGTATCCTCTGCGGCCTAACGCGCAGCGCGTCGCTGACATTGGCACAGCAGTTGCTCCAACGATGCCTCAGTGAGCGGTCGCGCGCAGAATGACGGATATTTGGCATGGCGAAGAAACAGGTACCCCCCGGACCACCGATTGCCGACGCGCAGGACGCGGGCAAAGGTCGGTTGAAAATCATCATCGCGATCGCGGTGGCCTTCCTGCTGGCCATCGGGTTGTCCATCGGCGGCACGCTGTTCTTCCTCGACAAGGGTGGGGACGAGGCGGCTGAGCAACCGGCCGAGGCCGGGCAGACGGCGACCGGCAAGCCGGCGGCGATCTACGAGGTGCTGATGCCGGCCTTCGTGGTCAACTTCAATCACAAGGGGCGCCAGCGCTACATGCAGGTGAGCGTGGCACTGATGTCGCGCGATCAATTGGCGCTCGATGCGCTCAAAGGACATATGCCGTTGCTGCGCAATCATCTGGTGATGCTGTTCTCCAGCCAGGATTTCGCGGCGCTGATGACCCCGGTGGGCAAGGAAATGCTGCGTCAGCAGGCGACCTCCAGCGTGCAGGAACTGGCGCAGAAGGAAGTCGGCAAGCTGGCGGTCGAGCAAGTACTGTTCACCAACTTCGTACTGCAATAGAAGGTTCCGCCGATGGCTGTTCAAGACCTGCTTTCGCAAGACGAGATCGATGCGCTGCTGCATGGTGTCGATGACGGTCTGGTCGATACCGAAAGCGATTCCGAACCGGGCGCGATCAAGAGCTACGACCTCACCAGCCAGGACCGCATTGTCCGCGGGCGCATGCCGACGCTGGAAATGATCAACGAGCGCTTCGCGCGTTACACCCGCATCAGCATGTTCAACCTGCTGCGCCGCTCGGCAGACGTCTCGGTGGGCGGTGTGCAGGTCATGAAATTCGGCGAGTACGTGCATTCGCTGTACGTGCCGACCAGCCTCAATCTGGTGAAGATGAAGCCGCTGCGCGGCACCGCGCTGTTCATCCTCGACGCCAAGCTGGTGTTCAAGCTGGTGGACAACTTCTTCGGCGGCGACGGCCGCCACGCCAAGATCGAGGGCCGCGAATTCACCCCCACCGAACTGCGTGTGGTGCGCATGGTGCTCGATCAGGCCTTCACCGACCTCAAGGAAGCCTGGCATGCGGTGCTGGACGTCAACTTCGAGTACATCAACTCGGAGGTGAACCCGGCGCTGGCCAACATCGTCAGCCCCAGCGAAGTGGTGGTGGTGTCGACCTTCCACATCGAGCTGGACAGCGGCGGCGGCGACCTGCACGTGACCATGCCCTACTCGATGATCGAGCCGATCCGCGAAATGCTCGACGCCGGCTTTCAGTCCGACGTCAGCGACCAGGACGAGCGCTGGATCAAGGCGCTGCGCGAGGACATCCTCGACGTCAACGTACCGCTCGGCGCGACGGTGGTGCGTCGCCAGCTGAAACTGCGCGACATTCTCAACATGCAGCCGGGCGACGTGATTCCAGTGGAAATACCCGAGGACATGATCATGCGCGCCAACGGCATGCCGGCCTTCAAGGTCAAGTTGGGCGCGCACAAGGGCAATCTGGCCCTGCAGGTGCTGGAGCCGGTGGTGCGTACCCGGTGACTCACTTTTCTACTCAATTCGAGCCGGTCGAGGACTAGCGATGGCAGACGATCAGAACACTTCCCCCGAAGAGCAGGCGCTGGCCGACGAATGGGCCGCGGCGCTGGCCGAGGCCGGCGATGCCAGTCAGGACGACATCGACGCGCTGCTCAACCAGGGACCGGCGGCGGCACCGGCTGCTCCGCGTGCCCCGCTGGAGGATTTCGCCAGCGCACCCAAGGGCGGTGCCGGCGTGCCGCTGGGGCTGGAAGGGCCGAATCTGGATGTGATTCTGGATATTCCGGTGTCTATCTCGATGGAAGTCGGCAGCACCGAGATCAGCATCCGCAACCTGCTGCAGCTCAATCAGGGCTCGGTGGTGGAGCTCGACCGGCTGGCCGGCGAGCCGCTGGACGTGCTGGTCAACGGCACGCTGATCGCCCACGGCGAGGTGGTGGTGGTCAACGAGAAGTTCGGCATTCGCCTGACGGACGTGATCAGCCCTACCGAACGCATCAAGAAGCTGCGCTGACATGCGCGCGCTAGCCTTTCTCGCGCTGCTGGTGGCGCTGCCGGCACTGGCTGCCGAACCGGCTGCCAGCATGAGTAGCACCGACATGGGGGCGCAGCTGAGCAAGCTGCTGCTCGGCCTGCTGTTGGTGGTCGGGCTGATCTTTCTGCTGGCCTGGCTGCTGCGCCGCGTCCAGCAGATGAATCCTCGCGGTACCCAGGTGATCAAGCTGGTTTCCAGCCAGGCACTCGGCCCGCGCGAACGGCTGGTGCTGGTGCAGGTCGGCAGCGAGCAAGTGCTGATCGGCCTCTCCGCCGGGCGCATCACGCCGCTGCACGTGCTCAAGGAGCCGGTGCATCTGCCCGATTCCGAACCGGCCAACCCAGAGTTCGCCCAGCGCCTGATGGAGCTGTTGGGCAAGGATCACAAGGACAAGCCCTGATGTTGCGAATTCTGCTGGCGTTGCTGCTGGCCGTGGTCGCCCCGCTGGCTCTCGGCCAGGAAGCGGGCGGACTGCTGACCCGTGGCGACAATCCGCTGTCGATCCCGGCGATCACCCTGAGCACCGACGCCCAGGGCCAGCAGGAGTATTCGGTCAGCCTGCAGATTCTGCTGATCATGACGGCGCTGAGCTTCATCCCGGCGTTCGTCATGCTGATGACCAGCTTCACGCGGATCATCATCGTGTTTTCCATCCTGCGTCAGGCGCTGGGCCTGCAGCAGACGCCATCGAACCAGATTCTCATCGGTCTGACGCTGTTCCTCACGCTGTTCATCATGGCCCCGGTGTTCGAGCGGATAAACCAGGAAGCGCTGCAGCCGTACCTCGCCGAGCAGATTCCGGCGCAGGAGGCGATCACTCGCGCCGAAGTCCCGCTCAAGGCGTTCATGCTGGCGCAGACCCGCGAGAGCGATCTCGATCTGTTCATGCGCCTGTCGCGGCGTACCGACATCGCCAGTCCGGAGGCGGCGCCGCTGACCATTCTGGTGCCGGCCTTCGTCACCTCGGAGCTGAAGACAGCGTTCCAGATCGGTTTCATGATCTTCATTCCGTTCCTGATCATCGACATGGTGGTGGCTAGCGTGCTGATGGCGATGGGCATGATGATGCTCTCGCCACTGATCATCTCGCTGCCGTTCAAGATCATGCTGTTCGTGCTGGTCGACGGCTGGGGGCTGATCATCGGCACCCTGGCCGGCAGCTTCGGCACGCTCTAGGAGGCTCGTCATGACGCCCGAAGTCGCGGTGGACCTGTTTCGCGAAGGCCTGTGGATGACCGCGATGATCGTCGGTGTGCTGGTGATGCCGAGCCTGCTGGTCGGCCTGGTGGTGGCGATGTTCCAGGCCGCCACGCAGATCAACGAACAGACCCTGAGTTTCCTGCCGCGCCTCTTGGTGATGCTGCTGACGCTGATCTGGGCCGGGCCGTGGCTGGTGCGCGAGCTGATGGAGTACACCCAGGGCCTGATCGCCAACATTCCGCTGATCATCGGCTGAACCATGCTGGAACTGAGCAATGCGCAGATCGGCAGCTGGGTGGCGCAGTTTCTGCTCCCGCTGTTTCGTATCGCCGCGTTGCTGATGAGCATGCCGATCATCGGCACGCAGCTGGTGCCGCCGCGGGTGCGACTGTATCTGGCGCTGGCCATCACCCTGGTGCTGGCGCCGACGCTCGGGCCGATGCCGCTGGTCGAGGCGCTGAGCCTGCGGGCACTGCTGCTGATCGCCGAGCAGATTCTGATCGGCGTGATGCTCGGTTTCGTGCTGCAGCTGTTCTTCCATGTCTTCATCGTTTCCGGGCAGTTGCTGGCGATGCAGATGGGCCTGGGTTTCGCCTCGATGGTCGATCCGGCCAACGGCGTGTCGGTGCCGGTGCTCGGCCAGTTCTTCAACATGCTGGTGATCCTGCTGTTCCTGGCGATGAACGGCCATCTGGTGGTGCTGGAAATCCTCACCGAGAGCTTCGTGACCCTGCCGGTGGGCGGCGGGCTGTCGACCAATCATCTGTGGGAGGTGGCGAGCAAGCTCGGCTGGGTGCTCGGCGCCGGCCTGCTGCTGGTGCTGCCGGCGATCACCGCGCTGCTGGTGGTCAACCTGGCGTTCGGCTTGATGACTCGTGCCGCACCGCAGCTGAACATCTTTTCCATCGGCTTTCCGCTGACGCTGGTGCTGGGCTTGGTCATCGTCTGGATCGGCATGGCCGACATCCTGGCGCAGTACCAGATCTTCGTCGGCGAGGCGCTGGCCATGCTGCGCGAGCTGGTGGGGCTGCGCTGATGAATACGCTGATGCACAACGCGGAGGCCGTCGATGGCTGAAAGCGAAAGCGGTGCCGACAAAAGCGAGGAACCCACAGAGAAACGGCTCCGGGAATCTCGCGAGAAAGGCCAGATCGCGCGCTCGCGCGAGCTGAACACGGTGGCCGTGACCATCGGTGGCATTGGCGGCCTGCTGGCGTCCGGCAGCGGGCTGGCGCAGGCGCTGATGGCGATGATGCAGGGCAGTTTCGAGCTGAGCCGCGAAACCCTGCTGGACGAGAGCAACATGGCGATGCTGCTGGCGGCCAGCGGCAGGATCGCGCTGGAGGCGACCCTGCCGTTGCTGATCGCACTGCTGATCGCGTCCATCGCCGGGCCGATCGCGCTGGGCGGCTGGCTGTTCTCCGCCAAGGCAATGGCGCCCAACTTCGGCCGGATGAATCCTGCTGCCGGGCTCAAGCGCATGTTCTCGACCAAGGCGCTGGTGGAGCTGCTCAAGGCCCTCGGTAAGTTCTTGGTGGTGCTGCTGGTGGCGTTGATGGTGCTGTCCTCCTACGAGGACGATCTGCTCTCCATCGCCAAGCAGCCGCTGGACCTGGCGATCATGCACAGCGCCGAGGTAGTCGGCTGGTGCGCGCTGTGGATGGCCTGCGGGCTGATCCTGATCGCCGCGGTGGATGTGCCGTTCCAGCTCTGGGACAACAAGCAGAAGCTGATGATGACCAAGCAGGAGGTCAAGGACGAGTACAAGGACTCCGAGGGCAAGCCGGAGGTCAAGTCGCGCATCCGTCAGCTGCAGCGCGAGGCGGCGCAGCGGCGCATGATGCAGGCCGTGCCCGAAGCCGATGTGGTGATTACCAACCCGACGCACTTTGCCGTGGCGCTGAAATACGACGGCGACAAGGGTGGCGCGCCTCGGCTGGTGGCCAAGGGCGGCGACTTCGTGGCGCTGAAGATTCGCGAGATCGCCCAGGAGCACAACGTGACGGTGCTTGAGTCGCCGGCGCTGGCGCGAGCGGTGTATTACTCGACCGAGCTAGAGCAGGAGATTCCCGCCGGCCTCTACCTGGCCGTGGCGCAGGTGCTGGCTTACGTCTATCAGTTGCGCCAGTACCGCGCCGGCAAGGGCCGTCGACCCGATCCACTGAACGATCTTCCGATTCCGCCAGATCTGCGTCGCGACGAATAGCGGCGAGCTGCAAGCGTGCCGCTTGCAGCTTGAAAGCCGGCGCTGCCGTTACTCGATGACCCCGCAGGCGACCCGTGCACCGCCGCCGCCGAGCGGCTGCGGATGGTCGGCATGGTTGTCGCCGCCTTGATGCACCATCAGCGCCAGCCCCTTGATGTCGCCCAGGCTTTTCAGGCGTGGGGCCAGCACCGGCTGGCTGGCCTTGCCATCCTTGTCGACATAGAGCGCGGGCAGGTCGCCCAGGTGGCCGTCGCCCCAGGGTTCGCCGTGCTTGCCGCTGTTCTTCGGATCCCAGTGGCCGCCGGCAGCGCCCGCCGGTGTGACCTTGCCGTCGATCTCGGCGCTCTCGCAGTTGCCCTTGGCGTGCACGTGGAAGCCGTGAATGCCGGGCTCCAGCCCCGACAACTCGGGGCGCAGGACCAGGCCGTATTCGCTGCTCTCGATCTTCACGCTGCCGACGGCGGCGCCGATGCCCTGGGCGCTGACGGCCTTGAGCGGAACGCTGAGCGTCTCCGCCTGGACAGTCAGCGCGGTGCAGCCGGCCAGTGCGGCGATGATCCACTGTTTCATCGATTGTCTCCTTGCAGGTTGGGCCGGGCGGAGCGGTTCCGCCGGTCGAAGGTCTGACTGCGCGACACCGGTCGGGTTCGCCCGCAGGCGGCGAGACGTCCCGTAGCGCCTGCTTCAGTTGAGTTCAACTGGCCCGAGTGCGCCAGTCCACGGCTGCGCCGCCAAGTTGGACCCCTTCTTGCTATAGCCCATGGCAGGGCGCATCGGGCGTCAAAAAACTTTCTGCTGGGGGCCACGTTGGATCGCACGCAACTCATCAACATGCGCAACAACCTGACGGGTGTCGGTCGCGGCAACCTCGGGGTGCCGCTGCTGTTGCTGGTGATGCTGGGCATGATGATGCTGCCCGTGCCGCCGTTCCTGCTCGACGTGCTGTTCACCTTCAACATCGCGTTGTCGATCGTCGTGCTGCTGGTCAGTGTTTACGCGCTGCGCCCGCTGGATTTCGCGGTGTTCCCGACCATCCTGCTGGTGGCGACCTTGCTGCGTCTGGCGCTGAACGTCGCATCCACCCGGGTGGTGCTGATTCACGGCCACGAAGGCGGCGCGTCGGCTGGTCACGTGATCGAAGCCTTCGGCAACGTGGTGATCGGCGGCAACTACGTGGTCGGTATCGTGGTGTTCGCGATCCTGATGATCATCAACTTCGTGGTGGTCACCAAGGGCGCCGGGCGGATTTCCGAGGTGAGCGCGCGCTTCACCCTCGACGCGATGCCCGGCAAGCAGATGGCGATCGATGCCGACCTCAACGCCGGGCTGATCGATCAGTCCGAGGCGAAAAAGCGCCGGGTCGAGGTGGCTTCCGAAGCGGACTTCTACGGCTCGATGGACGGTGCCAGCAAGTTCGTGCGCGGCGACGCCATCGCCGGCCTGCTGATCCTCTTCATCAACCTGCTCGGCGGCATGGGCATCGGCATGGCGCAGCACGGCCTGAGCTTCGCCGAAGCCGGCAAGGTCTACGCGCTGCTGACCATCGGTGACGGTCTGGTGGCGCAGATCCCCTCGCTGCTGCTGTCCACCGCGGCGGCGATCATGGTGACCCGGGTCACCAGCTCCGAGGACATGGGCCAGCAAGTCAACCGGCAGATGTTCGCCTCGCCCAAGGCGCTGGCGGTAGCGGCCGCAATCATGATCGCGATGGGCCTGGTGCCAGGCATGCCGCACCTGTCATTCCTCGGCCTCGGTGCGCTCGCCGCCGGTGGCGCCTACTGGATCTGGCATCGGCAGAAGCGCGTCAAGCAGCAGGCCGAGCAGGAAGTGCAGAAGCAGCAGGAGCTGCTGCCAGCGCAGCGCGCGGCGGAAACCAAGGAGCTCGGCTGGGACGACGTGACGCCGGTGGACATGGTCGGTCTGGAGGTTGGCTACCGGCTGATTCCGCTGGTCGATCGCAATCAGGGGGGCCAGCTGCTGGCGCGAATCAAGGGCGTGCGCAAGAAGCTGTCGCAGGACCTGGGCTTCCTCATGCCGTCGGTGCATATCCGCGACAACCTCGATCTGCTGCCCAATGCCTATCGCCTGACGCTGATGGGCGTCAGCCTGGCCGAGGCGGAGGTCTACCCGGATCGCGAGCTGGCGATCAACCCGGGCCAGGTGTTCGGGCCGCTCAACGGCATCGCGGCCAAGGACCCGGCGTTCGGGCTGGATGCGGTGTGGATCGAGGGCAGCCAGCGCGATCAGGCGCAGTCGCTCGGCTATACCGTGGTGGATGCCAGTACCGTGGTTGCCACCCACCTCAATCAGGTGTTGTACAAGCACGCGCATGAACTGCTTGGCCATGAGGAGGTCCAGCAGTTGCTGCAATTGCTCGCGCGCAGCTCGCCCAAGCTGGCCGAGGAGCTGGTGCCGGGCATGCTGTCGCTGTCCACGCTGCTCAAGGTGTTGCAGGCGCTGCTGCAGGAACAGGTGCCGGTGCGGGACATCCGCACCATCGCCGAAGCCATCGCCAATGTCGCCACTAAGAGTCAAGATCCCGCCGCGATGGTGGCGGCAGTGCGCGTCGCGCTTTCTCGCGCAATCGTGCAGAACGTTGTGGGACTAGAGCCGGAGCTGCCTGTGATCACGCTGGAACCGCGATTGGAACAGATCTTGCTAAATAGCCTGCAGAAGGCCGGACAGGGTGCCGAAGATGGCATCCTGCTGGAGCCGGGAATGGCAGAGAAGTTGCAACGGTCGCTGGTAGAGGCGGCGCAGCGCCAGGAAATGCTCGGTAAGCCGGCAATCCTCCTGGTAGCCGGACCGGTTCGCGCGATGTTGTCCCGCTTCGCCCGGCTGGCCGTACAGAACATGCATGTACTGGCCTACCAGGAAATTCCGGACAACAAGCAGGTCACCATCGTTGCGACGGTGGGTCAGAATTAATCGAGGGTGCAGGCCATGCAGGTCAAACGTTTCTTCGCCGCCGATATGCGCATCGCCATGAAGATGGTGCGTGATGAGCTGGGCGCCGATGCCGTGATCATCGGCAATCGCCGGGTCGCCGGCGGTGTCGAGCTGACTGCCGTGCTCGATTACCCGATGCAGGCCGCGCCGGAAGCGAACAAGCCCAACCCCGTGCTGGAAGCCGAGCTGCGCAAGACGCAGGCGCGCATCGCCTCGGCGCATGCCGAACTGAGCGCGCCGAGCCGCGTGAAGGCGGGTCAGGACCGTCAACTGCTTGACGAGCAACCGGCCGCCGCGCCGCAGCCCGCTGCCAGTGCGCCGGTCGATACGCGCGCCTTCGAGAGCATGTGCACCGAACTGCAAGGCCTGCGTGAGCTGATCGAAGTGCAGCTCGGCTCCATCGCCTGGGGCCAGGAGCAGAGCCGACGGCCGCAGCAGGCCGGACTCTGGCGCCGCCTGCAGCGTCTCGGCCTGCCGGCAGAACTGTCGCGCAGCCTGCTGGAAAAGGTCGCCACCATCGCCGATCAACGTCAGGCCTGGCGCATGCTGCTGGCGCACCTGGCGCAGGCGATCAAGGTCACCAAGCACGAACCGCTGGAAGAGGGCGGGGTAATCGCCTTGGTGGGACCGGCCGGCGTCGGCAAGACCACCACGCTGGCCAAGCTGGCGGCCCGTTACGTATTGAAGTACGGCGCGCAGAACATCGCGCTGGCGAGCATGGATAACTACCGCATCGGCGCGCAGGAGCAGCTCAAGACGCTCGGTCGTATTCTCGATGTGCCGGTGGTGCAGATCGACCCGTCGCAGCCGCTGGGCAAGACGCTGGCGCCGCTGGCGCGCAAGCGCGTGATCCTGATCGACACCGCCGGTCTGCCGGCGAGCGATCCGACACTGCGCATGCAGCTCGAAGCGCTGTCCGATCGTGGCGTGAAATCGAAGAACTACCTAGTGCTGGCCGCCACCAGCCAGAGCCAGGTGCTCAAGGCGGCGTGGCACAACTATCGTCGCTGCGGCCTGGCCGGTTGCATCCTGACCAAGCTCGACGAGGCCGGCTCGCTCGGCGACGTGCTCGGGCTAACGATCAGCCAGCACCTGCCGATAGCCTACCTCGCCGACGGGCCGCGTATTCCCGATGACCTGCACCTGCCGCGCAGTCATCAGCTGGTCAGTCGGGCGGTGAGCCTGCAATCTGGCGAGGAGCCGAGCGAGGAAACGATGGCCGATATGTTCGCCGGCCTGTACAACGAATCATCGCGGCGAGCGGGCTGAAGCGGCAGTGCGTTACTCGGATAAACCTGATGCATTCGAGCTGAATGCATCGCCGGCCTTGCGGGCCGAGCAACATATAGGCGTTTGAACATGGGTATGCATCCCGTACAGGTGATTGCGGTGACCGGCGGCAAGGGTGGCGTCGGCAAGACCAACGTGTCGGTCAATCTGGCACTGGCGCTGGCCGAGCTCGGGCGGCGGGTGGTGTTGCTCGACGCCGACCTCGGGCTGGCCAATGTCGACGTGCTGCTGGGGCTGACTACCAAGCGCACGCTTGCCGACGTGATCGCCGGTGAATGCGACCTGCGCGATGTGCTCATCCAGGGGCCGGGCGGCATCCGCATCGTGCCGGCGGCATCCGGCACGCAGAGCATGGTGCAGCTGTCCTCGCTGCAGCACGCCGGCCTGATCCAGGCGTTCAGCGAGATCGAGGATCTCGACGTACTGATCATCGACACCGCCGCCGGTATCGGCGAGGCGGTGGTCAGCTTCGTGCGCGCTGCCCACGAGGTATTGCTGGTAGTTACCGACGAGCCGACCTCGATCACCGATGCCTATGCGCTGATCAAGCTGCTCAACCGCGACTACGGCATCAACCGCTTCCGCGTGCTGGCCAACATGGCGCACGCCCCGCAGGAAGGGCGCAACCTGTTCGCCAAGCTGACCAAGGTCACCGAGCGCTTCCTCGACGTCGCGCTGCAGTATGTCGGTGCGATTCCCTACGACGAAGCCGTGCGCAAGGCCGTACAGAAGCAGCGTGCAGTCTACGAGGCCTATCCGCGGTCGAAATGCGCATTGGCGTTCAAGGCCATCGCGCAGAAGGTCGACACCTGGCCGCTGCCGGCCACGCCGCGCGGGCATCTTGAATTCTTCGTCGAGCGCCTGATCAGGCCTGCGAACGACACTCACGAATGACGGCTGCTGGATTCGCTATGTATTACAGCAAGGCTCAGGCGAAGGATGCCCAGCATCGTTTGATCGACCAGTATGCGCCGCTGGTCAAGCGCATTGCCTACCACCTGCTCGCACGCCTGCCGGCCAGCGTCCAGGTCGACGACCTGATCCAGGCCGGGATGATCGGCCTGCTGGAGGCAGCGAAGAAGTACGACGCCGGCAAGGGCGCCAGCTTCGAAACCTACGCCGGTATCCGCATCCGCGGCACCATGCTCGACGAGGTGCGCAAGGGCGACTGGGCGCCACGCTCGGTGCATCGTAACTCGCGCATGGTCAGCGAGGCGATTCGCGCCATCGAAGCGAAAACCGGACGTGACGCTAAAGATCACGAGGTTGCGGCCGAACTTAAGCTCAGCCTCGATGAGTACTACGGCATTCTCGGCGATACCCTGGGCAGCCGCCTGTTCAGCTTCGACGACCTGTTGCAGGACGGCGAACATGGCGAGTTGCACGACGATGCCGCCAGCACTCATTCCGAGCCGTTTCGCGATCTTGAGGACGAGCGTTTCCAGCAGGCGCTGGCCGATGCCATCACCAACCTGCCCGAACGCGAAAAGCTGGTGCTGTCGCTGTACTACGACGAAGAGTTGAATTTGAAGGAAATCGGTCAGGTGCTCGGCGTCAGCGAGTCGCGGGTCAGTCAGCTGCATAGCCAGTGCGCCGCCCGTCTGCGTGCCCGCCTCGGCGAATGGCGGGCGAGCTGACCGGTACCCTCACTGCGAGACGTGCTCGGTTGCCGAGATTTTGGGATTTACGGAGGTCGACTTGGACAAGAACATGAAAATCCTCATCGTCGATGACTTCTCGACGATGAGACGAATCATCAAGAACCTCCTGCGAGACCTGGGGTTCACCAACACCGCCGAGGCCGACGACGGCACCACCGCGTTGCCGATGCTCAAGAGCGGCAGCTTCGATTTCCTCGTCACCGACTGGAACATGCCGGGCATGAGCGGCATCGACCTGCTGCGCCACGTGCGTGCCGACGAGCGCCTCAAGCACCTGCCGGTGCTGATGGTGACGGCCGAAGCCAAGCGCGATCAGATTATCGAAGCGGCTCAGGCCGGCGTTAACGGTTACGTCGTCAAGCCTTTCACTGCCCAGGTGCTCAAGGAGAAGATCGAAAAGATCTTCGAGCGCGTCAACGGCTGAAGCAGTAACGCCGCGAGGGCACTATGACGCAAGCAGACCAACGCCTGGCGGAGTTCGAAGCGACTCTGCAGGCCAATGCACCGCAGCTGATTGAAAGCCTGCAGCAGGGCCGCTTCGATGAGGCGGCGCAAATGTTCAACGAGCTCAACCAGGCCCGTAATCAGGGGCTCTATCAAGAGGTTGGCAAGCTCACCCGCGAACTGCACAACGCGATCGTCAAGCTCGAGATGGACACCTGCGCCACAGGCGGGGATCCGTCGCCGATCACCGATGCGACCGACCGGCTTTCCTATGTGGTGGCGATGACCGAGAAGGCCGCCAACCGCACCATGGATCTGGTTGAGGAGTCGGCGCCGCTGGTGAACTACGTCAGCTACGAAGCCCAGAGCCTGACCGCCGACTGGCAGCGCTTCATGCGTCGCGAGATGAACGCCGAGCAGTTCCGCGAGCTGGTCCGTCGCATCGACCAGTACCTGCAGCGCTCGATGAACGATGGCAGTCAGCTGTCGCAGAATCTCAGCGAAATCATGCTGGCACAGGACTTCCAGGACCTGACCGGGCAGGTGATCAAGCGCGTCACGCGGCTCATCACCGAGTTGGAAAGCAATCTGGTCAACCTGGTGGCAATGGCCGGACAGGTCGATCGCGTGGCCGGCATCCAGCACGACCGCGACGCGATGCGCGCCGAGCAGGAAAAGAAAAAACAAGAGAAAGAGCCTTCCAACGGTGAAGGTCCGCAGATGCATGCCGATATACGTGAGGACGTCGTATCCGGACAGGACGACGTGGACGATCTGCTTTCGAGCCTGGGCTTTTAGGGGAATTGCAATATGAGCTTCGACGCCGATGAAGAAATCCTCCAGGATTTCCTGGTAGAGGCCGGCGAGATTCTCGAACTGTTGTCAGAGCAGTTGGTGGAGCTGGAAAGCAGCCCCGACGACATGGCGTTGCTCAATGCAATTTTTCGCGGGTTCCACACGGTCAAGGGCGGGGCGGGCTTCCTGCAGCTGAACGAGCTGGTGGAATGCTGCCATATCGCTGAGAACGTCTTCGACATTCTGCGCAAGGGCGAGCGCCGGGTGGATTCCGAGCTGATGGACGTGGTGCTGCAGGCGCTGGACGCCGTCAATGCCATGTTCAGTCAGGTTCGCGAGCGCGTCGAGCCGACCCCGGCAACCCCTGAGCTGCTGGCGGCGCTGGCGCGTCTGGCCGAGCCGGCGTCGGCGGATGCTCCCAGCGTGGCGGCAGAAGTCGCGGCGCCGGTAGCGGCGGACGACGAGTTCGAGCAGATGCTGCAGGCCATCGACACGGCGGCTGCGGTCGAATCCGCAGCGGCGGCGAGCGATGAAATCACCGACGATGAATTCGAGTCGCTGCTCGACCAGCTACACGGCAAGGGCCAGTTCAGTGCCGCACCTGCCGAAGCGGAGACGCCAGCAGAGCCGGTAGCGGCCGCGGGCGACGAGATCACCGACGAAGAATTCGAGGCGCTGCTCGACCAACTGCACGGCAAAGGGCAGTTCAACGAGCCTGCCGCCACGCCTGCGTCAGCACCCGCGGTAGCCGAGACCGGCGCCCCGGCGGCCGGCGACAATATCACCGACGACGAATTCGAAGCGCTGCTCGATCAGCTGCACGGCAAGGGCAAGTTCGAGCCCGAGAGCGTGGCGCCGGTCGCTGCAGTAGCGGCAGCGGCTCAGCCCGCAGCAGTGGCCAAGAGCGCGCCGCGCCAGCCCGCTGCCGCGCCGAGCAAGGCAGAGGCGGCGCCGCGCGCAGCGGCTCCGGCCGAGAAGCCGGCCAGCGACGCGGAAACCACCGTACGGGTCGATACCGCCCGGCTCGACGAGATCATGAATATGGTCGGCGAGCTGGTGCTGGTGCGTAACCGTCTGGTGCGCCTGGGCGCCAACAGCGGCGACGAGGCCATGTCCAAGGCGGTGTCCAACCTCGACGTGGTCACCGCCGATCTGCAGAGCGCGGTGATGAAGACGCGCATGCAGCCGATCAAGAAAGTCTTCGGCCGCTTCCCGCGGCTGGTTCGCGATCTGGCGCGCAACCTGAAGAAAGAGATCAACCTGGAGCTGGTGGGCGAAGAGACCGATCTCGACAAGAACCTCGTCGAGGCGCTGGCCGATCCGCTGGTGCACCTGGTGCGCAATGCCGTCGATCACGGCATCGAGTCGCCGGAGGACCGCGAGGCCGCCGGCAAACCGCGCGTCGGACGCGTGGTGCTCTCTGCCGAGCAGGAGGGCGACCACATCCTGCTGATGATCACCGACGACGGCAAAGGGATGGACGCCAACATCCTGCGCGCCAAGGCGGTCGAGAAGGGCATGCTGGACAAGGATGCCGCCGAGCGCCTGAGTGATCTGGAGTGCTACAACCTGATCTTCGCGCCCGGTTTCTCGACCAAGACCGAGATTTCCGACGTGTCCGGCCGTGGTGTCGGCATGGACGTGGTCAAGACCAAGATTTCCCAGCTCAACGGTACGGTCAACGTGTTCTCCACCAAGGGCCAGGGCTCGCGGGTGGTGATCAAGGTGCCGCTGACCCTGGCGATCATGCCGACGCTGATGGTCATGCTCGGCAACCAGGCGTTCGCTTTCCCGCTGGTCAACGTCAACGAGATCTTCCACCTCGACCTGTCACGCACCAACGTGGTGGACGGCCAGGAAGTGGTCATCGTCCGCGACAAGGCGCTGCCGCTGTTCTACCTCAAGCGCTGGCTGGTGCAGGGCGCCGAGCAGGACGAACAGCGCGAGGGGCACGTGGTGATCCTCAGCGTCGGCAATCAGAGCATCGGCTTCGTCGTCGACCAGCTGGTGGGTCAGGAAGAGGTGGTGATCAAGCCGCTCGGCAAGATGCTGCAAGGTACGCCCGGCATGTCCGGTGCGACCATTACCGGCGATGGCCGCATCGCCCTGATCCTCGATGTTCCCAGCATGCTCAAGCGCTACGCGCGTCGAGTGTGACAGACCGGCAGGGGTCGTGACGGGCCGCTGCCGCTAGGAGTGTTTTATGGCAGTCAAGGTCCTGGTGGTCGACGATTCGGGGTTCTTCCGCCGGCGTGTCTCGGAAATCCTCGCGTCGGATCCCGCTATCCAGGTGGTCGGCACCGCCACCAACGGTCGCGAGGCCATCGATCAGGTACTGGCGCTCAAGCCGGACGTCGTCACCATGGACTATGAAATGCCCATGATGGACGGCATTACCGCGGTGCGGCAGATCATGCAGCGCTGTCCCACGCCGGTGCTGATGTTCTCTTCGCTGACTCACGAAGGCGCGCGGGTCACGCTCGATGCGCTCGACGCCGGCGCGGTCGACTATCTGCCGAAGAACTTCGAGGACGTCTCGCGCAACCCGGAGAAGGTCAAGCAACTGCTGTGCGAGAAAATCCATACCGTCTCGCGCAGTAACCGGCGCTACGGTAGCTGGAGCGGTGCGGCAGCGCCCGCGCCGACCCCGCTCGCGCGCAGCACGCCGCTGACAACCGGGACAGTGGCACCGCGTGCCAGCACCTCTCCGGCGCCCGTCGCCGCGGCACCCAAGCGCAAAGCCTACAAGCTGGTTGCCATCGGCACCTCGACCGGCGGCCCGGTGGCGCTGCAGCGCGTGCTGACGCAACTGCCAGCCAGTTTTCCGGCGCCGATCGTGCTGATCCAGCACATGCCGGCGGCGTTCACCAAAGCCTTCGCCGAGCGTCTCGACAAGCTCTGCAAGATTCGCGTGAAAGAGGCCGAGGACGGTGATCTGCTGCGTCCCGGGCTGGCGCTGCTGGCCCCGGGCGGCAAGCAGATGATGGTCGACGGACGCGGGGCGGTGCGCATCCTGCCCGGCGACGAGCGGCTGAACTACAAGCCGTGCGTGGACATCACCTTCGGCTCGGCGGCCAAGTCGTTCCACGACAAGGTGCTGGCGGTGGTACTCACCGGCATGGGCGCCGATGGCCGCGAGGGTGCGCGCCTGCTCAAGCAGAGCGGTAGTCAGGTGTGGGCGCAGGACGAGGCCAGCTGCGTGATCTATGGCATGCCGATGGCGGTGGTCAAGGCGAACCTCAGCGATGCGGTCTACAGCCTGGACGATATCGGTCGCCACCTCAGTGAGGCGTGCATCTAGATGGATGTTCTCAGCCTGATCGGGCTGGTGCTGGCCTTCGTCGCCATCGTCGGCGGCAACTTCCTCGAAGGCGGGCACATTTCCTCGCTGCTCAACGGGCCGGCCGCGCTCATCGTGCTGGGCGGTACCCTGGGCGCGGTGCTGCTGCAGACGCCGATCGCGGTGTTCATGCGCGCGGTGTCCATTGCGCGCTGGATCTTCTTTCCGCCGCGCATCGATATGAACGGCGGCATTCAACTGGTCACCGGCTGGAGCAACACCGCGCGCAAGGAGGGTCTGCTGGGCCTGGAGCCGGCGGCTGAAACCGAGTCCGATCCCTACGCTCGCAAGGGCTTGCAGCTGCTGGTCGATGGCGCCGAGCCGGAAGTCATTCGCAGCATCCTCGAGGTCGACCTGTACACCCAGGAGAGTCGCGATCTGCGCGCGGCCAAGGTCTACGAGAGCATGGGCGGCTACGCGCCGACCGTTGGCATCATCGGCGCGGTGATGGGCCTGATTCACGTGATGGGCAACCTCGCCGATCCCAGCCAGCTGGGCAACGGCATCGCCGTGGCGTTCGTCGCGACCATCTATGGCGTCGGTGTGGCCAACCTGCTGGTGCTGCCGATCGGCAACAAGCTCAAGAGCGTGGTGCAGCGGCAGACCGCGTACCGCGAGATGCTGCTCGAAGGCGTGCTGTCGATCGCCGAGGGTGAGAACCCGCGTTCCATCGAAATGAAGCTGCAGGGCTTCATCGACTGAGGCCGCCGCGATGGCACGACGCAGACACGCCGAAGAGCATGAGAATCACGAGCGCTGGATGGTGTCCTACGCGGACTTCATCACCCTGCTGTTCGCCTTCTTCGTGGTGATGTACTCGATCTCGTCGGTGAACGAGGGCAAGTACAAGATCCTCTCCGATTCGCTGGTCGGTGTGTTCAACCAGGTGGATCGCGCGGTCAAGCCGATCCCCATCGGCGAGGAGCGGCCACGCACCACCAGTCCGGCGCTGTCGGAGGTCGATGAGCCGACCGGGCAGTCGCTGCTGGAGCAGAGCGTCGCCGACCCGCTGCAAAGCATTGCGCAGAGCATGCGCGAGACCTTTGGCGAGCTGATTGCCGACGGCCAGCTGACGGTGCGCGGCAACGAGCTGTGGATCGAGATCGAACTCAATTCCAGTCTGCTGTTTCCCAGTGGCGATGCCATTCCCAACGATCTGGCCTTCGATCTGATCGCCCGGGTGGCGGCGATCCTCGCGCCGTTCGACAACCCGATCCATGTAGAAGGGTTCACCGACAACCTGCCGATCAGCACCGCCAAGTTTCCGACCAACTGGGAACTTTCCGCAGCGCGCGCCGGCAGCGTGGTGCGCATGCTGGCTGCCGATGGTGTCGATCCGGCGCGCATGGCGGCGGTGGGCTACGGGGAGTTCCAGCCGGTGGCGGACAATGCGACCCCCGAAGGCCGCGCGCGCAACCGCCGTGTGGTGCTGGTGGTATCACGCAATCTCGACGTGCGCCGCAGCGTTACCGGTACCGGTAGCAGCAACGCGCGGGCGGATGCAGCGCTGCAACGAGCTGGCACACAAACTGCACCGGTCAGCGGTAATTCGGCGCACTAGGGCGCCTTCGTCAAATCACCGTCGTCGCGGGGCCTGGCAGCGGCCGGCCCGCTCGGATTCGGATGGAATGTGCGCAATGAGAGTCTGGGCAGTAGCCAATCAAAAGGGCGGGGTGGGCAAGACCACCACATCGATCGCACTGGCAGGCTTGCTCGCTGATGCAGGCAAGCGGGTGGTAGTGCTCGATCTCGACCCGCATGGGTCGATGACCAGCTATTTCGGCCATGACCCGGATAACCTCGAGCACAGCGTCTTCGATCTGTTCCAGCACAACGGCACCGTGCCCGAGGGCTTGCCGTGGCAGTTGCTACTGTCGACCAGTCATGAGCGCATCTCGCTGTTGCCGTCCAGTACCGTGCTCGCCACGCTGGAGCGCCAGTCGCCCGGGCAGAACGGCCTGGGTCTGGTCATCGCCAAGAGTCTGTCGCAGCTCTGGCAGGACTTCGATTACGCGATCATCGACAGCCCGCCGCTGCTCGGCGTGCTGATGGTCAATGCGCTGGCGGCCAGTCAGCAGCTGGTGATTCCGGTGCAGACCGAGTTCCTGGCGATGAAGGGCTTGGAGCGGATGGTCGGCACGCTGGCGATGATCAATCGTTCGCGCAAGCAGCCGCTGCCTTATGTCATCGTGCCGACCCTGTTCGACCGCCGGACGCAGGCGTCGATGAATACCCTCAAGGTGTTGCGTGCCGGTTACCCGGACAGCCTGTGGCCAGCGTTCATCCCGATCGATACGCGCCTGCGCGACGCCAGCCGGGCGGGGCTGACGCCGTCGCAGTTCGACTCGGGCAGCCGGGCGGTGCTGGCGTACCGCGCGCTGCTCAAGCATCTGCTGTCACTGCAGACCTCGCCCGAGGCGGCCTGACATGCTGACGAAGTGTCGGATGACCGGCTCAAGTTCGCCTTGGCACTGGCCGATAGCCTGTCTGAACTTTCAACAGAAGTGGGTCCCATGAGCCGCGCCGTTCTCACCGAAACTCGCTCCCAGCTCGCGCTGCAGTCGTATCTCGATGCGCTGCTGCAGGACGCCACGGTCGAGCTGGCGGAGTCGGTCAGCCTGGACGAGTTCCAGGCCGCCGTGCTGGAAGAGCAGCAGCGCGACAGCCTGCGCCCGGTCGAGATCGTTACCGAGTTGCCGGTTGAAAGCCTGCCGACGACCACGGTGGTCGCCGAGATTGTTGTGCCGGCTGCGGTAGTCGAGCCGGTCGTGGAGCTGAGCGTGGCGGCGGCAGCAGCGGCCGAACCGCCGGCACTCGACCCGCACCAGCCGCCCCAGTGGGGCGAGCAGCCGTTCGAGTGCCTGTTGTTCGACGTCGCCGGGCTTACCCTGGCCGTGCCGTTGGTCTGTCTCGGTTCCATCTACCCGCTGACGGGGCAGGAGCTGACGCCGCTGTTCGGTCAGCCGGACTGGTTTCTCGGCATACTGCCGAGCCACGCCGGCAACCTGAAGGTGCTGGATACCGCGCGCTGGGTCATGCCCGACCGCTATCGCGATGACTTCCGCGAGGGGCTGCAGTACGTGATTTCCGTGCAAGGCTATGAATGGGGGCTGGCGGTGCATCAGGTCAGCCGTTCGATTCGCCTGGACCCGCGCGAGGTGAAGTGGCGCACGCAGCGCAACCAGCGCCCGTGGCTGGCCGGCACGGTGATCGAACACATGTGCGCGCTGGTGGATGTCACCGCGCTCGCCGAGCTGATCGCCAGTGGCGCGGTCAGGCAGCTGCACCCGGCATCGACAAAGAAGCATTGAGATTGATACGCACCGGACACCTCTGTCGGCTCCGGTGCAACCGACAAATCGACCGCTGCGGCGGTATCTGAAAAAGGGTGGGACTATGAAGATGACGTCTGCGCAGGGTTCCGATGATCCTGTCCTGCAATGGGTAACCTTCCGTCTGGACAACGAGACCTACGGCATCAATGTGATGCAGGTGCAGGAAGTGTTGCGCTATACCGAAATTGCGCCGGTCCCGGGTGCGCCGAGCTACGTGCTGGGCATCATCAACCTGCGCGGTAACGTGGTTACGGTGATCGACACGCGCCAGCGCTTCGGTCTGGAACCGGCGCCGGTTTCCGACAACACGCGTATCGTGATCATCGAGGCCGACCGTCAGGTCATCGGCATCATGGTCGACAGCGTCGCCGAGGTGGTCTATCTGCGTCAGTCGGAGATCGAGACCGCGCCGAACGTGGGTAACGACGAATCGGCCAAGTTCATCCAGGGCGTGTGCAACAAGAACGGCGAGCTGCTGATCCTGGTCGAACTGGACAAGATGATGACGGAAGAAGAATGGGCGGAACTTGAGAGCATCTGATCCATGCTGATCGTGTCGCTGGTCGCGTCGGTCGTCGCCCTGGCCCTCGGCTGTCTGGGGCTGCTGGGCTTCTGCGTGTGGCTGCTGCGCCAGCAGCGGCGGCAGGCCGAGGAGCAGGCCAAGCGCGACGCTGTCCGCGACCGACGCATCAAGGATCTGGTCCAGCAACTGGACGTCTACGCCGAAGGCAGTGCGCGCATGGGTGATCGGCTCGAGGAGCTGGCTCGCCTGGTGGCGCCGCTGCCGGACAAGCTGGTGCAGCTCGAGCAGCGCGATCCCAACAATTTCTCGTTCAGCCAGGCCGCCAAACTGGTTGGCATGGGCGCCAGCGTGGACGACCTCACGCATTCCTGCGGTCTCTCGCAATCCGAGGCCGAGCTGATGAGCAAGCTGCACAGGGCGCGCAAGCACTGATAGCACGCCACGCGTCGCCCGCTGACGCGTCGGTTGGAACCTCGCCTCGCCGTAATTCTCCAAATCTTCACGAGCTTTGCTGCGTTCGCGGTGTTTCGCCGTGCGGGCCGAGGAGGCGTGGGCGATGGTGCGCGTACTGATTCTGCTGTTGTGCATGGTGCCGCTGAGCGGGCTGGCGCAGGAGGCGCCGCAGGAGGTGCATGGCGCGCTGACGGTGAATGCTCACCAGGCCAAACGCCTACATGAGCTGGGCGCGATGTTCGTCGATATCCGTCCGATGCGCGAATGGACCTGGGGGCATGTGCAGGGGGCGCTGCACCTCGATCTGGACACGGGCTTCGGCATCCTCGCCAGCCAGAACATGCCGCGCAGGGTGCCGCTGGTGATCTATTGCGACAGCGAAATATGCCCCGGTAGCGCGCAGGCTGCGCGGATGGCGGTGGCGTGGGGGTATCGCCAGGTCTTCTATTTCCGCGACGGCTATTTCGCCTGGCAGCTGGAGGATTTCCCGCAGGAGAAGGGCCGCGACGACGCCTATGCGGCACTCAGCGCTCTGGTGCGTTGAGCAGCGGTGGCAACGCGGCGGGTGCCGCTTGCGGGTCGAAGCCAGCAGGGCGCTTGCCCTTGAGATACCAGGCGAAGGCGATGATCTCGGCAATCACGCGATACAGCTCCGGCGGGATCTCGTCGCCCAGCTCCAGACGCGCGAGCAGTTTGACCAGTTCGGCGTTTTCGTAGATCGGTACTTCGTGTTCGCGTGCGATCGCCAGGATCATCTCCGCCAGCTCGTCGTCGCCCTTGGCGGTCAGGGTCGGCGTGTGCCGGCCATCGTAACTGAGGGCAATCGCCTGGCGTGGCTGCTGATCATTCATGCGGTTTCATCCACGAAGCGTTGATCCAGGGAGGTGCGCGGTCCCTGCGGTGGCACGCCTTGCCGACAGGCCAGCTCGCCGACGTTGAGGCCGGCGGCCTGCAGGCGTTCGCGCAAATGTTCGAGTTCGCCGGCGATCAGTTCGGCGGTTTCGCCGCGCTCGGCCCACAGCTGGCTGGACAGGCTGCCACGCAGCAGCTGTGCCTGGACCTGCAGGGGCCCCAGAGGCTGGATGTCGAACGCCAGTTCGATCTTCCAGAGGGTGTCCGGTTGTTCCTTGTCGCCCTGGCGTTGGCTTTCCTCGCGCTGCACTTTGATCTGCAGGGGCACGATGTCACGCTGGTCGCGCATCGGCACCTCCAGCTGCCAGGTAGTCAGCTGGATTCCATCCGGTAGCGTTTGCGTCTGCGCCAGGCTCGACAGTTGATGCGTCTGCAGACGTGAGACCGCGGCCGCCGCGAGCTTGAGCAGCAGCTCCAGATCGGCCTGTTCGTCCTGACCATCCGGCAGCTTGCCGCCCAGCGGACTGCCGCCGAGGGGGAAACCCAACGCCAGCTGGCGTGCATTGTTCTGGCCGAGTGCCCCCAGCGCGCTACGGGCAAATGCCGGTAAAGCCTGGCCGGTTGCCGCGCCCAGCTGTGCCGCCGCCAGCGGTGTGCTGCCCGGCAGGTTGGGCAGCTGCGCCATCAGCCGCAGCAGTGCGGCCTTGAGATCGCCGGCGACCCCGGCGGTCTGGCCGCTCAGCAAGTGCGCTTCGAGAAACGCCCCGCTGGCGGCGAGTGCCCGGGCCACACCTTGCGGATCGCTCATTTGCTGGACGCCGGGCAGCAGGCCGAGGAGTTTGCCGGCGGCGTCGCGCAGGCCGTCGGGCAGCGTATCGCCGAGCGCTGCCAAGGCTTGGAAAACACCACTCAGCGGTGCCTGCCGACCGTGCTGGGCAGCCAGCTGCTGGCCGAGCAAAAGCCGGTCGAACAAGCCGCTCAGTGGCACGAAGCTCAATGCCTGGCTGCCCTGGACCTGGGCCGTCAGCAAGCTGCCGAGGGCCAGCGGGATGCTGGTCTCGATCTGCAGTTTCTGCCCTGCCAGCGGAGAGTTGAGCAGGCTGAGCACGACCTGGAATGTGGGGCGGCCATCGCCGCCAGTCTGCTGGCCGGTGGCGATCACCTTGCCTTGCAGCATGCTGCCGGCCGGCAGCAGTGCCAGGTCGATGCTCTGCAGCGGCTGGTTGCGCCCCGGTTGCGGTTGCGCCAGCAGCCGGCTATCCGACAGCGCCGTTACTGCGTAGCTGGCGCCGGGCAGCACCGGGCGTGGACTCTGGGCTTCGACGGTGGCCTGGCGGCCGTTCTCCAGCGTCAGGCGCAACACCAGCTGGAAGCTCTGCGCGGTTTCCTTGACGGAGACGACCTCGGCCTGCGCGCTCTCGCCCGCTCCCAGCAGGTCCTGCATCGGCTGCAGCAACCTGAGCGCCACATCGAGCGCGGCAGTACTGGCGCGCGGGGTGGTGGGCGGCGGGACGGGAGAAGCGCTCTTGATCTCGGTCATTTTTCCTCAAATGCTCTTACAACCTTTCGCTTCCGCAGCCTTTGGTGCAAGGGGTTGCCATGTATAATTCCGACCGCCCTCGGGTGGCCGCCTGAATTATAGCGGCCACGCTCTTTTCATCTTGAGGTATCGCCGGCGTGTCAAATCCCTTTCTCGAAGCTGTGGCGCTCGCCTGTGAGCGGGATTGGCGCTTGCTGTTCGAGCAGCTCGAATTGCGCCTGGAGAAAGGCCAGATGCTGCAGATATCCGGCCCCAACGGCAGCGGCAAGACCAGTCTGCTGCGTCTGCTCTGCGGACTGATGCAGCCGACCGCCGGGCAAATCCTGCTCCAGGGCCAGCCTCTGGAGTCCCAGCGTAGCGAACTGGCGCGCAACCTGCTGTGGATCGGCCATGCTGCCGGCATCAAGGGGCTGCTCACGCCGGAGGAGAATCTCGCCTGGCTCTGCGCCTTGCACCAGCCGGCCGACCGCGAGGCGATCTGGCAGGCGCTGGCGCAGGTCGGTCTGCGCGGCTTCGAGGACGTACCCTGCCACACGCTTTCTGCCGGCCAGCAGCGCCGCGTCGCCCTGGCGCGGCTGTATCTGGCGCCGCCGCCGCTGTGGATTCTCGACGAACCGTTCACCGCGCTCGACAAGCACGGTGTGGCCCAGCTGGAAGCCCATCTGGCGCGCCACTGTGAGCAGGGCGGCCTGGTGGTACTTACCACGCATCACACGCTGACGGAAAAACCGGCCGGCTACCGTGAACTGGATCTGGGGCAGCGCGCCGCATGAGCAGCGTCTTCACTCTTCTGTTGGCACGCGAGGCGCGGCTGCTGTTTCGCCGCCCGGCCGAGCTGGCCAACCCGCTGGTGTTCTTCGCCATCGTCATTGCACTGTTTCCGCTGGCGGTCGGCCCGGAGTCGCAATTGTTGCAGACGATTTCGCCCGGGCTGGTATGGGTCGCGGCGCTGCTGGCCGTGCTGCTCTCGCTGGACGGGCTGTTTCGCAGCGATTTCGAGGACGGTTCACTCGAGCAGTGGGTCGTTTCGCCGCACCCGCTGGCGCTTCTGGTGCTCGCCAAGGTGCTGGCACACTGGCTGTTCTCGGGGCTGGCGTTGGTCTTGCTGGCTCCCTTGCTGGGGTTGATGCTCGGCCTGCCGATGAGCGCGATGCCGGTGTTGCTGCTGTCGCTGCTGCTGGGGACGCCGATCCTCAGTCTGCTCGGCGCGGTCGGCGCGGCGCTGACCGTTGGCCTCAAGCGTGGTGGCCTGTTGCTCGCGCTGTTGATTCTGCCCTTGTACATCCCGGTGCTGATTCTTGGCAGCGGGGCTCTGCAGGCGGCCTTGCAGGGACTGCCCGCCGCCGGCCATCTGTTATGGCTGGCCAGCCTGACCGCCCTGGCGGTTACTCTGACCCCCTTTGCGATTGCCGCCGGGCTGAAGATCAGCGTCGGCGAGTAGCGGTACATAACGCCGGCCGGAGTCGCTAAGCTCATCCGGCCGCTGAAACGGATTGTCGAGGCCGGGTTGTCGGTCTCTAACCACGATGAGTCATTCGATGAACTGGACATGGTTTCACAAGCTGGGTTCGCCCAAGTGGTTCTACGAGATCAGCGGTCGCTGGCTGCCGTGGCTGGGCTGGAGCGCGGCTATCCTCATCGTCGTGGGAACGATCTGGGCGCTGGCGTTCGCGCCCGAGGATTACCAGCAGGGCAACAGTTTTCGCATCATCTATATCCACGTTCCGGCGGCGTTCCTCGCCCAGTCGGTCTACGTGATGCTGGCCCTGGCGGGTGTGGTCGGTCTGGTCTGGAAAATGAAACTCGCCGACGTGGCGCTGCAGCAGGCCGCGCCCATCGGGGCCTGGATGACCTTCATCGCACTGCTGACCGGCGCGGTCTGGGGCAAGCCCACCTGGGGCGCCTGGTGGGTGTGGGATGCGCGCCTGACGTCGATGCTGATCCTGCTGTTCCTCTATTTTGGCGTGATCGCGCTCGGTCAGGCGATCAGCAATCGTGATAGCGCCGCCAAGGCATGCGCGGTGTTGGCGATCGTCGGCGTGGTGAACATTCCGATCATCAAGTACTCGGTCGAGTGGTGGAATACCCTGCACCAGCCGGCCACGTTCAAGGTTACCGAGAAACCGGCGATGCCCGTCGAGATGTGGCTGCCTCTGCTGGTCATGGTGCTGGGCTTCTACTGTTTCTTCGCCGCCGTGCTGCTGATGCGCATGCGCCTGGAAGTGCTGCGCCGCGAGTCGCGTAGCAGCTGGGCGAAGACCGAAGTCACCGCTCTGGTGGGGAAAATGTCGTGAATTTTTCGTCCTTCGCCGATTTCATCGCCATGGGCAACCACGGCCTGTACGTCTGGACCTCCTATGGCATCAGCCTGGCGGTACTGATCCTGAACGCGGCGCTGCCGATGCTGGCGCGTCGCCGTTACCTGCAAGACGAGGCGCGCCGTTTGCGCCGGGAGGAAGTGAAGTGAATCCGGTGCGCAAGAAACGCCTGTTCATCGTGCTGGCGATCCTCGCTGGCGTCGGCATCGCCGTCGCCTTGGCCCTGTCGGCGCTGCAGCAGAACATCAACCTGTTCTACACGCCGACGCAGATCGCCAACGGTGAGGCGCCCGAGGGCACGCGAATTCGCGCCGGCGGGCTGGTGGAAACCGGCTCGGTGCAGCGCTCCAGTGATTCGCTGAGCGTGTCCTTCCGTGTGACCGACGGTGTGGAGACGGTGACGATCAACTATCAGGGCATCCTGCCGGATCTGTTCCGCGAAGGGCAGGGCATCGTCGCGCTGGGGCGGGTGAACGCCGATGGCGTGCTGGTCGCCGACGAAGTGCTGGCCAAGCACGATGAAAACTACATGCCGCCGGAGGTTTCGCAGGCGCTCGAGAAGAGCGGCATGATGAAACATTACGAGGGCGGCAAGCAGGAGTATGCGAAATGATTCCTGAGCTTGGCCATCTGGCGATGATCCTCGCGCTGTGCCTGGCCTGCGTGCAGGGCACGTTGCCGCTGATCGGCGCCTGGCGCGGTGACCGGCAGTGGATGAGTCTGGCGCAGCCGGCGGCCTGGGGGCAGTTCGCGTTCCTCGCCTTCGCCTTCGCCTGTCTGACCTATGCGTTCATGGTCGACGACTTCTCCGTTTCCTACGTGGCGCAGAACTCCAACAGCGCGTTGCCCTGGTACTACAAGTTCAGCGCGGTATGGGGCGCGCATGAGGGCTCGCTGCTGCTCTGGGCGTTCATTCTGTCGGCCTGGACCTTCGCCGTCTCGGTGTTCTCGCGGCAACTGCCGGAAGAGATGCTGGCGCGCGTGCTGGGGGTGATGGGGCTGATCAGTATCGGTTTTCTGCTGTTCCTGATCGTTACTTCCAACCCGTTCGACCGTCTGCTGCCGCAGTCGCCGATGGATGGCCGCGATCTCAATCCGCTGCTGCAGGACTTCGGCCTGGTGGTGCACCCGCCGATGCTCTACATGGGGTACGTCGGCTTCTCCGTGGCCTTCGCCTTCGCCATTGCGGCACTGCTCGGCGGGCGTCTGGATGCCGCCTGGGCGCGCTGGTCGCGTCCCTGGACGCTGGTGGCCTGGGCGTTTCTCGGCATCGGTATCGCGCTGGGCTCCTGGTGGGCGTATTACGAACTGGGCTGGGGTGGCTGGTGGTTCTGGGACCCGGTGGAAAACGCCTCGTTCATGCCCTGGCTGGTCGGCACGGCGCTGATCCATTCGCTGGCGGTCACCGAGAAGCGCGGTGTGTTCAAGAGCTGGACGGTACTGCTGGCGATCGCCGCATTCTCGCTCAGTCTGTTGGGCACCTTCCTGGTGCGTTCCGGTGTGCTGACCTCGGTGCACGCGTTCGCCACGGATCCTGAACGCGGCGTGTTCATCCTGGTCTTCCTGCTGGTGGTGGTGGGCGGTTCGCTGACGCTGTTCGCCCTGCGTGCGCCGGTGGTCAAGAGCCAGGTCGGTTTCGGATTGTGGTCACGCGAAACGCTGCTGCTGATCAACAACCTGCTGCTGGTGGTCGCCACGGCGATGATCCTGCTCGGTACGCTGTATCCGCTGCTGCTCGATGCGCTGTCGGGAGCCAAGCTGTCGGTAGGACCACCCTACTTCAACGCCATGTTCGTACCGCTGATGGCAGCGCTGTTGCTGGCTCTGGCGGTTGGCATTCTGGTGCGTTGGAAGGACACGCCATTGCGCTGGCTGCTGGGCATGCTGACACCGGTGCTGATTGCCAGTGCAGTGCTCGGCGGGTTGGGCGCGCTCGCCTTCGGTGACTTCCACTGGGCAGTGCTGGCAGTCAGCTTCCTGGCGGCCTGGGTGGTACTGGCGAGCGTGCGTGACCTGCTCGACAAGACCCGACACAAAGGCCTGCTGAACGGCGTGCGCAGCCTCGCGCCGAGCTACTGGGGCATGCATCTGGCGCATATCGGCCTGGTGATGTGCGCGCTGGGCGTCGTGCTCACCAGCCAGCAGAGTGCTGAGCGCGACCTGCGTCTGGCACCGGGCGAGTCGCTGGAGTTGGGTGGCTATCAGTTCGTCTTCGAAGGCGCACAGCACCACGAAGGGCCGAACTACACCTCCGATCGGGCCACCATTCGCGTACTCGACGGTGATCGCGAGATCACCGTTCTGCACCCCGAGAAACGCCTTTATACCGTGCAGCAGATGCCGATGACCGAGGCAGGCATCGACGCGGGTTTTACCCGCGACCTCTACGTCGCGCTGGGCGAGCCGCTGGGCGATGGCGCCTGGGCGGTACGGGTGCATATCAAACCCTTCGTGCGCTGGATCTGGCTCGGTGGGCTGATGATGGCCTTTGGCGGCATGCTGGCGGCGAGTGACCGGCGGTATCGGGTCAAGGTGAAAACCCGGGTGCGTGAAGCACTGGGGCTGGCTGGACAAGGAGCCTGATGTGAAACGAGTGCTGATGTTGCTGCCGCTGGCGATCTTCCTGGTGGTGGCGGTATTTCTGTATCGCGGGCTGTTTCTCGATCCGACCGAGTTGCCTTCGGCGCTGATTGGCAAGCCGTTTCCAGCGTTCGAGTTGCCGGCGGTGGAAGGTGACCGGCAGGTTCGCCGCGAGGACTTGCTGGGCAAGCCAGCGCTGGTGAACGTCTGGGCGACCTGGTGTCCGACCTGTAAGGCCGAGCACGCCATGCTCAATCGCCTGGCGGAGCAGGGCGTCGTGATTTACGGCATCAACTACAAGGACGAAAACGCCAAGGCACAGCAGTGGCTCAAGGATTTCCTCGACCCCTACCAGCTCAACGTCAGTGATCCGGATGGCAAGCTGGGATTGGACCTGGGCGTCTACGGCGCCCCGGAAACCTTCCTGATCGACAAGAACGGCATCATTCGCCACAAGTACGTTGGCGCGATCGACGAGCGAGTCTGGCGCGAGCAACTGGCGGCGCTCTATCAGGAACTGGTGGACGAATGAAATCAATGATCCGCGCACTTTTGTTGGGTTTGACCGTCAGCGCTACGGCACATGCTGCCATCGACACCTATGACTTCAAGGACGAAGCCGAGCGCGAGCGTTACCGTACGCTCACCGAAGAACTGCGCTGTCCGAAGTGCCAGAACCAGAACATCGCCGACTCCAACGCGCCGATCGCAATGGACCTGCGCGAAGAGATCTTCCGCATGCTGGAGGAAGGCAAGAGCAACGACGAGATCGTTGCCTATCTGGTCGATCGCTATGGCGATTTCGTGCGCTACAACCCGCCGGTAAACACCACCACGCTGCTGCTCTGGTACGGCCCAGCGGGCCTGCTGATTCTTGGTTTCGGTGTGCTGACGGTAATTCTGGTCCGCCGCCGCCGAGCGGATACCGCACCTGCGGCAAGAACCCTTTCTGATGCCGAGCGCGAACGCCTCGCCACGCTGCTGGATAAAAAAGACTCATGATCGATTTCTGGATTGCTGCCAGCGTACTGCTGCTGGCGGCTCTGGCCTTTCTGCTGCTACCGATCCTGCGCGGGCGCAAGGCCCAGGCCGAGGAAGACCGCACCGCACTGAATGTCGCCCTGTATCAGGAGCGTCTCGCCGAACTTGCTGCCCAGCGCGCCGCCGGCACCCTTACCGAGGAGCAGCTGGAAGCGGGGCGTGCTGATGCCGCACGCGAGCTGCTGAATGATACCGAGGGCAGCGACGCCACGCGCAGCGCGCGGCTGGGGCGTGCAGTGCCACTGCTGGCGGCGCTGCTCGTGCCTCTGCTCGGCTACGGTTTGTATCTTCACTGGGGCGCCAGCGATAAGGTCGAGCTGGCCCGCCAGTTCGGCGAGCAACCGCGTTCTCTCGAGGAAATGACGATGCGCTTGGAACGGGCTGTCGAAGCGCAGCCCGATTCCGCCGAGGGCTGGTATTTCCTCGGGCGTACTTACATGAATCAGGAACGTCCGGCCGACGCCGCCAAGGCGTTCGCTCGAGTGATCGAGCTGGCCGGTCGGCAACCCGAGCTGCTTGGGCAGTGGGCGCAGGCGCAGTATTTCGCCGGCAATCGGCAGTGGACTAAGGAATTGCAGGCGCTGACCGACGAAGCCTTGCGCGCCGATCCGCAGGAGGTGACCAGTCTTGGTCTGCTGGGGATCGCGGCGTACGAAGAAAGCCGCTTTCAGGATGCGATTGGCTTCTGGGAGCGTCTGGTGGCCACGCTGCCGGAAGAGGACCCATCCCGTGAGGCGATCAAGGGCGGTATCGCTCGCGCGCGCGAACAGCTTGGCGAGACAGCACCTGCGCCTGCGGCCGCCAGCGAATCGGCGGCGGTTCGGCTTCAGATCGAGGTAACCCTGGATCCGTCGCTGCAGGACGATGTGCGTCCGGATGACAGCGTATTCGTGTTCGCCCGTGCCGTATCGGGCCCGGCGATCCCGTTGGCGGCCAAGCGCCTGCGCGTTGCTGATCTGCCGGCCAACATCAGTCTGGGCGACGCGGATGCGATGATGCCGCAGCTGAAGATGTCCAATTACCCTGAGGTGAAGCTGGTGGTGCGCGTTTCGCGTGAGGGTAATGCAACCAAAGGCGAGTGGGCGGGTCAGAGCGAAGCGTTGAAAACCGCAGGTGGCGACAAAACGATTCGCCTGATGATCGACAAGCCCGACGCTCCTTGACGCGCCGGCAGGGAGCGGAGGGATGAAGATGGTGCGCGTTGGCGATATTTCGTTGGGGCGGCACGCGCAGCGGATCGTAGCGCTAGGCGCGACGCTGCTTCTGGCAGCGTGTGCGGGAACGCCCTACGAGGCCGAACGGCCGGTGCCGCCTGCCAAGCCTGTGCCGCAGGCACCGGCTCCACGCGGTCCGGTTATCGCTCCGCCACCCATCCAGACCCCACCGGCGCCGCGGGCACCATCGGTGCAGCGCAGCCATCCGCGCTATGCGCCGCCGCCGCATGCGGCAGCGCACTGGGATAATCGTTTGGGCGTGTATGTGGTGGAAGGCACCGAGCTGTTCTACCGCGAACGCCTTTACTACCGCTGGGATGGCGAGTGGTACTGCTCCGGACGCCCGGATGGCCCGTGGGATCCAGTGGCGCCGCCCAGCGTTCCGCCAGGGCTGCGTAATCGCTACTGATCGAGGTCGGCTTGCACGGCGAGTCTTTTCGTCGGCTCTGCTAAAGCCGGCTGGCGGTGTGCCGATAAGCAGGAAGCAGCTAGCGGCTGCATGATGAGCCTGCCCGGAGTCGATCCATGAATATGTCCGTCAAACGTCTCGAAGAAACCGGTAGCGCCTTGCGCAATGCACTGGCGCAACAGGACTGGGCGGCTATCAGTGTGCTTGATCGTCAGTGCCGGCAGGCAGTCGACGAAGCCATGAGCGAGCCTGAGCGCGACGAAGTTCAGATACGCCACGGCATGCAGCAACTGCTGATCCTCTACGGCGAGCTGGTTGGCGCATGCCAGACGGAGCGGCAACGTATCGCCGGCGAGTTGCGACAACTCAACCAGGCACGCGAGAGCGCCAAGGTCTACCAGCTGTTCGGATAGTCGAAGTCTTGCTGGTGCGACATAGCGTCAATCTGCCACAGCTGGCTGTGTCGCCTGTGAGGCATCGCTCGCCAGGACGCTCGTGTAATCGTTCCTTCCAACTTCCCGGAAAAGCCGGCATCTTCCTGCTGGTGCTGTCAATTAGCTATCAAAATTAAGGTTTGATAGATTTTTGACTCTGTCGACGCTACGCCTTTACCCCTTAGATATTCCTATCCGGCGGCACGGGAAGTGTGTGCTAGCGCCGATTAACGGCATTTCCGGCGCTGCCTTTGGTCGACAATTCACGTCATAAATTTGACTCCGTTCATTTTTTTTAATTAACTACCGGCCAATTGCCTCTGGTGTGGCCGCGTTTCCCCATGGATGCGAAAACTCCGGCGCTTCTTCCCTGCAAGCCAAGAGCCCTATAAACAAGATGTGGCGTGATACCAAGATTTTGTTGATAGACGATGATCGTGACCGTTGTCGTGACTTGACTGTGATCCTGAATTTCCTCAGCGAGGATCATCTGGCGTGTTCCAGCCACGATTGGCGCGACGCCGTGGAGGGCCTGGAGTCGCGGAGCGTCATTGGCGTCCTGCTGGGCGAGGTCACCAGCAAGGGCGGGGCGGTCGAGCTGTTCAAGCAGATGAGTCAGTGGGACGAGAACGTGCCGGTGATCCTGATTGGCGAGCCGGTGCCGACGGATTGGCCGGAAGAGCTGCGCCGCCGCGTGCTCACCAGCCTAGAGATGCCGCCCAGCTATAACAAGCTGCTCGATTCGCTGCACCGCGCGCAGATTTACCGGGAAATGTACGATCAGGCCAAGGGGCGCGGGCGTCAGCGCGAGCCGAATCTGTTTCGCAGCCTGGTCGGCACCAGCCGTGCCGTGCAGCATGTTCGCGAAATGATGCAGCAGGTCGCCGACACCGAGGCCAGCGTGCTGATACTCGGTGAATCCGGGACGGGCAAGGAAGTTGTCGCGCGCAACCTGCACTACCACTCCAAGCGACGCCAGGCACCGTTCGTGCCGGTGAACTGCGGCGCGATTCCGGCGGAACTGCTGGAGAGCGAGCTGTTTGGTCATGAGAAAGGCGCCTTCACCGGTGCGATCACGGCACGCGCCGGGCGTTTCGAGCTCGCCGAGGGCGGCACCCTGTTCCTCGACGAGATCGGCGACATGCCGCTGCCGATGCAGGTCAAGCTGCTGCGCGTGTTGCAGGAGCGCACCTTCGAGCGCGTGGGCAGCAACCGCACGCAGGTCGCCGATGTGCGCATCATTGCTGCGACGCATAAGGATCTGGAGAAGATGATCGAGGCGGGCACCTTCCGCGAAGATCTCTATTACCGCCTGAATGTCTTCCCGATCGAGATGGCGCCGCTGCGCGAGCGCGTTGAAGACATACCGCTGCTGATGAATGAACTGATCTCGCGTATGGAGCACGAGAAGCGCGGTTCGATTCGCTTCAACTCGGCAGCCATCATGTCGCTCTGCCGGCACGATTGGCCGGGCAACATTCGCGAGCTGGCTAATCTGGTCGAGCGAATGGCCATCATGCACCCGTATGGGGTAATCGGCGTCATGGAGCTGCCGAAGAAGTTTCGCCATGTCGATGACGACGACGAGCAGTATGCCGTCAGCCTGCATGATGAGATGGAAGAGCGCGCGGCGATCAGTGCGCCGATGGCGGTTCCCGAAGCGCATGCCATGCTGCCGATCGAGGGCCTGGATCTCAAGGAATACCTCGGCAACCTCGAACAGGGTCTGATCCATCAGGCGCTGGAAGATGCCGGCGGCGTTGTGGCGCGGGCTGCAGAGCGCCTGCGCATCCGGCGCACGACGTTGGTGGAGAAAATGCGCAAGTACGGCATGAACCGCCGCGACGACGACAACGGCGAGCTGGCAGCAGCCGAAGACTGATTGTCTGGCGGGCGTAGCCGTACCGGTTGTTGCCGGTACGGCTCGCTCATGTCCATCCCTTTCCGCGCTCAGCGTGCCTCGGGCACGAACCTTGCTCTCGCCAGTGACAGGTCTTTTTTTTGACAGTCACGAGTGGAACAGTGAGCGCCGCCTCTAGCCCAACCCCCGCTGAACGTCCGTGCTCGTCATCGCTCGATGGGCTGGCCCAGCTGCAAACCCAGCTGGACGCCACTCAGCAGCGGATGGCCGCACGCGTGGCCTCGCTCGAAGGTCAGTTGGACGCCGCCAGCGCGCTACGTCTGCGCGAGCTGGATGAAAAAGAGCGGCTGGCCCAGCGGTTGCGCAGCCTGCTCGATCTGCTTCCCGGTGGCGTGGTGGTGCTCGACGGGCATGGCGTCGTGCGCGAAGCCAATCCGGTTGCCGTTGAGCTCCTGGGCGAGCCGCTGGAGAACCAGTTGTGGCGCAACGTCATCGCACGCTGCTTCGCCCCGCGGCGCGACGACGGCCATGAGATATCGCTCGCCAACGGGCGGCGGGTTGCGCTTGCCACCCGCTCGCTGAGCGGCGAGCCGGGGCAGCTGGTACTGCTCACCGACATGACCGAGACCCGCCGGCTGCAAGATCAGCTAGCGCGTCATCAGCGCCTGTCCTCACTCGGGCGTATGGTCGCCTCGCTGGCACATCAGATTCGCACGCCGCTGAGCTCTGCCTTGCTCTACGCCAGCCACCTGGAAGAGGGTGGGCTGAGCACGGAACAGCAGACACGTTTTGCAGGGCGCCTGAAGAGCCGGCTGCACGAACTGGAGCATCAGGTTCGCGACATGCTGGTGTTCGCCCGCGGCGATCTGCCTCTGCAGGATCGCATTACTCCGGCCGAGCTGTTCGGTGCGCTACGCGCGGCGGCCGAGCCGCGCTTGCAGAATACCCACCTGCGCTGGCAGTGCGATGCGTCGCAAGGGCTGCTGCTGTGCAACCGTGACACGCTGGTCGGCGCATTGCTCAATCTGATCGAAAATGCCGTGCAGGCTGCAGGCGCCGGTGTGCGGCTGAAGATTCATCTCTACGCACGCGGCGACCGGTTGCGCCTGTGCGTCAGCGACAACGGGCCGGGCATCGAGCCGGCGCTGCTGGCGCGGCTGGGCGAGCCTTTTCTCACCACCAAGGCGACCGGTACCGGACTCGGGTTGGCGGTGGTCAAGGCTGTTGCGCGCGCCCATCACGGCGAGCTGCAGCTGCTTTCCCGCCCTGGACGAGGCACCTGCGCGCGGCTGGTGATTCCCCTGCTTCTAGCAGGCCCGCAGGAGATTTGCGAATGACCGGCAGGATACTTCTGGTTGAAGACGACCACGCGTTGCGTGAAGCGCTGGGCGATACCCTTGAGGTCGGCGGTTATGCCTATCGTGCCGTGGTGAGCGCCGAGGCGGCACTGGAGGCGTTGCGCGAAGAGGCGTTCGGCCTGGTAGTCAGTGACGTCAATATGCCGGGCATGGATGGCCACGAGCTGTTGAGCGTGATTCGCCAGCGTTATCCGCAGGTACCGGTGCTGCTAATGACCGCTTTCGGCGCCATCGACCGCGCGGTGCAGGCCATGCGTCAGGGGGCGGTGGATTACCTGCTCAAGCCATTCGAGCCGAAGGCGCTGCTGAGCCTGATCGCGCAGCACGTCTGCGGCCGCTTGGGTGATGATGAGCCGGGGCCGGTCGCTCATGCGCCGGCCAGCCGGCAGCTACTCGAGCTGGCCGCACGGGTGGCACAGAGCGATTCCACAGTGCTGATCTCCGGCGAGTCGGGGACTGGCAAGGAAGTGCTGGCGCGTTACATCCATCATCGGTCGCCACGGGCGAGTGGGCCGTTCATTGCAATCAACTGTGCGGCCATTCCCGACAACATGCTCGAGGCCACGTTGTTCGGCCATGAGAAGGGCGCCTTTACCGGAGCGGTCGCTGCGCAGCCGGGCAAGTTCGAGCTGGCCGACGGCGGTACGCTGCTGCTCGACGAGATATCCGAGATGCCTTTGCCGTTGCAGGCCAAGCTGCTGCGGGTGCTGCAGGAGCGCGAAGTGGAGCGGATCGGCGCGCGCAGGCCGATCACGCTCGATATCCGCGTGCTCGCCACAACCAACCGTAATCTGCGGGGCGAAGTGGCGGCGGGGCGTTTTCGTGAGGATCTGTACTATCGGCTGTCGGTCTTTCCCTTGGCGTGGGCGCCACTGCGTGAACGGGCTGCGGATATCGTGCCGCTGGCCGAGCGGTTATTGGCCAAGCATGGGCAGAAAATGCGACAGGCACCGGCACGGTTGTCCGAGGCCGCGCGGCGCTGCCTGCAGGCCCACGCCTGGCCAGGGAACGTCCGCGAGCTGGACAACGCTATTCAGCGCGCGCTGATTCTTCAGCGCGGCGGCGTGATCGAGCCGGCCGACCTCTGCCTCGACGGCGTTGAGCTGATGCTCGCGTCCGTCCCAAGCCAGGCGCCAGCGGCAAGCGATGTCGCGGCGAAACCTCCCGCGGCGCTGGGAGAGGATCTGCGGCAGCACGAATTCCAGCTGATCATCGAAACCTTGCGCAGCGAACGCGGGCGCCGCAAGGAAGCGGCGGATCGCCTCGGTATCAGCCCGCGTACCCTGCGCTACAAGCTGGCGCAGATGCGTGATGCCGGATTCGATGTCGAGGCTGCGCTCTACGCCGAATGATCGGCTTCGCCTGTAAGGCTCTCTGCTAAGCTGCCGTCTTCAGTGAAAGGAGGTTCGCGGATGCACGAAGACTTCTGGCTGCAGCGCTGGGCGCGCAATGAAATCGGTTTTCACCTCGGCATGGTGCATCCCGGACTGCGGCGTCATTGGCCGCGGCTTGGCCTTGCGCCGGGTGCACAGGTGCTGGTGCCGCTGTGCGGCAAGAGCGTGGATCTTGCCTGGCTGGCCGAACAGGGATATCGGGTGCTGGGCGTCGAGCTGAGCGAGAAGGCAGTCGAAGCGTTCTTCGCGGAACAGCAGCTCGACGCCGAAGTCTCCCGAGCCGGGCCGTTCAAGATTTTCCGCGCGGGCGCGCTGGAGATTCGCTGCGGTGATATTTTCGCGCTCGCCGCGCAGGATGTCGCCGATTGCCAGGCTCTATACGACCGTGCTGCGCTGATTGCCTTGCCGCCGCCTATGCGCCAGCGTTACGCGGCACACCTTTCGGCAATCCTGCCGAATGTCTGTCAGCAATTGCTGATTACCCTCGATTACGAGCAGTCGCAGATGGATGGGCCGCCCTTTGCCGTCGATGCCACCGAGGTTACTGCGCTTTATGCGGCCGGCTGGCACGTCGAACTGCTCGAGTCGAAGGAAGTTCTGGAACGCAATCCGCGTATGCGTGAGTGCGGTCTGGGGCGCCTGGAGGAGAGTTTCTATCACCTGCGGCGCCCGGTCTGAAGCATCCTGGCACGCTTGTCATGCCGCCTCGTCGGCCGGGTGGTGCGCTCAGCTTGCCGCCTGCAGGCGGCGGATGAAGCTATCCGCCTCGTCGATGGCTCGCTGCATATCCGCCATCAGCTGGTCGACGTTGCTCTGCAGCGTCCGGTATTCGCCCTGCAGTGCGCCAATGGCGCGTGCGTTGAGATTGTGCTTGAGAAACAGCACCTGATCATGCAGCACCGCGAGTACCGGCGCGATGCGCTTCTCGGCAGCTTTCATGCGCTGCAGTAATGTGCGGTATTCGCTGCGCGTGCGGCTCAGCTCACGCGCGCTGGCGTTCTTCAGGCTGGCGTTGCTGTACTGCTGCAATTCGTCTTCCCATTCGTCGAACAGTGCCTCCGCGACGTCTTCGACAGCCTCGATTCGTGCGCGCACGTCGTTGGCTGCGGCGACACTGGCCTCGTATTCCCGGTTCAGTGCCTCGTAGCGCTGTTCCAGATCGCCGCCATTAACTTTGACGACGCTGCGGTAGCGTTCTAGCGCATCCTTGAACTGCTGCTTGGCGTCCTGCTGCGAGTCGCGGGCATCCTCGACGCGATCGACCAGGATGTCGCGTTTATGGACGCCTGCCTTTTCCATCGCGGAGTAATAGGCGCTCTGGCAGCCGCTGAGCGTGAGCATGACGCAGCAGGTGAGTAAGAGTCGGCGCATGAGGGTTCCTTTGTGCGCGGGGGAAAGAAGATAGACAAACAAAAAGGGCGACTTGCGTCGCCCTTTGTCATCCGAACGTGCTCAGCCGCGCTGACGCAGCGCCTCGATGCGATCGTCCAGCGACGGGTGGGTCATGAACAGCCCGGCCATGCCATGCTTCAGCGCGCCGTTGATGCCGAACGCCTTGAGCGTATCCGGCATCTGAACCGGCACGCCTTGTTCGGCCTGCAGACGGCGCAGCGCGCCGATCATGGCCTGGGTGCCGGCGAGCTGTGCGCCGGCTTCATCGGCGCGGTATTCGCGTTTGCGCGAGAACCACATGACGATGATGCTGGCCAGCAGACCCAACACCAGTTCCGCGAAAATGGTCGCGACGAAGTAGCCAATGCCTTGGCCTTCCTCGTTCTTGAGGATCGCTTTGTCGACGAAGTTGCCGAAGATCCGCGCGAAGAACATCACGAAGGTGTTCACCACGCCCTGGACCAGCGCGAGCGTGACCATGTCGCCGTTGGCCACGTGACCAATCTCATGGGCCAGTACGGCCTTGACCTCGTCCGGCGAGAAACGCTCCAGAAGACCCTGGCTGACGGCCACTAGGGCATCGTTTTTGTTCCAGCCGGTGGCGAAGGCGTTGGCCTCGTAGGCCGGGAAGATACCGACTTCCGGCATCTTGATGCCGGCTTCGCGCGACAGTTGTTCGACAGTCTGCAGCAGCCACTGCTCATGGCGCGTACGAGGCTGGCTGATGATCTCGGTGCGGGTGCTCATCTTCGCCATCCACTTGGAGATGAACAGCGAAACCAGCGAGCCGGCAAAGCCGAAGACCGCGCAGAAGGCCAGCAGGCTGCCATAGTTCTGGCCAGTGTAACGGTCGACTCCGAGCACCTTGAGCGTGATGCTGGCGATCAGCAGTACCGCAAGGTTGGTGGCCACGAACAGAAAAATGCGCATCATGGTTGCGACTGACTCCGGGAGTACGAGAAGGAACGTAGGCTATATAAGGTGCGCCCCCGGCCTATTCAACCGGGCGACTATTTCAAGCTATGTCGCGTCGTGCTGGAAGCGGGCCGCTTTCAAAGAGTAGTCGGGCCAATCGGGCGAGACGCTCGCTGTTTCCGCTTTTCAGTGCTTCGCGTAGCTGATGGGCGAGGCTGGCATGAACGCGTTGCACGCTCGAAGGCAAGGTTTCCGTTGCGGCGGGCAAATCGGGAACGCTGCGAGTCAGGCGCAGGAACGCCTTTTCGGTGAGTACGGCCTGATCCAGGGCCTGATACTGAATGGTGCTGTCGAAGCGCAGATAGCCCTCTTCGGCCAGCCATAGCAGCGTCCCAAGGCAGCCCTGGTGGCGCTTACTCGGCAGGCCGAATTCGTCCGGCTCTTCGTGGCCGATCAGATCCTCGACGTACAGCGCGACCTTGCGCGGAAAGGCCTGATAGAGCATCAGCAGGCCTGCCGCGGTGTCCCGGTAGAAATCGTCGATATGCAGATCCATGCCGTTACTGGTGATAGGTCTTGAGGAAGTTGCCTATGCGACCAATCGCCTGCTCCAGATCGTCGACGCGCGGCAGGGTGACCACGCGGAAATGATCCGGCCACGGCCAGTTGAACGCCGTGCCCTGGACGATCAGCAGCTTCTCGGCCAACAACAGGTCGAGTACGAACTTTTCGTCGTTGTGAATCGGGCAAACCTTCGGGTCGATCCGCGGGAAGGCGTAGAGCGCACCCATCGGCTTGACGCAGCTGATGCCCGGAATGTCGTTGAGCAGCTCCCAGGTGCGGTTGCGTTGCTCGATCAGGCGGCCTGGCGGCAATATCAGGTCGTTGATGCTCTGATAGCCGCCTAGGGCGGTCTGGATCGCATGCTGGGCCGGCACGTTGGCGCACAGGCGCATGTTGGCGAGGATATCCAGGCCTTCGATGTAGCTCTGCGCCTTGTGCTTGGGACCGGAAATCGCGACCCAGCCCGAGCGGAAGCCTGCCACTCGGTAGGATTTGGACAGGCCGTTGAAGGTCAGGCAGAGCACGTCCGGCGCCAGCGAAGCGGTGGAAATGTGCACGGCGTCGTCGTAGAGAATCTTGTCGTAGATCTCGTCGGAGAACAGCACGAGTTTGTGCTGGCGCGCCAGCTCCACCATGCCTTCCAGCACTTCCTTGGGGTAGACCGCACCGGTCGGGTTGTTCGGGTTGATCAGCACCAGCGCCTTGGTGTTCGGCGTGATCTTGGCCTTGATATCGGCCAGGTCCGGCCACCAGTTGGCCTGCTCGTCGCACAGATAATGCACCGGCTTGCCACCGGCCAGGCTAACGGCTGCGGTCCACAGCGGATAGTCCGGCGCCGGGATCAGTACTTCGTCACCGTTGTTCAGCAGGGCCTGCATGGACATGACGATCAGCTCGGACACGCCGTTGCCGAGGTAGATGTCCTCGATGCCGACGCCTTCGACCTGCTTCTGCTGGTAGTACTGCATGATCGCCTTGCGGGCGCTGAACAGACCTTTGGAGTCGCTGTAGCCCTGGGCGGTTGGCAGATTGCGGATCACGTCCTGGAGGATTTCCTCCGGGGCCTCGAAACCGAACGGCGCCGGGTTGCCGATGTTCAGCTTGAGGATGCGATGGCCTTCCTCTTCCAGGCGTTTGGCGTGCCGTAGCACCGGCCCGCGAATGTCGTAGCAGACATTGGCGAGCTTGTTCGATTTGCTGACCTGCATGATCCTGAGTGTCCCGAAGTGAAAACGCGCCAGCTCCGGAGTGGCTGGCCACGCTTGGCATGAACCCGGGCGCCTTGGCAGTCGGAAACCCCGCTGCCAGACTAGGCGTCGAAGAGCCACGCATGATACGTGCGGCCCGATCACCGGAAAAGGTACAGATCGGCCTTTTTTAAGCTGTGGAGGTGTACCGATGGATAAGCTGGAAAAACCGCTCGAAGTCTGGCGCGAAGAGCTTTCCGACGAGCAGTTCCAGATCTGCCGCCTCGGTGCCACTGAGCGTCCGTTCAGCGGCAAGTACAACGACAGCAAGACCCCGGGTACCTACCGTTGCGTCTGTTGCGGTGCGCCGCTGTTCGATTCGGCTGCCAAGTTCGATTCCGGTTGCGGCTGGCCCAGTTACTTCCAGCCGGTCAGTGACACGGCGATTGCCAGTCTGGATGATTTCAGCCACGGGATGCATCGCATCGAGGTGCGTTGCGCGCGCTGCGATGCACACCTCGGCCACGTGTTCCCCGACGGACCGCGACCAACCGGCTTGCGTTATTGCATCAATTCCGCGTCTCTCGATCTGGAGCCGCACGACGCCTGAGTCTCCCCGCCGCGGAGGACGCTGCAAACGCCCGCTGCGTCGATGGGGTAGTGGGTGGAGCGCGCGCCGCTCAAGTCTATGAATCACATCTGGAGTCGTTCGATGGATGTCGAACTGAAAGCATTTCTGCGGCGTGCCGAGGCGCTGCTGACGCGTGTCGAGCCGTTGTTGCCGATACCGCATGAGCCCATCGACTGGGGTGTGACCATTGCCGCGCGCTGGCAGCGAGATGCGCGTGGGGGCTGGCTGGCGCCTTTGCGCGTGAATCTTGATCTGTCGCTGGACGACCTGATCGGCATCGACCGCCAGCGCGATCTGCTGGCGGCCAATACCCGCCAGTTCGTTTCCGGAATGCCGGCCAACCATGTGCTGCTTTGGGGCGCGCGTGGCACCGGCAAGTCGTCGCTGATTCGCGCCCTGCTGGCTGAATATGCCGCGGCCGGACTACGTCTGATCGAAATCGAGCGCGACCACCTTGCCGATCTGCCGCGCCTGGTGGAGGCGCTTGCCGGCGAGCAACGGGCGTTCGTAGTATTCTGCGATGACCTGTCCTTCGAGGCCGGCGAGGGGGATTACCGGGTGCTCAAGAGCGTGCTCGACGGTTCACTGGAACGGGCGCCGGAAAACGTGCTGCTTTACGCCACCTCCAATCGCCGCCATCTCGTGCCGGAACGGCAGAGCGATAACGAGCACTGGCAAATGGTCGATGGCGAGTTGCATCCCAACGAGGCGGTGGAGGACAAGATCGCCTTGTCCGACCGGTTCGGCCTGTGGCTGTCGTTCTACCCGTTCAGTCAGGAGCACTACCTGAGCGTCGTTCGCCACTGGATCGGCTCGCTGGCAGATCGGGCCGGGCTGGACTGGTTCTGGAGCGAGGCGCTGGAGAGAGAGGCGATTCGCTGGGCAACCGGACGCGGTAACCGCAATGGACGATGCGCGTATCAATATGCGCGTCAGTGGGTCGGTCAGCGTTTGCTCGAACGCCGCGATTGAAGAGTTGCAGCGCCTCGGACGGGCGCTGCGTCCGTTTAGGCTCAGCGTGCCGCTGCTTTGGCCATTTCCTTGAGTTTGTCGTTCATGCGCTGCTCGCTGGGCAGCAGGCCGGCAAGCGACGGCAGGGTAAGCATGCGGGCGTAATGAGCGCTCAATGCGGGCCAGCGGGCGGTATCCAGCGATTCACCGCCGTGGGCCAGGTTGATGAACTGGCTGGCAATGGCGAGATCGGCCAGCGACAGGCACCCGCCAACGAAATAGTCCTGCTGCCCCAGTTGCTGCTCAAGGTAGTCGAGATGTCGCGGTAGCTTCTCGTGCAGCGCCGACTGTACGGCTTGCTCGTCGCAGCTGCCCCCCGAGCTCGGTTTGAGTATGCGGTTGGCAAAGATGCAGAAGGTTGTCAGCGGCGCGAGTTCGTAGTCGGCGTATTTCTCCAGCCAGCGAATCCTTGCTCGGCTTGCGGCGTCATCGCCGTACAGGCGGTGCGTACCGGCATAGGCGTCTTCGAGGTACTGGCAGATCACGCTCGAGTCGGCCAGCGTAAGGTCGCCGTCGCGCAGCGCCGGAATGCGACCGAGAGGGTTGAGTTGCAGATACCAGTCCGGCGGATTGAACGGCATCACCATTTCCAGCTGATAGTCGAGCGCTTTTTCCAACAGGCAGAGCCTGACCTTGCGTACGAAAGGCGAAAGCGGGGCTCCGTAAACCGTCAGTGTCATTGTTGTTCTCTCTGTAGGGCCTAGTAGACGTTGTTCTTCTTCCACAGATCTTCGTCGTCGAACGCCTTCATGCCTTCGGCCAGCTCGCTCGGCTCATCCGCGGCGGGACGCACCTGATTCGACACCAATGCATTGGCGTGATCGAGAAGATTCTGCAATTGCTTGAGTTGCGCCGAGTACTCGACTGTAGACGGCTGTTTGCGAATGTGCTGGATCGCACGCTCGAAGGCCAGGCGCGCGCGTTGTGGCAGGTTCTGTTGCAGCGCCTGGCGACCGAGACCGGCAAAGTATTCGATGTGCAGTACGGCGAGCAGGCGCTGGATTTCCTGAACCCAGCGGCGACCTTCCTCCTGGCTCAGCTGACGCTCCTTGGCTGCTCGAACGATCTGCGCATGGAGATCTTCGAGCATGAAGCGCACCTCCTTGGCCTGGGCTTCGCTGACGATCTGCCGTGGCGGATTGCGAACCGGGATGGCGTCGCCGCCGGCGATTTCGGCGCGCAGGCTCTGGATTCGGCTGGTCAGCTGATCGTTGCCGCGCTCGAGCGGCAGCAGCCGTTCACTGAGGTTCAGTTCGAGACGGGTGAGTACCTGCTTCAGGGCCGGTGTCATCATCTGCCCGGGTAGCGCTTCGCTGAGGTTGCTGCAGCGGCGTCGGCGATCGTTCAGGTCTGCCCGTAGCCGGGCTTTCTCCAGGTTCTTCCGCTCGACGAGTTGGTTGATATAGCCGATAGCAACCAGCAGAACCACGCCGGCAACGACCAGGCCGGTGATCATTAAAGGAGACACATCAGGCACTCCGTGCGGCTGAGTTTGCGCCTGAGTGTAGTGGCTGGGGTGGCAAGCTGATAGCGTCGAAGGCGATGTCGATTTTTTTTGGTTTGCAGGGTTGACGGGCTATCGGTGCCTCCATAAAATGCGCGCCACTTGCAGCGTGAAGCACCAAACGAAGCGCGGCAAGCCGGAGTCAGGCTGTAGTTTCCGGGGTGTGTCCCCTTCGTCTAGTGGCCTAGGACACCGCCCTTTCACGGCGGTAACAGGGGTTCGAGTCCCCTAGGGGACGCCAAGTTTGCGGGAATAGCTCAGTTGGTAGAGCACGACCTTGCCAAGGTCGGGGTCGCGAGTTCGAGTCTCGTTTCCCGCTCCAAATTCACTTCAGGTGTCGAAACCGACATTTGAAGCTAAAAAAGCGACCTCAGGGTCGCTTTTTTTATGCCTGCAATTTCTCACCGCTCATTTCCTACACGGCATCGCTACGCGGCAGGCGCGTCGATCGCTCAGGTGTACTTGGTGAAGATGCTGCGCACACGCTCCAGTGCGGCCGCCGTGTCCTGTTCCTGATCGTGTAGCGCCTCCTCGAGCAGGCAGGTCAGCATCAGCCTATAGGCCTTATCCAGTGCGCTGCGGGCTGCCGAGAACTGCTGAGCGATGGCCTCGCATTCCTCGCCGCGCTTGATCATCGCCTGAATGCCGCGAATCTGGCCTTCGACCCGGGCCAGCCGTTTGAGCATGGCCTGCTGCTGGTCCTGCATGTCGATCGACGTTATTGCCTGGTCTTCCATCAATCACCTCGGCGGGAAGAAACGAACAGAGCGCCCGGCGCGAGTACGTTTTGCGTGGGTCGGTCATATACCGGTAGGGGCATCCTAGCGATGGCAACGAGCGTTGACCACCGCTGTGTTGACAAGTGGGTCACCAAACAATATAGATATAAATATATTGTTTTTTTTGAAGGTGTTTCTTGTGACGCTTGCTTCCGCTGAATTGGATATCCAACGCCTGCGCGACAGCGCGGCGGCGGCAGGGCAGCTGCTGCGAACGCTCGCTAATCCGGACCGACTGTTGCTGCTGTGTCAGTTGAGCCAGGGCGAGCGCAACGTCAGCGACATGGAGCAGTTGCTGGGCATCCAGCAGCCGACGCTGTCGCAACAGCTGGCCGTGCTGCGGCGCGAGGGCCTGGTGGAAACCCGTCGTGACGGTAAACAAATCTTCTACCGCATCAGCAGTCCCGAGGCGCTGGCGGTCATCGCCACCCTCTACCAACTTTTCTGCGGGAGCGAGTAATGACTATCGATTGGGTCAATTTCACCCCTTGGTCGGCCTTGGCCGGCGGCGCGCTGATCGGGCTGGCAGCTGCTCTGTTCGTCATGTTGAACGGCCGCATTGCCGGCATCAGCGGCCTGCTCGCCAGCCTGCTGGAGCGCAGCGCGGAGGGGCGGGGCGAGAAGGCGCTGTTCCTGCTTGGCATCCTGCTGGCGCCGTTGCTGTGGTTGATAGCCGGCGAATGGCCGCAGATGGAATTCCAGACCAGTTGGCTTGGCCTGCTGATCGCCGGCGTGCTGGTAGGTGTAGGGACGCGCTATGGCGCGGGCTGCACTAGCGGTCACGGCGTTTGCGGTATTTCGCGCCTCTCGGCGCGTTCTATCGTCGCGACCTTGGCCTTCATGGCCGCAGGATTCGCGACCGTTTTCGTCATTCGCCATCTTGTCGGAGCTTGAACATGCGCAAGCTGACTGCATTTGCCGCGGGTCTGCTGTTCGGTATCGGCTTGCTGCTTTCGGGCATGGCCAATCCGGCCAAGGTGATCGGTTTTCTCGACCTGGCGGGCGTCTGGGATCCCTCACTGGCGCTGGTGATGGCTGGTGCCATCGCAGTGGCGCTGTTGCCGTTCGGCTGGGCGCGACGCCGCCATGTCTCGCTGCTCGATGCACCGATGCGCTTGCCGGAAAAGCGTGAGCTGGATCGGCGCCTGATCGGCGGCAGCCTGCTGTTCGGCATTGGCTGGGGTATCGCCGGCATCTGTCCCGGTCCGGCGCTGGCGATGCTGCTGTCCGGACGCTGGCAGGTCGCGCTGTTCGTCGTGGCGATGCTGGGCGGAATGTTGCTCTTCACTGCGCTGGAAAGCCGGCGCGCGCACTGACCTTGGAGGTCATCATGAAAGCCAATGTGGGAACAATCGATCGTACGGTGCGGATAGTCGTCGGGCTGTTACTGATCGGCCTGACGCTGGGCGGCGTGATCGGCATGTGGGGCTGGATCGGCCTGCTACCGCTCGCGACCGGCATCTTCCGCTTCTGCCCGGCATACGGTCTGCTGGGCATCAAGACTTGCAAGCTGCGCCATTGAGGCCACACTCGCCGCTGGTCGGCAATCGACCGGCGGCGACTGCCATCGCCATGCTCAGTAGCGCATGTCGATAATGATCGTCGTGCTCTGCTCGGCGACGACGTCGAAGGCACTGTCGTCGAAGGCCGGCGGGCCCATCACCTTGGGATTATTGGACAGACCGTAGCCTTCGGCTGGGAACATGCCGAAGCGGCGGTCGAGTTCGCCGTTGGCGTTCTCGTCATGGTAGGCCATGACCGCATAACGTCCCGGCGGAACATCACCGAAAGTCAGCGTCACGTCGCCCGTTGCCGCGGGGGCCTGCTTGGTGGCGAATGCTTTGGCCTCCTTGCGGAAGGTCTTCGGATCAGCGTACAAGCCGACCCGCACGTTGCCGCGGTCATGCTCGACTCCCGCCAGGGTGATCTTCAGCTCCTGAGCCTGCGCCCACTGGCTCGTGCCGATGCCGATGCACAGCAGCAGCGCCCATGTCCCTCGCTTCATCGTCTTCATCTCCGCTGGTCATTGCGTGGCGACCATTGCGACCGCCGCGCTGCGTGCAGAAGTCTAGCGCGATTGCGCAATGCCACCCGATGGTTTGTCTGTCGCTTGAGCCGGAGCTCAACTGAAATCGGGCAGGCTCGGAGTCGTTTGCGGCAGGCCGGCGGCGCACCAGGCATCGAAGCCGCCTTCGACGGACCGGACCTGCAGATAGCCCATCTCCCGCAGCGCTGCGGCAGCGAGCGCTGCGCGCCCTCCGGTCTTGCAGTAGAGCACGATCGCCAGATCGCGCGAATCGAACTCGGGCATGCCGCTGAGCTTGAACTCCAGCACGCCACGCGGAATGTTCACGGCACCGGGAATGTGCGCGACGTGGTACTCGTCGCCTTCGCGCACATCGATCAGTACGTCCGATTCGCGAATCGCCGTTTCGGCATCGGCAATCGGAACTTCCCGGATGCGGGTCCTGGCCTCGACGACCAGGTCATGGGCGGTTTTCATGTCTATCTCCCGTGAGGCAAAGGTTCGTTGTCTGGGCGGTCAGAGCCTGTCCAGAGGTATTTTCAGGTAGCGCGTGCCGTTGCTCTCCGCTGGAGGCAGTTCGCCGCCGCGCATGTTGATCTGCACCGAAGGCAGGATCAGGGCTGGCAGCCCGAGCGTGGCATCGCGCGCGGTACGCATGGTCACGAACTCCTCCTCGGTGATGCCAGCGTGGATATGCACGTTGTGCACGCGCTCGGCGCCGATGCTGGTTTCGTGGCAGAACGTCTCGCGGCCTGGCGCCTTGTAGTCATGGCAGAGGAACACGGGGGTGCTGTCGGGCAAGGCGAACAGTTTCTGGATGGAGCGGTACAGCGTGCGCGCGTCGCCGCCGGGAAAGTCACAGCGGGCGGTGCCGTAGTCGGGCATGAACAGCGTATCGCCGACGAATGCGGCGTCGCCGATCAGGTAGGTCAGGCAGGCGGGTGTGTGGCCTGGCGTATGCAGTGCCTGTGCATCTAGGTTGCCGATCTGGAACCGTTCGCCGTCACGAAACAGCTGATCGAACTGCCGACCATCGGTGGCGAAATCGGCGCCGGCGTTGAACAGTTCGGCAAAGGTACGTTGCACTTCGGTGATGCGCTCGCCAATGGCGAGCCGGCCGCCCAGGTGCTGCTTGAGATAGTGAGCGGCGCTCAGGTGATCGGCATGCACGTGGGTTTCCAGCAGCCATTGGACCTGCAGCTCGTGCGTGCGGATGTAGTCGATGATGCGATCGGCGGCCTGATGCGATGTGCGTCCGGAGGCGGCGTCATAGTCGAGCACGGAGTCGATCACCGCGCACTGGCGCGTCTGCGGATCGCTGACAACGTAGCTGTAGGTGAAGGTGTCGGGGTCGAAGAAGGCTTCAATCCGGGCGCTCATGTCGCAACTCCTTTCAGCGTATTAATACCCTATGGGGTATATAAGCCTGTCGATAGTAGCGCGTTTTTTGTGGTTGCGTTTCCACGGGCGACGACTAGTTCGGCGGTGGCGTTTGCCCATCGAGCGGCGAATTCAACGCGTCGCTGACGATCTGTCCGTCGACAAGCTGCACGGTGCGTGCGCAGTTGGCCGCTAGGCGGGGATCGTGGGTGACCACCAGTACCGCACAGCCGAACTGCGCGTTTATGCGGTGGAACAGCTCGAACACGCTCTGTGCGGTGCGTGTGTCGAGATTGCCGGTCGGCTCGTCGGCCAGCAGCAGCGGTGGGCGGGTTACCAGCGCACGGGCGATGGCGACCCGCTGCTGCTGGCCACCGGAAATCTGCGTGGGCTTCTTGTCGGCGTACGCGGCGAGGCCCACCTCGTCGAGCAGGCTGCGCGCCAGGTCGATCTCCGCCGCCGACGGCTTGCCATGCCGGATCATCAGCGGCATCAGCACGTTATCCAGCACGCTGAACGCCGAGATCAGGTGATGAAACTGGAAGACGAAGCCGATCGCCTCGTTGCGCAGGCGCGTGCGCATCTCGTCATCGACCATCCGCGTCGGCCGGCCGAGCAGGTACAGCTCGCCGGCACTCGGCGGGTCGAGCAGGCCGATGACGTTCAGCAGGGTGCTCTTGCCCGAGCCGGATGGGCCGATAAGGGCGGTCAGCTCGCCGGCACACAAGCGCAGATCGATGCCGTGCAGCACCTCGCTTTCCAGTGGCGTGCCGAGGTTGAAGCTCTTGCGCACGCCTTCCAGGCGCAGCACTTCGCGCGGGTCAGGCATGATCGGTTCAGACATAGCGAATGGCCACCGCCGGGTCGTAGTGTGCCGCGCGGCGGGCGGGCAAGGCGGCCGCCAGGACGCCGGTCACGGTTGCCACGAGCATGGCCAGCGGCACCAGCGTCGGGTCGACCGGGATGTAGAACAGCCGTGGCCCCAGCAGGTTGAACACCTGCACCAACCCCCAGCCGACGCCGCCGCCGCAGGCCGAACCGAGCAGGCCGAGCAGGCCGCCCTGGATCAGGAATACCCGCAGAATCTGCTGGCGCGGGCTGCCCATCGCCCGCAGGATGCCAATCTCCCGCGTGCGCTGAACGACGCTGACGGCGAGCACGCTGGCGATGCCGAAGGCCACCGAGATGCCGACGAACACGCGAATCATCTCGGTGGTCATGCTCTGCGAGCTGAGTGCGTTGAGCAGCTGACCGTTGGTATCCATCCAGCTTTCGGTGCGCAGACCGGTCAACCGGGCGAGGCGGCGGGCGATCCGGTCGGCCTCGAAAATCTGCGCCACGGTGGTGTCGATCACCGTCACGCCGCCGGGCAGGTCGAGCAGGGTCTGTGCCTGCTTGAGATCCAGATAGACGTAGCGCTCGTCCAGCTCGCGCACGCCCAGCTCGAAGATTCCGGCGATATCGACGACCGCCTCGCGCCCCTCGCCGGCGTCCAGACGCAGCTTGTCGCCGACGCCAAGGCCCAGGTCACGCGCTAGTTCGGTGCCGATCACCGCATCGCCGGCACCGACGCGCAGTTCGCCCGCAACCAGTTCCTCGGCCAGCGGAATGATGCGCTGGTAGCGCTGTGGATCGATGCCGACCAGCGCCACCGAAGCCCGCGCGACGCCGCGGCGCGCCAGCGCCGGGCCGCTGATGACCGGCGATACGGCGAGCACCTGGGCGTCCTGATCGAGCACGTCGCGCACATCCTGCCAATTGCTGATCGAGCGCAGGCGCTGGGCGCGCGGGCTTTCCAGCAGCAGCGTCAGCGCGCCGTCGGCTGCCGGCAGCACGCGATTGGCCTCGTCCGGCGGCAGGATACGAATGTGCGACTGGGTGCCGAGCGTGCGCTCGATCACGTTGGCCTGCAGGCCGGTGATCAACGCGGTGATGAAGACGATCACCGCTGAGCCCACGGCGATGCCGAAGACGATCAGCAGCGTCTGCAGGCGGTTGTCGAGCAGAAAGCGCAGGGCGATTTTCCACTCGGTCCACAGCGAGTCGAGCAGGCGCATCGGTGGTCAGTCCTGCACGCCGGTGGGAATCGGCTGCTCGCGCAGGCGTACCCGCCGGCCTTCTTCGGCTTCGGCGGCGAGCACGCGGTCGCCGGTCTGCAGACCATCGAGTACCTCGCTCAAGGCAGTGCCGAGCAGGCCGAGACGTACGTCCACCCGTTCGACCTTGCCGTCACGCACCCGCAGCACCCGCGCATGCTCGCCGTCGCGGCTGCGCAGCGCGTCGTTGGGCAGTACCAGCGCCTGCTCACGGCGCCCGGTCTCGATGTTCACCGACACCGTCATGCCCTGGCGCAGCAGCTCGGCGGGCTCTTCCAGGTCCAGGTGCACGTCGATGGTGCCGCGCGCGGTGTCGACGCTGGGCGCGATGAAACTCACGCGGGCGGCGAACGCGTGCAGCGGATAGGCATCGGCGATCACCTGCGCCGCCTGGCCGATCGCCACGGGCGCGAGGTTCTTTTCGTCCAGCGGCAGGATGATTTCGCGTCGGCCGGCGCGGGCGATTTCCAGCAGCATGCGTCCCGGCTGGACCAAGTCGCCCGGCTCTACGGCGCGGGTCTGCACGATGCCATCGACCTGGGCGTGGATGCGCGTCTTGGCGAGGTTGGCGCGTGCAGCCTCCAGGCGCTGGCGCAGCACCTGTTCCTCGCTACCACCGGGCGCCTGCGCGGCAGCGGCGAGACGAGCGCGATCACGTATCACCCGCGCCGCCAGTTCGGCGCGACGGGCCTGCTCCAGTGCCTCGGAAGCCAGCAGCTTGCGTTCGAAGAGGGTTTCGCGGCGCTCACGTTCGCGCATCAGCTGCTGCAGGTTGCTCTGCGCATCGCGCAGTGTGGCCTCGGCCTGCGGCCGGCTGCTGTCGATCAGCTGGCGCAGCGCGGCTTCGGCCTCGCGCAGGCGCGCCAGTTGTTCGTCGTCACGCAGCTCCAGCAGCAGGTCGCCCGCTTTCACCGGATCGCCTTCACGCACGTGGCGGGCGGCGATCACTCCGGTGATCTCGCTGCCGATCTGGGCGACCGACTGGTTGTCCACCTCGCCGCTGGCAACCACCCGCTGCACCAGCGGGCGCGGCTCCAGGCGGTACCCCGGCAGCTCCGGGCCTTGCCAGTGCTGCCAGAGCAGCCAGCCGGCGATCAGGGCGGCCGGCAGGATCACTACGAGCGAGCGGCGAGAGGGCATTGCGAGCAAATTGAGCACTCCCCAGAGTATGTCGCCGCAGCTTACGGCCAATCCATTCGTCGAGCCATCCTCGCGCGGTGCGGGCGCGCATCTATCGCGGTCATAGCAGGAACCGCCAGAAGGCGCGGCGCTACAATGAAGGCCCGCTCCAAGGATCCGACGACATGGATACGACGCAAAGCTCCGCTGCGACACTTCGCTCCGCTTGGATCGCCCAGGCGCAGGCCAATCCCTGGATTGCGACCGGGCTTGGCGCCGCCTTGCTGGCGGTGTTGGCGCTGCTGCTGGCGAGCGGCTACAGCGCGTTGCACAACGGCGACCAGAACAACCTGCGTCTCGCCATGCTGGGCGGCAGTGCGGGGTTCGCCGCCACGGCGCTCGGTGCTCTGCTGGCCATCGGTTTGCGCGAGATTTCCAGCCGCACCCAGGACAGCATGCTCGGCTTCGCCGCCGGCATGATGCTCGCTGCCGCTTCGTTTTCACTGATCCTGCCGGGGCTTGCTGCCGGCCGGGAAATTTTCGACAGCGGCTCGGCGGCGGCGCTGATGGTGGTCGTCGGGCTCGGTTTGGGGGCGCTGCTGATGCTCGGGCTCGATTACTTCACCCCGCACGAGCACGAAAGCACGGGGCCTTGCGGGCCGGATTGTGAGCGGTTGAATCGCGTCTGGCTGTTCGTGCTGGCCATCGCCCTGCACAACATTCCCGAAGGCATGGCGATCGGCGTGAGTTTCGCCAATGGCGACCTCGGCGTGGGCGTGCCGCTGACCACGGCGATCTCTATCCAGGATATTCCCGAGGGCCTGGCAGTGGCGCTGGCGTTGCGTACCACCGGCCTGTCCGCGCTGGCCTCGGCGCTGGTCGCCGCGGCTTCCGGTCTGATGGAGCCGCTCGGTGCGCTGGTCGGTCTGGGCATGTCCAGCGGTTTCGCCATCGCCTATCCGGTCAGCATGGGGCTGGCGGCCGGCGCGATGATCTTCGTGGTGTCCCATGAGGTGATCCCCGAAACACACCGTAACGGCCACCAGACGCCGGCGACCATCGGCCTGATGATCGGCTTCGCAGTGATGATGTTCCTCGACACGGCGCTCGGCTGAGCGCCGCGCTCAGGGTGCGGGCGGCTGGGTCTGCATCACCAGTTCGACTCGTCGGTTGCCGGCACGGCCCTGGTCGCTGGCGTTGTCGCGTAGCGGGCGGGTTTCGGCGTAGCCGGTCGCGCTCATCCGGGCGGCGGCGATGCCGCTGACCTGCAGGTAGCGCACCACGCTGCTGGCGCGGCTGGCGGACAATTCCCAATTGGACGGAAAGCGCGTCGTCTGGATCGGCAGGTCGTCGGTGTGGCCTTCGACGATGATCCGGTGCGAGGTGGCGGCGAGTGTCGAGATCAGCCGGTCGAGCACGGCAAACCCGGTCTCTTCGAGTTCGGCCTGGCCGGAGCCGAACAGGATTTCGCTGCTGATGCGAAAGCTGATGCTGCCCTCGTTGACGATCACCTCGATGTCCTCGCCCAGGTCCGGCAGCGTCGGTGCCGGTTCGCGCGTCTGCTCCGGCAACGGCGGCGCGGGGGCAATCGCGGCAATCGCCTGCACTCCATCAGATGGCTGCGGCGTGCCGATAACGAGCGGTGCCTGCCCATCGGCAGCCTGTGCTGCGCTGGATTGCTGCGTCGCGCCGTCGCCCTGGCCGGCGAAGGCGAGCATCACCACCAGCATCACCAGCAGCAGGGTGATCATGTCCAGGTAGGTGAGCAGCCAGCCTTCCTGTTCTTCTTCGCCGCGAGGCTCGACGTGCCACCTGGCGAAGCGGCCGTTGCGTTGTGCGGAACCGTTCATTTCAGACGTCCGGCTGCGCGGCGCGTGGTTTGCGCGGGTTGCCGTCGCGAATCTCGTCGTCGTGATGGGCAATGAAGGACTTCAGCGTCTCGCGCATGTAGGCCGGGCTGCGCTTGTTGCACATCATCGCGATGCCCTGCATCACCAGGTTCATCAGCGCGACGCGCTGCTCGGTGCGCCGCTCCAGCTTCACCGCGACCGGTTTGAGCAGCAGGTTAGCCAGTAGCACGCCATAGAAAGTGGTCATCAGTGCGACCGCCAGGCTGCGGCCGATCTGCTGCATGTCGCCGCTGCCGAGCAGGAACATCAGGTTGATCAGGCCGACCAGCGTGCCGATCATGCCGAATGCCGGCGCGTAGCTGGCCATCGTGCGGAACAGTTGCGCCTCGGCGTTCTCGCGCGCGCGCAGCCGGGCGATGCGCCACTGCAGCAGGTCGGTGATGTCTTCTTCCGGTGTGTTGTCGATCACCAGCTGTACGCCGGTGCGCAGGAACGGGTTCTTCACCTGCTCGACGGCCCGTTCCACGGCCGGCAGCTCGCCAGCGATCCACAGCCGGGAAATCTGGACCAATTCTTCCAGGTCCTGGCGGGTGTACAGCCGTTCGTTGCGCAGCACCGTGCCGATCAGGCCGAACACACGCATGACCTCGCGCAGCGGATAGCTGATGAAGGTCGCGGCCAGCGTACCCACCAGCACGATGCCCAGACTGGGCAGGTCGAGATACAGCGCGGGATCGTGCGCGGCGAACAGCATGACCACCGCAAGCAGCGCGATGCTCGCGACGATACCGATCAGGGTTGAGGGGTTCATCGAAACTCCCGAGAGACAAGGACGTGCCGACCAAGGCGCGGCGTTCAATCGGGAGATTCGGCCGTTGCCGGCGCAACTTTAGCGAGCCGCGTGCCGACTCGCGCAGTCGTCGCTACAGATGCTCGAGCAGACGTCGGGCCGCTTCCTGACCGCTGAGCCAGGCGCCTTCGACCCGCCCGGAGAGACACCAGTCGCCACAGGCGTACAAACCCAGCCCCGCATCGGCGAGCGCGCCCCATTCATGCGGCTGCGCCGGGCGTGCGTATAGCCAGCGATGCGCCAGAGTGAACTCGGGAGCTGGCACGACACAGTCGATCAGCTCGGCGAACGCACCGAGCAACTGCTCGCTGACGGCCTCCTTGGACAGATCGAGGTGCTGGCGACTCCAGCTGTTGGTGGCATGCAGCACCCAGGTGTCCAGGTGTCCGTTGCGCCCGGGTTTGCTGCGCTCGCGTGCCAGCCAATCGAGGGCGTCGTCCTGTACGAAGCAACCTTCCACCTGGGTGGGCAGCGGCGTGGCGAAGCCCAGGGCGACGGCCCAGGTCGGTTCCATTGCGACGCTGGCGGCGACGGCCGCGAGCTTCGGTGCGGCAGCCAGCAGTGCACTGGCTTGCGGCGCCGGGGTGGCGACGATCACGTGGCTGAAGGGGCCATGACTGGCGCCGTCGGCATCCACCAGGGTCCAGAGTTCCTCGCCGCGAAACGCTTCGGTGATGCGGCAGCTGAACGTCACCGGCAGATCGCCGAGCAACGCCCGGGCGATCGACGCCATCTGCGGTGTGCCGACCCAGCGCGCCTGTTCGTCGGTCGATGGTTCCAGCTGGCCGGCGCGGGAAAGGTAGAGGTTGGGCGACCAGGGTGCGGCCCAGCCTTCCTCCTGCCAGTGCTGCAGTGCTTCGCGAAAGCGCCGATCGCGCGCGGTGAAATACTGGGCGCCGAGATCGAACGAGCCACTCTCGATCTGCTTGCTGGCCGTGCGCCCGCCGCAGCGGCGGCTCTTGTCGAACAGCTGGACGGCCTGCCCCGCCGTGTGCAATGCCTGAGCCGCGGACAGCCCGGCGATACCGGTACCGATGATGGCGATGGGAGCCTTGCTCATGATTACCTCATTGCTGTTGCCATCCGCCGCGCCGCTATGAAGGGTTTCGCCGGCGCAGCATGTTTGCGTGACAGGCGTTCTACTCCAGCCGCGCACTTTCATCCTCGAACAGACGACCGGCTTTGGCTAGGGGCAATTCGTGCCATGCGGCTAACGGATGGCGCGCCTGATCCCTTGACTGACCGACGGTAGCGGCTGGCGTTCGCCACAGATGCGATCTTCTGCCCTGGCACCGCAGCTAGACAGCGGTTGTAACTTGTCGATAAGCCGGTACAATGGCGCCGCTCGCCGCCAGGCGGGTTCGTCATGGTGGGCTCTGTCGGTCCCCCCGCAACGATCAGCCGTGAACCCGGTCAGGCCCGGAAGGGAGCAGCCGCAGCGGTGACATTGTGTGCCGGGGTGTGGCTGGCAGGGCTCACCTCCATGACGCCTTCTCGCAGTTTCCTCCTTTGCCTTCCTGTCTGATTACGGCCTTTGTGTCGGGCATCCGCGTGCGTGGCGTTAGCCTCAGCGATAGATCAGCGACCGATTTGCAGGGCCGCCAATGATCCGTATCCTGCCCCGATTGGTTTGCGATGGGCGCCATGCACGGTGGCCAGCCTGCGTTCGAAGGAGTTCGGTTTGTCAGTGAAAGTTGCCTGGGACATCTTCTGTGTCGTGGTGGACAACTACGGCGATATCGGCGTGACCTGGCGCCTGGCGCGCCAGCTGGCCGCCGAGCATGGCCAGCGAGTGCGGCTCTGGGTCGACGATCTCGAGACGTTCGCCCGCCTGTGTCCCGGCACCAGCGCGAGCGCGGCGCAGCAGTGGCACGAGGGTGTCGACGTGCGCCATTGGTCGCGCGAGTGGGGCGGCGCCGAGCCGGCCGATGTGGTCATCGAGGCGTTCGCCTGCGAGCTGCCACCTGCCTATATAAATGCAATGGCCGCGAGCAGCCGGCGCATTCTTTGGCTGAACCTGGAATACCTCAGTGCCGAGGATTGGATCGTCGGCTGCCATGCGTTGCCGTCGCTGCAGTCCAGCGGGCTGCAGAAGTACTTTTTCTTCCCCGGTTTCGAGGCGAAAACCGGCGGGCTGATTCGCGAGGCGGACCTCGTTTCGCGCCGCGAAGCGTTCCAGGCCGATCCGGCACGCCGCGAGGATTTCCTTGCCAGTCTGGGTGTGGTGTTGCAACCCGGCGCGCGGCTGCTGTCGTTGTTTGCCTACGAGAATGCCGCCGTAGCTGGCTGGCTCGATGCGCTGGCCGCCGATACCCGGCCGAACCAGCTGCTGGTGCCCGAAGGTCGCGTGCTGGCGGATGTTGCAGCATGGCTCGGCGTACCGTCGCTGCAGCCGAGCGAACGCCATCAGCGAGGCGCGCTGCAGATCGCCGTGGTGCCGTTCATGACGCAGGACGAGTACGACCTGCTGCTGTGGAGCTGCGATTTCAACGCGGTGCGCGGCGAGGAATCGTTCATTCGCGCGCAGTGGGCGGGGCGTCCGCTGGTGTGGCACATCTATCCGCAGGAAGACGATGCGCACTGGGACAAACTGCATGCCTTCCTCGATCTGTACAGCCACGATCTGGCACCAGCCGCACGCGGCGCGCTACAGGACTTCTGGCGGGCATGGAATGCCGGGGAGGGCGCCGGGCCCGCCTGGAGCGCGCTGCTGGATGAGTATCCGGCGCTGCTGGCGCATGCCGAGGCCTGGCTGCACAAACAGGTGGCGAATGGCGATCTGGCTGGAAAGCTGGTGTTTTTTTACACAGATTGGATATGATACGCCGCCTGGTGCGACACCTATGTTCGTGTCGTTGCTTGGTTGGGAACTTCCCCTTTGGCACCAAAATCCTTTGCTATCAAAGGATTGAAGTCATAAAGAAGTTAAGAAACCTGGCTAGCCTAGGAACGACCCGCTTATGGGGATGCGCAAATCCCTATCTGTAGGGAAAGTACATTTCAAATGTGGCCCGAATGGGACTGCATTTGATCAAAACCGAAAGCAAAGAACATTCTCGGATTCCGGGTCTGTTGCCAAGCATTTCAAAAGCCCGAGGGTGAATCATTCCCTTCGGGGATAAATTCATCTCCTGGTGATTGGGCTGTTTGGTCCCATCGCCACCGTCGAGAGACGTGGGAGGTGTCTTGCCTAAGCAACGGAGCGATAGCTCCGAATCGCATTGCTCAACCTCGCTCACATAGGAGGCACTGAGCCTGGCGTGTACCCGCCAGTTCATCAGATCGGCATGCGTCGGGGGCCAACCCCGGGGTGTGAAGCCTGATCAACAATGTCTCGCTCACAAAAGGGTGTTATCCGGTGACGGAGAACGCCTCGCGTCCGAATTGCACGGGCGTGACGAGGCTAATGACCCAACCCGCATGGCTAACGCATGTGAATCGTCGACAGACCCCTCGTAAGTATCAACGGGCCTACGGCAATTATTGGCCCCAGCCAAAATGGCAACGCAGTCGGTCATCGCCATCAGACGAGGTGATGCGGTACCACGACGACTGCCGGGGGAAAGACGAAGCCTAAACGGGGAATTGATGCGACTCGGGGAACGTGGCAATCCCGATCACTCGCCTGGCCAGCAACATCGGTCAGGCAGGCAAACCGCAAGGGGCGCTGATGGGTGTGGGGAATGGGAGGATGCAAAAAGCGAAGGGCTGCCTGTAATGGGTGGCATACCGGTTGAGACATTACCGGCAGGGGCAACCCTGGCTGACGTGCATCTGGTTTACGAGCGCAAGAAGAGCCGCTGATTCCAGCGATAACCAAACGACCCTATGGGCGACTACTG